>Ga0209023_10001092_pt1 | contig 37646 bp, 43 predicted proteins | sample LakOneMetagenome_FD_187468 | JGI IMG/M metagenome (GOLD analysis project Ga0209023, IMG submission 187468) | Freshwater and sediment microbial communities from Lake Erie, Canada (SPAdes) (version 2) | ecosystem: Environmental > Aquatic > Freshwater > Lentic | place: Lake Erie, Canada...
TCGTGTCCGGGCTAGTGGTTGTTTTTTTGGCGTGGATCGCCAAGACACTATTTTTGGCGCGACGCCTATTTCTAATTCAACCACGTCTATTCGACTATTCCGATTTAGTAAGTGCTAGCACGTCAAAGACGCTGGAGTTGACTGTTTTTAATGGTGGAGCCCGTTCAGAAGAAGATATCAATGTTCAACTTTCGCCAGCATTCGTCTATACGATTCTCGCTTCAAATAAGGCTGGCCTTCTTGTTGATGCCGAAGGTATCTTAAAGATTGATCGACTTGCACCCAAACAAGACTCCACGGTGATTTTGACGGCGGAGGGTACGGGTGAATTTAGAAAAGAGCATGTAATCGGAATTACATCGAAAGATACGAGTGGAAAGATCAAAGAAAAACTTCAGGATGCGCAATTCAGCCCGGGGCAGAACCTGGCAGCATTGTTTTTAGTTTTTGTTCTACTTCCTGCGTGCGGGTACTTTATTGGTCATTTTGTGATCGAAGACGCCTGGAGAGAATTCAGGCCGAAAACGTCACAAGCTTCCAGTGGCAAGGTTTTGCAATTCGATGTTTCGAAGCCAACTGTTCAAAACATTTCAGCAGACGAAAAGTTGATCTCACAGTACCAAGCTCAGTTTTCAGTAGAAAAAGTATCTCGAAATGACGATTTGATCAGTGTTGATGTGAAATTGAAAAATTCATCGAAAAGGCGTTTGAACCTTACCCTTTCTACGACGAGCCCTGTTTCCGAAAAGCGCCCTGCGGGTGTTGACTACATAGTCTCTGACATCTTGTTGTTTCCTGATTCGGAAAAGACAATAACGCTCGTTGAATATCTGCCCCCTGACACTAAACCATCCCTAGTGGGTCTAGAAGTGATAGTGGATGATGCAGGTAGTCGTGTTTATTTTGATCAGGATATCTTGATCAAAAACCCGTGAGGCGGGGTCCGTAGATGCCGTGGGCTGGGCTATTTCCATCAACCAGATTGATTCAGCATCGCGAAATGCTGGGTTGGTAGAGCCAACCCAGTGTACATCGCGCATGCTTTTCCCTCTCCCCTTGAGGGAGAGGGTGCCGAAGGCGGGAGAGGGGTCATCCGCCCTCAACGACCCGCGCGATCTCCTGAACAACACACCCGGAATCGCGCAACACATCATCGTTCCAGAACCGCAGCACCGTGAATCCTACTGATTCCAGCCATGCGCTGCGCGCGTCATCGCGCTCGATGGTGTCCAGGTGCTGAGATCCATCGACCTCGACGATCAGCTTCCGCTCGAAGCAGATGAAATCGACGATGTAATCCCCGATCGGCTGCTGGCGCTTGAATTTCAAGCCGCGAAATCGCGCGGCGCGCAGATGCCACCACAGGCGCGCTTCCGCCTCCGTGGACGTGTGGCGCATGCGCTTCGCGAACGGGAGGAGGGCGTGTGGCATGGAATGATGTTCCCGATGCCTGCTTCCCATCGGAATGGGACGATTCCGAAATCGGGATGCGGTTTTGGCGCGGAGCACCCCTCTCCCGCCCTTCGGGCACCCTCTCCCTCAGGGGGAGAGGGAAAAGCAAGCCGCACGCATTTCGCGAACTCTCGTCCAACAAAAAACCCCGCACGTCGCCGTGCGGGGTTTTGTTTTGCCGCTGGTGCGGCAAGGGTCGTTCAGGCTTACTCGGCCTGGACTTCCTCGGCCTGCAGGCCCTTCTGGCCCTGCGCGACCTTGAACGACACCTTCTGGCCTTCCTGCAGCGACTTGAAGCCGCTGCCCTGGATCGAACGGAAATGCACGAACAGGTCGGCGCCGCCGTTTTCCGGGGTGATGAAGCCGAAACCCTTGGCGTCGTTGAACCACTTGACGGTGCCGGTTTGACGATCGGACATGTTGCTACTCCTTGGAACAGTTGGGGAAACTCGGCCCGCCTGAAGCGGTACCGGACTGTATCGAGCAAGGGGTAACGCGAAGCGATGGAGCGGATCGTCTGGCGGGGCGCATTGGCCCTGGAACCGGCTGATCTACCGCATCGGAGTCACGATGTACCGTGATCCCGCCTTGAACAGTGCGCGCACTGTACCGCATTCCGGGTGAAAGGCCTGCAAGGCCGCCTGCGGCTGTCGATGGCGATGGCGATTCGGGCCGCACCCGCTTCGTGGAAAGGGAAAGCGGTTCGCGCCGGTTTCGTCTTCGCGCGACAACACGCAAGGTGGCCGCCGGCCCGCCAATCCGGGCATTCCGCGTCACGTCCATTTCCGTGCGTGCTCGCGTGCGAGGCCGCAAAAGATCAGCCCCTTGGTTCAAGTGTTCGCAGGCCACCGTCCCGAGAATGGCGCCGTGGGTCGATGACCTGCTCCCCTGACGACCAAGGAAACACCATGAACGACCAGACCCTTCCCACCAACGCTTGCCAGTGCCGCGATTGCCCGGGCGCTTCCTGCACCTGCGGCTGCCAAGCCAAGACTGCGGCCTCGGGCTGCCAGTGCGGTTGCCAATCGGGCCAGCCGTGCACGTGCGGCGGCACCTGCGCCTGAGGCCTTGACCGGCGCCGCAGGGCGCCGGTCGCCGCTTCCAGCGACGACACGCCGATGCAATACGAACTGATCATCTTCGACCTGGACGGCACGCTGGCCGATTCCTTCCCGTTCTTCGTCGGCGTGCACAACCGGCTCGCGTCGCGGCATGGTTTCCGTCGCATCGAATCGTCCGAGGTCGAAGCGCTACGCGGCCTTTCGACCCGGGAATTGATGCGCCACGTGGGCCTGCCGCGCTGGAAGCTGCCGTGGGTTGCACGGAGTTTCGTCCGTCTCATGCACGCGGAAGGCCAACACGTCGCGCCATTCGATGGCGTGGATGAAATGCTGCGGATGCTGGACGCGAGTGGTGTCGCATTGGCACTGGTGTCCTCGAACTCGGCAGGCAACTGTCGCCGCGTGCTGGGCGAGGAGCATTGGCATCGCTTCGTCCATGTCGAGTGCGGTGCCTCGATCTTCGGCAAGCGCCGCCGCATCGCACGGGTGCTGGAAGCGACCGGCATCCGCGCGCATCGCGCGCTGTATGTCGGCGACCAGCTTACCGACGCGGAAGCGGCACGCGCATCCGGCGTGGCGTTCGGCGCGGTGGGCTGGGGCTATGCCTCGTTCGACGCGCTGCTGGCGGCCGATCCGGACCACGCGTTCGCACGGGTCGGGGACTTGCGTGGTCTCGCCGGCTGCAGGGAGGCGTTGTGGCTGTTGGAGTGCCTGGCATGAACGGGGTTGATTTGCGGTACGCAGATGTCCCGGGAACCCTGGAGATCCGTCCGGCACGAGCCGAGGATGCTCCCGCCCTGCATGCGCTGATGCGGGCGCTGGCGCGTCACGAAGGCGCGGACGCGGCCTTGCGCATCGATCTGCCGGCCTTGCGACGGGACGGGTTCGGGCCGCAGCCGCGCTTCCATGCATTGCTGGCCGAAGTCGCCGGCAGCGTGGTCGGTTATGTCAGCTACGCCATCGTGTATTCGATCTGGGCGGGTTCGACGATCATCGCCATCGACGACCTCTACGTCGAACCGAACCATCGCAGTTGCGGCGCCGGGCAACGCTTGATGGAGGAAGTCCGGGCGACCTGCATCCGCGACGGACATGGATACGTGCGATGGACGGTGGAACGCGACAATCCGCGCGCGATCGCGTTCTACGAACGGCTGGGGGCGAAACTGCAGAACAAGGGCGTATTCGCCTGGATGCCGTGATGCAATGCCTCGGCATGCGAACCCGGAATTCCCGCAACCGCCATTCGATTACTTCCCCGCCACCGCGGCCTCGATTGCGGCGACGTCGATCTTCCTCATCGTCATCATCGCGTCGAACGCGCGCTTGGCCAGCGCCCGGTCGGGGCTGGTGAACGCCTCGGTCAGCACGCGCGGGGTGATCTGCCACGACAGGCCCCAGCGGTCCTTGCACCAGCCGCATTCGCTTTCCTGCCCGCCGTTGCCGACGATCGCGTTCCAGTAACGATCGGTTTCTTCCTGGTCGTCGGTCGCCACCTGGAACGAGAACGCCTCGTCGGGCTTGAACGCCGGGCCGCCGTTCAGGCCGATGCAGGGGATGCCCATCACGGTGAAATCCACGGTCAGCACGTCGCCCTGCTTGCCGTCGGGGTAATCGCCGGGCGCGCGATGGATCGCATTCACCGTGCTGTCGGGAAAGGTCTTCGCGTAGAAATTCGCGGCCTCCTCCGCGGTGCCGTCGTACCACAGGCAGACCGTGTTCTTGGCGATGTTCTTGGCGATCATGCGCGTGCTCCGTGTCGATGCAGGCGGACAGGGGGCCAGTCGCGGGGTTGCGTGGGCGTGAAGGCGGTGCGGGGCATTCCCGTGCGATTGGTTCGATGACTTCCGGCAGGCGTTGCCGCCGCCGCCGACGCCCACGATGCGGGAATCGATGGAGGCGCAACGATGAAAGCTTGGCATTGGCTGGTGTTGTCGCTGTCATGCGCAGTCGGCACTGCCTGCGCTTCCGCAGCGCACCGGGTCGAATCGCCGGCGGAACCGGCAGTCGAGTTCCGCGTGGATCCCGCGCTGGCCGCATTGCCGCCGATGGAATTCCCGATCGAAGGCAAGACCGATGCCGAGCGCCGGCTGTTCGTCGATGCGCAAGGCGGCGTGGTGCGGCGCATGCTGGTGCTGCAGTTCGAGACGGTGCGGCCGGGTTCGGATTTCCGCTTCAGGTTTCCGCCGGTGCCGCCGCGCAAATTCGGACCCTACGTCTATCGCTCGGGCGCCTATGCCTACGACGACGTGCGGGCGGCGCAGCGCGCGCCGGGGCTGGAAGCCGCGCGCACCCGCGCCTTGCTGCTGCAACAGGGCCTGCAGGCACCGCGCTACTGGCACGTGGCGCGGCTGGCGCGCGTCGCCGATCCCGATGGCATGCACGAGGCCATCGTGTTCTACATGGAGAACGCCGACGCGCGTTATCCCGGTGGACTCGTCGACGTGGACGAGGACGGCGACGGCCTGCTCGATGCCGCGGACACCGCGCGCCTGTGGCAGGCGCTGGAACGCGCGGTCGAAGTGCGGCCCCGCGCCGTGCGCTGAGTTGCCGGGCACCGGCATCGAGCGCAGGATGCCGTGCAGGAGGTGGCCGTTGCGATGTCGAAACCGAGGATCCCGGCCGCGCACATCAAGCTGAAGCGCGCCTACGAACCCGCCAACGCCGCGGACGGCACGCGCATCCTCGTCGACCGGCTGTGGCCGCGCGGCGTCAGCAAGCAGGAGGCCGCGCTCGACGAATGGATGAAGGAGATCGCGCCGAGCGCGGAACTGCGCAAGTGGTTCGGCCACGAACCGGCGAAGTGGGTGGAATTCCAGCGCCGCTACAAGGCCGAGTTGCGCGGGCACGCCGCCGAACTCGAACGCCTGCGCGGGATTGCCACGCACGGCACGCTCACCCTGGTGTACGCCGCGCGCGACGAGGCGCACAACGACGCGGTGGTGTTGCAGGACGTGCTGCTGCACGGGGATTGAGTTGCATGAATGCGCGTGGCTGCGGTTCATCGCGCTGAACGATCTTGCCTTCCCTTTCGGAAATCCTTGCGAATCCTTAACCGCGCCGCGTTTATCCAGTGCCCTCCCGCGATGAAAAGGAGAACGCCATGCGCAAGCAGATCCTCGGACTGTGGCTGGGACTGGCGACGTTCGCCGCGGCCGCGGCGGGCGTCGAAAACAAGTGGCGGCTGGAGTTCAGCGGCAACGCCGAATCCGCGGGCCGGATCGTGCTGGAGCTCTCGCCCTCGGTCGGCGAGCCGATCCGCGCCAGTACCGACATCCCGCAGGGATTGGGTGAAAACGACGTGGCGAAATCGGTGCGCGGCGCGCTGCAGGCGCAGGCCGGCAAGCGTTACAGCGTTGAAGTGGACGACGGCGAGGACGTGCTGGTGAAGAAGCACCACGGCGAGCGCGATTTCATCGTCACCGTGGTCGAGAACAGCGTGAAGGGCGTGAGGATCGGCGTCGACGCCGAGTGATGGTGCCGCGCGCGCGGCGTTCAGCCGCCGCGCGGCAGCACGGTCAGCACCCGCTTCACGAACTGGGCGTATTCCTGCATGTAGTTGCGCAGGAATTCGGCGGTGCCGTCGTTGCCGACTTCGCCGTCGTCGCCGATCAGTCCCGGCGTGAACTGGATGTAGGCCTCCATCGTGTTCATCAGCGGCGAGTTGCAGAAGCACAGCACGCCGCGCAATTGCTGTTGCGCGACCGCGGTGCCGATCGCGCCGGGCGAGGTGCCGATCACGCCGGAGGGTTTGCGACTGAACGAGTTCTGCCCCCACGGACGGCTGGCCCAGTCGATCGCGTTCTTCAGCGCGCCTGGGATCGATCGGTTGTATTCGGGAGTGACGAACAGCACCGCGTCGACGCCGGCGATCGCCTGCTTGAACTTGCGCGCGACCTCGGGGTAGTCGGCGTCGTAGTCGTAGCTGTACAGCGGCAGGTCGCCGATCGCGATTTCCTGCAACTCGAGTTCCGGCGGCGCGAGTTTCGCCAGCGCCATGGCCAGCTTGCGGTTGATCGAGCCCTTGGCGAGGCTGCCGACCAGGTAACCGACCTTGTACGTGTCCATCGCGCATGCCCCATGGGTGGAAGGAAGGGCGCGCAGGATGACACGCCGATTGTTACGCGCCGGTAGTGGTGGCGATGGCCTGGGCCGCCGCGTGTTACCTCGCCATTCGCCGCGGCTGGCGGCTGCCGGTCGCGGGCTCGCGCCGAAGCGGTCGGCGTTGCCGTGGCTGGCGTCGGCGGTGTCGTTCCGCCGGGCTACCCGCTACGCACAACGCGGTTAACATTCGCCCATCGGCGCGTTCGCGCAGGAGAAAATCGCGATGTCGGGGATTGCGGGAAGGAATGCGCGCGCGCTGGCGTTCGCGGTCGTCATGTTGTTCGCCAGCCCGTTTGCATGGGCGCAACAGGTCGTGGTGATCGAGGTCGGTGGCAAGAGCCTGAGCCTCGAAGTCCCGGCGGGCTATATCCGAAGCAGCGTGGTCCAGCCCAAGTTGTTCGAAATCGCATCGGCATCGGCCCCTCCGACCAACCGACTGGTGGAGAGCTTCATGGCCGAATCGGACGCCAAGCGCGTGGTGGCGGGCATCCCGGCCGAGCAGCCCGCCTACCAGGCGCAGGCGCTGCGCGACGCGGAGGCGCTGGATTTCAGCGACGCGGATTGGAATGCGTTGCGACCGGACATCGCCAGGACTTTTGGTGGCCTCGACATCAAGAAGCTTGCCGATGCGATTTCGGACGGAAGCAGCCAGCGCATGAGCACCGCGGCGGGTGCGCCGATCGACATGCACTTCGGCGAAGTCGGGAAGCCTGACCTTTACCACGACGAATCCGATTCCATTCGCTACGTGATGCTGGTGCCGGTGAAAGTCGCGGTCGCCGGAAACGAGCGGCAGTTGGAGATGGAACTCGCCGGCGCGATCCTTCCGCTGGCGGGCAAGGTGGTGTTCCTGTATGCGGTCTGCCCGCACGTGGACGGCGAGGGTTCGGGCAAGGTACGGGCGGCGCTGGATCACTTCGTCGAACGCGCGATCGCGCTCAACAAGCCGGAAGCGGGAAAGTCGGCGGCATCGCCTTGACCACGCGCCAGGCGCGCATAATCGCCTCCCCCACACTCCGGAGTTCCGCCATGTCGTTCTCGATCTACCAGGCCTCGGTGCCGGTGTTCCTGCGCGCGCTCGGCAACCTGCGCGCGGTGCTGCAGAAAGGCGAGGCCTACGCCGTGGACAAGGGCATCGATCCTTCGGTGCTGCTGAACTCGCGCCTGATCGCCGACATGTTCCCGCTGACCAAGCAGGTGCAGATCGCCACCGACATGGCGGTGCGCGGCAGCTCGCGCCTCGCCGGCATCGAGCCGCCGTCTTTCCCCGATACCGAAACCGACTTCGCTGGCCTGTACGCACGCATCGACCGCGCCATGGACGTGGTGCGCGGCATCGCCGCGACGCAGTTCGATGGCAGCGAGGGTCGCACGATCAATGTGCCGCGGCGCGGGCGCGATCCGTTGCGCCTCGACGGCGCGGCCTACCTGTCGCATTACCTGCTGCCGAACCTGTTTTTCCACGCCAGCATCGCCTACGCGATCCTGCGCGAGGCCGGGGTGGCGCTGGGCAAGGACGATTTCCTCGGCGCGAGCTGAGCCGGATCGGGTCGTCAGTTGGCCGACCAGTGGCAGGGTCGGCGGTTCAGCTTCGGCGCCTAGAATGCGCGGCATGAACCCGGTACGCGTTCTTGTCGTGCTGTTGCTGTGCGCCCTCGCCGTGCCCGCGGCGCAGGCGCGCACGGTGTACCGCTGCGTGCGCGACGGCACGGTCAGCCTCTCGACCGCGCCAGAGCCGGGTTCGAAATGCACGGCGAAGCACATCGACGACGACGCGGCCAAGGTGCCGAACCTGTGGGGCGAACTCGGCGTGATCCACGGCACGCTGTACGAACGCCAGCAGGACGGGAAACCCGTCTACGGCACGCGCAAGCTGCCGGGTTCGGTGGTGGTGACGCGCTTCACCGTCGCCACGCCGCCGGGTTCGAGCGCGCACGTCGGCCTCGGCCACGTCGGCAAGCCGCGCATGGACCTGTATCCGGGCGAATTCCGCGCTGCGGCGAAGGCGAACAAGGTCGACGAAGCCTTCGTCCGCGCGATCGCGCATGCCGAAAGCGGTTACGACCCGCAGGCGACTTCGCCCAAGGGCGCGCAGGGCGTGATGCAGCTGATGCCGGCAGTGTCGCGCGAGAACGGCGTCAGCGATCCCTACGCCTCGACGCAGTCGATCCGCGCCGGCGCCAAGCTGCTGGCACGACTGCTGGCGAAATACCACGGCGACTACGCGCGCGCGGCCGCGGCCTACAACGCCGGCATCGGCGCGGTGGCGAAATACGGCGGCGTGCCGCCGTATCGCGAGACCCTGGAATACGTGGACAAGGTCACCGCGCTGCATGCGCGTTATCGCGCGGCGATGGGCTTGAAGCCGCTGCCGGCGGCGTTGCGGGCGGCGGAGTGAACGGCGAATCGCTGGTGCGCGTCGCCTGTCCGTATTGCGGCGAACGCATTTCCATCGCGATCGACGGCGGCGCAGACGCGCAGCGTTACATCGAGGATTGCGAAGTCTGCTGCCGGCCGATCGTGTTCGAGGTCTGGCGCGATGCCGCAGGCGACTGGGGCGTGGCCGCCTCGCGCGAGGACGACGCCTGATTCAACCCGGCGTCGCGGTGCGTTTGTCCACCACCGCGGTCGCGCCGAGGTCGGCGGTGACGTTGGCGACGGTCGCGAACACGTCGGGAATGGTGTCCACCGCGAGCAGCAGTCCCAGCGGTTCCACCGGCAGGCCCAGCGCCTGGGCGACAGGAACATTCGTCGCCATGAAGCTGACTTGTCCGGGCAATCCCACCGAACCCATGCTCACCACCACCGACAGCGGCACCACCGCGAGCATGTGCCAGGTCGAGATCTCGATGCCCGAGGCCCAGGCGATGAAGGCGCTGGCGATGACGTACTGCACCGGGCTGGCGATGCGGAACAGCGAGGCCGCCATCGGCAGCACCAGCGAACTGGTTTCGTCGCGATAGCCGAGCCGCGCGTGCGCGCAATGCAGCATCACCGGAAGCGAGGCCAGCGAGGACTGCGTGCTCGCGGCAATGCCCTGCGCCGGCGCGATGCCGCTGGCGAAGTGGCGCAGTTTCTCGCCGCCGAACACCATGGCGATGACGTAGATGAGCAGCGCCATCAGCACATAGATGCCGCTCTGCAGGGCGATGTAGGCGCCGAGCGCGCCGATCAGGTCGAAGCCGACCTTGGCGGTCACCGCCAGCACCAGCGCGAACACGCCGATGGGCGCGGCCCACAGCACCCAGCGCACGACCACGATCATCGCCTCGCTGATGCCCTGCAGCAGGCCGAGGATCTGCGCGCGATGCGCGGCGTCGATCTTCGGCAGGGCGAAGCCGAGGAACAACGCGAACACCACCAGCGGCAGCATCGCGCCGTTCGCGGCGGCGGCGATGGCATTGGTCGGAATGATGTTCGCGAGCCAGTCGGCGGGCCCCGGAGGCGCGGTCGCGGCGGTGCTCGCAGAGGTCAACGCGCCGCGCATCGCCTCGGCGGTGGCGGGGTCGCGCGGCAGCAGCGAGAGCAGGAAGGGCGCGAGCAATGCGGCAATCGTCGCGGCCAGCGCGAGCAGGATCAGGAAGGTCACGATCGCCACGCGCGCGGTGCGCCCGGAGGCGGCGGCGTCGCGCGCGCTGTTCACGCCGAGCACCACCAGCGCGAACACCAATGGCACCACGGTCATCTGCAGCGCGGACAGCCAGAGCTTGCCGACGGGTTGCGCGATCGCGGCGGCGGTCGCGGCCGCGTTCGGTTCCCACCATGCCAGCGCGAGCCCGAGGATCGCGCCCGCGGCCAGTCCCGCCAGAACCCGTTGCGTGGTGGTCATGCGCGGCTCCGGCGCTGGTCAGTGGGAAGGGGTGTCGTCGAGGACGGGAAGATGCCACGCCGCGCGCAGCCTCGTGTATTCGCTTTCCGGCAGCAGCACGAAGGCGGGATGCGCGTCGTCACGCAACCACGCGAGCAGGCCGCGCAGCGCGTCCTCGGGCATGGAAGTGCAGCCGGCGGTCGGTGCTCCGGGCGCGCGCTGCACGTGGGCGAAGATGCAGCTGCCGCCCTGCGGCACCGCGGACGAATTGTGTTCGATCACGAAACCGAGCTTGTACAGATCGTCGGGTTTCGCCTGCAGATCGCGGCGCATCGGTTCGCTGGCCTGGTCCAGGCCGGGCGCCTTGGCCAGGCTGCGATCGACGATGCGGTTGTACAGCGGCGAATCGGGCACGTCGATGCACCAGTCGTTGGCCTGCATGGCCTTGTACGCAAGCCCGGTCGAAAGCTCCGGCGCGTAACCGAACGCGGTGCCGATGGCGAACACGCCGGCCGGCGCGCGGCCGTCGCCCTCGTGCTTGACCGGGCCGTCGTCCTGGTCGTGCGCGTCATGCAGGCCCAGGCCCCAGCCGGCGCCGCTGCGTCCGACGTTCACCGTGAGCGGCTGCGTGGATTCGCGCCAGCGACCATCCTCATCGCGCTCGAACGCGCGCAGGGTGCCGGTCGGCGCATCCCAGTCCGCGGTCGTCACCACGATCAATTGCCGGGCGTTGTCCCACGGGTTCGCCCGCGGCGCGGCGAGCGAGGCGCAGGCCGCGAGCAAGGGCAGCAGGGCGGCGAAGGCGAATCGGAATGCTTTCATGCGCCGATGGTAGCCGAGGCCGTGCTCAGTGCGCGCCCGCCGGCAAGGGCGCCAGTGGATGGACAATCGCGGTCATGCGGTCGATGTAATCGTGGCCGGCGTCGAACCGCAGCGGCAGCAGCGGCGTCACCGACACGGCGTTCAACGGGATGCGCCGCAGCGTGCCGCCCTCGCGCACGGACACGCCCTGCACGTCGTGGATCACCCAGGGTTCGCCACCTTCGCGGCCGATGACCATCAGCACATGGCCGGGGATATGGACGAGGTCGCCGACCCGCAGCGCCGCGACCGCGCGCATGCGCTGCTCGCGTGAAGCAGATGCGTCGAAACTCTCGTGCACGAACACCTGGCTTTTCGCCTGGTCGCCGGTGTTGCGCGGCATGCGCACGCCGAAGCTCGCGAACACGTCGGAGAGGAAGCCGCTGCAATCGCGGCCGTCATAGTCGTGGCCCCAGCCGTAGCGTTCGCCCAGCAGCTTGAACGCCTGTCGCAGCAGGTTCGCGCGGCTCAGGGCGAGATCGCCGACGCGCACGTCGCTGGCGCGGGGAACCAGCGCCGGAACCAGTTGCAACTGGCCGCTCGCGTCGCGTGTCGGCACGGACACCACCCAGGCCGCATACGCTGCCTGCCCGGACACCGGCGTATCGCGCGGCCAGTCGGCGAGCAATGGCAGGTGCGTGCCCATGTCCAGCGCCAATTGCGACAGCGCCGGGCGCGATGGATCGAACGCGGTGCGCACGCCGTCGCCGGTCACCACCAGTTGCGGTTGGCGCATGGCGTAGCCGAGCACCGCGTCGCGAGAACCTTCGGCAAGCGCGTCGGCCTGGATCCACGCCGCATAGTTCGGCGCGAGGACGAAGCGCCAGCGGCCGTCGCGGCTGGCGTGCAGCACCACGACCGGCGTGCCGGGGAACAGCGCGCTTTCCTGGAAGCGGTCGATATCGATGTCGCCCGGCTTCGAGAGCACGCGCCGCGTGGTGGGGAAGGTGCGCAATGCCGCGCGATGCACGACCAGTGCGAAGTTCACCGCCACTCGATCCTGGATCGCGTCCAGCGCCAGCGAATCCCGCAGCGACGCGATTTCACTCGAAGTCAAGGCATGGCCGTCCGCGGCGTAGAGTGTGCGCGTCGGCGCCGCGGACAGTGTTTCGATCCGTGCGCGGACCGCATCGCGATCCAGCGACGCGGGCAGGGCGGCGAGGTCGTGCCAGCTCGGTTCCAGTCGTGGTAACGCCGCATTGCGCGCGGCGATGGCATCGGGTTCGAGGACGATGCGTTCGGCATCGGGCAGTTTCGCGATCCAGTAAGCCGCATCGAGTTGCGCGGGTGCGACCGGGAGCGCATCGGCGGCGAACGCCGATCCCGTCGCAATCGACAAGGCGAGCATCAAGGTCGCGAGGAACATTGTCGAAAAGCGCGTGCGCAGGCCCGGCATGGCTGCATTCCGGCGGAAAGCCGCAGCATACTATCCGCGTTCCGACCTCCGGGAATCCGCATGCGCCTAGCCCTGGTTCCGCTGCTCGCCTTCGCCGCAAGCGCCTGCGCGGCGACGCCGGCAAATGTCGCGCCATCCGCAGCCATGAAGCCGAGCGTGCAGGTTTCGAAGGCGACCACGGCAGGACAGGCCGGCTTGGTCGATGTGGCCACGCTCGCGCCGGATCTCCGCGTCGAGATGCGCTACGCCGGCAGCGAAAACTTTACCGGCGCGGTCGTGCCCGGCTACGAAGCGAAGAAGTGCCTGCTGCTGAAACCGGCGGCCGAGGCGATCGCGGCTGTGCAGACCGACCTGCGTTCGCAAGGCCTGTCGCTGGAGATCTTCGACTGCTATCGCCCGGTGCGCGCGGTGCATGCCTTCGTCGCCTGGACGCACGACCTGTCCGACCAGCGCACCAAGGCCGAGCACTATCCCAACGTCGACAAATCGGCTTTGCTCGGCCCGTACATCGCCGAAACCTCCGGCCACAGCCGCGGCGCGACGGTCGATCTCGGCCTGCTGCGCTGCGAAGCGCAAGCTTGCACGCCGCTGGACATGGGCGCGGAGTTCGACCTGTTCGATCCGCGCGCGAACACCGATTCGCCCGCGATCACTGAAACGCAGCGCGCGAACCGCCAACTGCTGCTGGATGCGATGAGGCAGCGCGGATTCGCGAACTACCCGATGGAGTGGTGGCACTTCAGCTTCAAGCCGGAGCCGACCCCGACCACCGCCTACGACGTGCCGGTGCGATGAGCATTCGCCTGGTCGGTTTCGACGCCGACGACACCCTGTGGAAGAGCGAGGACTACTACCGCGACGCGCAGGCGCGATTCGAGGCGATGCTCGCGCGCCATGTCGACCTCGACGACGTGCACGAACGCCTGTACGCGGTGGAGAAGCGCAACATCGCGCTGTTCGGCTATGGCGTGAAGGGCATGGCGCTGTCCATGCTCGAGGCCGCGTACGAGATCAGCGGCGGGCGCGTGTCCGCCGCCGACCTGCACCAGATCGTGCTACTGGCCAAGGAACTGCTGCGGCACCCGGTCGAACTGATTCCCGGCATCCGCGCGGCGGTGGCGGAGATCGCCGCCGATTTCCCGCTGGTGCTGGTGACCAAGGGCGACCTGTTCCACCAGGAAGCGAAGGTGCGCGAGTCGGGACTGGCCGACGCGTTCGGCCGGATCGAGATCGTGAGCGAGAAGGACGAGGCGACCTACCTGCGCCTGTTCCGCGAGTTCGAGGTCGAACCCCGCGAATTCCTGATGGTCGGCAATTCGCTGCGCTCGGACATCGCGCCGGTGCTCGCGCTCGGCGGCTGGGGCGTGCACATGCCCTACCACGTGACCTGGGCGCACGAGCAGGAAGCGGGTGGCGTAACGGATCCATCGCGCATGCACGAAGTCGCGGTTGCGTCCGAACTGCCGGCCGCGGTGCGTGCGCTGGCCGCCGCGGCTCAGGTGGCGTTCACCTCGCCGAACGCGGGCTGATCGCGCATCCGGGATTCGTCACCGGTTCATCGTGCGAACGCGAAGCTGGCGACGTCCGAAGGGGACATCCGAACGAACGAGAGGTGCGCCATGCAGGCCATGAACGCCGTTACCCGATTCCTCGCACCATCCGTGCTCGCCGCCGCGCTGGGCATGGGATTCGCCATGCCGGTGCCGCAGGCGCAGGCCCAGGACGACCTGACCCGCGTGCTGGTGGACATCGCCGACGTGGTGTTCCGCGCCGGCACGCCGTACTACCGCTATGGCCAATACGGCCAGTACGACCGCCTGGTGGTGCAGCGCGACCACTACGGCCGACCGGTCTACTACCGCTACATGCCCAACGGCTACAACGCCCGCTACAACCCGCCTTACGGCAATGCCTACGGCTACCGGGGCAAGGGCAACGATCGGTATTACCGCGATGTCGACTGCAACAAGCACGGCAAGTGCAAGGTGACCTATTACGATCCCCGTTACGATCGCCATCACGACGACCGGCGCTGGGACGACCGCCGCTGGCGCGATCGCGACGACGACTGACGCGCCGCGGATACATCCGGCAGCAATGAATGAACGGCGCCCACACGGGCGCCGTTCCGTTTCGCGAACCTGCACATCGGCTTGCATGGTCGCGGTGTAAGCTCGCGCCACCCCACATGGAGAGCCGTCATGCGCCTGCCTATTGCCCTGCTTCTGTTCGTCGCGCTCGCCGCAGCGGCACCGTCCGCGCGCGCCACCGGTCCGGTCGATTGCAAGCTTCGCTTCAGCATGTCGGGCTGGTCCGCGTTCTACAAGACGCTCTCCGGCTCGGGCACGGTGAGTTGCGACAACGGCCAGCGCATGGCGGTCTCGATCCGCAGCAAGGGCGGCGGCCTGACCTTCGGCAAGAGCCGCATCGACAACGGCGTCGGCGAGTTCTCCGGCGTGCACAACATCCGCGAGATCCTCGGTACCTACGCCGCGGCCGAAGCGCATGCCGGCGCGGTCAAGTCCGCGCACGCGCAGGTCGTCACCAAGGGCGACATCTCGCTGGCGCTGTCGGGCACGGGCGAGGGCTGGGATCTCGGCGTCGCCTTCGGCAACTTCATCATCAGCGCGCGCTGAGGGCGCGCCGGTCGGGTCAGCCCGCTGCGAGCTGTTCCCGCGGCACCCGCAGCGCGCCTTCCATCAGCACCCGCGCCGAGCGCGACATCACCGCCCTGGTGACGGTCCACTGGCCGTCGATGGATTGCACTTGCGCGCCGACGCGCAAGGTGCCGGAAGGATGGCCGAAGCGCACCGCATCGCGTTGCCCTCCGCCAGCGGCGATGTTGACCAGGGTGCCGGGCACCGCCGCGGCAGTGGCAATCGCGACCGAGGCGGTGCCCATCATCGCGTGGTGCAACTTGCCCATCGACATCGCGCGCACGTTGAGGTCGATGTCGGATGCACGGATCGCCTTTCCACCCGAGGAAACGTAATCCCGGGGCGGCGCGACGAACGCGAGTTTGGGCGTGTGCTGGCGCGTGGCGGCTTCCGCCGCCGCCCGGATCAGGCCCATGCGCAACGCACCAGCGACGCGGATCGCCTCCAGCTTCGCCAGCGCGGCCTTGTCGTCGTTGATCGCTACCTGCAGCTCGGTGCCGTCGTAACCAAGGTCGGCGGCGTTCACGAAAATCGTGGGAATCCCGGCGGTGATCATCGTCGCCTTGAGCGTGCCGACGCCGGGAACATCGAGTTCATCGACGGGATTCCCGGTGGGAAACATCGACCCGCCATCGCCTTCGTTGTCCGACGGATCGATGAATTCGAGCACGATCTCCGCGGCGGGGAAGGCCACGCCGTCGAGTTCGAAAGCGCCGGTTTCCTGCACCTCGCCGTTCGCCATCGGCACGTGCGCGACGATCGTCTTGCCGATGTTGGCCTGCCAGATGCGCACCGTGGCGCTGCCGTCGCGCGGGATACGCGCCGGATCGACCAGGCCATTGGCGATCGCGAACGGGCCGACCGCGGTGCTCAGGTTGCCGCAATTGCCGCTCCAGTCCACGAACGGCGTGTCGATGCCCACCTGCCCGTACAGGTAATCGACGTCATGGTCGGGCACGCTCGCCTTCGCGATGATCACGCACTTGCTGGTGCTCGAAGTCGCGCCGCCCATGCCGTCGGTGTGCTTGCCGTAGGGATCGGGCGAACCGATCACCCGCAGCAGCAGCGCATCGCGTGCCGCGCCGGGAACTTGCGCGTCCTGCGGCAGGTCATGGAGTCGGAAGAACACGCCCTTGGACGTGCCGCCGCGCATGTAGGTGGCGGGGATGCGGATTTGCGGCGCGTACCGTCGCTGAGACTGCGTCATGGCGAGTGGTGCCGTATGCGGAACGCCGATTATCGCAGCACTCGGGTCACGGGCGCGTCACCCGTGCCTGGCTAGCATGCCGGGACGGATCGGGGCCCTATCCGTACAGAACCAATCGAGGAGTCGCAGATGCAATCGATCCAGGGCAAGACCGCTCTCGTCACCGGCGCCGCCAGCGGCATCGGCAAGGAAATCGCATTCGAGCTGGCACGGGCCGGCGCGCGGATCGCGATCGCCGACCTCAACCTCGCCGGCGCCGAACAGGTCGCCGCGGATATCGCGGCCGCAGGCGGCAATCAGGCAATCGGCGTGGCGATGGACGTCACCGACGAAGCCGCGGTCAACGCAGGCGTCGAGCAGGTGGCGAAGACGCTGGGGCCGGTCGATATCCTCATCTCCAATGCCGGCATCCAGATCGTCAACCCGATCGAGAACTACAGCTTCGCCGACTGGAAGAAGATGCTGGCGATCCACCTCGACGGCGCGTTCCTGACCACGCGCGCGGTGTTGCCGCACATGTACGCCAAGGGCGACGACGGCAAGCCGCGCGGCGGCGTGGTGATCTACATGGGGTCGGTGCATTCGCACGAGGCCAGCAAGCTGAAGTCCGCCTACGTCACCGCCAAGCACGGCCTGCTCGGACTGGCGCGCACCCTGGCCAAGGAAGGCGGCGACCGCGGCGTGCGCAGCCACGTGATCTGCCCGGGCTTCGTGCGCACTCCACTGGTGGACAAGCAGATCCCGGAGCAGGCCAAGGAACTGGGCATCAGCGAGGACGAGGTCGTGCGCAAGGTGATGCTGGGCCAGACCGTGGACGGCGTCTTCACCACGGTCGAGGACGTGGCCCGGACCGCGCGCTTTTTGTGCGAGTTCCCCAGCGCGGCGCTGACCGGGCAAAGCATCGTGGTCAGCCACGGCTGGTTCATGCAGTAACGGCCATGCGGTCGGCAGCAGCCTTGAGGATGAACTTCGTACCGGCATGGCCGTTCCCTCACCCACCGTCCGCATCCGCGGACGGTTCCCCCTCTCCCGCGATGCGGGAGAGGGCAGGTCGGCATCTCGCTGCGCGAGATACGCCTTAACCGATGGCGCGCAAGCCGACGGCCGCGCTTCCCGACACCATCGCCCTGGTGCTGCAGGGCGGCGGTGCGCTGGGTGCCTACCAGGCCGGTGTCTACCAGGGCATGGACGAGGCCGGGGTGGTGCCGCACTGGCTGGGCGGGATTTCCATCGGCGCGTTCAACACCGCCTTGATCGCGGGCAATCCGCCCGGGCGCCGGGTGCAGGCGCTGCAGGAATTCTGGAACACCATTTCGCAGTCGAACGGGCCGTGGCCGACCACGCTCGGGCAGGATGCGCTGCTGGTCGATTGGCGTGGACCCGATCGCGCCTGGCTGGACAGCTGGGAAGCCTGGCGCGCGCTGAGCGAAGGCCAGCGTGGGTTCTTCCAGCCGCGCGATTGGCCGACCCTGCTCGCGGCGCAGGGCCCGTTCGGCGGCCCCGGTCCGGACGCGGCCAGCTGGTACGACACCGGGCCGATGCAAGACACGCTCGAGCGGCTGATCGATTTCGATCGCCTCAACGACGGCGGCACGCGGGTTTCGATCGGCGCGGTCAACGTGGCCAGTGGCAACCTGGAATATTTCGACAACACCCGCATGCGCCTGGATGCGCGCCACATCCTCGCCTCCGGCGCATTGCCGCCGGCCTTCGCGGCGGTGGAAATCGACGGCCAGCATTACTGGGACGGCGGCCTGGTCTCGAACACGCCGCTATCGGAAGTGCTGGCCGATCCGCAACGCCGCGACATGCTGGTGTTCCAGGTGGACCTGTGGCCGGCGCGCGGCGAACTGCCGCGCAACCTGCTGGATGTGGCCGAACGCGAGAAGGAAATCCGCTATTCCAGCCGCACCCGCCGGATCACCGACGTGCAGCGCATCGATCGGCACTACCGGCGGCTGTTGCGCGAGCTGCTGGAGGAAATCCCGGCGCCGCAGCGCGCCGCCAGTCCGTGGGCGCGTCGTGCTGAAACCCTGGCGCGACGCGACCGAGTTTCGCTGATCCACTTGATCTACCGCGAATGCAGCCACGTCGGCCACTTCAAGGACTACCAGTTCGGCCGCGTCGCGTTGCGCGAACACTGGCGGGCCGGGCTGGCCGACATCGCCCGCGCGCTGGCGCATCCGGAGTGGCTGCAACTACCCGGCAGCGAGGATGGCTTCGTGGTGCACGACGCGACGCGCGAGGAGTGAGTGCGGATCAGGTCACCTGGTTGTGCGCGAGGAAATCCTGGGCGAAGCGCTGCAGCACGCCGCCGGCCTGGTAGATCAGCATTTCCTCGTCCGAATCCAGCCGGCACAGCACCGGCACCTCGACGATGCCGCCGTCGCGGCGATGGATCGCCAGCAGCAGCGACGCGCCGGGCGCGGGCGTACCGACCACGTCGAAGGTTTCGCTGCCGTCGATGCCGAGCGTGTTGCGGTTCACGCCCATCGGGAACTGCAGCGGCAGCACGCCCATGCCGATGAGGTTGGTGCGGTGGATGCGCTCGAAGCCTTCGGCCGCGATCGCCTCGACCCCGGCGAGGCGCACGCCCTTCGCCGCCCAGTCGCGCGAGGAACCCTGGCCGTAATCGGCGCCGGCGATGATGATCAGCGGCTGCTTGCGTTGCAGGTAGGTTTCGATCGCCTCCCACATGCGCATCGATTCGCCTTCCGGTTCGACCCGCGCGAGCGAACCCTGGCGCACCTTGCCTTCCGCATCGCACACCATTTCGTTGAGCAGCTTCGGATTGGCGAAGGTCGCGCGCTGCGCGGTCAGGTGATCGCCGCGGTGGGTCGCATAGGAATTGAAGTCCTCTTCCGGCAGGCCCATCTTCGCCAGGTATTCGCCGGCGGCGCTCGAGGCGAGGATCGCGTTCGACGGCGACAGGTGATCGGTGGTGATGTTGTCGCCGAGCACCGCGAGCGGGCGCATGCCGGTGAGCGCGCGTTCGCCGGCCAGCGCGCCTTCCCAGTAAGGTGGACGGCGGATGTAGGTGCTCGTCTCGCGCCAGTCGTAGAGCGGGCTGACCTTGCCGCCGCGTTCGACCCGCGCCTCGAACATCGGGCCATAGACCTTGCGGAACTGTTCCGGCTTGACGCTGGCCTTCACCACCGCGTCGATCTCGGCATCGCTCGGCCAGATGTCCTTGAGCCGGACCTCGTTGCCTTGCGCGTCGTGGCCGAGCACATCCTTCTCGATGTCGAAGCGCACCGTGCCGGCGATGGCGTAGGCGATCACCAGCGGCGGCGAGGCGAGGAAGGCCTGCTTGGCGTAGGGATGGATGCGGCCGTCGAAGTTGCGGTTGCCGCTGAGCACCGCCACCGCGTACAGGTCGCGGTCGATGATTTCGCGCTGGATGTCCGGGTCGAGCGCGCCGCTCATGCCGTTGCAGGTGGTGCAGGCGAAACCGACGATGCCGAAGCCGAGTCTTTCCAGTTCCGGCAGCAGCTTCGCTTCCTCCAGGTACAGCTGCACCGCTTTCGAGCCCGGCGCCAGCGAGGTCTTGACCCACGGCTTGCGCACGAGGCCACGCGCGTTCGCGTTGCGCGCGAGCAGGCCGGCGGCGATCACGTTGCGCGGGTTCGATGTGTTCGTGCACGAGGTGATCGCGGCGATAATCACCGCGCCGTCCGGCATCAGGCCGGCCATTTCCTCGGCCTTGCCGAATTCGAGCTTGGCCTCGTCGGCGATACCGCGCGTAGCCAATTCGCTCACCGGCAGGCGCCGATGCGGATTCGACGGGCCGGCCAGGTTGCGCACCACGCTCGACAGGTCGAAGTGCAGGCTGCGTTCGTACTGCGCGTTCGCGAGATCGTCTGCCCACAGGCCCGCGGCCTTCGCGTAGGTTTCGACCAATGCGATCTGCGCGTCTTCGCGACCCGTCAACTTCAGGTAGTCAAGCGTGTTGTCGTCGATGAAGAACATCGCCGCGGTCGCGCCGTATTCGGGCGCCATGTTGCTGATCGTCGCGCGGTCGCCAATCGTCAGCGCGGCGGCGCCTTCGCCGCGGAATTCGAGGTAGGCGCCGACCACCTTTTCCTTGCGCAGGAATTCGGTCAGCGCCAGCACCACGTCCGTGGCGGTGATGCCCGGCTGCGGCCTGCCGGACAGTTCCACGCCGATGATGTCCGGCGTTCGCATCCACGAGGCGCGGCCGAGCATCACGTTCTCCGCTTCCAGCCCGCCGACGCCGACCGCGATCACGCCGAGCGCATCGACGTGCGGCGTGTGCGAATCGGTGCCGACGCAGGTGTCGGGGAAAGCCACGCCGTCCTGCACGTAGATCACCGGCGACATCTTCTCCAGGTTGATCTGGTGCATGATCCCGTTGCCCGCGGGGATCACGTCGACGTTGTCGAACGCGCGCCTGGTCCACTCGATGAAGTGGAAGCGGTCTTCGTTGCGGCGATCCTCGATCGCGCGGTTCTTGGCGAATGCGTCCTTGTCGAAGCCCGGCGCTTCGACCGCGAGCGAGTGGTCGACGATCAACTGCACCGGCACCACCGGATTGACCCGCGCCGGATCGCCGCCCTGCTCGGCGATGGCGTCGCGCAGGCCGGCAAGATCGACCAGCGCGGTCTGGCCGAGGATATCGTGGCAGACCACGCGCGCCGGGAACCACGGGAAATCGAGGTCGCGGCGGCGTTCGATCAATTGCGCGAGGTAGGCATCGCGCATCGCCGGATCGGCGCGGCGCACGATGTTCTCGGCGTGCACGCGCGCGGTGTAGGGCAGGCCGGCCCAGGCGCCGGCCCGGATCGCCTCGACCGCGGCGCGGGCGTCGTACCAGTCGAGCCCGGTGCCGGGCAGGGGCTTGCGGAATTCGCGGTTGTCGATGGTCTTGTCCATATGCCGATTTTACGCCTTCGCCGGCCGCTAAAATGACCGCATGCCATCCGCATCGCCCACCATCGCCGCCGACGCCTTGCGCCTGTCCGTCGCGCCGATGATGGATTGGACCGACACGCATTGCCGCGCGTTCCACCGCGTGCTGGCGCCGCATGCGCGGCTGTACAGCGAAATGGTGCATGCGAACGCGGTGATCCACGGCGATCGCGACCGGCTGCTGGCGATGGATCCGTGCGAACACCCGGTGGCATTGCAACTCGGCGGCAGCGAACCCGGACTGCTGGCGCAGGCGGCGCGGATCGGCGCCGACGCCGGTTTCGACGAGATCAACCTCAACTGCGGCTGCCCGTCCGACCGGGTGCAGGCCGGGCGCTTCGGCGCCTGCCTGATGCGCGAACCGCGACTGGTCGCCGACTCGGTGGCGGCGATGATCGCTGCCTGCAAGGTTCCGGTCACGGTGAAATGCCGTCTCGGCGTGGACGACGACCACGACTTCGATCATTTCCTCGCTTTCATCGACGCGATTTCGGACGCCGGTTGCCGCATGTTCGTGGTGCACGCGCGCAATGCCTGGCTGCAGGGCCTGTCGCCGAAGGAAAACCGCGAAGTGCCGCCGCTGCGCTACGACTGGGCGTATCGGCTGAAGCGCGAACGACCGATGCTGCAGGTCGTGGTCAATGGCGGGATTGCCGATGGTGGCGAAGCGACCGCGCATCTCGAGCATGTCGATGGCGCGATGCTCGGTCGCGCGGCCTACCACACGCCTTGGCTGCTGCACGAACTCGATGTCGCATGGTTTGGCGGAACATTGAAGTCGCGCGGGGATCTGTTGCGTGCCTATCGTCCCTATGTCGAAACGCAGCTCGCGCGCGGCGTGCAGCTCAAGCACATCACCCGGCATGTGCTCGGCCTGTTCGCCGGCCAGCCGGGGGGACGCGCGTTCCGGCAGGTGCTGAGCGAAGGCGCGCACAAGCCCGGCGCGGACTGGGCTTTGGTCGAGCGCGCGCTGGCGCTGACCGAGCGACACGAGGTGGCGGCATGATGGAAACGACATGATCACCCGCGATCTCGACGCCTTCTTCGCCTTTGCCCGCGGTGTCGCGCCGGACTTCGGCCCGGCCACCGCGCGCGCCGCGTTCCTGGTCGCGCCGGATGGTTTCCGCCTGGCCGAGCAGTCGGCGCGGGACAACGCCTACATGGCCGCGGCCGATGGCTTCGATGCGCAGCGCGCGTCGCTGCAGCATCGCGAACTGCAGCGCGCGATCTCCGCGGTACTGCCCACGGTCTGCTTCGCCGGCGATCCGGCGACGCCGGACGCGGTGTTCCCCAACAACGTGTTCGCCACCGCCGCCGGACGCTACGTGGTCGGGCGCATGCGCCATGAAGTGCGCCAACGCGAAGCAGCCCGTACCGACATCCGCGGCTTCTTCGGTGGCGTGCTCGATTACGCCGAGATCGACCTTTCGAAGCAGTCGCATTCCTGCGAATTGACCGGCGCACTGGTGATCGACCGCGCACGCGGGCTCGGCTATTGCGGCCTGTCCGAACGCTGCGACGCCGAGGGCGCGCGGCTGATGCACGAGGCCTTCGGCCTGCGCGCGACCTTGCTGCTCGACCTCGCCGCGGGCGAATACCACACCAACGTGGTTTTGGCGGTGCTGGCCGGGCGCGCGGTAGTGGTGTGCCCGCGCGGTTTCGCCGATCCGGAGGTCGCGGCTGCCATCGCCGGCTTCCACGCGCCGCATGCCGTGGTCTGCGACGAAGTCGAGCACGCGGCCTTCGTCGGCAACTGCATCGCGCTGTCCGGCGACACGGTCTGGATGAGCGCGAATGCCGCGGCAGCCCTGTCGCCGGCGCATCGCGCACGGCTGGCGGCGGCGGGGTTCCGGGTCGATTCGGTGGGACTGGACGCGATCGAGGCCGGTGGCGGCTCGCTGCGCTGCTGTATCGGCGAGGTGTACTGAGCGCCATTCCCGGTCGAATTCAGGACGAATTCACCGCTACGTTCCGAGAATGCGCGCCACACCGGCCATTTGCCGGCATCCTCCGTTTGCGTACCCTGTGCCCATGATCCGCACCTCCGTCGCCGTCGCGTTCGTCCTGCCGCTGGCCCTGGGCCTGGCGGCGAACGCATGGGCGGGCCCGCATGGGCAGGGCGGCAATGGCCACCGGCCGGCGCCACAGCAGCAGGCAACGCCCTTCGTCGGGCCGGAACGCGGCCAGGGCCGCGACGAACTTTCCGACAGCGTGCGCCGGGTCGAACGCGACACCCGCGGCCGCGTGCTCAGCGCCGAGCGGGTGCCCTACGATGGCCGCGACCTCAACCGCATCAAGGTCGTGGATCAGTCCGGCCGCGTGCGCGTGATCATGGACGATCCGGGCAAGCGACCGTCCCCGCCGCCGCCTGCACGCGACGACGACAATTGACGCATCATCCTGATGTTGCCGGCCGCGTCGCGGCCATCCTGCCCCGGAGCCTTGCATGCGTATCCTGCTCGTCGAAGACGAAGCCCCGCTGCGCGAAACCCTGGCCGCGCGCCTGAAGCGCGAAGGCTATGCGGTCGATGCCGCGCAGGACGGCGAGGAAGGCCTGTACATGGGCCGCGAGGTGCCGTTCGACATCGGCATCATCGACCTCGGCCTGCCGAAGATGTCCGGCATGGACCTGATCAAGGCGCTGCGCGACGAAGGCCGCAAGTTCCCGGTGCTGATCCTCACCGCGCGTTCGAGCTGGCAGGACAAGGTCGACGGACTCAAGCATGGCGCCGACGACTACCTGGTCAAGCCCTTCCATGTCGAGGAACTGCTGGCGCGCATCCACGCGCTGGTGCGCCGCGCCGCAGGCTGGAGCAAGCCGACGCTCGAATGCGGCCCGGTGATGCTCGACCTCGCCGCGCAAACGGTGAGCGTCAACGGCAGCAACGTCGACCTGACCAGCTACGAGTACAAGGTGCTCGAATACCTGATGATGCACGCCGGCGAGCTGGTGTCGAAGGCCGACCTCACCGAGCACATCTACCAGCAGGACTTCGACCGCGATTCGAACGTGCTCGAAGTCTTCATCGGCCGCCTGCGCAAGAAGCTCGATCCCGACGGCGCGCTGAAGCCGATCGAGACCGTGCGCGGCCGCGGTTACCGCTTCGCCATCCCGCGCACGGGCGAGGGCTGACCGGCCGCAGGCGCGGACCGGGGGAGCGATGGCGGCGCGCGAGCCCTTCCTCGGCTGGCGCCCGCGTTCCCTGCAGAGCCGGCAGCTGCTGGCTGCGAGCCTGGGCCTGCTGGCCTTTCTCGCCATCACCGGCTACGCGCTGGACCGCGCCTTCATCGACGTCGCCGGGCAAGGCTTGCACGACCGTCTACAAACCTACGCCTACGCCTACCTCAAGAGTATCGAGTTCGCGCGCGATGGCACCCTGGTTCCGCCGGACGTGCCGCCCGATGGCCGTTTCGACCAGCCTGGCGGGGGCCTCTACGTCGATGTCGAACTGCCGAACGGACGCTGGACCTCCGCCTCTTCCACCGGACAAACATTGCCTCGCGGCACGGTGCTCGGGCCGTTGCAGGAACGCCAGGACGGGCCGCTGCCGATGACGCGCAGCGACGGCAGCCGCGGCGCGGTGTATCGCTACGGCATTGGCGTCATCTGGGCGCCGGGCGACGACCCCAGGGCCGAGTTCCCGTACACCATCTACGTGATGGAGGACGCCGGCACCCTGCCGCGGCAGGTGCGCGTGTTCCGCCAGGCCTTGTGGGGCTACCTCGGCATCGCCGCGTTGCTGCTGTTGCTGCTGCAGGCGTTGATCCTGCGCTGGAGCCTGCGCCCGCTTCGGCGGGTGGTGGTCGAACTTGAGCGTGTGCAACGCGGCCAGCTCGCGCGCATGAGCGAACGCCATCCGCGCGAGCTCACCCCGCTCACCGACAGCATCAACGCCCTGGTCGACAGCGAGCGCGAACACCTCGAACGCCAGCGCAACACGCTTGCCGACCTCGCCCACAGCCTGAAGACGCCGCTGGCGGTGCTGCGCACGCGCCTGGACAGCGGCGCTCCGGAAAGCGAATTGCGCGAGGAAGTCGACCTGCAGCTGCGGCGCATGAACGACCTGGTCGGCTACCAGCTCGCGCGCGCGCGTTCCGGCGGGCATGCGCTGTTCGCCGCGCCGGTGGAAATCGAACCCTATGCCGAGCAGATCGTGCAGGGGCTGGAGAAGATCTACGCCGCGCGCAAGGTGCTGTGCGAGTTCGAGATCGCGCCCGACGCGCGCTTCCACGGCGAACCCGGCGACCTGCAGGAACTGCTCGGCAACCTGCTCGAGAACGCGTTCAAGTGGGCGAAGTCGCGGGTGCTGCTGACCGCGCAGGTCGGCGAGAGCGAACCGCGACGCAGGCCCGGACTGTTGTTGCGCGTGGAAGACGACGGCCCCGGCATCCCTCCCGACCGCATCGCCGCGGTGCTGCAACGCGGCGTGCGCGGCGACGAACGCGTGCAGGGCCACGGCATCGGCCTGGCCATCGTGCAGGACATCGTGCAGGGCTACCGCGGCACGCTCGAGGTCGGTGCTTCGGTCGAACTCGGCGGCGCGCGCTTCGAGGTGCGTTTGCCGCCGGGATTGTGATTTTCACCTCTCCCTGTAGGAGTGGCTTCAGCCGCGACGGCACGCAACTGGGTTGAATCGCAAACAAGTCGCGCCTGAAGGCGCTCCTACAGAAACACAGCCTTCCCGTACAACCTCTCCAGGTGCGCCGCCACCTCCGGCATCGCGCTGCGCAAGGTGCGCGGGTCGCTGAAGTGGTATTCGCTGCACACCGCGAAGAATTCCTCCGGCGATTCGGCGGCGTAGTCGTCGATGGCGACGCGACGGCCGGCGTCGACACGTTCGCAGAAGGCGTCGTAGGCCCGTTGGAAATCCCGTGCCCATTGCTTCTGCCAGTCGCGCGGCAGCGGCGGGGTGCCGTCCATCGCGCCGTCGAGCGCGTCGAGTTTGTGCGCCATCTCGTGCACGGCGACGCAGAAGCCCTCGCGCGGCGCGGCGAGGTCGGCTTCGACATCGGCCCACGACAGCACCAGCGGCCCCTGCTCCCAGGCCTCGCCGATCAGTTCCTCTTCGCCTTCGTGCAGCACGCCGGCGGCATCGATGTGGCTGCGGTGGGTGCGGAACGCATCCGGGTACACCAGCAGTTGCGACCAGCCGTGCAGGCCTTCGGCACCGAATTCCAGCAGCGGCAGGCAGCACAGCGCGGCCAGGGTCAGCCGCTGCACATCGTCGAGTTCGAGCCCGGCGAGCGGGGTGATGGTCTTGCGTTGCAGGAACAGCGCGGCGAGTTCGCGCAGGCGCGCATCGCGTTCGGGTGGAAGCCGCGCGACCCAGGCCACGCGCGCGCGCAGGCCGAGCCAGTCGGATTCGGGGATGGAGACCGGCGTGCGCCGGAAGGGTTCCAGCAGCCGGCGGAACAGCGATCCGGTCAGCGGAACATGCCGGGCAGGAAGCTGTGCCAGCGCGGCACGCGCGGCACGCCGCCGCCGGCATCGTCGCCGCCACCACCGCCGGTGGTATGCGTCACCATCGCTGGGCGGGCCTTGTGCACGACGGTCGCGGGACGCTTGGCCGGTGCTTGCGCGGGGCTGGGCACGGTGATCACGCTGTCGCGGCAATCGCCCATGTCGCCGGACGGACGCGCATCGCGGCCGAAGGCCAGCGGGCTGGCGCAGAGCAGGACGACGCTGATCAGGAACGGGCAGGCGACGATGCGTTGCATGGGCTTTCCCCCGGGGGCCGCCCCCGGGAGGGCGGGGGCACATGATAAACCGGATGCGCCGGCGCCGCCGAAGGTTGCAATGCTGCGCTGCGGCAGGCGCATTGACCGGGCGTATTCAGGGTTGGAGGATGGGTCTTCCGGTCGTATTGGCGCGAGGTCAGCATGGAAGAAGGCGCGCAACTTGGGACGCCCGTTATTGCTTCTCGAGAACTCGTGTTCACACGAAGTGATGGGTTGTCAGAGACGGTCAAAGTTTTCTTGGGCGCACCTATGTTGTCCGAGCATGACGATTGGCTATGTCCGTACCTGATTCAAGGGATGTCGTTTCAGAAGCAATTTCGTATGGTCGGCATCGATTCGATGCAAGCGTTAATTCACTCGGTCCACATACTCGCAGATGAGCTAGCGTCTCTTGCACGTAAGCATGACGGCAAATTTACTTATCTTGGTGATTCAGAACTTTTGCTTCCGCTTCCAGAAAGCCTGGACACAAGCGGTAAGCGTTCGACCTAGAAAACTGTTCAACCGACGCCTTATGCCAACCGTTTTAATACTGAAGAAGCGGAATCCCGCGCCGGCTTATCATTCCCGAATGCGCTTCCCGCCAATCCAGTCATGAACGACCGCGACCTGCTTGCCACGCTCGCCGCCGGCCCGACCTCGGGCGAGGCGCTGGCCGCACGGCTCGGCATCAGCCGCAGCGCGGTGCACAAGCACATCGAATCGCTGCGCGAAGCCGGCATCGGTGTCGATGCGCAGGCCGGTCGCGGTTACGCGTTGCGCGCGCCCTGCGAGTTGCTTGATGCCGACGCGATCCGCGACGCGCTGTCGCCGTCGGCGCGGGCCTTGCTGGCCACGCTCGAAGTCGAGTGGATCGTGGATTCCAGCAACAGCGTGCTGCTGCGCCGCGAGGGCGTGGCCGATGGCGCCGAAGTCCTGTTGGTCGAAGGCCAGAGCGGCGGGCGCGGGCGGCGCGGGCGCGCATGGCGTTCGCCGCTGGCCGCGAACCTGTATCTCTCGCTGGCGCGGCGCTATGCCGGCGGACTCGCGCGGCTCGGTGGACTGAGCCTCGCCGCGGGTGTCGCGGTCGCCGAAGCGCTGCAATCGCTCGGTGTCGCGGTGCAGCTGAAATGGCCGAACGACCTGATCGTCGATGGGCGCAAGCTCGGCGGCCTGCTGGTCGAAGGCGGTGGCGAACACGCCGGTCCGGCGCGCGCGGTGGTCGGACTCGGGCTCAATGTGCGCATGCCGCGGGATGCAGCGCGCGAGATCGACCAGCCGTGGATCGACCTGGCCGAAATCGCGCCGCAGGCGACGTCTCGCAACATGCTCGCCGCGGTGGTGCTGGAACGCCTGCTGCCGGCGCTGGAGGCCTTCGATCGCGAAGGCCTCGCGCCGTTCCGCGAGCGCTTCGCGGCTTTCGATGCGCTGCACGAGCGCGAGGTCGCGGCACTCGGCGCGGGCGAGGCCTTGCACGGCACCGCGCTCGGCCTCGCCGAAGACGGCGGCCTGCGAATTCGAGTGTCCAACGGCGACGTGCGCACCGTGCATGCCGGCGAAGTCAGCGTGCGTGCCCAATGAGCACGAATCCGACCGACTGGCTGTTCGACCTCGGCAACACGCGGCTGAAATGCGCGCCGCTGGTCGATGGCCGTTGTGGCGAAGTCGCCGCGCTCGCGCACGACGAAGCCGGCTTCGCCGAAAAACTCGAAGCCTTGCTGCCGCAGCGCGGCGGCGTGGCGCATGTCGCCAGCGTCGCGCCGCAGGCATCGACGGTCGATTTGCTGGATCGGCTGGCATCGCGGTTCGCGCGCATCGACCTCGCGCGCACCCAGGCATCCTGCGCGGGCGTGCGCATCGCCTACGCCGATCCGTCGAAACTCGGCGTGGATCGTTTCCTCGCCCTGCTCGCGGCGCACGCACGCGGAGGCGCGGCGCTGGTGGTCGGCGTCGGCACCGCGCTCACCCTCGACCTGATCGACGCCAGCGGCCAGCACCACGGCGGACGCATCGCGCCTTCGCCGGCGCTGATGCGCGAGGCGTTGCATGCGCGCGCATCGGTGTTGCCGCGCGAAGGCGGCACGCGCGTGGATTTCGCCAGCGACACCACCGATGCACTGGCCTCGGGTTGCGAAGGCGCGGCGCTGGCCCTGGTCGCCGACGGCTTCGCCGCCGCGCGCGAACGCCTCGGCATCGCGCCGATACTGCTGCTGCACGGTGGCGGCGCGCCGGCCTTGCTGCCCGCGTTGCGCGACGCGGCGTTCGCCCCTTCGCTGGTGCTGGAAGGGCTGGCATGCTGGGCGCGCCTGGAAGTGGAATCTCGATAAATGCTGACCCGCGCGCTGATCGTGTTGCTGATCGTGCTGAACCTCGGCGTCGCCGCATGGTGGGCGCTGCGGCCCGCGCCACGCGAGACGCCGGATACCGCGCTCGCCGGTGTGCCGAAGCTGCAACTGGCCAGCGAACGCAAGTCGTCCGCGCCGTCGGTGGCGGCCACGCCGGTGCAAACGCAAGCGCCCGAGCCGACGCCCCCGATTGAAACCGCGAAGCAGGACGAGGCGCCGCGGTGCTTCCGTTTCGGTCCGTTCGACGATGCCGCCTCCGCCGATGCCGCGGCGGCGAAGCTGCGTGCTTCGGTGCAGAAGGCAAGCGCACGCACGATCGCATCCGGCGGCAAGGACTGGACCGTGTGGTTGCCGCCGTTCGCCGACATGACCTCGGCGCAGGCGAAGGCGCTGGAAATCGCCGGCGCCGGGATCAAGGACTACTACGTCGTCGCCGAGGGTGCGCAGGCGAACGCGATCATGCTTGGCCGCTACGGCAGCGAGGCCAACGCGCAGCGCAGGCTGGCCGAACTGCGTGGCCATGGCATCGAGGCGCAACTGCGGCCGCAACAGGATGCGCTGTCGCAATCGTGGGTGGATGCATCGGCCGCGCCCGGGTTCGGCTACGCCGCGGCGCAGGCACGCATCGGCGCGAAGTCGGTGCAGCCGCTGGATTGCGCGACGCTGCGTTGAGCCTTCAGTTGCCGGCAAACACGCGGTAACGCCGCGGGTGCAACCCGACCGTATCGCCGGGCGCGGGCAGGGCCGCGTCGGCGCGGTCCGGCAGGTCGGCTTCCAGCGTGCGCTCCTGGCCTTCGACCGCGAGTTCGACCGTGATCCGGTCTGAGCGACGGTGGCTCGTGAGCACGCGCGCCGGCAGGCCGTCCTGCGCCGCGACCAGGGCCAGGTCGTGCGGGCGCACGTACAGCGTCGCTTCGCCCTGACCTTCTGCCGGTAACGCCAGCGCCTGTCCCGGCAGGGCGAAGCTGCCGAATTCGACCGCGCCGCGCAGCCGGTTCGCGCGGCCGATGAAATCGAACACGTAGGCACTGGCCGGCGCGCGGTAGATCTGCTCCGGCGTGCCGACCTGCTCGATCCGGCCGTTGCGCATCACCACCACGCGGTCGGCGAGTTCCAGCGCCTCTTCCTGGTCGTGGGTGACGAACAGCGTGGTCTGCCCGGTCTGCTCGTGCAGGCGCCGCAGCCAGCGCCGCAGTTCCACCCGCACCTTGGCGTCGAGCGCGCCGAAGGGTTCGTCCAGCAGCAGCACGCTGGGATCGATCGCCAGCGCGCGCGCCAGTGCGACGCGCTGCTTCTGCCCGCCGGACAACTGTTCCGGATAGCGTTCGCCGTGTTCGGGCAACTGGATCAGCTGCAGCAGTTCCCGTACGCGGCGCGTGATCGTCGCCTTGTCCGGGCGCCGCGCGCGCGGGCGGCTGCGCAGGCCGAAGGCGATGTTCTCGGCCACGGTCATGTGCCGGAACAGCGCGTAGTGCTGGAACACGAAGCCGACGTTGCGTTCGCGCAGGCTGAGCCGGGTCGCGTCGCAATCGCCGAACAGCACGCGGCCGCTGTCCGGCGCGAGCAGGCCGGCGACCACGCGCAACAACGTGGTCTTGCCCGAACCCGATGGCCCGAGCAGCGCGACCAGTTCGCCCGAGGCGATGTCGAGGTCGACGCCGTCGAGCGCGGCGACGCCGGGGTAGTGTTTCGCGAGTGATTGCAGGTGCAGTTGCATGTTCGCCTCAGTGGCGGCGGGATGGGGCGAGCGCGTCGCCGTGGCGGGATTCGAGCCAGAACTTCAGCACCAGCGTCACCAGCGCCAGCGCGCACAGCAACGAGGCCACCGCGAACGCCGCGGTGCCGTCGAATTCGTTGTAGAGGATCTCGATGTGCAGCGGCAGGGTATTGGTCAGGCCGCGGATGTGGCCGGACACCACCGACACCGCGCCGAATTCGCCCATCGCGCGCGCGCCGCTGAGCAGCACGCCGTACAGCAGGCCCCACTTGATGTTGGGCAGGGTCACGCGAGCGAACATCGTCCACGCGCCGGCGCCGAGCGAACGCGCGGCCAGTTCCTCGTCCGCGCCTTGCTGCTGCATCAGCGGGATCAGTTCGCGCGCGACGAACGGGAAGGTGATGAACAGCGTGGCGAGCACGATCGCCGGGCGCGCGAACAGGATCCTGATGTCGTGCGCGGACAACCACGAGCCAAACCAGCCGTGGCTGCCGAACAGCAGCACCAGGCACAGGCCGGCGACCACCGGCGACACCGCGAACGGCAGGTCGATCAGCGCGAGCAGCAGGCGTTTGCCGCGGAACTCGAAGCGCGACACCGCCCACACGCGGTGAACACGCCGAACACCGCGTTGAGCGGAATCACGATCGCGGCGGTGAACAGGGTCAGTCGCAATGCGGCCAGCGCATCGGGTTCGGCCAGCGCCGCGAACCACGCGTGCACGCCCTTGGCGAAACCGCTGCCCAGCACCACCGCCAGCGGCAGCAACACCAGCAGCGCCATCGTCGCGACCGCGGCAATGATCAGCAGCGCGCGCAGCCAGCGCGGTGCGTCGATTGCGTTCGCCTCAACCATCGCGGCGCCTCGCATGCTTGAACAGCGCGGGGATGGCGTTGATCGCGAGCAGGCACAGGAACGAAGCCGCGAGCAGCAGCGCGGCGATCGCCACCGCGCCGTCGTAGTCGTATTCCTCGAGGCGAATGGTGATCAGCAGCGGCGCGATCTCGGTCTTGTACGGCAGGTTGCCGGCGATGAAGATCACCGATCCGTATTCGCCCAGCGCGCGCGCGAACGCAAGCGAGAAGCCGGTGAGGATCGCCGGCAGCAGTTCCGGCAACACCACCCGTCGCAGGGTGGTGAAGCGTCCCGCGCCGAGCGAGGCGGCGGCTTCCTCGGGTTCGCGTCCCAGCGTTTCCAGCACCGGCTGCAGGGTGCGCACCGCGAACGGCAAGCCGATGAACACCAGTGCGACCACGATTCCCAAGGGCGTGTACGCCACCTTCAGGCCCAGCGGTTCCAGCCAGCGTCCGATCCAGCCGTTCTGCGCATACAGCGCGGTGAGCGCGATGCCGGCGACCGCGGTCGGCATCGCGAACGGCAGGTCGACGATTGCGTCGAGCAGGCGCCGGCCGGGGAAGCGGTAGCGCACCACCACCCACGCCACCAGCGTGCCGGCGAAGGCAGCGACCAGCGCCGCCGCGAACGAGGCGCCGAAGCTCAGCTTCACCGCCGCCTGCACGCGCTCGTCGTGCAGCGCGCGCAACCAGCCCGCGAGGCCGAGCCCTGCGGCATGCAGCACCAGCGCGGACAGCGGCAGCAGGATCACCACGCCGAGCCAGCCCAGGCCGAGGCCGAGGCTGAGCCCGAAGCCCGGAAGTGGCCGGCGCAATCCGCGCCCGGCGAACGATTTCGCGACGGCGTTCATGCGTTCAACGCGCGGCCTGCATGATCTTGTCGAACAGGCCGCCGTCGACGAAGTGCGTGGCCTGCGCTTTTTTCCAGCCGCCGAAGGCATCGTCGATCGTCACCCATTTCACGGATGCGAATCGCGCGCGTTCGGCCGCCGGCACCAGCTCCGGTTCAGCCGGTCGGTAGAAATGCTTCGCCACGATCCGCTGGCCCTGGGCCGAATACAGGAAGCGCAGGTAGGCCTCGGCCTGCTTGCGCGTGCCGTGGCGATCGACGTTCCTGTCCACCCACGCGACCGGCGGTTCGGCCTTGATGCTGATCGAGGGCACCACGACCTGGTACTGGCCGCGGGTCTGCGGGTCGTCGAGCGTGAGCAGTGCCTCGTTCTCCCACGCGATCAGCACGTCGCCGATGCCGCGCTCCACGAACGTCGTCGTGGCGCCGCGCGCGCCGGTGTCGAGCACCGGCACGTTGCGGAACAGCTTGGTCATGTAGTCCAGTACCTTGTCGCCGTCGCGGTATTGCCGCGAGGCCCAGGCCCAGGCCGCGAGGTAGTTCCAGCGCGCGCCGCCCGAGGTCTTGGGATTGGGCGTGATCACCGCAACGCCGGGGCGCACGAGGTCGTCCCAGTCGCGGATCTGCTTCGGATTGCCCTTGCGCACCAGCAGCACGATCGTCGAGGCGTAGGGCGTGCTGTTGTGCGGCAGCCGCGATTGCCAGTTCGCCGGCAGCAGCTTGCCCTTGTCGGCGATGGCATCGATGTCGGCGGCCAGCGCGAGGGTGACCACATCGGCCTCGAGGCCGTCGATCACCGCGCGCGCCTGCTTGCCGGAACCGCCGTGCGAAGCGCGGATGGCGAGTGTCTCGCCGGTCTGCTGCTTCCACTGCGCGGCGAAGGCCTGGTCGACGTCGGCGTAGAGCTCGCGCGTCGGGTCGTAGGAGACGTTCAACAATTCGTGGCTGGCGGCGCCGGCGTTGCCGGCGAGCAGGGCGAGCGCGAGGCCCGCGAGGAAAGTGCGGTAGTTCATGTCGTGTCCTCTCGCTCAGAAGGAAAACTGCGCGCGGGTGAAGAACGCCTTCTCGTCTTCGCGCGGGGTCGCGCCAAGCGCCGCGTCGAAACGGGTTTGCGTGTAGTTCGCGACCAGCTTGAAGTTGCTGGTCAGGTACCAGTTCAGGCCCAGGCTCCATCCGCTTTCGGCGGACACCGCCTTGGTCGGATCGGCGAACAGCGGGAAGGCGTCGTCGTCGATCGTCAGCCGGCCGTAGCGGGCCACGAGTTCGAACGCGCCCCAGCCCGGACCGCCGGGCGTGAACGGATGCGCCGGCTTGGCCACGCCGCGATAGCTCGCGTCCTCGCCGGTCAGCACGACGCCGCCGAGCAATTGCCAGGCGCGGTTGGAGAGCGTGTCCTCGACCCCGCGCGCCGGTGCGGCGACATCCTGCTTCGACACGATGTACTCGCCGAGCAGGCCGAAGCGACCGCGGTAGAAGTACGCCTGCGGGGAGATGCGCGTCTGCTTGCCAGCGGCATTCACGTCGCCGAGGTAGTTGAATACCTGCACCTGGCCCGGCGTGCGGTAGCGCGGCAGGAAGTTGCTGCCGTTGCCGTGCTTGTCGCCGCTGCTGGCGGCGAGGCCGAAGCCGAGGCCGGAAAGCGCGTTCGCATCGTCCTTCCACGGTTCGAAGAAGATCCGGCCGGCGACTTCGAAATCGTTGTCGGGGTTGCTGGCCACGCCGTCGCGGCCGTCCGGCGCACCGTTGAACACGCCCAGCGCATAGCTGACGCCGGACTTGAAATCGCCCTGCAGCTGCATGCCGATGTCGCGCCCGGGCGCGAGTTCGGACGGGAAGCCCAGTTCGATCGCTGCGGTGGAACCGCTGGACTGCAGGCGTTCCAGCCCGACCGGGGTCTTGAACCGGCCGAGCCGCACCGTGGCGCGCGGATCGAACTTCAGGTCGGCATAGGCATCGAGCACGCTGGCGCTATCGCCGGCCAGTTGCGCGGCGAGGCGGAACCCGAGCAGCGAACCCCAGCTGCCTTCGATGCTCGGTTCGGCGCGGCGCAGCAGCAAGGTGTCGTTCTGCGGGAAGTGGTTGTCGCCGAACCACATGCGGCCGTCGCCCTGGACCAGGCCGCGGACCTTCACCTCGAACGCATTGTCGGCGGACTTCAGCGACAGGCCTTTTTCGCCGAGCGACACCACTGGCATCGACGCGGTGCGGGCGGCGTCGGCTTCGGCCTGCAGTTCCTGCTTGCGTTCGACCACGCGCAGGCGCTGGTCGACGTCGCTGGCGGTAGCGGCCGTGGCGTTGCCTTCGAGCGCGGCGAGGCGCTGTTCCAGCGAGGCGATGCGCGCCAGCAATTCGGCGGTGGTGGGTTCGGCGGCGCGCGCCGGTGCAACGATGCAGGCCAGTGCCAACGCGAGCGCGGACACGGCGAAGGGACGGGGCATGGGCATGACTTCACTCCGGGAAGGGGTGTTATCGATGCCTCCGGTGGTCCGGTCGGCGCGTCGGGTTGTGTGTTGCGGGATCGGGTGACGCGGGGTTGGAAGCGCAGTTCCTAGAAGCGCACCTTCTCGCTGCGCGTGATCTGCACGATGCGCGACTGGTGCACGGTGATTTCCAGCGTGCCGAACTGCATGGCGCGCAGGGCTTCGAGCACTTCGCGTTCGTGCTCGAGTTCGGACTGCGTCGGCAGCGACGTGGGCTGGTTGCGCTGCGGCTCGCGGTTGGCGTTCATGCGGCGTCTCCGATGGCAGGCTGCATCCACGTTTCGTGGCGGGCGCGTTCGGTCAGGGCGGCGAGGCTGCAGGTATCGAGCACGCCCGACAATGCGGCACGGGTTTCGCGCATCAGTTCGCGCACCGCGCAGTGTTCCGGGTCGGCGCAATCGCTGCAGGGTTCGTAGGCGCTCATGCTGGCGCAACGCACCGGGGCGAGCGGGCCGTCGATGGCGCGGATCAGGTCGCCGACCATGATCTGCCCGGCAGGGCGGGCCAGGGCATGCCCGCCGAGGTGGCCGCGGCGGCTCTCCACGAAGCCGGCCTTGCGCAAATCGACGAGGATCGCCTCGAGGAACTTCTCCGGCACGTTCGCCCGCTTGGCGATGGCGCGCGCCTGCAGCCAGCGGCTGTCGCTGCCGTGCAGGGCGCACATCGCCCGGAGTCCGTACTTGGCCTTGTTGGTCAGCATCCCTATACGATTTATAGGAATTAAAATGTGACGTCAATCCCCTTTGACGGCCGTTCGTCGGCCGGGGCCGGTCCGGGGTCGGTCCGGGCCAACTGGCTAGAATGGCGCCGACGCCGGCATAGCTCAGTTGGTAGAGCAACCGCCTTGTAAGCGGTAGGTCCCCAGTTCGAATCCGGGTGCCGGCACCACTCCGGAGCCGTTCCATGCGCATTTACCCGCCGGTTTCCCTGATCGGCGTTCCCACCGACATCGGTGCCGGCGACCGCGGCGCGCGCATGGGACCCGAGGCCTTGCGCCTGGCCGGGCTGGGCGAGGCGCTGGCCGCGCGTGGCGTGGATGTGGCCGATCGCGGCAACCTCGCCGGCCCGAACAATCCGTGGCTGCCGCCGCGCGACGGCTACCGCCACCTCGACGAAGTCGTGGCCTGGAACCGCGTGCTGATGGAAGCGGTCCACGCCGAACTCGCGCAGGGCCGGCTGCCGATCATGCTCGGCGGCGATCATTGCCTGGGCATCGGTTCGATCACCGCGGTCGCGCGCCATTGCCGCGAGACCGGCAAGAACCTGCGCGTGCTGTGGCTGGACGCGCACGCCGACTTCAACACCCACGAGGTCACGCCCTCGGGCAACATCCACGGCATGCCGGTCGCCTGCCTGTGCGGCATCGGCCCGGAGGCGCTGACGACGCTCGGCGGCAGCGCGCCGGCGGTCTCGCCCGCGCAGGTGCGGCAGATCGGCATCCGCTCCGTCGACGAAGGCGAGAAGCGCCTGGTGAAGGAACATCGCCTCGACGTCTACGACATGCGCTACATCGACGAGGTCGGGATGAAGCGCGCGATGGAACAGGCGCTGCACGGCGTCGATGCGAACACCCACCTGCACGTCAGCTTCGACGTCGACTTCCTCGATCCGTCGATCGCGCCGGGCGTCGGCACCACCGTGCCCGGTGGCCCGAACTACCGCGAGGCGCAGCTGGTGATGGAAATGATCGCCGACAGCGGGCGCATGGGTTCGCTCGACATCGTCGAACTCAACCCCGTGCTCGACGAGCGCAACCAGACCGCGAAACTCGCGGTGGACCTGGTCGAAAGCCTGTTCGGAAAATCGACCCTCATGCGCGACTGACGCTCGCGCGCCGATGCTTGCGACCGCGCGCATGACGAATGGTTCCGCAACGCAGGCGAATTCGTCATTCCGCATTCAGCGATGTGCACTGAATGCGCGCCGCGACGACAACGAAACCTTGACCGAATCCGAAGGCCGCATTCGCGATGATGCGCGTGCGGCACCCCCCGCCGCGCAAAACCGCAGGAGTCACCCATGAACAAGGACATCATCGCCGGCAAGTGGACCCAGCTGAAGGGACAGGCCCAGGCCCGCTGGGGCAACCTCACCGACGACGACTTCAAGGTCACACAGGGCGATGCGACCTATCTCGCCGGCAAGCTGCAGGAACGCTACGGCTGGGACCGCGATCGCGCCCAGCGTGAAGTCAACGAATTCGAGAA
>Ga0209023_10001093_pt1 | contig 37644 bp, 34 predicted proteins | sample LakOneMetagenome_FD_187468 | JGI IMG/M metagenome (GOLD analysis project Ga0209023, IMG submission 187468) | Freshwater and sediment microbial communities from Lake Erie, Canada (SPAdes) (version 2) | ecosystem: Environmental > Aquatic > Freshwater > Lentic | place: Lake Erie, Canada...
GGAGGGGGACAGCGCGGTCGAGTCATGACCACCCCCTCCGTCACGGCGCGCTTCGCGGCCGCGCCACCTCCCCAAAAAGGGGGAGGAGAGCCTAAAGGCGCGTCTGGATAGTTAAGCAGTCACTTGACCATTTCCCCACATCTCGATACTTAACCCCATGCCTAACCAACAGCCCTCGCTCGACCTCATGTTCCAGGCCCTCGCGGACCCCGCCCGGCGGAACATGGTCGAGCGGCTCAGCCAAGGCCCCGCCTCGGTGAGCGAGCTGGCCAGGCCGCTGGACATGTCGCTGCCGGCGGTCATGCAGCACCTGGCCATGCTGGAGGCGGGCGGGATCGTGGCGTCGGAGAAGGTCGGGCGGGTGCGCACCTGCCGGATCAATCCGGACGTCCTGAGCCTGGCCGAACAGTGGATCAACCAGAGGCGCACTCAATGGGAGCGCCGCCTCGACCGGCTGGGCGATTTCCTGGCCGCCGAAGACGATGGGGAAACGAAATGACCGACAGGAACGTCATCCACGCCACCTTCACGGTCGAGCGGACCTACGCCGCCTCGCCCGCCCGGGTGTTCGCCGCCTTCGCCGATCCGGAGAAGAAGAAGCTGTGGTTCAAGGGTCCCGACGAATGGGGTCCGCCGGACCAGAAGTACGACTTCCGCGTCGGCGGCGAGGAGCACAGCATCGGCGGCCCGCCGGGCGAGCCCAAGCATCGGTTCTACAACCGCTATCTGGAGATCATTCCGGGGGAGCGGATCGTCTACGCCTACTGGATGCACCATGGGGAGCCGCTGGCCTCGGCCTCGGTGGCGACGATGGAGTTCCGGCCGGAGGGCGACAAGACCCGGCTGGTGGTGACCGAGGTCGGGGCGTTCCTGGACGGGTACTACTCGGCCGAGGGTCGCGAGCACGGGATCGCGTGGCAGCTGGACGCGATCGCGGGGGTCGTCGAAGCCTGAAGCACAGTTCTCCTCCCCCCTTCATGGGGGAGGAGAACTGTACCCGGATCGCTCGCCGCTAGTGCGACGCCGCCGGCGGGGGCTTGGCGATCTTGGCGACGTCCGCTTCCGTCACCGGCTTGGCATAGCTGTTCCCGAAGTGCGTCCGGATATAGGTCACCGCCTCGGCCATCTGCGCGTTGCTCAGCATCCCCGAAAACCCCGGCATCGCGCCCTTGCCGCCCGTCACCACCATGATCGGATAGGCCGCTCCGGCCAGCCTGGGATTGCTCGCCAGAGCCGGCACGGTCCCCGCCCCGGTCGCGCCCTTGGCGTCGGCCATGTGGCAGGCCTGGCAGACCGCGCCATAGACCTGCTCGCCGGTCACGGGCTTGCCGACCCGCACCACGCCGCCGGCCGAGTCCTGGGCCGCCGCCGGAAGGGCCGCCATCAGGGCGGCGATCAAAACAAACCGCTTCATCTCAGGCCTCCAGCGCGCGCTTGTGCAGACGGGTGATGGCGTCGATGGACGACAGCAGCGCGCCCTCCATCCAGCAGCCGACATAGGAAGCGTGCTCGCCAGCCAGCACGATCCGGCGGTCCATGGCCACCAGGGTCTGGTAGTGCTCCTTGCGGGTCTCCTCGTTCCAGCGGGCGCAGCAGCCCAGGGTCCAGGGCACGCGGCTCCAGGCCACCGAGGCGCCGTTCGAGAACTCCTGGCGGTAGCTCTTGGGGTGCAGCACCGAGCCCTGCGCCAGCGCCGCCTCGATCCGCTGGTCGGGCGTCATGCCGGCCAGGCGGAAGGCGCCCAGGTCGCGCGCGAACGCCCCCAGCAGCACCGCCGGACCGTTCCCGAACAGGTTGTTGTTCGGATACGAGATCAGCCCGATCTCCTGGTCGGTAAAGCTGTGACCGCCGTAGATGAAGTCGTCCTCCTCCCAGAAGCGGCGCTTCATCTCCAGCCCGATCTTGACCTGGCCCGAATAGGGCACGGCCTTGATGGCGGCCATCATCTCGTCGGTGACCTGCAGGTCCATCTGGCCGAGGATGCCCAGCGGGATCGTACAGACGCAGAAGTCGGCCTTGGCGTCGCTGGCCTTGCCGGTGGCGACGTCGGTGAAGCTGACGGTCACGCCCTTGTCGTCCTGGGCGATCTTGCTGACCTTGGCGCCGTAGGTGATCAGGCTTTCCACCTGCTTGGCGAAGGCCTTGCCGATCATGTCCATGCCGCCCACCGGCTGGAACATGGTGGTCTGCATCTCGCTGCCCATGAAGAAGGCCATCGAGGTCCAGACCTGCGGGTCCAGCACGTCGTGCAGGGGGTAGAGGTCCTTGGATGGGATCGGCGCGCCGTTCACCCCGCCGCCGCCGGGCCGCTCGAAGCCGCGATGGCTGGAGGCCTTCAAGGACGCCGAATACTTGTAGTTGTTGTCCAGCATGCCCCAGCCCTTCAGGGCCTCCAGCAGCTTGTCGCGATCCTCGGCCGTGACGGTGTCGTCCAGCGCCTTGGCGTTGACCGACTTGGCCAGCAGCTCGGCGATATTGCCCTCGAAGTCAGCCGCGGCGGTGTTGAAGCGCACCGGCTTGCCGCCGAACGATTGCGACGAGTGCACCCAGCCCGAATGGTTGAACTGGATGAACGGCTCCAGGGCCACGCCGAACTGCTTGCAGTAGTGCAGCAGGGTCCGGTGATGGTGCGGGATCCGCCAAGGGCCGGGGTTGAGGTAGTTGCCGCTGGCGAAGCCGATCTTCTGGGTCGCGCCGCCCAGCTCGGTGTAGGTGTCGCCGCCCCGCAGCGACCAGTTGCGGCCGCCGGCGCGGTTCTGGAATTCCAGGATCTTGACCTTGTAGCCGGCCTTGGTCAGCTCGAACGCCGCCAGCATGCCGGCCAGGCCCGCGCCCAGCACGATGACGCTGGCGCCCGGTCGCGCGCCCTGCAGGTTGGGCGGCCCGTGGAACTGGGTCTCGGCCGCGTGGCCCAGCGTGGTCATGGCCTGGTACAGCGCGGCCGTGCCGCCGACCTTGGCGATGGCCGATAGAAGCTGACGCCGCGTCGGCGCCCTTACTCCGGATTCCATTGGAAAGCCCGTCCCCGACATAACCGTCGCGAGGGACGGTGTGGGTTAAGGCGTAACAGCGGGACCGGCGGCGGCGAGGGTCTGCGGACGACGGAGGCTCAGCTCTTGGCCGAGCCCCCGAATTATCGGCGCCCTGACGACCAGGGTGCGCGCGAACTGTGCAGGCGCGTCACCCCGGCAGCGCGTAGGCCACCAGCACGTCGTTGATCTTGGTCTCCATGAAGTGGTGACCGCCGGCCATGATCACGAGGTACTGCTTGCCGCCAACCTCGTAGGTCATCGGCGTGGCCTGGCCGCCGCCCGGCAGGACGTCGGTCCACAGGGTCTTGCCGGTCTTCAGGTCGACGGCGCGGATCAGGTCGTCGGTGGCGGCGGCGATGAAGATCACCCCGCCGGCCGTGACCACCGCGCCGCCGTTGTTGGGCGTGCCGATCTCGATCGGCAGGCCCGAGGGGATGCCGAACGGGCCGTTGTTGCGCGCCGTGCCGAACGGGCGGTCCCACAGGGTCTTGCCGGTGCGCAGGTCGATGGCGGTCAGGCCGCCGTACGGAGGCTCCTTGCACAGCAGGCCCGTCAACGGCAGGCGCCAGCCGGCGTTGACGTCGATGGCGAACGGCGAGCCGACCTGCGGGTCGCCCGCGCCCTCAGCGCCCTTCTTCATCGAGCCGCCACGTTCGTCGCCGCGCGGCGCCCAGCCCTTCTTGTCGGCCTCGGCGCGGGGCACCAGGCGGTTGTAGTTGGGCATGTCGTTGTAGTTGGCGACGATCACGCCGCGGGCCGGGTCGACGGCGATGCCGCCCCAGTCCGAGCCGCCGTTATAGCCGGGATATTCCACGTAACGCCCCTTGGTCTCGGGCGGGGTGTAGAAGCCCTTGTAGGTCGCGCGGCGGAACTGGATGCGGCAGATCATCTGGTCGATCGGCGACATGCCCCACATCTTGGCCTCGGTCAGGTCGGGCTTGCGCAGGGTGGCGAACAGCGAGTGCGGCTGGGTCGGGGCGCGCTGGCCGGGCTCGACGCCGCCCTGCGGCACGGGCTTTTCCACCACGCCGGTCAGGGGCGCGCCGGTGCGGCGGTCCAGGACGTAGAGGTCGCCCTGCTTGCCGGGCAGCACCACGGCCGGGATGGTCGTCCCGCCGGTCGGGAAATTGACCAGCGTGGCCTGTGAGCCCAGGTCGTAGTCCCAGACGTCGTTGTGCACGGCCTGGAACGACCAGACCTTCTTGCCGGTCGTCACGTCCAGCGCGACCAGCGAGGTCGAGTGGGCCTTTTCCGGGGCCGAGCGCGAGCCGCTCCAGTAGTCGACGGCGCTGTTGCCCAACGGCAGGTAGACCAGGCCCAGGGCCTCGTCGCCGCTGGCCGTGGTCCACATGTTGGGGGTGCCGCGGGTGTAGGTCTGTCCGGGCGGCGGAGCGCCGGTCAGGTCGGGGCGGTTCATGTCCCAGGCCCAGCGCAGCTGGCCGGTGACGGCGTCATAGCCCTGGATCACGCCTGAAGGCGCATCGCGACGCTGGCCGTCCAGCACCTGGTGGCCGGTGACGATCACGCCGCGCACGATGGTCGGGGCCGAGGTGATCGAGAACATGCCGGCCGCCGACTTGCCGACGCCCTGATTGGTGTCGACCTGGCCGCCGAAGCCGAAGTCCGAGCAGGGCTGGCCATTGGTGGCGTCGACCGCGATCAGGCGCGCGTCCAGCGTGCCTTCGATGATCCGCGTGGCGCACTGGCCGGTGGCGCCGGGCACGGCGTAGTACGACACGCCGCGGCAGGCGGCCGTGTAGGGGATGTGGATGTCGGGCACCTTGGGGTCGAAGCGCCAGCGCTCCTTGCCCGAGGCCGCGTCCAGGGCGATCAGGATGTTCTTGGGCGTGCAGAGATAGAGGCTGCCGCCGACCTTCAGCGGCGTGGTCTCGGCCCCGTACATCTTGCGGGCCTGTTCGTTGTCGGGCAGGTCGCCGGTGTGGATGAGCCAGGCGCGCTTGAGCTTGCCGGCGTTCTCCGGCGTGATCTGGGCCAGGGTCGAATAGCGCTGGGCGCCGTAGGTGCCGCCATAGGCGCCCCAGTCGGCGCCGGCCGTGTCGGTCGCGGCCACGGCCAGGGGCGCGCCGGGGTCGCCGGGCTTGCTCGGGCTGGAGGCGATGCCGACGGCGATGACGCCGATGATCAGCACGGCCAGCGATCCGGCGAAGACCCCGCCGGCTAGCCGGCGGGTCTTGCGCTCGGCCGTCAGCAGCGGCGCGCAGGCCAGGGCCAGCCACAGCAGCACGAACGGTCCGACCAGTCGCGGCACTAGGGCCCATCCGTTCAGCCCGACTTCCCACAGCGCCCAGACCAGGGTGACGGCGAAGACGCCGGCATAGATCCAGACGCCGGTCATCCGTCGTCGGACCAGGAGCACACCCGAGGCGATCAGCCCCGCGCCAGCCAGCACGTAGTACGGCGAGCCGTGCAGGGCCGCGAGCCACGCGCCCCCGACCGCCAGAACCAAACCGATGAGGGTGAAAACGACGCCAAGGGCGACCGCCAGGCCCCCCATCGGGCCGCGCGGCCGTGAGCTGTCGAGAGGCATGGGTCCAAGTCCCGTTTACTGTTAAGCGGAACTAGAACCTGCGCTGTTGCCGTTGGTTCCGAGGCTTTAGCTGACAATCCTCAGAGTGGGGCGGTCCGACACGGCCTGCGTCAACGGCACGACAAAGTGGAAGCTGGACCCCTGCCCCGGCGTCGAGTGAACGCCGATCGCGCCGCCCATCAGCTCGACCAGCTCGCGGCAGATCGACAGGCCCAGGCCCGCGCCGTCGTGGGCCCGGGTCAGGGAGGTGTCGACCTGGGAGAAGGTCTTGAACAGCTCGGGCAGATGCTCGGCGGCGATGCCCAGGCCGGTGTCCTCGACCTCGAACCGCAGGCCCTTGGTCGTGGGGCGGACGCGGACGGTGACCCCGCCCTCGTCGGTGAACTTCACCGCATTGGCGACCAGGTTGCCCAGCACCTGACGCAGGCGCATTGGGTCGCCGACCCAGCGGCCGCGCAGCTCGGGCGCGATGTCGGCGGTCAGCTCCAGATCCTTGGCCATGGCCGCGCCGGAGAAGGCTGCGCACGAGGCCTCGACCAGGCCGGCCAGGTCGAAGGTCTCGGCCCGCAGCCGCACCGCGCCGGTCTCGAGCCGGGCGATGTCGAGGATGCTGTTCAGCAGGGCCAACAGCGATTGGCCGGACTCCTGCAGGATGGTCAGGCGGCGGCTCTGCGTCTCGCTGAGCGTGTCGATGGCCATCACCTGGGCCATGCCCAGCACGCCGTTCAGCGGGGTGCGGACCTCGTGGCTCATATTGGCCAGGAAGCGGGTCTTGGCGGCGTTGGCGGCCTCGGCCTCCTCCTTGGCGGCCAGCAGCTCCAGGCGGCCGGTCTCCAGCTTGCGCAGGGCCTCCAGAACGCGGTGGGTCAGCACGGCGCCGGCGGCGGCCAGCACCAGGAAGCCGGCGACGATCCACGGGGCCAGGCTCTTGACCAGAGTCAGGCCCGGATCCTCGGCCCGCCAGGCCAGGGCGCCGACGGGGCGACCGTTCATGTCGACCAGGGGCGAGCGCGGCTCCTCGGCGCGCACATGGTCTAGCAGGACCAGGTTGTCGATGCCCAGCTCCTCGGCCATGTCCTGCACGAAGGGCGCGTCGATGCGGCGGGCGCTGACGACCACGGCGATCGGGCCGTCATAGGCGTCCGCGATCTCGGGCGAGACCGCCGTCACGGCGGCGAAGGCGGTCAGGTAGGTGGCGCCGTCGACCCGCAGCAGGCCGGTGCGCGTGACCTCGCCGGCGCCGCTCAGGCGGCCGGCGCGACGGGCGATGCGGGCGTCGGCGGCGACGTCGGCGGCGATCTCGCCGGCGGCCCGCGGGAAGCCTTCCAGGGCGGCCGCATTCGTCGGCACGCCCTCACGCGCCGCATAGACCACCTGGCCGGCGCGCATGACGAAGGTCAGGTCGTGGCCGAACTGGGCGTGGTAGTACTCGCCGAAATTGGCGTCGGCCCAGTCCTCGTCGACCTTCCAGCCCATAGCCTGGTAGGCCGCGTCCCAGATCGTGGCCGAGGTCAGCTCGCGGTTCATGCGGTCCAGGGTGCGCGACACCGTGCGGCCGACCAGCTCGACCTCGTCGCGGGAGTCGATGCGGTCCAGCGAACGGGCGGCCAGCAGCATCAGGGCCAGGCTGCCCAGGATCGAGACGACCACCAGCACCGCGGCCGCGCCGACGATCCCGTGGATCAGGCGCATGGGCCGCGCATCGGCTTCCGGAGGGGTGGAGAGCTGCGCCATCAATTCACCCTGCAGGCGAACTCCGGATCGCGAAACGTGACCTGAAGACGCAGGTTTGCGTCAGCGCAACCTGACGCCGTCCAGCACCAGGGCCGTGACCGCCGCGCGGGTCTCGTCCAGGAAAGCCTTGTCGGACAAGGTCTTGCCGCTCAATGCCCGCACCTGGACAGCGAAGTCGGCATAGTGCTGGGTCAGCGCCCAGATGGCGAAGATCAGGTGCGGCGGATCGACCCGGGCCAGCTTTCCCGCGTCGATCCATGATCCGATCACGGCGCATTTGGCGTCGAACACCGCCTTCAGCGGACCGGCCAGCACAGGCTTGAGCAGCGGGGCGCCGCGCAGCATCTCCAGGGCGAACAGGCGCGAGACCTCCGGGTGGTCGCGGCTGAGCACCAGCTTGGCGTCGACCAGGGCGGCGATGGCCTGCGCGGGGTCCTGGTCCTCGGTGAAGCGGCTCAGCGGGGCCAGCCAGGCCGACAGCCCCTGCTCCAGCACCGCCACGTACAGCGCCTCCTTGGACGGGTGGTAGTAGAGGAGGTTGGCCTTGGAGATCCCCGCCGCCTGGGCGATGGCCTCGACGCTGGCCCCGTCCAGGCCCGCGCGGGCGAAGACGCCGAGGGCGGCCTTGAGGATCGCGGCCTTGCGGGCCTCGCCGGCTTGCGCGCGACGGCCCTTCGGAAAGTTATCCACAGCCCCGGCGTCGCCCAGCGATTGGGCGGCCTTGACCAGCTTGCGGGCGCCGGACGCGGGTTTGCTCGCAAGCTTGCGCGGCGGCTTGACGGTCTTGGCGGCAGGGTCGGTCATGCGATCTCGAACTTGGACCATTTGGTCAAACATGGACCGAACGGTTCGGATTGCAACGTTCTTCCGAATGGTATTCCATGCCGTCTGGAAATCACAAGGAGCCGCGTCGATGAGCTCTCAGATCACCCCTCTCAGCCCCGGCGCCGTCATGCTGCCCGCGAGGCCCGAGCCTATTCCCGTGGATCCCAAGACCACGGCGGTGATCGTCATCGACATGCAGAACGCCTACGCCTCCAAGGGCGGGTATCTGGACCTGGCCGGCTTCGACATCTCGGGCGCCGAGAAGGTGATCCACGAGATCAAGGGCGTGCTGACCACGGCGCGCGCGGCCGGGATGCAGGTGATCTATTTCCAGAACGGCTGGGACGACCAGTACGTGGAGGCCGGCGGTCCGGGCTCGCCCAACTGGTGGAAGTCCAACGCCCTGAAGACCATGCGCGCCAAGCCCGAGCTGCAGGGCAAGCTGCTGGCGCGCGGCCAGTGGGACTACGAGCTGGTCGATGAGCTGAAGCCCGAGCCGGGCGACATCCAGCTGCACAAGACCCGCTACAGCGGCTTCTTCAACAGCCAGCTGGACAGCGTGCTGCGCGCGCGGGGGATCCGGCACCTGGTGTTCGTGGGGATCGCCACGAACGTCTGCGTGGAGTCGACCCTGCGCGACGGCTTCTTCCTCGAATATTTCGGGACCGTGCTGGAGGACGTCACCCACCAGGCAGGGCCTGAGTTCGTCCAGAAGGCGGCCCTGTTCAACATCGAGACCTTCTTCGGCTGGGTCTCGACCACGGCGGATTTCAAGGGGACGTTCGGGCAGCTGGCGCCGACCCCCTAGGGAGAAGAAGAGATGCCCAAGACCGTCATCACCCCGCCCGGCACGGGCACGCCCATCGCCCCGTTCTCGCCCGGCACGCTGGCCGACGGGATCGTCTATGTCTCGGGCACCCTGGCCTTCGACAAGGACAACAACGTCGCCTTCCCCGACGACGCCGAGGCCCAGACCCGGCAGGTGCTGGAGACCATCAAGTCCGTCATCGAGACCGCCGGCGGGACGATGGATGACATCACCATGAACCACATCTTCGTCACCGACTGGGCCCACTACGCCCCGATGAACAAGGTCTATGCCGAGTACTTCCCCGGCGACAAACCGGCCCGCTACTGCATCCAGTGCGGCCTGGTGAAGCCCGGCTTCGTGGTCGAGATCGCCTCGGTCGCCCACATCGGGAAAAAGTAGTGACCAGCGGCGTCGTCGACGGTCTGTTTTACGAGCTGCACGGCGGACCGGTGGCCGGCCGCGAGGTCGTGCTGCTGTCGTCGGGCCTGGGCGGTTCGGGGGCGTTCTGGGCGCCGCAGATGGCGGCGCTGACCGAGCGCTGGCCGGTGGTGACCTACGACCACCGGGGCACGGGGCGCAGCAGCCGCGAGCTGCCCGGCAACTACACCGTCGCCCATATGGCCGAAGATATGGTCAAGGTCATGGACGCGCTCGGCCTGGCCAAGGCCCACATCGTTGGCCACGCGGCAGGCGGCAACGCCGGCCTGCAGCTGGCCCTCGACGCGCCCGATCGCCTGGCCAAGCTGGTGGTCGTCAACGGCTGGAGCCGGCCCGACCCGCACATCCGCCGCTGCTTCGACACCCGCATCCACCTGCTGAACGACACGGGCCCGGAGGCCTATGTCCACGCCCAGCCGATCTTTCTCTATCCGGCAGACTGGATCTCGCGGAACCACGCGCGCCTGCAGGCCGAGGAGGCCCATCACGTGGCCGGCTTCCCGCCGCGCGAGGTGATGCTGGCGCGGATCAACGCCCTGCTGGCCTTCGACATCGACGCCCAGCTGGAGGCGATCCCGCACCGGGTGCTGGTCAGCGCCAGCGCCGACGACATGCTGGTGCCGTCCGGCTGCTCCAAGCGCCTGGCCGCGCACCTGCCCAACGCCGACTTCCAGATGGTCGCCTGGGGCGGCCACGGCTTCACCGTCACCGATCCCGAGACCTTCAACGAAGGCCTCATCAAATTTCTAGCGGGGGAATAGTTCAATGCAGGTCGGCGTCTTCATCCCCATCGGCAACAACGGCTGGCTGATCTCGGAGAATTCTCCGCAGTACATGCCCAGCTTCGAGCTGAACAAGGAGATCACCCAGAAGGCCGAGAAGTACGGCTTCGACTTCGCGCTCTCGATGATCAAGCTGCGCGGGTTCGGCGGCAAGACCGAGTTCTGGGAGCACAATCTCGAGAGCTTCACCCTGATGTCGGGCCTGGCGGCGGTGACCAGCAAGATCAAGATCTTCGCCACCGTCGCCACCCTGACCATCCCGCCGGCCATCGTGGCGCGCATGGCCTCGACCATCGACTCGATCGCCCCGGGCCGCTTCGGCATCAACCTGGTCACCGGCTGGCAGAAGGCCGAGTACAGCCAGATGGGCCTGTGGCCCGGCGAGGAGCACTATACCGACCGCTACAACTACCTGGCCGAATACACGACCGTGTTGAAGGAGCTGCTGGAGACCGGCGTCTCGGACTTCAAGGGCCGGTACTTCACCATGGACGACTGCCGGGTCAGTCCGCACCCGAAGGAGACCAAGCTGATCTGCGCCGGCTCGTCCGACGAGGGCTTGGCCTTCACGGCGCAGTATGCGGACTACAGCTTCGCCCTGGGCAAGGGGACCAACACCCCGACGGCCTTCGCCTCGGTCAACAAGCGGCTGGAAGCGGCGGCGGAAAAGACCGGCCGCGACGTGCAGTCGTTCCTGCTGTTCATGATCATCGCCGACGAGACCGACGAGAAGGCCATGGCCAAGTGGCAGTCCTATCGCGACGGCGCGGACCAGGAGGCGCTGGCGTGGCTAACGCAGCAGGCGGCTCCGAACGCCAAGGCGGGCGCCACGACCAACACGACCCAGCTGGCCGCGCCGGAGTCGGCGGTGAACTTGAACATGGGCACGCTGGTGGGCAGCTATGAGAGCATCGCCCGGATGATGGACGAGATCGCCGCGGTGCCGGGCACGGCGGGTGTGCTGCTGACCTTCGACGACTTCGTGAAGGGGGTCGAGGACTTCGGGGAGAAGATCCAGCCGCTGATGAAGTCGCGAAGCGCCGCACAGGCCCCCACCTGACCTGCTCACGCAGGTCTGTCCGCCCCCAAACGGGGCGGAGAACCTTACCCTCCCTCGCCGGCGTAACCCTCTCCTCCCCCTCTTGGGGGAGGGGGACCAGCGAAGCTGGTGGAGGGGGTCAGCGCCGACTAATCTACCGCCAGCATCCCCACCAGTTGCAGCCGGAACACCAGCACGCTGTCCGGCGGGATCTCGCCCATGTCTCGCGGGCCGTAGCCCAGGTCCGAAGGGATGTAGAGCGTCCACTCATCCCCGACCTTCATCTTCGGCAAGGCCTCCAGCCAGCCCTGGATCAGGCCGTCGGCCGGCATGATCGCCGCCTTGCCGCGCGCGAAGCTGCTGTCGAACACCGTGCCGTCCAGCAGCTTGCCCTCGTAGTTGACCTTGACGATGTCGCCGAGCTTGGGCGACGGGCCGGTCTTGGGGCCGCTGGTCACGACCTTGTACTGCAGGCCCGACGGCAGAGTGATCACGCCCGGCGCCTTGGCGTTCTTCTCCAGGAAGGCCTTGCCGGCCAAGGCGTTGGCCGAGGGGCCGGCGTTCAGCTGCGGCGGCGCGCTCGGCGTGACCTGGGCGTGGGCCGCGCCCGCGGCGGCGAGAGCGGCCGCGAGGGCCAGAGGAGCAAGGAAGCGCATCAAGGGTCTTTCGAACGCTGGTGTCAGTGAGCGACACCGTAGCCATCCTTGAGCGGAACTTCGCGGCGAAAATTGGATCGGGAGAGCGCCCCCTCCGTCACGTCGCCTATCGGCGCCGCGCCACCTCCCCCGCAAGCGGGGCAGGAGAAGAAAAGCTGAACCCTCCTGCCCCGTTAAACGGGGGAGGTGGCGCGCTGCGGATACGCAGCGTGACGGAGGGGGCGCTCTGCGACCTAAACCAACCCCCTTCTCTGCGCCTCCAGCGCCGCCTCCGCCCGCGAGCAGATGTTGAGCTTGCGGTAGATCGCCTTCACATACCCCGCCACGGTCAACTCGGTGACGCCCATGACCTTGGCCGCCTCGCCCGAACGCAGGCCGCGGCCGATCAGCCTCAACACTTCGGTCTCGCGGGGCGTCAGGGCCGCTTCCGGCTCGGCCGCCATCGGCGCCGGCCGGGCGCGGAAGTAGTCCAGCATCCGCCGGGCGACGGCGGGCGACAGCGGGGTCTCTCCGGCTTCGAGGCGGCGCAGATAGGTGACCAGCTCCGCCCGGCCCATGTCCTTGAGCAGGTAGCCCCCGGCCCCTGCCGCGATGGCGTCGAACAGGTGGTGGTCGTCGGCATAGATCGTCACCACCACCGACCGCGTCGCCCCGCCCGAGCGCTCGTTGAGGTCGCGCAGGAAGTCGACCCCGCGCCCGTCCGGCAGGGCCAGGTCCACCAGCGCCAGGTCCGGCGCGCCGCCATCGAGGAAGGACCGCGCCTCGGCCAGGTCGGCCGCCCCCTTCGCCACCACGCCCGGGAACGCCTCGGCCAGCGCCGCCAGCAGGTGCTCGCGGGTCTCGGCCTGGTCTTCGAGCACGAGGGCGGTCGAGGGCAGGGTCATGCGGGGGCGCTCGCGTCGATCGGGGCCGACAGGCGGATCACGGTGCCGCGGCTGGTCTCGGGGAAGTCCACCACCCCGCCGATTTCGCCCAGGCGCCGCTCCAGGTTTGCCAGACCGCTGCGGCGCCCGCCCGGCGCGGTCGGCAGGCCCACGCCGTCGTCGCTGAGGGTCAGCTCCAGCCGGCCGCCATCCTCGTGAACAGTCACCGCCACCGTGCTGGCCCCGGCGTGGCGGATGGCGTTGGAGATCACCTCGCGCACGGCCGAGGTCAGGTTCTTGTAGACCCGATACGGCGCGGTGATCCCGGGATCGACGAGCTCGACCGGCGGCCAGTCCAAGGCGATGCCGGCCGCCTCCAGCCGCTCGGATGTCTCGTGGCGCAGGTCGGCCAGCGCCGCCTCCAGCGGCAGATCCTGGCCTGACAGGCCCGAGACGATGGCCCGCAGATCGCCGATCGCGCCGCGCATGGCCTCGCGGGTCTGGGACAGGTCCTGGCGGTGCAGGCCTGACAACAGCCGCGCGCCGACATCGTCGTGCAGGTCGCGGGCGATGCGCAGGCGCTCCTCCACCACGCCGCGGGCATAGGCGTCGCGGCCTTCCTCGATCTGGCTCAAGAGACCCACCAACTGGTCGGCCAGCTGGGCCTGGGGAACCCCGAACAGTCCCCGCCCCCGGAACGGGAAGCGCAGGGTCAACGCCGTGGTCCCCGCGGCGGCGGGCAGGCCCAGCGCCACGCCCTCCTCCAGGATCTCGGCCTTGGCCTGGGTCGGCGAGCCGGTCACCACCTCCAACGGCTCATAGACCTTGGACAAAAGCGCCTTCCACGCGTCGGCCCGCGCCTCGACATTGTGGATCAGGGCGACCTGAGCCACGGCGGCGAACATCTCGTGGTCCTTCATGGTCTTGCGGCCGATGGTCCGCCGCCACAGCACGTCGCGGAACGGCAGGTAGGCGAAGGCCACGATCAGCAGCGACACGCCCAGGGCCGACTGCGGACTGGCGCCCATCGCCGTGATCAGCACGCCGTCCAGCGCCAGCAGCGCCGCGCCGGCGCTGATGTAGAACAGGATCCGGAACGCCCACTGGTCCAGCTCGAACAGGCGATGCCGGCGCAGGCCCACGGCCATGCCGACATAGATGATCACGAAGAAGCCCAGCGAGAACCGCGGGTCCAGGAACGGCCGCATGCCCAGCGCGATCGGCACGGCGACATTGCCGATGAAGGCGCCCGCTCCCACGATCACCGACAGGCCCAGCCACCGGGTGGCGGCCATGGCGGCGGGGTCCTTGCGACTGGCGAAGGCCTGGACGGCGATGGCGACGATGATCAGGGCCATCTCGATCGAGGTGATCCCCTGCCCCATGCTCTCGACCGACGGATTGCCGGGCAGCAGCGGCGTCAGCGCCCAGGCCAGCACCCACAGCGGCGCCAGCAGCATCAGCGGCAGCCTGGTCACCCGCTTGGGATAGGCCAGGAAGAAGGCGATCATCGCCCCGCCGAACGCCACGGCCCCGATCATGTTCAGCCGCGCGGCGATGACCGACGGCGTGGCCGCCATCACCAGCTCGACGCTGGCGTTGACCGCCCAGCCGAAGGTGAAGGCCAGCATCGACAGGCCGGTGATGGCGAAGAGCTGGGTCGACAGCTCGCGCGGCCGCAGGGCCCAGACCCAGCCGACGATCAGCGCCGCGATCAGGCCGAACGCCAGGTTGGCCCAGAACTCCGCGCCCAGGCTGGTCAGCGGGCGGATGCGGCCGTCCAGGGCGACGACGCGCTGGGCGCCGTCAGGGCCGGCCAGGCGAAGCACCAGGGGCTTGGCTTCCAGCGCCTTGGCGAAGGCGTTCTCCAGACGGTCCTGCCGGTGGGCCGCGTCCTGGGTGGCGGGCGTACCCAGGCCGCCGATCTCGGCCGCCTGCATAGCCGGCGCGGCGCGGTCGCCGCCGACCCCGGCCAGGCGGTCGCCGACCTTGGCGCCGACGCGGGCCAGCGGCCCGTCCGGCGTGATGCGGGTGATGACCACCGCCCCGTCCGCCCTGGCCTGGAAGCCCGCCCCCAGCCACGGCGGGCTGATCGCCATCCACACGCCGATCAGCGCCGTCGCCACGCACAGCAGGACGACGCCGAGCAGCAGGGTCGTGGGTGACGAGACGCGCATCCGACCTTTTGCGAAAGCGATTGAGCTCGCCCGACCTTGGGACAGGACAAGCGCGACCGCAACCATCACAGAACGCCGTTACGGGGACACCCCCTGTTCTGGGGGTTGCCGGCTCCTAAAGCCCTTATTTTCCCGTGACGTTGAGGATCGCCAGGGTCATGGCCTCGACGCCCGTGCGGATGGTCGGCTCGGGCGTGGGCGCGAAGAACGGCGAGTGGTTGGACGGGATCTGGCGGCCCTCCGCCTTGGCCTTGGCGATCTCGGCCGGGTCATAGCCGCCGATGCCGAAATAGACCGAAGGCACGCCGGCGATCACGAACTCCGAATAGTCCTCGGACGCCGAGCCGGGCTTGTCCTGGACCACGGCGTTCTTGCCGAACGCGGCCTTGAACACCACCGCCGTGCGGTCGGTCAGGGTGGCGTCATTGACCACCATCTTGCCGCCCGGGGTGATCTTGACGTCGGCGGGCGGGGCGCCGGCCATGTCGGTCACGGCCTTCACCGTGCGCTGGACGCCGTCGAGGATCTTCTCGCGGACGGCGTTGTCCTGGGTGCGGACGGTGCCGCGGATGCGGGCCTTGTCGGGGATGATGTTGCCGGCGCTGCCCGCCTGGATCGAACCGACCGTGACCACGCCGAACGCTGAGGGGTCCTTCTCGCGGCTGATCACGCTCTGGACGTCGACGGTGAAGCGGGCGGCCATCAGCACCGGATCGATGGTGGTGGCCGGCATCGAACCGTGGCCGCCGCGACCGTTGAAGGTGATGTCCAGGCCGTCCGAGGTCGAGGTCAGCACGCCGGCCTTCCACGCCACCTCGCCGGCCGGGCCGTTGCCGACGTGCAGGGCGAAACCGTAGTCCGGCTTGCCGCCGATCTTGTCGAAGAGCCCGTCGGCCAGCATGGCCCGCGCGCCGCCGGTGGTCTCCTCAGAGGGCTGGGCGATGAACACCAGCGTGCCCTTCCACCGGGCCTTCATGGCGACCAGTTGCTTGGCCGTGCCCACCCAGGCGGCCATGTGGATGTCGTGGCCGCACGAGTGGGCGGTGAAGGTCTTCTCGTCGCGATAGATCGCCGTCGCCTGGCTGGCGTAGGGCAGTCCCGACTTCTCCTGCATCGGCAGGCCGTCCAGCTCGGTCCGCACCAGGATCTTGGGGCCGTCGCCGTTCTTGAACACCGCCACGACGCCGGTCTTGCCGACGTTCTCGGTGACGGTGAAGCCGAGGCTGCGCATCTGGGCGGCTAGCTTTTTGGCCGTCTCGACCTCTTGGAAGCCCAGCTCCGGATGGGCGTGGATGTCCTTGTACAGCGCGTCCAGCTGCGGGTAGTCGCGGTCCAGCTGGGCGTCGATGGTCTTCAGCGTGGCGGGGACGTTGAGCGGGGCGGCGTGGGCGGTCGTGGCCAGGAACGCGGCGATCGCCGTGGTGACGAGGAGTTTCATGCGGAGCCCCGAGGGTGGTGAGTCATGGGGATCGACGCACACCGCGCATCAACCCGCTACCCCCGGCCGCGAAATTCCCTCTCCTCCCCCTCTTGGGGGAGGGGGACCGCCGAAGGCGGTGGAGAGGGTCAGCGGCGCCGACTCATGACCAGCCCCCTCCGTCACGGCGCGCTTCGCGGCCGCGCCACCTCCCCCATGAGGGGGGAGGAGACCTATTGCCCGTTGCCCGGCGCCCAGGGGAATTCCAGGCTTTCGTAGTATTCGAGCGACTTAGGCGGAGCTTTCTCCCCGGCCGGCAGCGGCTTCTTCGAGAAGCTGCCGAACCACGCCACCGACGCATCCCGCCACCACTGCGCCTCGTCGCGCTGGATCTTCAGGTAGTCGGTGACTTCCTTGTGGCGCTCAGCGTCGACATAGGGCGCCAGGCCGGCCCAGGTCTTCTCCATGCCGTCGACATAGGCCACGCCCCGCCCGTAGTGCTTGACCAGCCCGTCCCACAGGGTGTCGCCGGATTTCAGGCGGTAGTCCCAGGGCAGGTGGTGGAACCACAGCAGGTCCTTCTCGTCGACGCACTTGAGGTCGGCGAAACAGGCGGCGACCGCCGGCGCGTATTGAGCCGTGGCGTTGCTGCCCGTCGGCGTGCGGTCGAAGCCGACACCGTCAGCACCGGCCTTGGCGTAGTAGACGCTGGTCCAGTCGGCGCGCGGACCGCCGGCCACCCACGGTCCCGGGCCGTAGTGGTGGCTGCGGCCCATCTGGTGGTGCAAGCCCAGCGGCGTCATGTAGTCCACCGCCGCCTCGCGCGAGCCCATCATCATGGCCACCACCGGGGCGACCAGGCGCGGGTCATTGCCGAAGGTCATCTTCGTCCAGTCGGTGGCGATATCGCGCGCCGACGCCTCCGGATCCCAGGCCAGGCGGCCGAAGGCGTACCAGTTGGCCTGGTCGAACTGCGAGCCCGACCAGTTGCGGTCGCTGCCGATATTGGCCACGCCGGCCATCACGGTCAGCTTGTGATGGTCCAGCGAGCCGTCGACCACCTTGGCCACCGTCGAGCCCTTGCCCTCGGTCATCGTGTCGGCCTTCAGGGTCTCCTCGAACAGCGGGCCGAGATAGACGAGGTGGGTCGAGAACCCGAGGTATTCCTTGGTGATCTGGAACTCCATGCCGAGGTTGGACTTCGGCATGGCCCCGAACAGCGGGTGGAACGGCTCGCGCGGCTGGAAGTCGATGGCGCCGTTCTTGACCTGGATGGCGACGTTGTCGCGGAACTGGCCGTCGAAGGCCTTGAACTCGGTATAGCCCTGCTTGGCGCGGTCGTCGGGCTGCTCGTGCGAATAGACGAAGGCGCGCCAGATCACGACGCCGCCGTGGGGCGCGACCGCGTCGGCCAGCATGTTGGCGCCGTCGACATGGGTGCGGCCGTAGTCCTGCGGACCCGGCTGGCCCTCGGAATTGGCCTTCACCAGGAAGCCGCCGAAGTCGGGGATGGCCTTGTAGATCTCGTCGGCCTTGGCCTTCCAGAACGCGGCGACAGCCGGGTCAGTCGGGTCGGCGGTCTTGAGGCCGCCGATCTCCATCGGGGCAGAGAACCGGGCCGAGAGGTAGACCTTGATCCCGTACGGCCGGAACGTGTCGGCCAGCGCCGCCAGCTTGGCGATATAGGCCGGGGTCAGGCTGTCGGCCTTGGCGTTGACGTTGTTGACCACCGTGCCGTTGACGCCAATCGAGGCGTTGGCCCGGGCGTAGTCGATCATGCGGGCGTCGACATGGCCGGGCAGCTTCCACCAGTCGAAGATCGAGCGGCCTGAATAGCCGCGCTCGACATGGCCGTTGAGGTTGTCCCAGTGGTTCAGCATCCGCAGCTTGACCTTGGGGACCGAGGTCAGGTCGAGGTTGTCCACAGGCTGGCGGGTCTGGATCAGTTCCAAATAGCGGAAGACGCCGTAGAGGACGCCGATGTCCTTGCTGGCCGAGATGACCGTGGTCTTCTTGCCGCTCACCAGCTGGGTGCGGATGCGGTAACCCTCGTCGCCGAGATCCTTCGAGGGCGTGACCGACAGCTGGATGACGCCGTCACGCGAGCCTGCGGCGGCGCTGGCCGGCTCGCCCACTAGGCCGGTGAGGCCCCGCTCAAGCTCGGCGCGGGCGACCTTCAGGGTCGGGGTGTCCTTGACGGGCGCGATGGCGGCGGCGCGGGCGGCGTAGGCGGCTTTCGCCGGAGCCTCCACGGACCGGTAGCGGAGCCAGAGGTCGTAGCCGTCCTCCGCCCGGGCGGTCGTCGCCACGAGCATCAGACCCAGGGCCAAGGCCAGAAGCCGCATCCGTTCCACTCCCGCTTATACGCCGACTTCAAAAGGTCGGTCCTCCAAAGTCATAGTGGTCTGACCACTGGGTTGACAACCCTCATGGTAGCGGTAAACCGATAGGCAGGGAGGAAGATGGACACCGCGCGCCCCGCTTGTGGCGCGTCCTCGATCTTTCGGTCTCCCGGTTTTTCAAACCCAGCGTACCCCAAGGTCCTCGCGTCTCCATGCCCAAGATCATCGCCGCCAAGACCATCGTCACGTGCCCGGGGCGCAACTTCGTCACGCTGAAGATCGTGACGGACGAGGGCGTGTACGGCATCGGCGACGCGACGCTGAACGGCCGCGAACTGGCGGTCGAGGCCTATCTCTCCCAGCACGTCATCCCCTGCCTGATCGGCCGCGACGCCCACCAGATCGAGGACATCTGGCAGTACCTCTACAAGGGCGCCTACTGGCGTCGGGGTCCGGTGACCATGGCCGCCATCGCCGCGGTCGACATGGCGCTGTGGGACATCAAGGGCAAGATCGCCGGCCTGCCGGTCTACCAACTGCTGGGCGGGGCCTGCCGCACGGGGGTGATGGTCTACGGCCACGCCAATGGCGAGACGATCGACGAGACCCTCGACAACGCCGCCCACTATGCGGCCCAGGGCTACAAGGCCATCCGCCTGCAGACGGGTGTCCCCGGCATGCCGGGGGCTTACGGCGTCTCCAAGGATCGCTTCTTCTACGAGCCGGCCGACAGCGACCTGCCCAAGGAGACCGTCTGGTCGACCGAGCGCTACCTGCGCACCGCGCCGGACCTGTTCAAGGCGGCCCGCGAGCGCCTGGGCTGGGACCTGCACCTGCTGCACGACGTCCACCACCGCCTGACCCCGATCGAGGCCGCGCGCCTGGGCAAGGACCTGGAGCCCTACCGCCTGTTTTGGATGGAGGACGCGGTTCCCGCCGAGAACCAGTCCAGCTTCCGGATCATCCGCCAGCACACCACGACGCCGCTGGCCGTGGGCGAGATCTTCAACTCGGTCTGGGACTGCAAGCAGCTGATCGAGGAGCAGCTGATCGACTACATCCGCGCCACGGTCGTGCATGCCGGCGGGATCACCCACCTGAAGAAGCTGGCCAGCTTCGCCGACCTGCACCACGTGCGGACCGGCTGCCACGGGGCCACGGATCTCTCGCCGGTCTGCATGGGCGCGGCCCTGCACTTCGACCTGTCGATCCCCAACTTCGGCGTCCAGGAATATATGCGCCACACGCCCGAGACGGACGCGGTGTTCCCGCATGCCTACACCTTCAGCGATGGCATGCTGCACCCGGGCGAGGCGCCGGGCTTGGGCGTCGACATCGATGAGGAGCTGGCGGCGAAATACCCCTACCAGCGCGCCTATCTGCCGGTGGCCCGCCGCCTGGATGGGTCGATGCACGACTGGTGAGGTCTGGCCATGAGGTTGGTCAAAACCTGACCTCTTGGTCGTAGAGGGAGAAAAAACAGGACAATTCGCGCCGGTCCCCGTGGTAGTGAATCGCACGGTCCCGACACCTTTCCGCGTCCTTCCGAGCCTCCCCGCCCCATGTCAGACAACGTCAAGCTCTACCGCAAGATCGCCGACTCCGTGGCCGACGCCATCGAGGCGGGGCAGTACAAGCTGGGCGACCGCCTGCCGACCGAACGCGAGCTGGCCGAGCAGTTCGGGGTGTCGCGTCCCACCCTGCGCGAAGCCATGATCGCCCTGGAAATGCTGGGCATGATCGAGGCCCGCCATGGCCTGGGGATCTACGTCACCGGCAATGTCCGCCCCGCCGCGCCGTCGGCCGAGGTCGACTTCGAGATCGGCGCCTTCGAGCTGATCGAGGCTCGCCGCCTGTTCGAGGGCGAGGCCGCCGCCCTGGCCGCCACCTCGATCAGCGACGAGCAGATCGGCGAGCTGGAAGGCCTGCTGCAGCGCATGCATGTCGAGGAAGAGATCCGCGGCGAGGACGCCGACCGCGACTTCCACCTGACCATCGCCCGCGCCACCGGCAACGGCGCGATCATCGCCACGATCGAGAACCTCTGGGACTGGCGCAACCGCTCGCCCCTGGCGCGGAACATCCTGACGCGGGCGCGGGGCATGGGGCTGGAGCCGCGGATCGTCGAGCACCGCCGGGTGGTGGATGCGCTGAAAGCCCGAGACCCGGCCGCCGCCCGCCAGGCGATGCGCGACCACCTGGAGCGGGTGATCGACCATCTGCTGCACGCGACCGAGACCGAGGCGGTGCAGAAGGCGCAGCAGGAGACGAAGGCGCGGCGGAGCGCGATCGCGAAGCGGGTGGCGATTTAGGTTCAGCCTGACCTCTCCTCCCCCCTCTGGGGGAGGTGGCCCGGAGGGCCGGAGGGGGCAGCTCGGCATAGGCCGGCGACGCCCCCTCAGTCACTTCGTGACAGCTCCCCCTGAGGGGGAGCAGAAAGCTCGGATGAAGCTCCCGCCCCTGAAACCCGACTCCGACCAGATGCTGCACCTCGACGCCCTGCGCATCGTGGGCGCCGTCATGATCGTGGTCTTCCACTTCAACCGCTTCATCAACCTCGACGGCCAGTGGCAGGCCGCCGACGACACGATCAAGAACTTCTCCCTGATCGTGGACCTGTTCTTCCTGATCTCCGGCTACGTCATGGCGGCGATCTACACCGGCAAGCTGACCACCCCCGCCAAGTACCGCGACTTCCTGCAAAAGCGCGTGGCGCGGCTCGGACCGCTGCACTGGGCGACGATGCTGGTGTTCGTCGTCATCGCCGCCCTCGGCTGGGCCGGCGTGATCAACGAGCGGGACCCGTCGCGTTACGACGTGACCTGCATCCCGCAGAACGTGCTGTTCATCCACGCCTGGGGGACGTGCAGCGCCCAGACCTGGAACTTCGCCAGCTGGGCGATCAGCGCCGAGATGGGGCTCTATATCGCCCTGCCGCTGCTGTTCTGGATCACGGCGCGGGGGTGGTGGGCCACCGCTCTGGTAGCCTTCGGCAGCCTGGCGCTGTTGCTGTGGATCTCGCGCACCGGCGAGACCTTCTCGCAATGGACCTTCAACTTCGGCGTCGCCCGCGCCGTACCCGGCTTCATGCTGGGCATGCTGGCGTTCCAGGTCCGGGACGTGCTGGCCAAGCTCCCGCTGGCCCGGTTCGTCATGTGGGCGCTGCTGGCGGCGTTCGTGGTCGCCGGCGTGCTGCATGCGTCGCGGACGTCCCTGCTCTTCCTGATCTATGCCGTCGGGCTGGCCGGCGTGGCGGCCGATGCGCAGGGCGTCCAGGGCGGGGTGAGCCGCGCTCTAGCCCCGTGGGCGCAGCTGAGCTTCAGCCTCTACCTGCTGCACCCGATCGCGCTGAAGGTGGCGCTGAACTGGGTGGGCTTCGGGATGTGGGGGCTGAACGGGGATGCGATGCGGCTGTGGTGCCTGGCGTGGGTGATCCTGCTGATCCCGATCGCCTACCTGTCGCTGATCGGGTTCGAGCGCCCGGCGCGGGACGGGATCGCGAAACTGGGCAAGCGCTGAGCGAGCTCCCTCTCTCTTAGAGAGAGGGATTAAGGTCAGCCCTGCGAAATCCGGTCGACCCACCCCGGCAACTCACTGATACTCCCGAGCTCCGCATACCGCTCATGCCCGACCGGCGCCTCGGCCGCCTCGTGGGCCCACACCAGCGGATACGGGATCAAGGCGCTCCAGCAGCCGGCCTCCAGCGCCGGCAGAATGTCGGACTTCATCGAGTTACCGGCCATCACCGCCTGCTCGGCCCCGGTGCCGTAGCGGTCGAACACCCGGCGATAGGTCCCTGCGTCCTTCTCCGACACGATCTCGACCGCCACGAAGTAGTCGCCCAGCCCCGACGAGGCCAGCTTCTGCTCCTGGTGCAGGAGGTCGCCCTTGGTGATCAGGATCAGGCGATAGCGGTCCGACAGCTGCGCCAGCGCCTTGTCGACGCCCGACAGCGGCTCGATCGGCTCGGTCAGCATCTCGCGGCCCACGGCCAGGATCTCGCGGATCACCCGGGTGTCGACGCGCCCGTCGGTGACCTCCAGCGCCGTCTCGATCATCGACAGCGTGAAGCCCTTGGCCCCGTAGCCATAGACCCGCAGATTGCGTTTCTCGACGGCCAGCAGCTGGCTCTCGATCTTCGCAGGATCGCCGTGGTCGGACAGCAGGTCCAGGAATCGCGCATGCGACAGACGGAACTTGCTCTCGCAGTGCCAGAGGGTGTCGTCGGCGTCGACGCCGACGGTGGTGATTGAAGTCATTGGTCTTTTTGTCGTTCGTGTCGCGCCGATCTGGCGGCCTTTTCTGAGCCTCAGACCTAGCAGGATCGATCGCCGTCAGCGAGACGCCATCGCGACACACGCCTGAGGAGACAGCCGCCCGGACGCTATCATCACGAGAGCTTTACTTCTCTTCTCGCACCTCAACGAACATCGTTACCCCAAGTGACCCGGGGGGCGATCTTCATGACCAAGCACGATCCATCGTGGCGACGGGGCCAGGGCCTCGGCGCCCCGGACACCAGCCGCGCGCGACCACGCGACGCTCGCGCTTGCAGGGACCTGGCCTTGTCGAGGGCCGCGTCATGAACGTGTTCATCGTCAATCCCCTGGCCCGGCGGGCGGGACAGGCCCTGTTCGCCGTGGTCTGCGGCCTGTTCGTCGTCTCCACCCTGATCTTCGACATCCTGGCGGGCCTGCGCCTGAACGGGCCGATGGGCGGACTGCTGGACTTCGCCGCGATGTTCGTCGGCTTCCTGGCCTTGCCGTTCCAGACCGGCCTTTCGCCGGTGATCGTGCTGGTCAGCGGCCTGATCCCGACCGTGGTTTCGGCGTGCTGCTACGACTTGACGCCGACCACCCCGCCGGTCGCGACCGACCAGCTCAATCGCTTTGGTCAAGTCATGGTCGGGGTGTTGATCGCCGGCGTGGTGCTGGGCCTGATCGCGCTGGTCCTGTTCATGATCGACGAGAAACAAGACCGGCTCAAATATATCGCCGGAGGGACGCCGCAGGTCGCCGCCGTCAAGGGGCTGATCTCGGCCTTCATCTCGTTCGAGAGCCTCTATCTCCTTCAGCTGCTGGGCCTGAAACCCAAATGAGACGCTGGCTCGCCACGACCATCCTGGCCTTGCTGCTGCCCGGGCTTAGCGCCCCGGCCCAGGCCGGCCAGATCCGCCTGTCGACGCGCAGCTTCTCGTCAAGCGCCGCCGCGCCGGCCCCGACCCTGTCCTCGCCCCAGCTGACCACCACGGTCAACGGCGACCTCTGGACCTTCCGCTTCACCGAGGCCGACACCTTCCGGGCCGAGGTCACCGTGCGCATCGACAAGCCGACCGACCAGTACAAGAGCCAAAATCTGGTCTTCGACCTCTTCTACCTGCAGGACACGTCGGTTCCGGTCGACTATGTCGCCGCGCAGTCGAACGACGGCTTCCAGGCCCAGGACGAGGCGCGCCTGCTCAAGAGCATCGGGCGATCGCCGCCCACCGACCTGGGGCAATTGACGCTGCTCAACCAGCGACTTCGGGCTGTCTTCACGCCGCGATACGACACGATCCGGCGAGGCGACGATCCCGAAGAGCGTGATGTCTCCATCGCCTACTGGCTGCTGCAGACCACGCGCTCGCTGGTCGAGCGTCATCACCTGCAGCTGGACTCCACGGTCCAGGACGCCATGGGCTGGATGCAGGACCTCCTCGACGATCCCACCAAGAGCGACCTGTTCTCGACGCCGGCCCACCCCAAGACCGTCACCAAGGAAGAGGCCCGGGGGCTGCTGGCCGCCTTGAACAAACGCGACGCCATCGTCTACGCGTTCCTGATCGATCAGAGCGACGCCTATCTCACCAAGGTCGCGCCCGCCAAGACCCAGGCGATCTGCCCGCGCCTGACGAGCCTGAACGCGCATTTCGAGAACCTGCCGCCAGACGCGGAAAAGACGTTCAGCACCCCGGGCATGCCCAACGGCCTGAAGGCGACGGCGCTGGCCTTGCGCTGCCTGGCCATCGACCTGTCCTATCGCCGGGCCAAAGCGACGGTCACCCCCGCCGAGGTCACCGCGGCGAGGGAGCTGGCCGACTACGGCGATCGCCTGGTCGTGGCCACGCAAGGTCGCCGCGAATGGAGCGACGCACGGGCGTTGGTCACTGCCAAGGCGCTGGATCTGCGCAAGATCCTGGAGGGCCTCTAGACCCTAGGCCTCCTGGGGATCGAACATCGCGACGCCGCCGGCGGGGCCCTGGACCTCGTCCTGCAGCACGTCCCAGTGCTCGGCCAGGCGACCGTCCGCGATCCGGAAGAGATCGACCACCACCTGCGGCTTGTCCGCCCAGCCGCGGATGCGGCCGTGGATGGCGACCAGATCGCCCTCGGCGACCATCAGGCCCGGCTCGTAATAGACATCCGGCGACAGGGCCGCGACCAGCGCCCGCAAGGCCTCGCGCCCCTGCGGGATATGGGGATTGTGCTGGACGTAGTCCGGCGCATAGAGGCGCTCCACGGCCGAGGCGTCATGACGCTGGAACAGCGCCGTCATCGCCTCGAGCACCAGCGCCTTGTTGCGCCCGGGATGATGGTCGAAGGGCTGTTCCGCCGGACTCGTGATCTTCATCGGCCCCATCATGCGCAGGAACTGGCCATCGGGCAGCGTGGCGAACGAGTGGACCAGGCCTCGATCGAAGTCCTGGACGTTGGTGACCGTGGCGCCGTCCTTCTCCTGCCAGCTGACGGCGAAGAGGCCATTGCCCAGCGCGGCGACCTCGATGGCCACGCGCTCGATTCGCGTGAACGGGCCTTGCTTGATCTCGAACTGCAGCTGCGTCTCCGACAGCAGCGTCAGGCTGACGCGGAACGCCGGATAGGTGACGTCCATCTCCAGCCCGACGGGAAAACGATCGACTGACATTCTCTTCTGTTCCTTGATCGGAGGACTTGGACGCCTCAGGCGCCGACGGGGTCGAGGAAGACGTGAAGGGTCTGGATCCGGCCGTTCGCGAAGCGGGCGACATCGGTTCCGGTCACGGCGGTTGGACCGCCGGCCGGGCCCGAGGCCCAGCGCAGCCGCCCGCATCCGTGATGGGCCAGGGCCGGGCCGATCGCGACGAAGGCGAAGGACGGCGGCAGGCTCGCCAGCAGCGCCTCCACGGCCTGGCTTATGGCCGCATGGCCGGTCGCCGCGGCGCCGGGCTCGAACAGCGTGGCGTCCTCGGCGTAGAGCGACTGGATCGCCGCCAGACGGCGGGCGCCGTCGCGTTCGCCGAACACCCGCTCGAGATTGGCGTGCAGCAGCCCCGCATCGCCGGCGGCCGCCCCGCCTTGGTCCTGCGCGGTCATGGCGCGGCTCGCGACATCGCCGGACCCGAAATCCGCGCGTCGTCGGGCAAGGGCGTGAACTCCTGGTCGTCGCCGTCCGGCAGCTTCATGCGGCCCGCCTTCCAGTCCTCGCCCGCCTGTCGCAGGCGCTCGGGGTTGGACGAGACGAAGTTCCAGTAGAGGAACCGCTCGCCGACCGGCTCTCCGCCCAGCACCATCACCGTGGACGGCTGAACGGCGCGCATCGACGAGGCGGCCGGGGTCACGACGGCCATCTGGCCGCCCGAAACGGTCTGGTCCCCCACCTCGACCGCGCCCGTGGCGACATAGATCGCCCGCTCGCTGTGACCGGCCGGGATCTCGGCGACCGCGCCGGCCTCCAGCTCGAGATGGGCGTAGAACAGCGGCGAGTGCGTCCGCGCCCGCGAGGTCAGGCCGTAGGCGCCGCCGGCGATAAGGTGGCCGCGCAGCCCGGCGGCTTCCCACGTCGGAAGATCCTCGCCCGCATAGTGCGTGAAGGCCGGCGCGGTCTCCTCGTATTCCGCGGGCAAGGCGACCCAGGCCTGGATGCCGTGCAGGCGGTCGCCGACGGCGCGCGCCTTTTCCAGGCGCTCGCTGTGGGTGATGCCGCTGCCGGCGGTCATCCAGTTGACCTCCTGCGGGCGGATCGGCTGGGCGTAGCCCAGGCTGTCGCGGTGCGTCACCTCGCCCGAGAACAGGTAGGTGACGGTCGAGAGGCCGATGTGGGGATGGGCGCGCACGTCGGCGCTTCGATCGACGCCGGCGGCGAACTCGACCGGCCCGATATGGTCGAAGAAGATGAACGGGCCGACCATGCGCCGCTTGGCGAACGGCAGGACGCGGCCGACCTCGAACGCGCCGCCGAGGCTTCGACGGCGCTGGTCGATAATCATTTCAATCATGTCGGTTTCCTAGGTTTGGGCTGACAGGCGCGCGGCGCGGACGATGGGCGCGACCTGCTCGCCCAGAAGCGCGATCGACCGCTTCATGGCGGCGGTCTCGAGCGATGCGGTGCTCATCTGGAAGGTGATCCGCGCGATCCCGCCCAGGTCCCGATCGGCTTGCAGCATCTTGGCCGCGACGGTGTCGGGCGCGCCGACCAGGAAGGCGCCCTCCGGTCCGGCCATGACGTCGAACTGCGCGCGCGTCGGCGGCGACCAACCACGCTCGCGCCCGACCGTCGCGGTCAGATGCGCCCAGCCGGGGAAGAAGGCGTCCCCCGCCGCCGCGTCGGTCTCGCCGACGAAGCCCATGGCGTGGACCCCGACCTTCAGCGTCTCGGGATCGTGCCCCGCGCGTCGCCCGGCCTCGCGATAGAGGTCGATCAGCGGACGGAAACGGCTGAACCCGCCGCCGATGATCGCCACCATCAGCGGCAGGCCCAGAAGGCCCGCGCGGACGAACGACTCCGGCGTGCCGCCCACGCCCAGCCAGACCGGCAGGCGGATCTGGTGCGGGCGGGGAAACACCCCCTGCCCCGTCAACGCTGGGCGAAAGCGCCCCTCCCAGGTCGGATGGGTGGTCTCGCGCAGCGCCAGCAGCAGGTCCAGCTTCTCGGCGAACAGGTCGTCATAGGCCCGTGTGTCCAGGCCAAACAGCGGGAAGGCCTCGCCGAACGACCCGCGCCCGACGACGAGTTCGGCCCGCCCCTGGGAGATCAGGTCGACGGTGGAAAATTCCTGGAACACCCGCACCGGATCGGCGGCGCTCAGGACCGTCACCGCGCTGGTCAGGCGGATCCTCTGGGTGCGCGCGGCGGCGGCGGCCAGGATGACCGCCGGGGCGGAATCCAGGAACTCGGCGCGATGGTGCTCGCCGACGCCGAAGACATCGAGCCCAACCCGGTCGGCGAGCTCGACCTCCTGCAGCAGCGCGGCCATGCGGTCGCCCGCCGCGGGCAAGGCGCCCGTGCCGGGGTCCGGAAGGATGGCCGCGAAGCTGTCGATACCGATTTCCATGGATCCTCGGTGGAAGCGTTTCAGGAGGCGGAGCAGCGATGGCGCGCGCCTGGACGTCGAGACGTCCCGGCGCGCGCCGGCCCGGCTAGTGGGACGGACCCGAGAGGGACTCGACCGGGGTGTTCAGCAGCTGCTGCTCCCAGAAGCCGGCGATGCCGCTGCCGCCGGCGTGGTAGAGGGCGATTTCCGACAGCGCCGGGCCCGTCTCGGTGCGCGCCCAGTCCCGCTGCCACTCGCCCATCAACGCCACCCAAGTCATCATGTTGGCGCCGGCCGCGATCATCCGCTGGATGGCCACCTGGTGGGCTTCCACCGACACCGCGCCGCAGGCGTCGGTGATCACCGTGACGTCCCAGCCCTCGCCCAGCGCCTGGATCACCGGCATGGCGACGCAGATCTCGGTCCACAGGCCGGCGATGATCAGCTGCTTGCGCCCCGTCGCCTTGACCGCATCGACGACCGCCTTGTCCTCCCAGGTGTTGATGAAGGTGCGATCGATCACGTCCTGGCCGGGGAAGACGTCGGTGATCTGCGGGAAGATCAGGCCGCCGCGCGCGGCGATCACGCTGGTCAGGATGGTGGGCACCTTGAACGCCTTGGCCAGCTTGGCCAGGGCGGTCGAGTTGTTCACCACCGTCTGGGGGTCGTGGCTGTTCAGATTGGCCAGCTGGTAGGGCTGGTGGTCGATCAGCACGAGAACCGAGTCTTCAGGACGCAGAAGGGAATCGAGGCCGTTGCGGAAGGTCATGATGGGGTCTCTTCGGACATGTTTGGGGGTCATCGGCGCCGCGTCGTGGCGCTGTCTGAAACAACCTTGGCATCCCTGATTTCGATGAGGTATGCCCCTCAGGGGCTACGCAGCGTCGCTGTTTGGGGAACGACAAGTTGGATACCGAGGACCTGCGCACCTTCGTGGAAGTGGCCGACGCCGGCGGCGTGTCGCCTGCCGCGCGGCGGCTGGGCGTGGCCAAGTCCATCGTCAGCCGGCGGCTTCTACGGCTGGAAGGCGAGCTGGGCGTGCAGTTGCTGGCCCGCACGACGCGGGGCGCGGTGCTGACCGAGGCCGGCGAGCTCTTCCGGGACTACGCCGCCAGGATCGCGGCCGACATCGACGTGGCCAAGGAGACGATCCGGCCCGAAGGCGATCTGAGGGGACGTCTGCGGATCTCCGCGCCCCTGACGTTCGGCCCGACGCACATCGCGCCCGTGCTGGCGGAGATGGCCCGCCGGCACCCCCAGCTCAGCATCCAGACCTGCTACACCGATCGCTTCGTCGACCTAGTGGCCGAGGGCTACGACTGCGCGATCCGGATCGGCTACCTGCTGGATTCCGACCTGGTGGCCAGGCGCATCGGCCCGCTGTTCGGCAAGCTGGTCGCCAGCCCCGACTACATCCAGGCGCATGGCGCGCCCGAGACGCCGGACGCCGTCGCCGACCACGAGGCGCTTTTGCAGGGCACCGAGCCCTGGCGCTTCATGGATGGCGACAAGGTGGTCACGGTGCGCCCTCGTGGACGCTTCAAGGCCGACAACGGCACGGCGCTGGCGGCCGCGGCGGTGGCCGGACTGGGGCTGGCCTGCCTGCCCGACGACTTCGTCGACGCGCATATCGCTTCTGGCGACCTGGTGACGGTCATGACGCGCTATCCGCCGCCCGCCGCCGGCGCCTACGTCCTGCGACCGCCGGGCCAGCACCCGGCGCGCAAGATCCGCATCCTCACCGAGCTGCTGGCAGAGTACTGGAACGACCGCGACGCCCTGGCGGCCCTGACCCGGCCGCGCCGAAAGGCCTGACGGCGTCTAGCCGCCGATATGGCGATCGAAGAAGGCGGCCAGCTGCGCGACCGCCGGATCGACATAGTCGGGCTTGTAGTAGAGGTCGTAGTGACCCGCGCCCTCGACGACGAAGAACGCCTTGTCCGGCGACGGCGACAGGGCGAACAGGCGCTCGCCCGCCTCGTACTGGCCCGTCGAGCCACGCCGACCGCCGACGATCACCAGCAGGGGCTGGATCAGCAGCTCCGGCGCCAGCGTGAAGGCGTCGAAGGCCAGGATCTGGCTGAAGCTGTTGAACAGCAGGCGATTGGTCGAGTTCGGATGCCGGTACTCGGTCTCGCGATAGAAGGTGACCGCGTCGAGCACCTCCGGGTCGGTGACGCCCGCCGCGCGCGCCTCGGCCAGGCTGTCGGGGATCCACGGGTCACGGCGTTCGGGCGCGCCCCGAGCTTCGGCGGTCCGCTGCCGGCCGACCTCGGCGATCTGCTCCAGGAGTTCAGGCCGGGTCATGAAGCCGCGGAAGGCGGCGCCGATGTCGTTGGCGACCACGGTCCCGATCGCCTTGAAGCGATGCTCGGTCAGCGCCGCGCTGATCCCGTAGCCGCCGCCGGCGCACAGCGCCAGGAGCCCGATCCGCGCCTCGTCGACAAAGGGCTGGGTCATCAGGAAGTCGACGGCGCACTTGATGTCCTCGACGCGGACGGCCGGATCCTCGCGGTCGCGCGGCGCCCCGCCGCTTTCCCCCTGGTAGGAGGGATCGAAGGTCAGGGCGACGAAGCCGCGCTCGGCCATCTTCGCGGCGTAGACGCCGCCGATCTGCTCCTTCACGCTGCTGCCGGGCGTGGCCAGGACGATCGCGCCGTAGGACCCCTGCGCATCGAACCCCGCCGGCAGATGCAGGTCGCCGACCAGGTCGACGCCTCTGTTCCTGAAGGTGATCCTCTGCATGGGCCCGTCTCCGTCCGGTTGACCGCCTAGATGTGCAGGATGCCCCGATAGGTCGGGTGCACGATCTCCGCGTGCTCGGGGTGCTTTTGCAGGTAGCCCATGAAGAAGGGGCAGACCGGCAGGATCAGCAGGCCGCGATCCTTGGCGTCGGCCAGCACGTGCTTGGCCAGGCGGCTGGCCAGCCCCCGCCCTTCCAGCCGCTCGGGCACCAGGGTCTCGGTGATCATCAGCGAACCCGGCGAGAGGTTGTAGGTCACCACCGCCACGTCGCCGTCGACGGGCAATTCGTAGCGCTTCATCTCGGCGTTATCGCGGATTTCAGGGTCGAGCATGTCGTACCTCGGAGCTTGCAGGTCAGGAGAGGACGCCGGGAGTCGCCGACGCGTCGGGAATGCATTCCACACCTAGGGGCTTGCGAACACATTGTCCCGATCGTCGGCGTTCCCGAACTTGCGACACCGCGGCGCCAGGAACGAGTCTCGCCCGCCTCAGGCGATCGCGCCGCCGTCGACGGTGAGAATGGCGCCCGTGATGAAGCTGGCGGCGGGGCTCGCCAGAAAGACCACGGCGTTGGCGACCTCGCCTGGGCGACCGAAGCGGCCCAGCGAGGTCAGGCTGCGCTGGAACTCCGCGCCGGCGCCATCCGCCGGGTTCGCATCGGTGTCCGTCGACCCGGGCTGCACGAGGTTCACGGTGACGCCGTTCGGACCCAGTTCGCGCGACAGGCCGCGGGTGAAGGCGGTGAGCGCGGCCTTGGACATCGCATAGGCCGTCACGCCCGGGAACGGCGCCCGCTCGCCCAGTCCCGAGCCGATCGAGATGATGCGCCCGCCGTCGGCCAGGTGCGGGATGGCGGCCTTGGCGAACAGCACGGGGGCCTTCACGTTGACGTCCATCATGGCCTGGTAGGCGTCGACGTCGATGTCGACGATCGGGCCGCTGAGGCCGACAGCCGCGCTGTTGACCAGGATGTCGAGCCCGCCCAGCGCGGACACCGCTTCGCCCACGGCGCGGGCGATGGCCGCCGGGTCGGCGCTGTCGGCCTGGATGGCGATCGCGCGACGCCCCGTGCTCTCGATGGATCGGGCGACCTCTGCGGCCTTCTCGGCCGAGTGCTGATAGGTGAAGGCGACATCAGCGCCGTTCTCGGCCAGCGCCAAGGCGATGGCGCTGCCGATGCCGCGCGACCCGCCGGTCACCAGGGCGCGCTTGCCGTTCAAATCGATCATGTCCGGGTCCTTTTCAAAGCTTGCGAGCGACGACGACGCCCTCTCTTTCGCATCGGCTAGATAGGGTGAGCCAAGGTCGGCGACATTCCCGATCAGGCCTGAAGCTTGCCTGATCCTGCCAAAGACCCATCTATGGCCGCATGCCCGTTCTCGAGACCACAATCCGCCGCCTGCTGGACGATGTCGCGCCCTACGTCGCCCAGCTTCCCGGGCCGGTGGGGCGCGAGACGCCGGTTCCGCGCCTGACGGTGTGGGCCAGCACGAGCGCCACGCTTCCCACCTCCGCCGTGTTCGAGCCGATGTTCTACGCCGTGCTGCAAGGGGCGAAGACGTTGATCATGGGCGCCAACCGCTTCGAGATGGCGGCGGGCGCCTGCGCGGCGTCGTCCTTCGGCCTGCCCTATAGCCATCAGTTGACCGACGCGGCCCCGAACCGTCCCTATGTCGGGATCAGCCTCCATCTGGACATCGACATCCTGACGCGGGTCATGCTCGATATGCCCAGGCGCGAGGATCGGTGGACCTGCGCGGTGGCGGCCAGCGACCTGGACGGCGCCGTCGGCGAGGCCTTCGCTCGCCTCGTCGGACTTGTGAACAGTCCCGACGACATCGGCATGCTGGCGCCGCAGTACGAGCGCGAGCTCTACTACCGCCTGCTGCAAAGCCCGATGGGCGACACGCTTCGCCAGATCAGCCAGCGCAACGATCGCGTGCGGCAGATCAAGGCTGCGGCCGACTGGCTGGGCGCCAACAACAGCAAACCCGTCGTCGTGCCCGACCTGGCGACGCTCTCGGGCATGAGCGTCACGTCGTTCCACAGGCACTTCAAGGCCGTGACCGGCTATAGCCCGCTGGCCTTTCAGCGCCATATGCGCCTGCTGGACGCCCGGAAGCTGCTGGCCGCCGGCGGCGCCAACGTGGCGCGCGTGGCCTATGAGGTCGGCTATCAGAGCCCCTCGCAGTTCAGCCGGGAATATAGGCGGGCGTTCGGCAGTCCGCCGGTCGCCGATCTGCGCCGCGAGCGCGAGCCTTAGCGTCACGCGGTGGCGCGGTTTGGGGCAGGAACGGCAAACCCGCCTAGCCCTCGCAGGCGGCGCCTTGTCGGCTAGCTGACCATCTTGTCAGGTAGCCGTCAGGCTGCGGACCCGCTGTCCTTGCTAGACCGTAGCCAACCTCCCCCTCCGCAACGACGGAATTTAGTATGATCTCCCTTGTGCGGACGGCTTTGGCGCGTCCCTACACCTTCGTCGTGATGGCCGCGATGATCCTGATCGTCGGCGTCCTGGCGATCCTGCGTACGCCGACCGACATCTTCCCGACCATCCGCGTGCCCGTCGTCGCGGTGGCCTGGACCTATAACGGCCTGTCGCCGGCCGACATGTCGGGGCGGATCCTGACCCCCTACCAGCGCGCCCTGACCACCACGGTCAACGACATCGACCACATCGAGGCGACCTCGCTGCAGGGCGTCGGGGTGGTGAAGATCTACTTCCAGCCGGGCGCCGACGTTCGCCTGGCCAACGCCCAGATCACCGCCATCTCGCAGACCCTGCTGCGTCAGCTGCCGCCGGGCGTGACCCCGCCGCTGGTGCTCAACTACAACGCCTCGACCGTGCCGATCCTGCAGCTGGCCATGGCCGGCCAGGGCATGTCCGAGCAGCAGCTGTCGGACTTCGGCACCAACATCATCCGCACGCGCCTGGTCACCGTGCCCGGCGCGGCCATCCCCCTGCCGTTCGGCGGCAAGACCCGCCAGATCCAGGTCGACATCGACCCGCAGGCGCTGCTGTCGAAGGGCCTCTCGGCGTCGGACGTCGGCGCCGCCATCGCCGCCCAGACCCAGATCACCCCGGCCGGCTTCGTCAAGATCGGCGAGTTCCAGTACAGTCTGCGCCTGAACAACGCCCCCGGCACGGTCGAGGAGCTGAACGCCCTTCCCGTCAAGACGATCAACGGCGCGACCATCCGCATCGGCGACGTCGCCCACGTGCGCGACGGCTCGGCCCCGCAACAGAACATCGTCCACGTCGACGGCCAGCGCTCGGTGCTGATGACGGTGATGAAGTCCGGCGCCACCTCGACCATCGCCATCGTCGACGGCGTCAAGGCGGCCCTGCCCGACCTGAAGGCCCAGCTGCCGGCCGCGCTGACCGTGACCCCGCTGAACGACCAGTCGACCTTCGTGAAGGCCGCCGTCGACGGCGTGGTGCACGAAGGCGCGCTGGCCGCGGTGCTGACCTCGCTGATGATCCTGCTGTTCCTGGGCAGCTGGCGCTCGACGGTGATCATCGCCGTCTCGATCCCGCTGGCGGTGCTGGCCGCGATCGGCGCCCTGGCGGCGTTCGGCCAGACCCTGAACGTCATGACCCTGGGCGGCCTCGCCTTGGCCGTCGGCATCCTGGTCGACGACGCCACCGTCACCATCGAGAACATCAACTGGCACCTGGAGCACGGCAAGGACGTCAAGACCTCGATCCTGGACGGCGCGGCCCAGATCGTGACCCCGGCCTTCGTCTCCCTGCTCTGCATCTGCATCGTCTTCGTGCCGATGTTCTTTCTGCCGGGCGTGTCGGGCTTCCTGTTCGTGCCGATGGCGCTGTCGGTGGTGTTCGCAATGATCGCCTCGTTCCTGCTGTCGCGGACCCTGGTCCCGACCATGGCGGCCTATCTGCTCAAGCCCCACGTCCCGCACGACGAGGAGGCGCCGTCCAGGAGCCGCCTGGTCCGCTTCCAGCGCGGCTTCGAGCGCTCGTTCACCAAGGTGCGCGACGCCTATGCGGGCCTGCTGGGCTTTGCGCTGGGCGCGCGCGGCGTGTTCGTGGCCGGGTTCCTGGGCTTCGCCCTGCTGAGCCTGTGCCTCGTGCCGTTCCTGGGCCAGAACTTCTTCCCGGCCGTGGACTCCGGCTCGATCGCCCTGCACGTCCGCGCCCCCGTCGGCACGCGGATCGAGGAGTCGGCGGCCCTGTTCGACCGCATCCAGCGCCACATCCGCACCGTGATCCCGGCCGATGAGCTGGAGACCATCGTCGACAACATCGGCCTGTCCACCAGCGGCATCAACACCGCCTACAACGCCTCGGGCACCATCGGCCCGCAGGACGGCGACATCCTGATCAGCCTGAAGAAGGGCCACCACCCGACCGACGGTTATGTCGAGACGCTGCGGGCCGAGCTGCCCAAGGCCTTCCCGTCGGCGACCTTCTCGTTCCTGCCCGCCGACGTGACCAGCCAGATCCTGAACTTCGGCAGCCCCTCGCCGATCGACATCCAGGTCTCGGGCGGCGACGCGGCCAGCAACCAGGCCTACGCCCAGAAGATCCTGCGGGCGATCCGCGGGATCAAGGGCATCGCCGACGTGCGCATCCAGCAGCCGGCCGCCTCGCCCGAGCTGCGCTTCGACGCCGACCGCACCCGCATCCACGCTCTCGGCCTGGACGAGCGCGACGTCACCGCCAGCCTGGCCGGCGCCGTGGCCGGCAGCCAGCAGACCGCGCCGGTGTTCTGGCTGAACCCGAAGAACGGGGTGTCCTATCCCGTCGTCGCCCAGACGCCGGAATACATGCTGGACAGCTTCGACAAGCTGGCCTCGATCCCGGTCACCGGCGCGCGCTCGCCCAACGCGGCGCCGCAGGTGCTGGGGGGCCTGGGCACGCTGAGCCGCGGGTCCACCGCCGCGGTGATCTCGCAATACAACATCCAGCCGATGGTCAATGTCTACGCCGCCACCCAGGGGCGCGACCTGGGCGGCGTGGCCACCGATATCCAGAAGGTCCTCAAAACCCTGGAGAAGGACAAGCCGGCCAAGATCAAGGTCAACCTGCGCGGCCAGTACCAGACCATGAACACCGCCTTCTCCGGCATGGGCTGGGGCCTCCTGGGCGCGGTTGTGATGATCTATCTGCTGATCGTCATCAACTTCCAGTCCTGGCTGGACCCGTTCGTGATCATCTCGGCCCTGCCCGCAGCGCTCGCCGGCATCGCCTGGATGCTGTTCGCCACCGAGACGCCGCTGTCGGTGCCGGCCCTGACCGGTGCGATCATGTGCATGGGCGTGGCCACGGCCAACTCGATCCTGGTGGTCAGCTTCGCCCGCGAGCGGCTGGAGGCCACCGGCGACGCGGTGCAGGCCGCGTTCGAGGCCGGCGTCACCCGCTTCCGCCCCGTGCTGATGACGGCCCTGGCCATGATCATCGGCATGGCGCCCATGGCCCTGGCCCTGGGCGAAGGCGCCGAGCAGAACGCCCCGCTGGGCCGCGCCGTGATCGGCGGCTTGATCTTCGCCACCTGCGCGTCCCTGCTGTTCGTCCCCACCATCTTCTCCATCGTCCACGGCCGCCGCCCCCACGCGGAAGCCGCCTCCCCCGAAGGCGTCGCCCATGTCTGAGTCCACCTTGCCCAAGACCGACCCCAAGCGCCTGCGCCGCCTGGCCCTGCTGGGCGCCGCCGGCTTCGTCCTGATCCTGGCGGCGGGCACGGCCTCGCGGCTGATGGCCAGCAACGACCTGAAGAAGACCAGCCAAGCCAGCGCCCTGACCACGGTCAGCATCATCCAGCCCGGCGGCGGCGAGACCGGCGAGCTGGTCCTGCCCGGCCGCCTGCAGGCCTGGAACGAGGCCCCGGTCTTCGCCCGCACCGACGGCTATCTGCGCCGCTGGTACGTCGACATCGGCCAGCCGGTGAAGGCGGGCCAGGTGCTGGCCGAGATCGACGCGCCGGAAGTCGACCAGCAGTTGGTCGCCGCCCGCGCCGCCCTCGCCACCGCCCAGGCCCAGCGCGATCTGGCCGCCACCAGCGCCGCCCGCTGGAAGCGCCTCGTGGGCGAGAACGCCGTCTCGCAGCAGGAGGCCGACGAGCGCGCCGGCGACCTGGCCGCCCGCGAAGCCATGCGCAACGAGGCCGTCGCCAATGTCCGCCGCCTGGAGAGCCTGACGGCTTTCAAGCGCATCGTCGCCCCGTTCGACGGGGTGGTGACCAGCCGCGACACCGACCAGGGCGCCCTGATCAGCGCCGGCGGCGGCCGCCCCTCGCCGCTGTTCACGGTGTCGGACACCAAGCGCCTGCGCCTCTATGTCAGCGTGCCCCAGAGCCTGGCCGGCCAGATCCGTCCGGGCATGAGCGCGGCCTTCACCACGCCCGACCAGCCGGGCCAGACCTTCAACGCCCGCCTGGTGCGCACGGCCGACGCGGTCGACGCCCAGTCGGGATCGATGCTGATCCAGCTGGAGGTCGACAACGCCGGCGGCCGGCTGAAGCCCGGCGGCTACGCCCAGGTCAGCCTCGCCCTGCAGGCGTCCGGCGCCACGACGACCAGCACGGTGCGGATCCCGTCCAACGCCCTGCTGTTCCGCAAGGAAGGCACGGCCGTGGCCGTGGTCGGCGGCGACAACACCGTCTCGATCCACCCGGTGAAGATCGCCCGCGACGACGGCGCCGAGCTGGAGCTGGCCTCGGGGATCGCGGCCAACGACTGGATCGTCACCAGCCCGCCGGACGCCATCGCCACCGGCGACAAGGTCAACGCCGTGAAGGCCAAGAAAGGAGCCGCCGGTGCAAAGGGCTAGTCTCCTTCTGCTCGCGGGCCTGGGCCTGGCCGGCTGCTCCATGGCCCCGGCCTACGCCCCGCCGACGCCAGCCGCCCCCGCCGCCTTCCGCGACACCGGTCCCTGGACCCCGGCCGCGCCGGCCGAGGCCGTCCGCGACACGACCTGGTGGGCGGTGTTCCGGGACCCGACGCTGGA
>Ga0209023_10001094_pt1 | contig 37629 bp, 25 predicted proteins | sample LakOneMetagenome_FD_187468 | JGI IMG/M metagenome (GOLD analysis project Ga0209023, IMG submission 187468) | Freshwater and sediment microbial communities from Lake Erie, Canada (SPAdes) (version 2) | ecosystem: Environmental > Aquatic > Freshwater > Lentic | place: Lake Erie, Canada...
CCTAGCCGGAAGCGCCGCCCATCCCCCTCTTCGGGGACGGCCACAAAAACGCCGGCGCGTCCGCGCCGCCCGCAATCAGCAGAATGTCATTGAACAAAGTTCGCCGCGCAGCGGCCGAACAGGAACGGCACCCTTGCCGGTGCGACGCCAGCCGGATGGTGTGCGCGCGCGTCAGTGCGCCAGCGCCCATCCGGCCAGGAGAGAGGCAAGAGCGCCTGCGGGTCAGCCCAAAGACGCCGCACCCTCAAGGAGCGCGCAGCGCGGGACAGAGTGCGACTCTAGAAAATCCCGCTCATTTTCCCGCTCCCGATCGTCACCCGAAGGGCCAAGACTACAGGCTTGGTTCGCGCAAGCGAATAGAGCGGGTCGCCCGAAGGGCAGCGCAAAATGGGATTCAGCCAATGAGGCCCCCGTCACCTCTCCAAGCAATAGGCCAAAGCCACTAACAGGTTGCTTGGACAAGCAGGCTCGGGCATTTATACGAAACGACGCATGGCGGAGCGAATAGTTCTGAAATGTTGGGCAATTTTCGACAACACTAAACCTGAGTGAAAGTTTGGACGCACAGGATGGCCGAGACTCAGATTGAGTGGACAGATGCAACTTGGAATCCTGTGGCGGGCTGCACCATCGTGTCGGCGGGTTGCACAAACTGCTACGCGATGGCGATGGCGAAACGCCTCGAAGCCATGCGGGTCGATAAATATGCTGGACTGACACGCCGCAGCGGAAGCCGCACAATCTGGAACGGTGTCGTCAAGGAAGATCGGTCAACCCTCGAAATTCCGCGTAGATGGCGGAAGGCGCGCAAAATCTTTGTCAATTCGATGAGTGACCTGTTCCACGAACAGGTCAGCGACGATTTCATCCTATCGGTTTGGCAGGTGATGCGAGAGACACCGCGTCACAGCTACCAGATTCTGACGAAGCGGCCAGACAGAATGGCAAGCCTCGTTTCGGCCAAAATCCCTGATGTCCTGCCCAACGTATGGCTCGGAACCAGCGTCGAAGACGCCGACGTCGTTGGCCGGATTGACCATCTCCGGGCCGTTCCTGCGGCAATTCGCTTCATTTCGTTTGAGCCGCTCATAGGGCCAGTCGGGAACGTAGATCTGCGCGACATTCACTGGGCCATCGTTGGCGGAGAGAGCGGGAAGTCTGCGCGCCCGATCAAGGAAGCCTGGATCGACGAAATTTACGACCAGTGTGCCGACAACAATACGGCGTTCTTCTTCAAGCAGTGGGGAACTTGGGGGAAGGACAACAAGCGCCGATCAAAAAGGGCGAATGGTCGGGAATATCGTGGTCAAACATGGGATTATATGCCCGAACCTATTGGTATGTCGCTCTGATCCGCTAAGATATGCTGCATATTTGATCTGCGGGGGCGATAATGGTCGCAAAACGATACAAGTGGGCTGAAGGCGCTACTCTCGAAGACCATTCACGGCGCAAGCATAAAATCCTCCGCGAGTATTTCTACCAGTATCTCATCGTCCGCTGCCAGATTCCAAAGCAGACGAAATTCCGTCTGGCGGTCATCGACGGTTTTGCTGGTGGCGGACGCTACAAGTGCGGCTCCGCAGGTTCGCCGATCATTTTCATCGAAGAACTGAAGAATGCTGTCAACGCCGTCAATCTGGACCGTCTGGCTCAGGGTCTTGGGGCGATCGAGATCGAATGCCTCCTCCTACTGAATGATGAAAGCGCGGAGGCTGTCGAGGCGCTAAAAGCCAACGTCGCCCCGTTGATGGCGGACATCAAGGAGAACTGCGACAAACTGCATCTCCAGGTGGAATTTTTGAGCGCCGCGTTTGAAGCGGTGTATCCAACCGTCCAAAAGTATCTCGCCCAGGGCAGCTATCGCAGCGTCATATTCAACCTCGATCAATGTGGGCACAGCCATGTCGCCCACGCGACAATCCTCGATATGATGCGGTCATACCCATCGGCCGAGATATTTTACACCTTCGCCGTGGAATCGTTGCTGGCGTTCTTGCGGAAATCGGAGCCGCAGGCTTACGCAAGCCAACTCGGGGCAGTCGGAGTCGATGAATCCGCGTTGCTATCCCTTCAAGGCACCATGACCGACAAGTCATGGCTTGGCGTGGCTGAGCGGTTGGTGTTTCAGGTATACAAGAATTGCGCCCCGTTCGTCAGTCCATTCTCGATCAACAACCCGACCGGCTGGCGGTATTGGCTGATCCATTTCGCGAACAGTTACCGTGCACGCCAAGTGTATAACAACATCCTCCACGACAATAGCAGCGCCCAAGCGCATTTTGGACGGTCGGGCTTGAATATGCTCGCCTACGATCCGTCGCACGAGGAGGGTTCGTTATATCTGTTTGCCGATAGTGATCGCGCCGTGGCCAAGGGGCAATTGCTGGAAGACATTCCTCGCCTCGTCTCGGAGTCCGGCGATGCGCTGATTATCGGTGATTTCTATTCCAGCATCTACAACGCTACGCCTGCCCACGCCGATGACGTTCACGCTGCAATGATCGAAAACCCCGACATTGAAGTCATCACGGAAAATGGTGGCGAACGGCGCAAACCAAACACCATCACGGTCAGCGACATTATCAAGATCAAGAAGCAGCGCAGTTTCTTCCCGGTGTTTCTCGATTCCAACAAAGCCAAATAGCGGTCCTGCCAAATAGCGGTCCTCACGCCGCGTATCTGCCATCCGCGAGCCGTCGCGCCTGTCCGATGGCGGTGAGCGCGTCCAGCACCGGGGTTACGCCCTTGGCGTTGGTGCCCTTGATGGCGCGGGCAATTTCGCTGGGGTGCTGGGGGGCTTGCGTTGCTGCGAGGAGGGCGGCGACGGTGCTGACTTGTTCGGCGAGGGTTTTGGGCCAAGGGATGATCGTTGCGGGCGCGGCGGCGGGGGCGTCGCCGAGATCTAGAGTGGCATTGACCTGGGGAGTAGTGGCTCCCGATGCCTGGAATTCGGGGCGGAGCCAGCGGATCAGGCCCTTGGCCTCCTCGGCGGCGCGGGCCTTGTTGAGCGTGACCAGGCGGGTGAGGATGTCCTCGTCGCTCAGATCGGCGGGCCAGCCATAGGCTTCGGCGACAGCGCTATCGATGGCGTCGTGATGCTGGCGGATCAGCGTCACCAGCCCGCGATCATGAATGTCGCGCTCCTTGTCGGTCAGCGCGCGGCCATCGCGCAGTGCCTCCAGCACATTATAGAGGCCGGTCAGAGTAAGGTCGTCGTGCTCGGCGAGCACCTGCTTGCGCAGAGCGTCGAGCGCCTCGGCCTCAGCACGAATGCGGGCTTTGAGCGGCCCGGGGACTTCTGCCGGAAAGGGGAAGGGCTTGAAAGTCGCTTCATGCTGGTATCGAGGTCTGTCCTCCAAGGTGCCACCGGCTTTTCGCGCCCATACTCTGTGGATATGCGCACAAAGGACACCAAGCAGATAGGCATCCGCATGGGCTATGGCGACAACTGTCGTGTCAACAATCGCTGTGCTTGGCAGGAACTGGAACGTCAAATGTTTGGCTGTTCTCGGGACCGCAATAAATCTCTCGATTGGGCCTAAAGCTGCGCGAAGATCAGGAATGGGGCGGGTGAATAACCACCAATTGCGACGGCGTTCTGCAACCGGGTTGACATCCCGCTCAGGCTTCACGTTGTTCAGTAGCCATTGATAGAGCGCAGGACTCAGTTCGCGCGCTTGCGCTTCCGAAGCAGGGTAGAAATCGACGATCTTATTCTTACGGTTTCGTTGGGTAAGGTCTCGCGCGGTGAAAAAGCTCTTAAGGCAAGATATCTGAAAATCGGTGCCGAGGCCAATTTCATGCAAATTTTCGTCGGTGAGGGTGAAACCCTCACCAAGCGGATACATTCCGGTAAATGCAATCCGAGAGTTCGCCTTTAATGCTGACGCAGCCCCCACGTCGATTCCGACGGTCAGGTCGTCATTGATTGTAGCCCCTCTTATTGTCTCAAGCGTGACGCTCAGTTCGCCGTTGGGATCTTCGTTCGGAAGCTCCTCAAGGACGCGCTGCAGCGTCGATTGGTTGCTTCCTCTCTTCTCACCAACTGTCATTGCGATTCGGACGGCAGCACCATCTGAAGCATCGATCCAAGGATGATCGGGAATTGCATACGCCAATGATATATCTTTGGCGTCGCGCACCACGCTCCGATTAAAGGACTGAGTGATTGAATTCGTAGTGATAAATCCAAAACGGTGAACGGATTTTGACGAAGCGATAATTGCTGCCTTTGCCCACCAATACATTACAAAGTCGACGGTATCCCCTGTTTGGGGGAAAGCGCTACGGACGGCTTCGGTATAGCCATCGCCAAATCGGTCGCGCATTCGCTTATTGCCGACGAATGGTGGATTTCCGACGATAAAGTCAGACTTGGGCCACTTAGCTTGCTTCGGCTTGACGTAACGCTCCACCTCAACTCGCGCATCCTCATCGGGCACGTTCTTGCCCGTCACCGGATGGACCTTCATCGTCTCGCCATCCCAGCGAGTGAGCGGCTTGCCGTGCTCGTCTCGCTCCAGCACCTTCTTGTCCCAGCTGATCAGCGCATCGCGGTTTTCGATGGTCTTCACGTCGCGCAGCACGGGTTCGGGCGGGATCTTGCCTTCGCCGTTCACCTTGAAATGCCATTGCAGATAGCCGATCCACAGGACCAGCTGGGCAATCGCTGCCGCACGCGGGTTTATCTCGATCCCGAGGAAGTTTTCGGGCGTGACGGTATGCCCGCTCAGCTCCGCCACATACTGGCTTTCACCTTCGGGCTCCAGCTCGGCCAGCCGACCGATCACTTCGCCCTCCAGCTCCTTCATCCGGGCGAGCGCGACATAGAGGAAATTGCCGGTGCCGCAGGCGGGGTCGAGCACCTTGGTCTGGGCCAGTTGCGCGTGGAACTTCTCAATCACGGCGTGGGCTTCGTCCGCCTTGCCCGCCTCGATCAGTTGGCCAGCGGCGGCCTGAACCCCGGCCCAGTCGGCGCGCAGTGGTTCCATGATCGTCGGCATAACCAGTCGTTCGACATAGGCGCGCGGCGTATAATGCGCGCCGAGCTTGGCACGCTCCTTCCCATCCAGCGCGCGTTCGAGCAGGGTGCCAAAGATAGCGGGTTCGACATGGTTCCACTTATGTGTCGCCGCCTCGATCAGCAGGCCGATTTCGTCGGCCTTGAGTTCAATCGCAGTGGTGTCCTTGAACAGATAGCCGTTGAAGCGCAGCACGGTTTCGCCCGCTTCGCCCAACACCCCGGCCAGCCCACCCTTATCCATCGCCTGCCACAGTGATGACAGGTTGGGCGCAAAGTTTTCCGGGCGTTTCTGCATCCGGGTGAGGAAGTGCGTGAAGCTGCCTTCAGGGATCAGCGCCACATCCTCGGCAAACATAGTGAACAGGCAGCGCATCAGGAAATCGGCGACGCGGGTGGGGTTCTGCTCACGCTTTTCGAGGCGTTTTGAGAGTTCGGCAAGGTGCCCGGCTATTTCACGGGTAACGCGCGCGGCTTCCTTCGACGGATCGAGGCTGAGCGGGTCGGTCCATATCGTGGCAAGGCGGTCGCGCACCGACTCGTCGCGCAGATCGCCCAGCGCGATTCGGAAGCGGGCGGCGTCGGGGAACTGGGTGTATTGCTTTCCGGTGCCGCTGAAATCGGCATAGACATCGATGCAGTGGCCGACATCGGTGACGAGCAGGAACGGCGGCCACCCATGATCGATGGGCAACGCCTTGGCATAGCGCTCGGCTTGCCCGCGCGCTTCGACCATGGCTTTTGACCAGGCCGGGGTGCCGCGCTTGGCCGTGCCCCGCTTGAAACGTGCGGCGGCGGTCTGGCCGAAAATGTCGAGATCGGCCTCGCCTTGTTCCGCCGCCTTGCGGTCGGCATCGCTGCCCTGCTTGGCCTCCAGCACAAAGCAATGGCGCTTGTAGGCGTCGATCCGGCCAAAGCTTTCGGTGCCGTCGGCCTCTTTCTGGAAAACCCGGCGCTCGAACACATAGTCGTTGAGGGTATCGTCGGTGCGGCTGCCCTTGGGCGGATCGATCCCGATCAGAGCGCAGAGGCCATTGACGAAGCTCTGCGTGTTCGCGAGTTCGGAACCGCCGGTTGGCGCCCACTCGGCAATGAAGGATTCGATTTGATCGCTATCTGACACGGATTGTCTTTAGCCGTCGAAGGTCATTACTCGCAATCAACAAACGGTGTGGCACTTTCATTTGGAATCAATGCCCTCATCAACTGCAAGCCGATAACGCGCATAGCGGCGCTCGCCGCTGCGGACCAGCGCCCCCTTCTCAACAAGATTGGCAAGATCACGGGTCGCGGTCGCAAGTGCCGCTCCAGTAATCGTCCGGTAATTCCCGGCGCTCAACCCACCCGCCAATCCATCCGGCCCTTCACGGAACAAGCGCAGCAATGCCTTTTCCTGCCGTTCGTTGATTTGCCCGCGCAAGCGATCGAGCAACCGTGTCTTGTCGATCAGGAAGCGGATGCGGGTGATCGTCCGCGTATGCGCCTCAATGACAATATCGGCAAACCATGTCAGCCAGGCATCGATGTCGTTGCTCTGGCTGCCGAGCTGAAGCGCAGTGTAATAGGCTTTGCGGTGGCGATTGATCGTCTCCGAGAGCGCCGTAAGCGTCGGTGCAGCAAGATTCTGCGCTAACGCCTTCTCGGCGATCGCGCGCCCTATCCGGCCATTGCCGTCTTCAAAGGGATGGATGCTCTCGAACCACAAGTGCGAGATTGCGGCGCGAGTAATCGCGGGAAGCGGAGCCGCTGCGGACGGCGCGCTGTCGTTGAACCACGCGATGAAGCGGGACATTTCCATTGGGACGGCATCTGACGGCGGTGCCTCGAAATGCACACGCGGCGCGTGGAGCGCGCCCGAAACGATCTGCATCGCATCTTCGTGGGTCCGGTAGCGTCCGACGTCGGCAATGTCGCGACGCCCATTCATCAGCATGGCGTGCCACGCGAACAGCGTTCGATCGTCGAGCAGTGCGGCATGATTACGATAGACATCGGCCATGAGTTCGGCGGCACCGGCCTCAGCCGCGCTTGCGCGGCGATGGTCGGCAGCAAAGCCCAGATGCCGTGCGAGCGACGACTGGACGCTGGCGCGGTCGAGAATTTCGCCCTCAATGGCGGAACTATCAACAACCTCCTGGGAGATAAGTTCGATGGTCAGGCCATCGCGCTCATCGGTGTCGAGGTGGTGGAGCGCACCAATGACGACACCAGAACCTTTCAGGAACTGCTCTTCCGCCGCGCGGATTCGTTCCGCGTCGAAGCGGAAATCGGGCCGGTCGGGAAGTTGCCAATTCCAGCGCATGATGGATAGGATGCCTTTCTATCAATCACGATATAGCCCAATTATGATTGATAAAGCGATAGCCAATCAATCGGTGTTGTTTCAAATTGAACTTCCGCTGCGGGGCGAGTTTCCGACGGGCAGCGTGTGCGGACACTCCGGAACGGCAGTTTATAGAATTCTAGGTGATTTAGCTGACATTCCTGCCACTAACCTTGGCGCTTCGATGGGGCAGCCCTATACTCTCCGCATGTAACGACTGCGTGATTGCTTTGTTCGCGCAAGACCTAGGGGATCTCGCGTGTATCTTCGTAGCAGCGAATGGGTTGGCAATCATGCCGCTTGAGCTGACATCCGTCGTCCATGGCAAATTGTGCCATGGGTCCCGTTGGAAGATCGCCGACGAGGACGATCTCGCCGCGCGCGTCGCCCAGCTCGCGCTTGGCCAGTCGCGCCACGTCGCTGCCATCCTTGCCGGTATCGACAAGAAGGCGCCCGCAACCCGCGCCGACACAGCCAAAGAGGCGATCAAGCTCCTCACCGTTGCCAACGGCAAGGATCCATATCACCGCGACGGCTGGATCTTTCAGGCGATATCTTGGATCGCTGCCTATCGGAGTGATGCAGGCGCAGTCGTCCGCGCGCCCCATGCCATCGTCGCCCACAAGGGCTTCGACGGCATGCAGCTCAAGCTCGACGAGCATGGTGAGACGGTGACTGCCGTCGTCATCTTTGAAGACAAGGCCACCGAAAACCCGCGCAAGATGATCACCGGCGATGTTTGGAATGGGATCCGCGCGCTCGAACGCGGCGAGCGTATGCCCGAGCTGATTCAGGAGACCGGGGCGATCCTCGAGGCCAATCAGCTGCGCTATCCCGAACTCGACATCGATGCGGCAATAGAGACGATCTTGTGGGAGGAAGTACGCCACTACCGCGTTGCCGTGACCTCCGTTGATGTCCACGACGACGATGACGTGCGGCAAGCCTTGTTCAAAGGGTTCGACAAGGTAGCCCCCGGCAGTCGCAAACGCCGCCAGGCAGAAACAATGTGCATTCCCTCATTGCGCGACTGGATGCAGACCTTCGCGGTCCGGGCGATCGCGCATATCGAGGCGTGGCGCGACGATGTTTGATCCCGTCACCATAGACCTTATCGCGGCTGCGCCGCCACTCGACGATCTCGACCTCGAAGCCCTGCCTCGCCGGTTCACCAACGTCTTCGCCGAGATCGTCGCCGCGCGCGTGCGACTGCGCGGGGTCGCCGACCCGGAAGAACGCAGCGAAACCCTGCTCGCCCTGCTCGATGAGATGCGTCGTCTCGCCGCCGCACAGGAATTGCTGGTCGCAACGGCACCGGAACGGGCTGATCGCGCCGCTGCGGCATTTGTCGCAGGGACAGCTCATCAGCTCTGTCTGATGGCCGAGATCGTCGCGGCGGACGAGGACGGTCGAGGGCCTTATGTCGATGCAATCCGCGTCGCCCCAGAAATTTGCGCGACGCTGCTTTTCCTCATTGCCGATTCTCAGAGCGATGCCGCTGAAATGGCCAAGCGATTGGACGTCGACTCTGAGGATCGTAGCGCTGAAGCGCAGCTAATACGTGCCATTGGCGATCTTGCAGCAGGGCGCCTCCAAGCGATTATCGATGGCGGCGGCGACCTCGGCTATGTGCGCACAGCAGATCGCACCGGTTCGGGACGGGCTGTCGATGCGCTGCTGCGTCGGCTGCACGCCGGTGTTATCCAGCTCGCGCGCGACCTGGTAGCTCGGCCACCCGAAGATCCAGAAGCCATCGTCGTATCAAAGGCCCATGAAATTTTCACCGAGGTCAAGGACCTCTGCATCGCGCCGATCGAGGGCGTGTTTGACGCCGATGGGCCGCATGCCGTCAGCGTTTTCCCGGCACCCCTGCATCTGGCCAAGCTGCTGCTCGCTGTCTCGGGTGACCTAGCCGAAGCTGGTCTTTGTCGAGTTCGTGCGCCATCTGGGATCGATGCCGCCAAATGGTGGCGGATCATTCGCCGAGCGGCTCGCAAGCGCCCTTATCTCTGGCGCAACCATCGCGCTGCGCTTGACCAGGGCTATCTCGCCAAAGGCGTCTCAGCAGCGGTCAGCTTCCCGACGGGTGGCGGTAAGTCAACGCTTGCTGAGATGAAGATCGCCGCCGCACTGCTCGGGGGCGCCAAAGTCGTCGTGCTCGCGCCGACACTGGCGCTGGTCGATCAAACCGCCTTCACCCTCAAGAACGCTTTCCAAGGTTTTAGCGTGTTCGGCGATCTCGACGAGGAGGTAGTCTTCACCGACTCGATCGAGTTTCCCGAGATCATCGTCACCACGCCCGAGCGTTGCCTAATGCTCCAATCGTTGCAGCCCGAAGGCTTCGCCGAAGTTGGACTAGTGATGTTCGATGAATGTCATCTGCTTCATCCCCGCGAGGCTGATCGCAGCCGACGCAGCATCGACGCGATGCTTTGCCTATTGAATCTAACCCAGCTCGCGCCCGACGCCGATCTTCTGCTGATTTCCGCGATGATGCAGAACGCGAGCGAGATTGCGGGTTGGATCCGCGAACTCACCGGGCGCGACTGCCTTCCGCTCGATCTCGCTTGGAAACCAACACGCCAAGCGCGGGGCTGCGTTGCCTATAGTGCAGACCGCATCACTGAACTTGAAAATCTGTTGGTGACTGAGCAGGCCAAGGCGACGACCAAAGGCGTTCCTACGAAGCTCAAACCGTTGCTCGACGCCCGGCCGCTTGCCTTCTTCTGCCTTCGGCAAACTTGGGCAACGCGCAATCGTAGCGACTATGCGCTGATGGCTCTACTCGACGATCCAGTACCGTTCGCGACGAATACCAACAAGCGGACCAAAGATTGGTATCTCACGCCCAACGGCAATAAGGTCGCCGGCACCATCGCCGCGGCAGCGGCCGAGGATGGCCTCAAGACATTGACCTTCGTCCAGAGCACCATCGCCGCCGAGGCCACCGTAAGGCATTTTCGCGAGTTGCTCCCCAAGCGCCGTGTCACGCTGACCGAAGAAGAAGGCGGTTGGCGCAAGCTTGTCGAGGAGGAATTAGGCGGCTCGACTCATTGCTATCTGAAGCTTGACGACGCCGGCCGTGTCGAAGGCGGCGCCGCCAGCCACCATGCGCAGCTCCTTAAGCCCGAGCGTTTACTCCACGAATCCCTGTTCAAGCGCCGAGATGGGATTGACGCTTTGTTCGCGACCTCGACGCTCGCGCAGGGCATGAATCTGCCGAGCGATATTGTACTGATCGCTGGAGACAGCCGCTGGGACGTCGAGGGCGATAAGATGAAACAGCTCGATGCCCATGAGCTGCTTAATGCGGCGGGGCGTGCCGGCCGTGCCGGCGAAGGCGGACAGGGTTTTGTCCTAGTCGTGCCGAGCAAGATCATCAACATCGACGATGCGAAGAACAATATCGCAGGACATTGGATGACGTTGCAAGGGATCTTCTCGCAGTCCGACCAGTGTCTCGTCATCGACGATCCGCTCACCGCGCTGCTCGATCGCATCCACAGCGATGTCGACGAGGGCAATGAAGACTATCTCCTGTCGCGTCTCCCGGTAGGCGAAGGAGATGAGGCCGACGCGCCAGCGGCTGCCCTGATCCGTCGGTCGTTCGCGGCTTATCGCAAGCGTCAGGCGGGCAACGATAAGTGGATTGAGACCCGAATCGAATCCGCGCTCGCCCGCCGCAAAGAGCTGGCACCCGAAGAAGAACTGACATGGCTGGAGCGCGTCTCCGCGTCTGCCGGGCTGCCCTATGAGATCGTCGCCAGCCTGAACGAGCTGGTCGATGCCGGCGGCTTTGACGGGGACGCCGCCGCCTGCATTGAAGCGCTGTTCGAATGGATCGCCAAGCGCCCGCAATGGCTGCTCGAGCTCATCCGACCGAACGACATCGAGGGCCTGTTCGGAGCCGCCTATAGGGCGCTCGAGACCGACCGCAAAAAGGCCAAGCACGCCAAGCCTGTGATCCGGGCGCTGTTGGATGCCTGGATGGCGGGAAAGCCGCTATGCGATCTGGAGCGGGCGATCGGCACGACCGAAGCCGAAATCAAAACCTGCGAGACCGCGCGGCACTTTGCCGTTCGACTTGCATCCGACCTTGCCTTCGTCGCCGGCCTGCCGGCTCGAATCATGGCGGCGAAGGCTGCTGCGGCTGCAGCAGAACCAGTCATGTCGACGGTTGTCCTCACACTTGCCGGTATCGTGCGAAAAGGCTGTGCGAGTCCGGAGATGCTCGCCAACGCCATCCATCTCAGCGATCATTCGCGGCCGGCGGCGAGAGAGCGTTTTGCAGCGATCGCCCATTTGATAGCGCCAGGAAATCCGAATGAGGATTTCGACGCGGTGCTGGAGCGGGTGCGCAACGCTCATATGGTCGCGATGTTTGACGAACTCTGATTGGCGCTTCGAATCCACAGAAAACCTTAGATCCGGTAGCTCGGACCTTTCCGAAGCTCAATGTAACAATGGCGGCTTTCAGTGGTGCCAAATGAGGTCGCAACCGACGGCTTTGTTCGCGCCAGCCGACATTGAATCTGGGGCGCTACCAACCAAATCATCCATGGCACAATGTCGCTTCGCGCCGTCAATTTGTGGCGATGGCCGCATCCCGGACGGGCTGCCAAGTGCCAGCATGACAATGCCGTCCGATTGTCATTTCGCGCAGCGGAGCGCGGGCCGTGCGGCCCCAGGCGATCCGCTGATGCAGGCTCCTGTCCCCCGTGCGGTGGACTTTTCAGAGCCTGCTATCTTTGATGGTGCGGGCGGTGGGAATCGAACCCACACTCCTTGCGGAACGGGATTTTGAATCCCGCGCGTCTACCAATTCCACCACGCCCGCGTTGGTGACGGCCTATAGCGCCGCCGCTAAAACGCGCAACTCGAAACATAAGGAACACAGCTTATGCTGTTGGCTTCGCGGACTTCTTTCGGGTGGCGGCTTTCGGCGGTTTCGCCCGGCGAACATTGACGGCGGATGCGTCGATATTGTTCTTCAAATGCCGCCCGTAAAACTTCTCGATCATCTCGACGCTGGTGCGGCAGTTCTTGGCAACCTGATAAATATCAGCGCCTTCGAGCAACCGTAGGCAGATATAGGTATGCCGCAGGCTATAGCAGGTGCGCATATGCCCTTCGCGATCGAACTTCAGATTCAGCTCGTCGAGGACAGAGTTCATCAACTCGCGCGGCGACTTTCCGAAAATCCGATCGGTCGGTTTTAATCCCTTACGCTTGCGAACGCGCTCGAATGGCAGGATCGCACCGGGCATCGACTTGCAGTAACCGACACCGCGCTTGCCACGCACCTCGATCTCAAGAATGCGCTCGCCGGTCGATTCGTCGTTTACGATCTTGACGTCGCGCAGCTCTAGCCGCGAGGCCTCATCGGGCCGTAGCCCCGTGTTGCCCATGAAGAGAACATAGTCGTGAAATGTCTCGCAGACTGCACGCCAGCGCGGCTTCGGAGGATTCTTTGCCCGTTCTCGCGTCGCCTCATAGAGAATCTTGTATTCCTCTGGCGAGAACCAGGCGCGATGCTCCACCTTGCCGGACGTCTTATATGGCGCGGACATATCAGGCAGCGCCGCTATCCAGCCCTTGCGATTGGCGGTCTTCAACACCTGACGGAGCGTGACGATCTCGTGATGCAAGGTCGCGCGGGCGGGCTTCTTCGGCTTGCCGGTTTTGGGATCGACCCGCGACGTCTGCCGATGCGCCCGATACTCCTGCACCTTGCCTGCCGAAATGTCCTCCAGTGCCGTTTCACCAAAGAACGGCAGAAGGTGGACGCGGATGATGTCGGATTTCGATTTCACATAACCGGCGTTGCGTTCGCCCAGAGTGATGACCTCGAACTCGCTGGTGAAGGCCTTCGCGGCATCCTCGAAACTCGGACCCGATGGCGTTCGCCGACGCCGACCTTCGGTCGGCTCGCCGGGATCGGCGACAGGAAGCTGGACAGGACTGCCCAGCAAGGAAACGCCACCGCGTCGGCGTTGGCGATCTTCGACGCAGCGCTCCATATACCAGTCACGCGCGAAATCTTTGGCGGCAGCAAGGCTGACCTCCTTGGTCGTCTGCCGGTGATTGCGGCTGCCGAGGTAGGTCGCGCACTGCCAGAAGCGGCTCCCCTCACGCCGATAGACGTGAAGCGCTCCGTCCATCAGCAAATGGCTCTCTGTGGGCACTGTGTAAAACTCCAAAGTGTGTAAGACTTGTGTAAGTCTTTTTTGGAGTCTCGGCCTTGCTCAAACTGTTGGTTTTACAGGGTTTTTGGCTTACTTTTTTAGGCCAAACGCAATTTTGAGTCGAGCGCGTCTACCAATTTCACCACAGGGGCCCAAAAGGGTCAGGGGCGCAGCGTTTAGACAAGCAAGGCCGCGCCCGCAACCTTCAATAATGAGCTGCACTCAAGACGGCGGGATTCCAAAAGCATTTTCGCCGGCATCGCCGGGCAGGAGAAGCAGAACGATCCAGGCAATTCCGCCCGCCAACAGCGCACCTGACGCTGCAATGAGGAGGGCCTGATTGGTTCCGGCGGCCAGTGTTGCAAGCCAGGGAAGATAGACCAGCATCATCCACCAGCCGCTCTTCCCGCTATCGTGCAATCGTCGCACGCCGACCGTGATCGAAGGAAGCAGCAGGAGCAGCGTAACAGACAGTTCGATCATCCCCATGTTTAGGGCAACCGTCACATCGTGCCCGCTTGTGCCGTCGGCATAATGGGCGGCAGCGGTCAGCAAGGTTACAAACAGCAGGAAGACCCAGAATTCCGACCGGGAGGCCCGTCCGCCGAAATCGGCATATTTCTTAAGCGGCCCGATGATCCATTGCATGTGCGCCCTCCCAAAGCGACTTCAGTTGCGCGGTGCTTGTCGCCGATAACTCAATGCTTCTGCAACATGAATTCTGCCAATTGTTTCCGATTGCGCAAGATCGGCAATTGTCCGTGCGACCCGCAACACACGCGTATAGCCGCGCGCAGTAAGGCGCATCGCCTGCGCCGCTTGCGCCAGCAGCTTGCGGCCCGCCTCGTCCGGCGTCGCCACGCTTTCGAGCAACGCGCCATCGGCCTCGCAATTGGTGCGCGTGCCGCTTTCGGCATAGCGCCGGGTTTGCAGATCCCTTGCAGACCGTACGCGGCTAAAGCCGCATTTATGGGAAAAAGTGCAGCAAAATCAATAAATGAAGCACTCCAATCCTTCGGGTGTTTGGGTGCTGTCGATGGCCACCTGGTCCCCAGAAATGCCAATATTTCCGGGACTTTGCCCGACAGTTTTGGTACGTCTGATGGCCATATGGTCCCCAAGCGGCTCTTGCCCGGGAACCGGGCATATCTCGATGGTAATCTGGTTCGCCGGAAGCTCCCTCCTGCGCTCGCCGATTACGACATCTGGGATACCGAACTCGCAGGCTTCGGAATGCGCATTCGCCTTTCCGGCAAGCGCTACTGGTTTGTGCGCCTGCGCCAGCGCGGGCGGCACCGCCGGGTGTCGCTTGGCCGGGTTGATGAGGTTGAAGCCCTAACCGCGCGAGGAGAAGCGCGGAAGCTGTTGGCCGAAGTGGCACTCGACGGATTGCCCCGGCGCGTCGCCGCGAAAGTCGCACCGATCCTGTCGGATTATGCCGACGAATTCTGGACAGATTACTCCAGCCATTGGAAGGCAAGTACGCAGAAGCGCAATCAGAGTGCCCTGAAGCTCGACATTCTGCCCGTTTTCGGGTCGATGCGGCTCGATCTGATAGGGCGCGCCGAAATCACGCGCTGGCGTGACAGCTACGCAAATGGACGGGAATCGAAATACAATCGAGCGGTTCCGGTTCTTGGTGCGATGTTCAAGTATGCGGAACAGCTGGGATACACGCGCAAGGGCTCCAATCCTTGCCGGGGAATGCCCGGCTTCAAACCGAACAAGAAGGAGCGCTTTTTAAGCCCGCAGGAATTCCGCCGGATCGCCCGGCAGCTCGACGCTGAAGAACCCGAACGTCCGATTCATGTCGCCATCATACGGCTGCTGATCTTTACTGGCGCGCGGATCAGCGAAATCCGCGACCTCGAATGGGACTGGGTGCAACTGCCCCGGTTGATGTTGCCGGACAGCAAGACCGGGGCGAAGACCATCTGGCTCAATAGCCAGGCTCTTCGCATCTTCGAGAGACTCCCGCGCGAGGAGGGTATCGCCTTCGTTTTTCCGAACAAAACCGGAGAGCGACCGATGGCGCTCGAACCGTGGTGGTATGCGTTTCGCCGCCGATGCGCGTTGCCCGACATACGGGTCCATGATCTTCGCCACAGCTTCGCTTCCGTTGCCATTCGCGAGAAGGTGCCGCTAGCCACTGTCGGGCGCTTGCTGAGCCACGCCCTGCCTGAGACGACCGCCCGCTATGCACATTTGGCGGACGACACGATCGCCGACGCCGCTCAGCGAGTATCCGGCGGACTTGCTGGCACCTTGGGTCTGACGGCATGACCAGCCTCTCCCTCAAGCAGATCGTCGAAAAGGCACTGGCCGAAATCGGCGTCAGCCCCAAGTTGGCGCAAAAGCCCAAAGGCAAGGCGCGAACGACGACTTGGATCGCCGTTGAAAACGGATTTGGCATCCGCCACTACGCCAGCGGGCGGCATGTCTACATTGTCCAGACGCGGATGGGCGGACGGGTGCGGACGATCACGATAGGCCCTGCCTCGGTCATCACACGGCATCAGGCGGTGATGGTCGCGCGCCAAGTCATCGCCCACGCCCGCGTCGGGCATGATCCGGCGACTGCGCGCCAGCGCATTCGCGGTGCCCCGCGAATGGACGATTTCATTGCGGAGTATTGGGAGAAGTGCGCGCCGACCTGGAAGCCATCGACGCAAGAGACGGCAGGCGGTTACCGCCGATGTCATATCGATGGGGCGTTCCCGGATGCTTATGTCGACAGCCTGAGTGAAGCCGAAGTCATCAAGTGGTTTGTCGCTCTGACCGACCGGTCCGGTCCCGGCGCGGCCAACCGTTGCCTTGAAATCTTGCGCGCTGCGTTCAACAAGGCCGAAAAGTGGGGTTATAGGGTCGAGAACACCAATCCGTGCCTCGCCGTGCGGCAGAACAAGCGCAACCACCGCACCCGCTTTCTATCCGACGATGAACTTGTCAGGGTTGGTGCCATTCTTGCCGAGGCGCGGAGTTGCGATGATCGGACCCTTCACGCCCGCGCCAGCGCCATCCTGCTGTTAATTCTAACGGGGTGCCGCGTTAGTGAGGTTCTCGGTCTTCATTGGACCGACCTCAAAGGGAAGCGCTTGTTACTGCGGGATACGAAGACCGGACCCCGCACCGTGTGGCTTGGTGATGAAGCACGGGAGATACTCGTCTCGATCCCCCGCGCGGCGAAGCAACCCTGGATATTTTGGAACTGGCGGTATGAAAGCCCGATCAAGTCAGTTCAGGACCTGTGGGCGCAAGTCCGGGCTCAGGCAAAGCTGCGTGACGTACGGCTGCACGACCTTCGTCACACGTTCGCCAGCCATGCGGTGATGGGCAAGGAGAACCTGCCGATGATCGGCAAGCTGCTCGGCCATGCGCTGGTCGCATCGACTGCCCGATACGCGCATTTCGACGATGACCACCTGCTGGAAGCTACCGAGACGATTGGCGCGGCCATCGAGCGCGCGATGCTGACAGGCAGTTTGTGATATTTGTACCATCGCCGTCGCGCGAAGACAGCGATTGGACTCGAGTAAGGTTGTTAGAGGGTTAGCGCTATGGAAAGGCCTACAAGAGCGAGGATCTTGGCACCGTACATTGGATGAAGGAGGCCCTCGAAGAGCGCAAAGTCATCGATAAGCGCACACTGCGCGAGTTTGACGCAGTGTGACTTGTCGTCAGCCGAGGCTTGGCAACATAATGCGCGCGCACTCGGAGGTGGCTTGTTATGCTCGGCGAGCAAATCGCCGCTTGGGGTGAGCGACAAACGTCGTTAGTTATTACTTCGAATCTCAGGGGACCAAAATTGTCGATGACAGCTGAAGAGGGTGAATGCCACAGTGAGATTGAACGCATTCGTGCCAGAATAGCGGGCCTTATTGATGGGCACTTTTCAGAGGGGGCGACATCGTACTATCTTTCGCAGCTTGGCAATGAACTCAAGGAAGATCGGAAAAATCTTGAGCGTTTGACGCGGAAGAAGGTATCTGAATTTGTGCAGGACGAGTTTCAGTATCAAATTGGCCGCACAGGATCCCACAATAATGTGCTCTATATTGTCGCCCCTGGCGCTGATCCAGAGAAGCCGGAAGTTACCCTGCCTCGTTTTAATAAGCGGTTTTGGGCGGCATTTGCGGTACCATTGTCGGATGGGGAGCGCCGTTTTTTAGATTTGGCCGATTTCAATTTTGGGCCAAATCATGAAAAGCTGGTGTTGGACGGGAATGAGATTCGCGAAATTGACGCGAAGTATCTTCTCTCGGAGAATGAGATACGGGCTCCGGCTCAGACCGGGGAGCAAATTAAGGCATGGGCCGACGCACAGAATCTTGACATCGAGCAGTTCACTATTGCTCGGCATAAGCGCCCAATTGAGAGTGGCAAAACTCTACTCACGGAGATAATCACCGCCCTCGACAAAGACCAGTTAAAAAGAGTGAGCCTTCCTCTCGATGTAATTCAGACGCTCAGCTCCAGATCACGTTGATCCTATGAAGATACTCTGCTGCGTAGCAGGATTTCCTCAGCAAGTGGTAGAGGCAGTTCAGTCTAGGCCCGTTGAACGCTTCACTGGGGCCAAGGAAAGCCGCCTCATAATCAGGCGGATCAAAGAGCCTTTTCACTTCCGTGAGGGGATGGCCGCTCCATTTCTCACTGATTTGGCGGGGGAGGTTTCCCAGTTGAATCCGCGAGATGAAGTAGCGGTGGTTGTCGCATATGCTGATTTTGACCATGCGGGGACGGAGGCATTTGTCGGGAGCTTTTTCCCCTTTGCGCTTTGCGCGCCAATTACGCCGTTCTATCCCGACGCCGCGCCCAGGCAGGAACGTCGGCAAGCCTTGAGCACGTTCGTCGACAGCTTGGAAGATCATTTGCAGGCGCTGGTTGCCAGAGCAAGAATTGTCCGAGATCGATTGAGCGGGCAAAACTTCTCCCCACTTCTTCTTCCACTATGTAATTTCCGGTCAGACGTCCTGCTTCCTTCGATCAACGCTTTGTACCAAGCGCTTGGTGTCGATAATAATCCAGCAGGCTGCCTCGAAGACGCTAAAGCTGCTCTGCTTGTCGCTCATCCAGTTAAATTGGAGGAGACCAAGGGGGAAAAGAAGAAGCGTTTTTTTGAAGACAACCGGTTGCTTCGTTTTCACAGCCCTGGAAGTGATCGGCATGGCATGGCACGAGCACTGAAAGAAGGGCACAATCACAGGTGTTTGATTGGCGCGCGCGTTCGGCTCGGGGGGCCTTTTGACTCGCAATTTCACTACGATTGTTCTGATCGAAGGGGGGGCGTCGATCAGAGCTACCCTAATTGTCACAATGAGGAAATGCGCCCTGCAAACGCAGACAATGTGAACATTGCCCCGAACGATTACATCCGTTGATAGGTTTACGGCGGACCCTTTCGGGCCCGCCGCGAAACGTGCTTGCTTATCAGCATCACGGATAATGACGGACGTTTAGTCTCGTATCATCCTCACACCTACTTTCGCATATTCGACCACCCCAAACGAACCAGGCCTGGCCACATTTGGCGTCTAACCGAACCGCGCTCGCGCAAGAGGGTCGCAAGAAACCATCTTACGCTCGACTGGCTTTCCGAACTGCCAACAGCGAAGCTGTCCGCAGTCGGTCTGCTCGTGCGTTGCTGCACTCCATATAGCGTACATGTGGAAAAGTTCAAACTCTCTTAACGCTCCAGCTTCACACATCATATATGATGTGCTATACGAGTCGTAATGGCCGCAAAATCAATCATCGCTAACGATCGGCAGGCCCGAGAAATCTCTTCAGCAGTTGAGCAGATTTCCGGTGCCCTGTCATCCGATCAAGCACTTAAGTCGATCGTTCAAGGTTTGCCGCGAGAAGTGATCGACGGCGTCCGCCAATCCCTACTTACTGAAAAATATGAGTTAGTTGCGCTGCTGGAAGCCTATAGTGAGGCCAAGGCGGGACGCCCCGATCAGCTGCGGGAGCGCATCGGGAATGATCCTGGAGGGCTTCTTGTCGTCGCGCGAGTCGCGCGAGGTTGGTCGCAAAAGGAACTTGCCCGCCGCCTCTTCATTCCGGAGCAACAGGTCCAGCGCTACGAAGCCGAGCGCTACCGGAGCATTAGCCTCGGCAATCTGATTCGAGTCGCGCGAACGCTTGGGGTAAAGCTGACGGCCGATCTGCCTGATCAGTCGCACGAGCAATGGTTGCCTTCATTCGAGATGACGCAGGCCGAGGCACAAAAAGTCCTAAAACACGCGCGCGCTGAAGGATGGCTCGAAAAGGCTGACCAGTCTGACGAGAGCGGACTAAGCCAGTTGAAGCGCACCGTCGCCGAGCATGTCGCCGATCACGGTACGCCGTCCCTTCTACGGACCGGCCTTAATGTGGAGGATCATTCTGGGGACTGGCTGTTGTTGTCATGGAAAGCCCAGGTCACACGGCGGGCGCAAGCTCAGATCCAACGGACCAAGTCTAAGTACAGGGCGCTCAATGTTAACTGGGTCATGGAACTGGCACGGCTCAGCGTTGAAGAAGACGGCCCGAAGTTGGCCCAGAAGCTGTTAGCCGATCATGGCATCGTGCTTGTCGTCGAACCACAAATTTCCGGCATGACTGTCGACGGTGCAGCATTCCTCGTTGACGAAATACCAGTGATTGGAATGACGCTCCGCCACGACAGGATCGACAATTTCTGGTTCACACTGATGCATGAGCTGGGGCATGTGATCCTTCACTATCGTACTGGGCTTTCAGCAGGCTTCTTCGATAGCACCGAGGACTTCGCGGTTGATGATTTTGAGCGGCAGGCAGACGAGTTTGCGAGCAACATTCTGATACCGGAAGAACTTTGGATCCGCTCACCTGCACGAATTGCCAAGAGCCCGGAGCCGCTTGAAAGGCTCGCGGCTCAACTGGGGATTGCACCGGCCATTGTCTTTGGTCGTGTGCGTATGGAACGCAAAAACTACACGATTTTCTCGAACAAGCTCGGCGCCGGTAAGGTCCGCAAATTGTTCGATGCCCGGCAATTGGAGAATACCCAATGACCAAAAGGAAGGCCCCTCTGTACGCGCCAGCGCTTCGCATGAAGGCAGGTGAGCTTGAAGGTGTTCGGCTTCTCGCAAGTGATGTCGCGGATTGCGTACTACCCCGCTTCATTGTGCCGCCCTTCGGAGAACGCGATCCGGATATGCCGCTTCCCCTTTCCATGGATAGGGTGCCGGATATCTCGGCGGCTTTGGCTGGAGCCTGGCGGGGACGTCCGGCGTTGATAGACGCCACATATATCGTTGACGAATTCGGACGGGAACAAGCACCACATTGGCTTCCTGCCATGTTCAGGATGGCAAGAACGAAAGGCGTAGATGCCATTCCTGCCGCCCTCCTCAGCGATGTTGTTGACTGTGCGGCAGCCTTTCTTGCTGCGATCGACCGAGCCGCCGAAACCAAATTCGCACTTCTCGTCTCTTCCGACGAGATGGTTGGACCAGACTTGCAGGCGTCCTTGAGTGCAGCACTGGTTTCGTTGGGCCTTAAGGCAGACGAATGTGTGGTCATCGCCGAGTTCACGAACGTCGAGTTCTCCGAGCCCAGCATAGTAGCGCCGATTATAAGCGGAACCCTGGAAACCCTCCAGGAATGCGGTTTGTGGCAGTACATCGTTTTCCAAGGCAGCCATTATCCCGACAAAAATCCTGCCGAGCCCGGAGCGACGGAATTCTGGCCTCGCAATGAATGGCGCGCTTGGAAGCTCGCGGTCCGGTTCGATCCCACCACGGCAGAACACATGATATTCGGCGATTTCGCGGCGGATTGTTCGCGGATCGAGTTCAGCGGGAGTGGCGGGAAGGCTATTTGCCATCTTCGCTATACGGTTGGTGACAGCTGGCGTGTGGAGCGCGGACCTAAGACTGGTTCTGATCGGGAAGCCATGCACCGGGTTTTTTCGAAGATCGCGGACAGCACCGATTTTGCTGGTGCCGGGTTTTCAAAAGCCGACGCCTACATCGCCCATGCAGCCGCCAACCTGAATGCCCCGCACGGCAATGCCAAGATCTGGCGAGAGATCAACACGACCCACCACATCACCCAAGTTGTGAACGATATCGCACGTGTTCGTGGAATTGGCATAAAGGCGCCGACAGTGGACACTGAAGCCCAATTGGTTCTGCCGGACTTAGCGTAGATCGCGCACTCCTCGCTAGCAGGAAGCAGTTACGTACATCCGCATTTCGAAGAACAGGAAGGTACGAGGATTCTAGCGGTGCGTTGCGAACAAGGACCGAAGCCTGCGTTTTCGTAAGGGATGGAAACGTCCAGCGTTTCTATGTCCGGGGCGGGAACGCAACCACCGAATTGTCTGTCAATGCCGTGACAGACTATGGGAAGCACCGGTTTTGATTGATTGCTGCTGATAGGGACAAAGTAAAATATGGATGGGGTAATTGGCAGCATACTCGACGGAATTGGCGCACCCATTCATTGGGCGAGCCAAGGCCTGCTACTCATACTGCGATACGACGCCAGCGTGTTCTTGCTTTGCGCGCTCGGAGCCCTCTGGTGCTGGCTTTTCATTCGGCGGAACAGGATCGCGCATTTTGATGAGGCAATGGGCGGATTGGTAAGCCGCGAAGAAGCCTTGTCGAGAGTCGCGACCGCCAGCGACCCGGTGGAAGCTCAGGTCAGATTTTCCGAAGACTTCGATGCCATCGCAGACGTAATGGCGCGACAGGACCGAAAGGAGCTCGCCCTAGCTTGGGAGCAGTTTCGCGAGACGTTCATCGACGAAAATGAAACCACCATCCGGACGACGGCGAGGGCCGAGGCATATTTCCTGCACTTGGCAGATGATACGCGTGTATTGGCTTGGGGGGCTAACATTGCCGTTGGCCTCGGCCTGACAGCTACATTTCTCGGCCTGATCGCCGCGCTGACATCCGCTATGGATGTGCTGTCAGGCGCATCCAATGGGACTGAGACCGCGGAGGCTCTTCAGGGCCTGCTCAAAATCACTGCAGCGAAGTTCTGGACCTCCGTTACCGGCATCATCTGCTCGATCGTCCTTCGGCGTACTGATCGCCGCTGGCACGAGCAGTTACAGCATCATATCGAGACGATATGCCAAATCCTTGATCGTGGGACGCTCTTCACTCCGGCGCAGAGACTGGCAGCAGATCAATTGCGGGAGATGAAGCGCCAGACTGAGGCGTTCCAAACCTTGGGCACGGACCTTGCCACTGCAATCGACAACGCACTGACGAACCGAATGTCTCCGGTCGTTTCCGTGCTGGGAAGCATCAGCGAAAGCATCGAACAGTTCGGGAAAGGCGGTTTCAACCAGATCAGCCAGGATCTGGGCAAAGCCTTGGGCGAGCATGCAGGACGTGAGATGCAGGAGTTGGGTCAAACTCTGGCGGTCATGGCCAACAAGTTTGATGATCTTTCCAACGGGCTATCTGGCGTGCCAGTGGCTCTAGAAAATTCACTTCGAGAGATGCGCGTGCAATTCGAAAGTGAACAGGAGACGACCCGCCGTCGGCAAGCGGTGGCAGGCGACCAGATCGCCGCGCAGCTCAGCGATCTTGCTGACAAGCTTTCAGGCGTAACCGGCCAATTTTCGGACGATCTTGCGAACAAGCTGCAGGAGACCATCAAGTCGGCAACAGACACGAGTGGGGAGGCTATCGGCTCGGCATTCGCGAAGTTTGGCGAAAAAATGACAAAGTCGAGCGACGAACTCGTGGAACGCCTCGCTTTGCTGGCGAACACTGCGGCCCCGCTGAGTGAAGCGATGACGAAGGCGGCCGAGGCCACCAACCAGCAAGCGCAACGCCTCGAGGCCGCTGGACGTTCAACAGAGGAGGCGGGAGGTAAATTGTCGATGGCCGTGTCTGAACTCAATTCGGCACTCAACCCCGTTGCCGCGGCCGCGAAATCCGTGAGCGAAGCTGCTGCATCCATCTCGACCGCTCTCAAATCACACGAGCAGGCGGCAGAGGAACTCACCGGTCAGCTCATAGCGACCGCCAGTTCGGCTGAGACGGCATGGTCGAGCTATGAAGGAAGGTTCAATCAGGTTGATGAAACGTTGGGCAAGACGCTGGATGGGTTGATCTCCGCAACCGCTCAACACGCAACGGCAGTCAACCAACAAGTTGGTGTACTTGATGGCGAGTTGGCAAAGGCTGTAAGTAATCTGCGAGATGCTTTGGAGCCTCTTGAGGAACTTGCAGAAGAGATATCTTCTCTCCTCGAAAAATTGAAGTCGTGACATGAGCGAAATATCCGCTCGTAGGCGCCAATCGGAAATCGAAGAAGAAAGTTACTTCATATCGATGTCCGATATGCTGGTTGGCCTCCTCTTCGTATTTATCATTCTGTTGGTGTATTTTGCGGTAACGTTTAAGCAGAAAGAGGATTATCTCGTCGGTGCGGGCGAAGCTCGCAAGAAGCTTCTCGAACAGCTCGAAAAAGACATCGAACAAAAGCTGCCGGGTGTCGATGTTGTTATCAGCAGGGAGACGGGAATCCTCAGGTTGCCGGAGGAGGTTCTTTTCGAATCGAACGAATACGAGCTTAGCCCCCGAGGGCAGGCTGCGATCAAGTCGGTTGCCGCCATCCTCGCGAACCGGCTACCCTGCTACACGAAATCGACAGACCCGAACGGGCTTCATTGCGTGGGCCCGGAAGAGTCGCACAGGATTGATACGCTCCTCGTCGAAGGGCACACGGACGCAGATCCTGTCAGGGGAGATTTGACAGGTTTGGGGAACCTCGACCTATCGGCGCGCCGGGCTACTCGCACCTACCTTGCTTTGACCCAGGCTCAACCCGGGCTGGACAAGTTAACCAATGGCGACAGTGTATATCCAACGCCAGTTCTAGGAGTCGCAGGCTATGGACCGCACCGTCCCGTTCCTGATGATGCCGGTCGCCCATTGCCTCAAAATACCGCGCCCCAAAAAGCGCTTCATCGCCGCATCGATTTGCGGTTCATCATGGTGACCCCGAAAAGTGACGCGGCTCTGCGAGACGGCAAAATCTGATGCCGGGCTTAAACGCGATAGCCCGGAAATGGGAAATTGGCGGGCTGGCGTTACCGCCACCTCCGCACATACGGGCTCTCATTAAGGTCACCCGTGATTGGGGCTCCATCGGTCTCGACAACCGTGTCGATCCAGAACCTTGGCAAGCTTTTACCGATCGGATCGATCCTGCGGAGCCATCGAGATTGTCCCGCAAGGACCTGCGGCGATTAGCGACGGAAATTTGGGATTTTCCGGAACTCCAAGACTACGTTGCTGAACTCGTCCATCATTGCGCCGCTTTGTCCAAACGCACTTTGGACAGGAGACTGGCACGAGCCTATTGGAACAGATTCAGGCCCGATGAGCCAATTTTTGCTTATTTGGGGCAATTTTGCGCGTCGAGGGCGGCTAGCCTAGGCACCCCTTGGAATGAGATCAGTTCGGCATTGCCCATATGGGATTGCGATGCTGGGCCAAAATCGCTGGGCCTAATGCTGTTGGATGTCGAAAGGAGAGACGCTCTCCTCCGCCAGGCAAAGCTAAGCTTGCGAGACATGCAAGGCGGGTTTGTGGAAGCGGCCTTTAGTGCGCTCCTGCTTGATCGCAGCCGCCGTTCAATCAGCGGGCACCCGGATTCAGTCATACGCGACGAAGCTGAAACCATACTCCAATTGGCAGAAGGACTGGGTGCCGGAGCAATCCAAGGGAATGCGGGGCTCATCGCTTATGTCTTGCTCAAACCGTGGGTGGATCGCTCGGCGCCCATCGAGCACAAGGATATGATCCGAATTTTCTTGATCAAGGAATTCGGTGACCCCCGAACCAATAGCAATCAATGGCTTTCGCGGGCGAACGCCCTTTCCAAGAAATACCATATCGCCGACGCGACTGACGTGTTTAGATTGTTGAATCGCTGGCTCACGGAAAGGTCGGTTGAGCTATTTTTCGAAATCATTGCCGATACGACAGAGCGTAAGGATCACTGGAAAGCGCGCCGGGCGTTCTGGAATGCATATCTGACAACCGGAGCCATCAGTGATGCCTGGTGCATCCTTGGCACTCAAGCGGAGCGGCACGTCAAAAGGATATCGGGGATTACGCCGAATGATTTTGGAAAGGTGGACGGCAGCAACATCGATCCCGGGCATTCGGCATTGCTGATGAAGATTGGCGATCTCGTGATCGCAGACTGGAGCCACGTTGGCGCGGTGCGCTTTTGGAAAGATCCAAACACGCCAGCCCTTTATGCCAAAAAATATTACGGGAAGAACCTGGATAGGTCATCTGGATACAACTACGCGAAAATAAATCATGTGCCGGTGAAGTCCATGTCGCACATCGGAAAGTGGTATCGTAAGTTTTCTGACTTCATAAAGCAGGAAACTGGAATTCAGTATTCTGGACCGAAGGGTGCCGATCTGTGGGGGTGGTGACATTTGCATCTCATGCCACCTCTACTGGTGAGCGTCTTGTACTGAGCGATGAGAACGGCGCGGTGGTGCCATTCGAAGACTGGACACTGCATGGGCCAATCGCTTCGCGAGTCATTGCCGCAGACCTCCTCGACCGCTGGGCCAACGACAGCCGTGATGGGAATGATGCACCGCTAGTTTCTCCCGAGCCGGACGGGTCTGTTACCCTCGCCTATGCCTTGGTTGCGGGCCTTTCAGAGCAGGAGGCGGCGGCCCTCGCTTTGCCACCCGCTATCCGCATTCAACTCGAAATAGAAACGTCCGGCATTTTCGGGCGCCCTGGTTTCAAGGTGGAAACTCGCTGGGTCCGGCCAGGCGGACTTGCTGCCCGCGTAGTGCCAACCGAAGGCCGGGTGCGGTATAACGGGCAAGAATGGCGTGTCGCCGAGCCGTTGTGGTCGACGATTGAGACGGTCCGGGCAGTGAACGAAGCGGTCGATGCTCCCGCTCAGCAATACGCAATGTCGAGGCTGCGCGAGACGCTCGGTGCATCCGAGGGTGACATTCTTCATCCCGATGGTTTTTTGAAGCGATTGCGCATCAGCTACGCTGCCGGTTTCTCCTTGGACTTGAAGACAGCGGGCGGCAAATTCGACTTTGACCCGATCCTCTTCAGTCGCGCACGACGCGCTGCGGCCCAAGAGGGCGAAGTGCCCGACAGCGACGACGATGGATTGCTTCCATCGTCGCTCCAGCAGAAGTTCATCGAGCGATTTCGGGCGTCTGATCGCGCCCTCAACGCCTACCGGCTAGACGATAGCACGATCGTCTACTTGGACCCCGAACTGAAGCGGGCGCTTGAAATCGTTCACCGGGCGCAAGGGCTCGACGAGGACAGCCGACGCAAATTTGCGCTCAGTCCGCGTCGCTACATTTCGGAAGCGTTGCCAGAGGGCGCTTTGGCCGATGATGCTGTCAGCGCTCTGTTCATCGAGACCCAGCAGTATTCTGAGCGGGTCAACGGCATCGACATCTGGCGCAAGCCGGTGCTGCCCTGGATCAAGCCTAAGCCGAATAGCTGGCTGCCGGAGAGCTTTGGCTTGTACATCGGCGACCCGCCCAACGGCGAACAGATCGACATCGAACCCGACCAACTTGATTCGGCAATTGATACTCTCGAGGCAGCTGTCGCCAGAGAGCAGGAAAGTGTCGAGATCGGCGGCAAGACGGTGCCCGCGACGACGCAGGCGCTTGATGCTCTTCGGAGTTTGCGTGATCGGCTGACACAGGAGTTTCTCGAGAAGCCGGAGGTCGACGACAGCGACCTGCTGCCGGGCCCACTGTTCCTGACCGTATCGGAAAACTTCGAACACGTTGAATACGAGGAAAGCGCCCTCGGGGCTGCCCAGTCATTCTCCGCCCCTCGGTTCCCGGGAGCGGTAGTCAGCACGCCTAAAGACCACCAACGCACTGGCTTCAACTGGCTGGCAGAAGCATGGGCAAACCGCTTGCCTGGCGTCCTGCTTGCCGACGACATGGGCCTTGGCAAGACGTATCAGCTCTTGGCTTTTCTTGCCTGGCTTCGCCACGATCAAGGGGTCAAGGAACCGTTCTTGATCGTGGCGCCAACTGGTCTCCTCGAAAATTGGCGTCAGGAAATGCGCATCCACCTCGATGAAGGTGCGCTCGGAGAGGTGTTGCCAGCCTTTGGCAGTAACCTTGGCCTGCTTCGGCAAGGCCGTGGTCGCGACACCCAGTCTGGGGCAGCGCAACTCTCGACAAGCGCGTTCGACGGTTATGGCGTGGTGCTCACTACCTATGAGACGCTGCGCGACTACCACATGAGCTTTGCGCGCCAGCGGTTTGCCGTCGCGGTCTGCGATGAGGCGCAGAAGATCAAGAACGCCACCAGCCAGATCCGCCGGGCGGCCACAACTGTGAACGCACGGTTCCGCATTGCGATGACCGGCACTCCGGTAGAGAACCGATTGCAGGACCTCTGGACCATCATGGATTGGTCCTGGCCAAAGCTGCTTGGAGCGAGCCGCGACTTCGAACGGCTCTATCCGGACGACGACGCAAATGCCTTGGCTGAATTGCGAGGTCTGCTGGTCGATCGGCAGGAAGGACGCCCCCCTGTCATGCTCCGGCGCATGAAGAGCGAGGTGCTCGACGGTCTGCCGCAGAAGCGCATCGTGAAGCACCAGATTGAAATGCCGCCCGTCCAGGCAGAGCGATATTCCCGCGCGATCGAACAGGCGATGATGCTCCGCGGCAGCGGTCAACGCGGCCTGATGCTGAAGGTGCTGCACGAACTACGGGGTGCATCGCTCTATCCTGGTAGCCGAGATGATCCGGAATTCGAACCGGCCAATTCGGCCCGAATGAAGGCTGTTTTCTCTGCTCTGGAGCAGATCAAGGCAGCGGAGGAAAAGGCGCTGGTCTTCTGCGAAGACCTTGCGATGCAGGCCCGCCTTGCCGCTGAAATTCGCCATCGGTTCGGCATCGGTCATCCCGTTGCCCGCATCCATGGCGGTGTCGGCCCGCAGGTGCGCCAGCAGATCGTCAACGAGTTTCAGAGCCGCCCGGCCGGGTTTGATGTGCTGATACTCTCGCCAAAGGCGGGCGGCGTCGGCCTGACGCTCACGGCGGCAAACCATGTCATTCACGCCTCACGCTGGTGGAACCCGGCAATCGAGGATCAGGCAACAGACCGCGTGTATCGCATCGGCCAGACCCGTGATGTGACGGTGCATATACCGCTGGCAGTTCACCCCGATCCCGCGCTGCGTGACGCCAGCTTTGATTTCAAGCTCGATCAACTGATGGAGCGCAAGCGTGGCCTGAGCGCGCAGTTGCTGATGCCGGGTGAAACGGATGGTGATCTCGACAGCCTGTTCGAAAGCCTGTTCGAGCAGGGTGAGCTTGCTCCAACCGATGCGCAGCAACGAAGCGATGAAACGCTCGATTCGGGACCGTTGGCGCCAGAAGAACCGTCCACTCCGCCTCATACCGAGCGACCTGTCTTGTCTGCGCGCGTCCAGCAGTCTGCGGCGCCACAGCGGAAAGTGCCGAGAATGGTTCGCTACAACCCGGGCGACGACCGCGAGTGGGAAATCTTTGCGGGCAACTTGGCCAACCGGGCGATCGAGCACCTCGTCATTCGCGATCCCTATGCGCTGGCCGGGCGGAGAAACCGGCTTTTGACCGCTGATTTTGCAACGCATCTGGCCCGCAAGGTTCCCGGCATTTCGCGGGTTACGGTGATTGCCTGGGACGCCGAGAGCGCGCGGAACGACAATTACGAGACCACCCAACGCGCTGCAGACGAGATGGAGCGTGAATGGGATCGTCGCTTCATGGGCCGCGTGCCTTTGATGCTGGAGTTGAAATCGCGCGGCGAGGACCGCCGGTTTCACGACCGTTGGGTTGAAGCACACCTGCCGGAAGGCGAGCGACTGGCGTGGAACCTGACCAGCGGCGTGGACGGGTTCATGAACACCGAAAGCGAATGCACGGTGACGCTGTGGGACGAATAGGGCGCAGCTCAACGCGCCCTGAGTTCTCTCTCAGCCGAACACCTCGTTGAGCATCGCCGGCAGCAACTGATCGAGATGCGCCGTAGCTTCGGCTTGAGCGGCCTTGGCGGCGCGGGCTTTGGACTGGAGGCTGTCAAACCAGAGTTGGGCATCGAGCGATGGGACTGGTACCTTGATTGCTTCAAGGGCCTTGATGCCGAGCGTCCTGTTTCGGCCAGCACCGCCGGGCGACGCTTGCCCCAAGGCCAGCATTCCTTCTTCGCTAAGGAACCAGAAGCGCAGGAATTCCGAGGTCGCTCTGCTCGGGTCAGGTACGCAAGTCAGGAACCGGTGCGAGCCGACCCGGCCCGCGTCTTTGTCGGCTGCCACAGCAACCGCGCCTTCCCACGCGAACACGATATTGAACACGAGATCACCCGCCCCGACGGTGAAGAGCTTCTTTGTCCCAACCTCGATTCCGGGAAGCGCAGGCTTGTGGAAGGTCCCCTTGCCAAATGAGCGAACGCCTAGTTCCGGATAGGATGCATCCGGATCGATCACGACCGGGCGGCGCACCAGCGGCGCGATCTCGCCCATAGCCACGCGCGGCGCGTCAGCAATGATCCGGGCAAAGGCGGCGCGCAAGGTGGCCTCGACTTCCGATGCCACTTGGGCTGCTTGGTTTTCTCGCGCCAAAACGGCGGCTGATGCGCTGTCAAACCGAGCAGTGAGCTTACGCTGGACCTCCAAGGAGGGGAGCGGAATGCGGATGGTCAAGAACCTTTCCGGCTTCACCCGGTTCTTTCCACTCGTTCCTTGCGATAGTGCTTCACATTGAGCCCAAGCCAACTTGGACTTGCTGAACCAGTGCACGAAACGCGGGTCGACGCGATTAGTGTCAAGCGTGAAGGTCGGAAATTCCGCTGATCCGTGAGCACCGGCAAGCGTTTCGTCTACAATGGCGATGCTGCCATGCCGTGCCCAAATCTTGTTGATTACCAAATCGCCGGGTTCGACACGGAAAAGCTGTGGGGCTTGAGTATCAGCACCTTGAATTCGCTTGTATTCATAAGCGCCGCCGCCCCACCAACGAACGCCGACCAACCGATAGATTTGATCTGGCTGTGGCACTTCGCCTCGCCAAGTTAGCGTGGCAATTTCCCCAAGCGCGGTATCCTGAACTTCCGCCATCAGCGGGTCCACTCGCCGACAAGCTGCTGCATCTCTTCAAGAATGCCTACAACCGCGCGCTCACAGTCCAAACTTGCCGCCAGAATCTCGGATGGAGTGCGATGATCCTCGGCAGCCTTGGCGTTGGGATTCTTGATGTCGAGGTTCACCGCCACGATCTGCCCACCGGCATCGCGTTCGATCAACGAAGGACCGTCGACCAGCCACGCGCGTGGATCATCGCCCCGCTTGTCCCACCATGCATTCAGGTCTGCCAGATCGGCAGACAGCAACGGCGCGGTCTTGGAATACTTGCGCCGACCTTCAGGGGCAGGCTGTTCCCAATAAGCAATCTGCCCGGTCGGGCCGGTGGTGTCGAAGAACAGCAGGTTGGCCGCGATGTCGGTGTAGGGCGCGAAGACGCCCTCGGGCAAGCGCACGATGGTGTGAAGGTTGAACTTCTCCAGCAGGTCCGCCTTGATCCGGGCAGCAACACCGGTTCCGAATAGCGTGCCGTGCGGCACGACCACGGCGGCGCGGCCCTGGCCCTTGCGCTTCAGCCGCCGCATGATCAGTTGCAAGAACAACTGGGTGGTTTCCGCCGTGCGGCGATCATCGGGGAAGTTGGACAGAATGCCTGCCTCTTCCTCGCCGCCGAATGGCGGATTGGTGAGGATCACGTTCACCCGTTCGCGTTCGCCGATTTCGGTCAGGCGGAAGCGCAGCGCATTTCCGGGATCAATTTCTGGCGCTTCCAGCCCGTGCAGCAGCAGGTTCATCTGCGCTAGCAGGAACGGCAGCGACTTGGCTTCTATGCCCGCGAGGCTGCCCGACTGAAGCTGATTGCGCCGTTCCACGGTGTCCGCCTGAAGCGCCATGTGCGCAAATGCCTCGGTCAAGAAGCCCCCGGTGCCGCAGGCCGGATCAAGCACAGTCTCGCCGATGGTCGGGTTGAGCCGTTCGACCATGAAGCGAACTACGGCGCGCGGCGTGTAGAACTCGCCGCTGTCACCCGCCGCATCGCGCATTTCTCGCAGCAGCGTTTCATATAGCCGCCCGAGGGTGTGCATTTCTTCGGAACTGTCGAAGTGGATGGCGTTGATCAGGTTGATCACATCACGCAGCAGATAGCCGCTTTCCATGCGGTTGGTGACGCCGCGAAACACGGTCGCGATCACATCGCGCCGGTCGCGTCCGCCATTTGTCCCGCGCAGCGCGCGAAGGTAAGCGAACAGACCCGGACCTTCGCTGCCATCCGGCAACGTGGCCTTTTCGGCGGTGATGAAGGTCAGCAAGTCCGGCCCGGTGATGCCGTCCTTGTCCGCCGCCCAATCCCGCCAGCGATACGGCGGCTCGATGGCCGAGGCGAACGCACTGCCTGCTAGTTCGGCCTCGTCCTGATGCATCCGCTCAAGGTCATCGAGGAACTTGAGGAACATGATCCACGTCAGCACTGGCAGCCGATCAAGATCACCATTCAGTCCCTTGTCCTTCCGCATGATCTTGCGGGCAGACTTGACGATGGAATCAAGGCGTTGGGCCGTGGTTTGGGGAGCAGTGGTCTTCGGGGCGCGGGCCATGGTATTCCTTATCGATTATCAGGCCGCATAGAGCGCTTCGGTCAATTCCGCCACCGCCTCACGCATGGCCTGTGGGCCGCCAAACAGGCGCGCGATCTCGCTCGGGTTGCCGAAGTCGGAAATGGGCTGAACTTTGAGCGCCTGAGGCAAGGACAACTGGTCAGGGCCGGTCGCGGCGTATTTTTCAAGCAGGGCATCGATCACGCGCCGCGCCTCATCGCCGTACCGCTGGAACAGATCGGGCTCCTTGACGCGCAGCCGCTGGGCGCGTTCCGTGCGCGTGGTCAACGGAGCATTCCAGGCAAGATGACACAGCAGATCGAACGGATCGTCATCGGGGCGGCCCGCATCGACCTGAAGCGCAACAAGATCGATTCCGCGTTCGGCCAAGGCGTCGATGATGGCGCTGCGCTTGTCCGGGATGGCCCATTCTGCGCGGAAGGCCGCTGGCGTGGGGAACAAGGTCCGCACCTTCTCGCCTGTCCAGTCGGTGAGCTTGCGGCAAGTCAGCCGCTTGCCGTCAGAATCCAGATCATAGACGAGATGCGCGACGACTTCGACTTCGCCGCCGTCGACGTAGAGCTTGCGCGGCAGGGCTTCGGGTTCATCGGGCGGCAGAGTTGTCGTTCCGTCCCCACCTTCTGAGGAATCCACCGGGCTTTCCGGCTCGCTCTCGTTAGTTGAAACGACTTCGCCTTCGGCGTCGATCTCGGTCGTGATTTCATCGGCGGGTTCACCATCGAAGGCCGGATCGGCGAACTTCTCGGTAGCTGTGCCGGTGTAATCGAGAATGTTGAACCACAGCTTCCCGTAGTCCTCGCGCAGCCGCGTGCCGCGCCCGATGATCTGTTTGAACTCCGCCATGGAACCAACGACCCGCGCCAGCGCGACATTCTTGCAGGTGGGGGCATCAACGCCGGTCGTCAAAAGCTGCGAAGTGGTGAGGATGACCGGCGTTTCCGACTCCACGTCCTGGAAGGTGCTGAGCTTACCCTTTCCGATGTCACCTTCGTCAGAGGTCACGCGGGTAACGTAGTCGGGATACTTTGCCACCATATCGGAATTCAGATTGATGAGCGCCTGCCGCATCTCGCTGGCGTGATCCTGATCGACACAAAATACGATGGTCTTGGCGAACCGATCAGTGTTCTTGAGGAAGTCGGTTAGATGCCGGGCAATGGCCTCTGTCCTCGACCGCAACGCGACGATGCGTTCGAAGTCCCTGGTCTGATATTCCTCGTCGGGAATTTCCCGCCCATAGCGGTCCAACTCCCCGGCAGAAGGGCGCCAGCCAACGGCGTCGAGATCGGTGACGATGCGATGCACGCGGTAGGGAGCAAGGAAGCCATCTTCGATCCCCTGTGCCAGCGAATACGTGTAAAGCGGCTTCTGGAAATAGGCATAGGTGTCGCGGCTCTCTTCCCGCAATGGCGTGGCCGTCATTCCCAGCTGATAGGCGGGTTCAAACCATTCCAGGATTTCGCGCCACGAACTGTCCGAACGCGCACTACCCCGGTGGCACTCATCGATGACAATGAGGTCGAAGAAGTCCGGCGCGAACTCCTTGTACAGACCGGGCCGGTTCTCGTCGCGTGCGATGGCCTGATATGTCGAGAAGTAGATGTCGCGGCCATGGCTGATCGCGTTCGCGCCCAGCTTCCAGCGCGCATCGCCAAACGGCGCGAAGGTCTTGTCCTTGGGGTCGTCGACAAGAATGTTCCGGTCAGCCAGGAACAGGACTTTGGGCTTGCGGTGATCGCCCCGCTTGTTCCAACCGGCTGACCACAGGCGCCAGCAGAGTTGGAATGCGACGGCGGTTTTCCCGGCCCCGGTGCAGAGGTTGAGCAGGGCGCGGCGTTGCCCGCCCAGAATTGCTTCCATTGCCCGATTGACGGCGATTTCCTGGTAGTACCTGAGCGGTCTTTCAGGATCGGGAGATCCCGCCGACAACAGCTTGGCGGAATCGGCACCCGAAATTTCCAACTGGGTTTCGAGACGAGACCAAAGTTCGTTCGGTGTCGGGAAATCGCCACGCGGAACCTCTGTCCCCAGCGCGAGATCGATTTCGATGATGTCCCGGCCGTTGCTGGCATAGGCGAATCGCACGCCCAGCACTTCGGCATAGTCCTTCGCTTGCTGAACGCCGTCCTGGGCAGAGCGATAACCTGCCTTGGCCTCAATCACTGCAATCGGATAATCGGGCCGATAGCGCAGGATGTAGTCCGCTCGTTTCCGCGTCCCCCGGCGTGCTACTCCGCCCACGATGAGAACGCGTCCATCCGTGAAAGTCCGCTGTTCCTGAATCGCGCAAGGTGCATCGTCCCAGCCTGCGGATTGCAGCTTGGGCACAATGTATTTTCGGCAGGTGTCAGCTTCAGTATTCATCTTGCCTGGCACATTCGCTGAACAACGTCGGATTGGCAACTAGCGGTGAGAATTCGGATGCTTCGTCGTTCTATCTCGAACCCGTAACCATTCAAGAAATCACCCCCTTTCATGAACTGATCACGCCCCTGACCGAACCCGGACAGGCACTGCAACGTGCGCTCATGCGGACCGTGTTGCCGCCCTGCGGTCGGCTGCCCGCACCACTCCTTTGAGCGACGTTCCCCTTCTCTGCGATCGGTGCAGACCTGTCCGTGCTCGGCCTCTTCGGGGCTCAGTCAAGGGGATGGTCTCCTGGACGGACAAAACAGCTTCGAAAGGTCAAAAACATGAAGAACACCGTCACCCTCGTCGGCTTCGTTGGCAACAACCCCGAAGTCCGCACCACACAATCGGGAGCCTCGATCACCAGCGTTTCGCTCGCCACAACCAACAGCTTCAAGGATAGCGAAGGCAATCGCCAGACCGAAACCGAATGGCACCGGATCACCTGCTTCAACGGCATCGGGAAATGCGTCGCGGACCACGTCGCCAAGGGCGCAATGATCATGGTCACAGGCCGCATCCACTACACCAAGTGGACCGACCAGAACGGCATCGACCGCTACGGTTGCGAGATCATCGCCGAGCAGGTCGATTTCCTCGCCAAGGCGAAGGAAGCCAGCAAGGACGAACCCAAGAAGCGGCGCGCCAAATAGCGCCGCATACCCTCAGCGACGGCTGAGATTCCAATGCCTCGGTGGAACTCCCACCGGGGCATTTTCTGCGTCGTCACAATGGCGATGCCGGGGGCAGGATGGTCTGCGAAAGGCCATGGCTTCCGCCCCTCGCGCAGCTTGATTGCCGGTGATGGCTATTTGGTCCCCAATCCAGAATAAATGCGGAACATCGCTGTAGGGACATTGGTGTCGTTATTCATTCCTCAGTCACCGCCAAGGCCTCAAAACTCGCGGGAAAGTCCCGATTCTTGACCCGAAAATGCACTGACCAACCGATGCCGATTTGTGCTTGAGATTATCGAATTGACATGCAGACCGTACGCGCTCTGCAATGTCCGCCGATCCCTCGCAAGGCGCGGGCAGCACCAGGTCGGCGGCGCTGACGGCGGCCACCTCGACATGCAGATCGATCCGGTCGAGCAGCGGCCCCGAGACCCGCGCCTGATAATCGGCGGCGCAACGGGGTGCGCGGGCGCAGGCGAGCGCAGGATCTCCAAGATGCCCGCAGCGACAGGGATTCATCGCCGCGATCAACTGCACACGCGCGGGAAATGTGACATGCGCATTGGCGCGGGCGACGCTGACCTGCCCCGTCTCGAGCGGCTGCCGCAGCGAATCGAGCACGGCGCGCTGGAATTCGGGAAGTTCGTCGAGGAACAGCACACCAAGATGCGCCAGGCTGACTTCGCCGGGCCGCACGCGCAACCCGCCGCCGACAAGCGCCGCCATCGACGCCGAATGATGCGGGGACCGAAAGGGGCGGGAGCGGATCATCCGGCCGCCCGATAATTCTCCCGCGACGCTGGCCACCATCGATACTTCCAGCGCTTCCGCCGCCGTCAGGTCGGGCAGGATTCCGGGCATGCATGCCGCGAGCAGAGACTTCCCCGCGCCGGGAGGCCCGATCATGATCAGGTTGTGCCCACCGGCGGCCGCAATTTCGACGGCGCGTTTCGCGGTTTCCTGTCCCTTGACCTGCGCCAGATCGGGGCCCGGCGCGCGCGGTTCGGCTTCGCCGGGTTCGGGCGGGCGCAGCAACATGCTGCCCTTGAAATGATTGAGCAGCGAAAGCACGTCCGGCGCCGCGATCACTTCGACCTTTCCCGCCCATGCCGCCTCGGGCCCCTGCGATGCGGGGCAGACCAGCCCCAGATCGCGCTCTGCCGCGTGAAGGGCTGCCAGCAGGACGCCGGGCGAAGCCGCCACACGGCCGTCAAGGCCAAGTTCGCCCACAACGACATAGCTGGCGAGCGTTTCGGCATCGACCACACCCATCGCCCCGAGCAGCGCGAGCGCGATGGGCAGGTCATAGTGCGATCCTTCTTTCGGCAGGTCGGCCGGCGAAAGATTGACCGTGATCCGCTTGGGCGGAAGCGAAAGACCCATCGCCGAAATCGCGGCATGCACCCGTTCGCGACTTTCGGCGACGGCCTTGTCCGGCAAGCCGACGATCGCGAATTTGGGATTGCCCGGCGCGACCTGGCACTGGACCTCTACGCTGCGCGCCTCGAGCCCGAGATAGGCCACGGTCTGCACGGTTGCGACCATCAGCGGCCTTCCATTCCTAATTGCACGTTAACCTTGAACGAAAGCCTTGTGGAAAGGGGAGAGGCGTCATCGTGGCGGTCATGATGTTCGCGCGCAAAATCCATTGGGCTGCCTCCGCCATGCCAGGTCATGCCTCGGCTCCAGGAGCGGCAGACCGGCTGACCAACGCCATCATCGATTCCCTGCGCATTGCGATCATTGTCGCGCCCATCCTTTTTTCGCTGCCACCGCTTGTGCGCTGATCCCGCAGACCGTTTCCCGCCCGATCCGGTTTCGGACGTATGCCGGAATGTTGCGGAGCGGGATGGTGTCATCAAGGAAACTACACCCGATCCGGTTCGGCGGATGCCCGCGCGCTGAGCGAGAAATAGACGCGAACGCCTTGCGCTTGCTCTTAAGCGCCACCACATCGCGATCATGACGCTGAAGGATCGCTGGTACGCGCTTGGCCGGAGCCCGACATATCGCCTGGTGATGGCCGTGATCGGATTCGGGCTGCTGATTCTTTCGCCGCTTGTGGGCGCCTTGCCGGGGCCGGGCGGCATATTTGTCTTTGCAATCGGGCTTAGCCTGATCCTCAGGAGCTCGCTTTGGGCGAAGCGACATTATGTGGTCTTCAAGCGCAAGCAGCCCAGGATCGGCCATTGGACCGATTGGGGGCTGCGCCGCCGCAGCGCGCGGCGCCGGATCGAACGGAAGAAGCAGAAGGAAAAGGCAGGCAATTGACTTTCGCCGCGAGAGATCGGAA
>Ga0209023_10001095_pt1 | contig 37601 bp, 30 predicted proteins | sample LakOneMetagenome_FD_187468 | JGI IMG/M metagenome (GOLD analysis project Ga0209023, IMG submission 187468) | Freshwater and sediment microbial communities from Lake Erie, Canada (SPAdes) (version 2) | ecosystem: Environmental > Aquatic > Freshwater > Lentic | place: Lake Erie, Canada...
GAGCCATGCCGCCATCACGAGGTAGTCGGCGGCGAGTTCGAGACGGATCTTTCGCGCCGCTTCGATGAAGACGAGGTATTGGTCGGCCAGCGCCAGAATCGAGATCTTGGACAGATCGACCTTCTGTTGCCGCGCCAGCGTCAGCAGCAGGTCGAGCGGGCCTTCATAGCCCTCGACGTCGACGACCAGCGACGGCTCGCCATCCGGCACCTCGGCGGGCCGTCCGGTTTCAAACGATAGAATTTCCGCGGTCATGCCGTCCCTACCCGATTGATCAGCGCGTCCAGTTCAGCCCGAGCCGCCAGCCGGTCGAATGGCTGCGGCTGCTTTCGCGAGGCTAGCGCGCGATCAGCCCGCGCCAGCGCCTCACCCGTCAGTTCCGGCGTCTCACGCGCCACGTCGCGCATCTCGTCGAGCTTGCCGTTGCAATGCAAAATCATGTCGCAGCCGGCGTTGACGATGGCGCGGGTCCGCTCGGCGATCGTTCCCGCCAACGCATTCATGGACACGTCATCACTCATCAACAAACCCTGGAACCCGATCACGCCGCGAATCACCTGATTGATGATTGTCGCAGAAGTCGTCGCCGGATGGGCGGGGTCCAGCGCGCTAAACACAACATGTGCGGTCATGGCCATCGGCAGGTCCGCCAGCGGTTGAAACGCCGCGAAATCGGTCCGATTGAGCTCTTCCCGCGAGGTATCCACCGTCGGCAGGCGGTGATGGCTGTCCGCGGTCGCCCGGCCATGGCCGGGAATGTGCTTGAGGATCGGCAGGACGCCGCCCTCGACCAGCCCGTCGGTGACCGCACGCGCAATCGCCGCGACCTTGGCAGGCTGGGTTCCGTAAGCGCGGTTGCCGATTACGGCGTCGGCGCCTTCAACCGGAACGTCCGCCAGCGGCAGGCAATCGACGGTGATTCCGAGATCAATGAGGTCGGCCGCGATCAGCCGCGAACTCAGCCGCGCCGCCTGGAAGCCCAGCTCGGGCTTGATGTCGTAGAGAGCGCCGAACACGGCCCCAGGCGGATAGACCGGCCAGTGCGGCGGCCCCAGCCGCGCCACCCGGCCGCCTTCCTGATCGATCAGGACCGGCGCCTCGGGACTGCCAATGGCCTCGCGCAATTCCCGAACAAGTGAAGCGACTTGCGCCGGGCTATCGATGTTGCGCTTGAATAAGATGAACCCCCATGGACGCTCAGCCTGGATGAACGCGCGTTCGTCCGCGCTCAGTTCCAGTCCCGAAATGCCCGTGATGAATGCGCGGCTGCTCATAGGGGCCGATTAGGCCCCTTATGGCTGCCGGGTCAAGGAAACGGCCGTTAATTCCTATGGATGACGCACTGTCCGCCGGCGGCTTTCAAATCGCTGCAGAACTGTGATGCCTCGCCTTGAGAGCCGAATGGCCCAACCATCGAGCGGTACACGGTTTTACCGCCGGCTTCGGCCCGCCTGACCGAAGCACTGCGGGATCCCAGCACCGACGGATATTTGCCCTGCAGCATCCGGAAGGATGACTGCGCGTCGGCCTCCGACGTTTGCGAGGAAACCTGAACGAGGTAACCGCCGCCGCTAGCCGCAGGCGCCGGAGCCGTCTGCGTCGGATTGGTGGCAGCCATTCGGGTCGGGGCCGGATCGACCGGCGCTCCACCCGGCGCCAGCGACAATGGTGCGCTGGCGTTGGCCGAGGCCGGGTTGCGAGCGGCTGGCGGTGCCGCCGGCGTGGTTGCGGTTCGTGGCGCCGGAGCCGGCCTTGCCGCAGGCGGCGCAGCGCCCGCGGGAGCTCCCCCGTTGTCAGCGGCATCGCCCCTGACGACCAGTGTCTTGACCTTGCGCGGATCGCTGTTCGGCATGGTGCCGTTCGCAGCCGTCGCCGGCGGCGGTGCGCCCGGCGAAACGCTGGCGACAGGCGGCGGGCTGCCGTTCTGGTTCAGCGGCGGAAACACCACGCGCGGGCCACCGGACCTCGAATTGACGTCGACCGGCGTTTCCTCGCGCGACACCAGCTTCTCGCCGCCGTCGCCGGGCACCATACGGTCCGGCGTCTTGCCGAAGGCCGTATCTGAGGGCGCCGGCACGACCTTGGTCGGGCTGTTGTCGGCCTTGATGATCGGCGGCTCGCCGCTGCGGGGCGAACCGACATAGGTGCGATAGGCGAAGGCTGCCCCCGTCCCCACCACGGCCAGCGCCAGCACGGCTGCGACCGTCATCAGGCCGCTGGAACGGCGCTTGGGCTCGGGCGGCTCTTCGTATTCGCTCTGGTAGGCGTAGGGATCGTCCGGATAGGCCGGATCGCGCTGATATTCCTGCTCGCCGGATTCAAGCCGACCGTACAGCGCATCGTCGTAGCGCGACGGATCGGCCTGCGGCTCTTCGTCGGCGTAGTGCTGCTGATCCCGGTAATCCTGCTGATCATCCTGCTGGTATTGCTGTTGGTATTCCGGCGCCGGCGCCGGATGCTGCTGGGCGTACCGATGCAGGGGATGCACCGGAGCGGGCTCATAGGCCGGCTCTTCGTCGACGTAATCTTCCTGGGGCGGCGGCGGCGCTTCCTGCCGGGCGCGCTGCATCCAGGGCGGCGGCATCGGAGCCGCGCTGTCGTCTTCTTCATCGGGCGGCAAATAAGGCTGCGGGCGCGGATTGGCGCGTGACTGCAACGGATGCGGTGGAGCAGGCTTGCTTCCGGTGCCGAACGGGTCGGTCTGCCCGATCAGCCTGGCCAGTTCGGCCAACGGATCGCTCTCCGCGCGGCTGGCATCGCCGCGGTCGGGGGCTGGAAAAGGTCGGTCCGGATATCGATCAGCCATCGTGGTGGTGCATCCCCTTCGGGACAGCGCCAACCCGCCCTGTCAGCGAAACCTGACAACGAATTGGCCCCTGCCAGATCCCCCACAAATCCCCATTCGTGAGGGCCTTCGCCCCTGCCTACCGCATCTCGGTCGGGGCGTGGACGCCGAGAACGGCTAAGCCCGATGCCAGAACCGAGACGACGCCCTGAACCATCGCCAGTCGCGCCCTCGTGATCTCTGCATCATTAGTCATAATGAAGCGTAAATAGGGCAAATCGCGGCCCTTGGTCCAAAGCGCGTGGAATTCGCTGGCCAAATCATACAGATAAAAAGCGATTCGGTGAGGCTCGTGTGCGACCGCCGCCGCCTCGATCATCCGGGGGTACAGCGCCAGCAGCTTCAGCAGGCTGAGTTCCGCAGGGTCGGTCAACCGCTCCACGGCGGCGTCCCCGAGATAGGCCGCCCTCGCCGCGTCGGCCTCCGGCAGATCGGGCACCATCTCGCGGGCGTTCTTAAAGATCGAGTGACCGCGCGCGTGGCCGTACTGGACGTAGAACACCGCATTGTCCTTGGACTGCTCGATCACCTTGGCGAGGTCGAAATCCAGTACGGCGTCGTTCTTGCGGAACAGCATCATGAAGCGGACGGCGTCCGAGCCGACTTCGTCAACGACTTCGCGGAGCGTGACGAAATCGCCGGAGCGTTTCGACATCTTCACCGGCTCGCCGTCGCGCAACAGCCGGACGAGTTGCACCACCTTGATGTCGAGCGCGGCCTTGCCGGCGCTGACGCCCTTTACGGCGGCCTGCATCCGCTTGATGTAGCCGCCATGGTCGGCGCCGAATACGTCGATCATGTCGAGGAAGCCGCGATCGATCTTGTTCTTGTGATAGGCGATGTCGGAGGCGAAATAGGTGTAGCTGCCGTTCGACTTGATCAACGGACGATCGACGTCGTCGCCATAGGCAGTGGCGCGAAACAGCGTCTGCTCACGGTCCTCGTAATCCTCGACCGGCTTGCCCTTCGGCGGCGGCAGCCGGCCCTCGTAGATATCGCCCTTGGAGCGCAGGAATTCGATGGTCTCGGTGACCTTGTTGTTGCCTTCGATCAGCGAGCGTTCCGAGAAGAACACGTCGTGCTTGATCTGCAACGCGGCGAGATCGCCCTTGATCATCTCCATCATCATGGCGATGGCCTTGATGCGGACGATCGGTAGCCAGGCGCTATCCGCCATCGTCTTGAGCTTGTCGCCGTGCTCGGCCGCCAGCGCCTGCCCGACCGGGACCAGATAGTCGCCGGGATAAAGCCCTTCCGGGATATCACCGATGTTCTCGCCTGTTGCTTCGAGGTAACGCAGATAGGCCGAGCGCGCGAGCACGTCGACCTGGGCGCCGGCGTCATTGATGTAATATTCGCGTGTGACGGCATAGCCCGCGAACTGCAGCAGGCTGCACAGCGCATCGCCGAACACGGCGCCGCGGCAGTGGCCGACATGCATCGGCCCGGTCGGGTTGGCCGAGACGTATTCGACATTGACCTTGTCGGCGTTGCCGATCGTGCTCTTGCCGTAGGCAATGCCCTCGCGCAGCACGGTGCGCAGCGCATCCGCCCACACCTGCGGCTTCAGCGTCAGGTTGATGAACCCGGGACCGGCGACATCGACCGACGCGACCAGGTCGTCGGCGCGGAGCTTTTCGGCGAATTTATCGGCGAGTTCGCGCGGCTTGGCCCGGGCTTCCTTGGCCAGCACCATCGCGGCATTAGTCGCCATGTCGCCATGGCTGGCATCGCGCGGCGGCTCGACCACCACCCGGGAAAAATCGATGCCGGCGGGCCATTGGCCCTCGGTCGAAAGCTGCGCGCAGATCGCGTGCACGCGCGCCAGAACATCGGCAAAAAGGTGGTTTGAAGCAGGTTTATCGGCCATGGCCGCCGCCTAACGCAAATCCGGGGTCGAGTCAAAAAGCCTTTGGTGCTCCATCAGGGCATATCGGTCGGTCATTCCGGCGATGAAATTGCCGATCCGGCGGGAGCGTTCGGCCTCACCTTCCCACTCGGTGCCCTCGATCCATTCGGCCGGCAGGTCACCCGGCGAGGCCTGATAGCGCGCGAACAGGTCGAACAGGATGCCCTCCGCCTCGGTCATCACGCGCATCACCCGGGCATGGCGGTACATTCGCTGCCAGAGGAACGCCTTGATCGCGGCCTCCTCCTCCGCCACGGCTGCCGGAAACGCCACCATCGGCTGGCGGTAGAGGCGGACGTCGTGGGCCGATTGCGGTTTGGCGGCCTCCAGCCGCTTCTGTGTCTCCGCCACCACGGCCCCGATCAGGTAGGAGATCAGTTCGCGCACCAGTTCGGCGCCGCGCCTGACGTCGTCGAGCGCGGGGTAATGGCTGCCGATGCCGGCAATGATTGCTGCCGTCAGCGGCATCACCTTGAGATCGTCCACAGCAAACAGGCCGGCGCGCAGGCCGTCGTCGATATCGTGGGCGTCATAGGCAATATCATCGGCAAAAGCCGCGATCTGGGCCTCCAGCGAAGCGAAGCTCCACAATTCCAGATCGAGCCTGCGATTGAAGTCCGTGATGCCGACGGGGATGCTGGCTTTTCCGCCAATGGGCGCCCCGCCTCGCTCGATCAACGGCCCGTTGTGCTTGACGATGCCCTCGAGCGATTCCCACGTCAGGTTGAGCCCGTCGAATTCGGGATAGCGATGCTCCAGCGAGGTCACCACGCGCAGCGCCTGCGCGTTGTGGTCGAAGCCGCCATGGGCCTGCAGGCATTTGTCGAGCGCCCGCTCGCCGGCATGGCCGAACGGGGGATGACCGAGGTCGTGGGCCAGCGCCAGCGTTTCCGTCAGGTCCTCGTCGAGGCCGAGCTGCCGCGCCAGGGCACGGGCGATCTGCGCCACCTCCAGCGAATGGGTCAGCCGGGTGCGGTAATGGTCGCCCTCGTGGAACACGAAAACCTGGGTCTTGTGCTTGAGGCGGCGAAACGCGGTGGAATGGATCACGCGGTCGCAATCGCGCCGGAACGGGCTGCGGGTCTGGCTCGGCGGTTCCGCGAACAGCCGGCCGCGGCTCCGCTCGGGGTCGCAGGCATAGGGTGGGCGGGGGGCAGCCATTCCGACCGACACGTATTTTTAGTCCTTATCCATTTGATTCTGCGGGATGAGGCACTTAACTATGCCTGACGCGGCATACCAAATGAATTGGGTATGACGCCGGCGACCGGAGAGCTTTCATGACCACTGCCATCACCGTCAGCGAGCGGGCTGCCCGCCGGATCGGGCAAATCCTCAAGACCGAGGGCGACGGCGCCATGCTGCGCATTTCCGTCGAGGGCGGCGGCTGCTCCGGCTTTCAGTACAAATTCGACGTCGAGCACGCCAAGGCCGAGGATGACCTCGTGATTGCGCGTGAAGACGCGGTGGTGCTGGTCGATCCGGCCTCGGTGCCGTTCCTGGCGGGATCGGAAGTCGATTACGTCGACGACCTGATCGGCGCCTCGTTCCGCGTCGTCAACCCGAATGCCACCGCCTCCTGCGGCTGCGGCACCAGCTTTTCGATCTGAACTGATCAGTTGACCGGCTGAAGCTCGACCGCGACCTCGTCGGACATCTCGGGCGCCAGCGGTGGTGCGTGCTCGGCTTGGTCCAGCGCCCGCAGAATCGCATCCACCAGCGCCTGCTTGCGCAGCGGCTTGGCGAGGAAGTCGGACATGCCGGCCTCGCGGCACAATCGCGCGTCTTCGGGAAAGGCGTTGGCGGTCAGCGCAATGATCGGCAGCGACGTGAAGCCGCCCGAACGGATCGCCCGTGTCGCGGCGTGGCCGTCCAGCACAGGCATCTGCACGTCCATCAGCACCAGATCGTATTCGGCCTCCAGCACGGCCTCGATCGCCTGGGCGCCGTCGGTCACGATGCGTGTTTCGACGTCGAATTCCCGCAGCATCTTGTTGACCACCAGCCGGTTGGTGGCATCGTCCTCGGCAATCAGGATTCGCAGCGGACGTCCTGACGCCGCAATTCGATCCTTGAGGTCGTCGGCGCTGACCCGGTCCCTGGACGGTTCGGAGACGAAGACGTCGCTCCAGGGCAAGGTCAGCGAGAACTGAAAGGTCGAGCCTTGGTCAGGCACCGAGGTGACACCGATCTTGCCGCCCATCTGTTCGATGATGCGCCTGGAGATAGCGAGCCCAAGGCCGGTGCCGCCGAAGCGACGATTGATCGAGGCATCGGCCTGCTCATAGTCAGTGAACAGACGCTCGACGCGGTCGGGCGCGATGCCGATGCCGGTGTCGGAGACGCTCCACTCGACGCGCGCCAGCATGCTGCCGCGTTCGTGACAGCGGGCCGAGATCTTCACCGCGCCATGTTCAGTGAACTTCACGGCATTGGAAGCCAGATTGAGCAGCACCTGACGGATTCGGGCGACGTCGCCACGCAGCGACGCGGGCAGCGCCGGATCGAGTTCGACCTCGACGCTCAGCCCCTTGCTGCCGGCGCTGCTGCAGACCACTGCGGCCACGGACTCGGCAAGCGCGGTCGGCGAGAAATCGGTTGCTTCGAACTGGAACCGTCCGGCCTCGAGCTTCGAAAGATCGAGGATATCGTTGAGAACCCGCAGCAGGTTATCGCCGGAGTCGTGAATGGTCGCGACCGCCTGGCGTTGCTCCGGATCGAGCGTGGTTTCCAGCAGCATGCCGGACAGCCCAAGCACACCGTTCATGGGGGTGCGGATTTCGTGGCTCATGACGGCGAGGAAATCCGATTTCGCCCGGCTTTCGGCTTCCGCCCGCTCCGCCCGCCAGCGTTCGGTGACGTCGCGGCCGAATCCGCGATAGCCGTGAAACTGGCCGTCGCCATCGCCGGTGGGTTTTGCCGTCAGCGACCATAGCCGCGTCTCGCCGCCGGCGACGACGCGCAGGGTGATCTCGTGGAGCGGCGCGTGCCGTTCCATTCGCGCGGCGATGTTCGAGGCCGTGATGGTGTCGTCAGGACACAGCATTTCCAGCAACTCGGAAAATTGCGTACCCTTCAGCAGCGAAATCGGCATCTGCGTCACTTCGGCGAAACGTTCCGGCACGTTGATCAGCCTGCCCCGCGCATCGGTCTGCCACAGCCAGTCGCTGGCGTTGTCCTGGAATTCCTTGAGCAGCAGCGAGATGATCTCGGTCTGTCGTTCGAGTTGCAGTTGCGCCCGCAGGTTCTCCTGAAACAGATTGCCGTGCGAAACGACGTTGCGCACCATGAAGCCGGTAAAGAGCACGAGAAAAACCGCGGTGAGGAGATGGATCTTGTCACCGCTCAGCAACAACGCGCCGGCGGAGGCCAGCGCCATGGTCCAGGTGTACATCAACCCGGCGCGCGGGACCGTCGACAGCGTAAACGCGCCACCGGATATCATCCCCGTCATCAGGCAGGCGATGATCATCTGATCCGTCGGCCCCGATTTGGACAGCAACGCCAGCGGCAGCGAGCCCCAGATGGCGGCCAGGAAGCACGCATGCAGCGTCGTCCTTTGCATGGCGTGCAAGGAGGCCCCTTGCGGGCGGTCACGCTGCGAGCGGCTCCACGCCCTCGCCGCCATCAAGGCGACCGCGGCGATCACGAGCGCCCACAGGCCGAGAAAAAGGTTTGATCCCGTGTTCCAGAACACGGCGAGGACGATCGCGACACAGATCAGATTGACGGTCATGGTGACCGGAACGAGCTGCGTCACCGCCTCGATCTGCTGGGCGCGGATCCGGTTCATTTCGCGATCGGTGACTTCGCCGGCCTCGATGCGGCCAATGGCCGCGAAACCGCCAAGCCAGCCGAGCAGCCTGCCCGGATGTGCAACCAGATCAACGGGCGATGTCATGCGGTGCCAACCCTCTGCGCGATATCGCAGATAGGACCGGCAAAGGCTTCGGCGGCGTTAACTCGCTGTCGCGGCCGGCGACAGCGTTAACAATCCGTAGCCAAGATCATTCGGCTGCAACCGCGTGCGGTCGCTCGCCATCGCCGGCCTCGTCGTGCTGCGGCGGCTCCAGCCGGCGCTTGAGCAGGCGATCGATCCGATCGAGATAGATGTAGATGACGGGCGTGATGAACAGCGTCAGCAGTTGCGAGACGCAGAGACCGCCGACCACGGCGACGCCGAGCGGCTGGCGCAGTTCGGCGCCGGCGCCGGCCCCGATCGCGATCGGCAGCGTACCGAAGATCGCGGCAAACGTCGTCATCATGATCGGGCGGAATCGCAGCAGCGCCGCTTCCCGGATCGCATGCTCGGCGCTGAGACCGACGCGGCGGCGTTCCAGCGCGAAGTCGACCATCATGATGGCGTTCTTCTTGACGATGCCGACCAGCATCACAATGCCGATCATCGCGATGACCGACAGCTCCATCTTGAACAGCATCAGGGTCAGGATCGCGCCGATGCCGGCCGACGGCAGGCCGGAGATGATCGTGATCGGATGGATGAAGCTCTCATAGAGGATCCCGAGGATCACGAAGGCCGCAAAGATCGCGGCCAGGATCAGGATACCCTGCCCGCTTTTCGAATCTTCGAAGACCTGTGCGGTGCCGGAGAAATTCGTGACGATCGTCGGCGGAAGATTGGCGGTGCGTTCGAGATCCCTGATCTTGTCGGTCGCATAGCCCAGCGAGACGCCCGGCGCGAGATTGAACGAGATCGTCACCGCCGGCTGCTGGCCCTGGTGGTTGATCTGCAGGGGCCCAATGCTGGGCACCATCCTGGCCACCGCATCCAGCGGGATGGTCCGGTTGTCGGCCGTCTTCACGTACAGCTTCGACAGATCGGACGGATCGACGCGGAACTGCGGCTGCGCCTCCAGGATGATCTGGTAGTCGTTGGACGGCATGTAGATGGTGCCGACCTGTCGCGCGCCATAGGCATTGTAGAGCTGGTTGCGGACCTGATCGACGGTGACACCGTAGACCATGGCCTTCTCGCGGTCGATATCGACCGTCATCTGCGGGTTCTTGATGTAGAGGTCGGGGGTGACGTCGAGCAGGCCGGGAATCTGCGCGATCTTGTCAACCATTTCCGGTGCGAGACGATACAGCGATTCAGTGTCGCCGCTCTGCAGGACGTATTGATACTGCGCCTTGGAAATGCGACCGCCGATATTGAGGTTCTGGATCGGGCTGAAGAACGCCTGAAGGCCCGCAACTTCACGGGCCTTGATGCGAAGCCGGGTCTTGATCGTGGTGAGGTTGTCGCGCTCCTTTTTCGGCTTCAGCGCGATGAAGAACCGGGCGTAGTTGGCCGTCGGATTCGGACCGCCGGAACCGACCGTCGAGTTGATGTATTCGATGGCCGGATCCTTGCGCAGGATTTCCGCCAGCGCATTCTGGCGTTCCTTCATGGCCTCAAAGGAGGTGTCGGTGGCCGCCTCCGTCACGCCGATCAGGAAGCCGGTGTCTTCCTCCGGGAAGAAGCCCTTCGGCACGATCATATAGAGGTAGACGGTGCCACCGAGCGTCGCGAGCGTCACCAGCATCATCAGCGCCTTGCGCGCCAGCACCTTGTCCAGGGCCCATTCATAGGCCCGCAGCCACGTATCGAACATCCACTCGAAGGCGCGCAGCACAATGAACGGCTTCTTGCTGTCGTCGTGCTCGTTCAGCACCCGCGCGCACAGCATCGGCGTCAGCGTCAGCGATACGAAACCCGAGACGATGATGGCGACGGAGATCGTCACCGCGAATTCGCGGAACACGCGGCCGACGATGCCGCCCATCAGGAGCACCGGGATGAACACGGCGATCAGCGAGAAGGTGATCGAGATGATGGTGAAGCCGATCTCGCGGGCGCCCTTCAGCGCCGCCTCGTATGGCTTCATGCCATGCTCGATGTGGCGGACGATGTTCTCCAGCATGACAATGGCGTCGTCGACCACGAAGCCGACCGAGAGCGTCAACGCCAGCAGCGTCATGTTGTTGATGGAATAGTCGAGCAGGTACATCACCGCGAAGGTGCCGCACAGCGAGATCGGCACCGCCAGCGCGGGAATCATGGTCGCGGAGACTTTGCGCAGGAACAGGAAGATCACCAGGATGACCAGCACGATGGCGATCGCCAGGGTTTCCTCGACGTCGGTGACCGCCTGACGGACCGAGATCGAGCGGTCCATCATGACCTGCATGGTCACCGACGGCGGGATCGCCGCGCGCAAGGCCGGCAGCTTGGCCAGCACGGAGTCCACGACCGCCACCGTATTGGCGTCCGGCTGCTTCTGGATCGCCAGCACGACCGCACGTTCGCCGTTCAGCCAGGTCGCGATCTTGTCGTTCTCGACGCTGTCATAGATCCGCGCGACTTCGTCGAGCTTGACCGGAGAACCGTTGCGCCAGGCCACCACGACCTTGCCGTAGTCGACCGCCTTGTCCATCTGGCCGGAGGCCTGCAGCGCCACGTCCTGCTTGGGGCCGTTCAGCGTGCCGACCGGCGTCGACGAATTGGCGCGCGACACCGCGGCGCGAATATCCTCGAGTGTCAAGCCGCGGGCTGCCGCGGCTTGCGGATCGGCCTGGACACGAATGGCGAACTTCTGCGCGCCGTAGATGATAACCTGCGCCACGCCCGGCAGTTGCGACAGCGCCTGGCCGATGGTGATGTCGCCATATTCGTTGACCGCCGACAGCGGCAGCGTCGCCGAACCGAGTGAAACGAACAGCACCGGGAAGTCGGCCGGGTTCACCTTGCGGAAGCTCGGCGGGATCGTCATTTCGATCGGCAGCCGTCGCTGCGCGATGGTCAGCGCGGTCTGCACGTCCAGCGCCGCCGCATCGATGCTGCGGTTGAGATCGAACTGGATAGTGATGACGCTGGTGCCCTGCGAAGAGCTCGACGTCATCGAAGAGATGCCGGAAATGGTCGACAACTGACGCTCGATGATGCCGGCGACAGAGGCGGCCATGGTGTCGGCACTGGCGCCGGGTAGAGTCGCGGTCACGGCGATGGTCGGAAAGTCGACCTTCGGCAGGGCCGAGACCGGCAGCAGGCGGAATCCGAACACGCCAAACGCAATGATCGTCGCCGTGATCAGAGTCGTCATCACGGGGCGGCGGATGCAGAGTTCGGAGAGCGTCATGGCTTACGCTCCCGCCTTCTTGGTCCGCGCTTCCACCCGCGTTCCATCGGTGAGCAGAAGCTGGCCGTCGACCACAACGGTTTCGCCCCCGACGAGGCCCTCCGAGATCACCGAAAGACCCTGGAAGGTGCGATCGACCTTGACGGAGGTCTTCCTAGCGGCGCCGTCTTTCACCACGAACACGAAGTTGCCGTCCTGGCTGCGCTGAACCGCAACCGTCGGCACGACGATGGCATCCTCGCTGCGAATGATCAGCTTGGTCTGCACGATCGTGCCCGGCCACAGCCGCTCGCTGCCGTTGTTCATGATGCCGCGCACCGTGACCATGCCGGTGGTCGCATCCACAGTATTTTCGACCATGGCGACCTTGCCATCATCCGAAGTCTGGCGGCCGGGAATGGTCGCGATCACTTGGGAGTCGCCCTTGGCCATCGCTTCACGCAGATCGACCAGCACGCGCTGGGGTATCGCGAAAGTGACGTACACCGGCGCCATCTGGTTGATCACGGCGAGCGGTGCGGTATCGGCCGGCCGCACGAAATTGCCGACCTTGACGTTGGCGGCGCTGATCCGGCCCGAGAACGGCGCGCGGATCAGGGTGTAGCTCTTCTGGACCTTGAGATTGTCCAGCGCCGCCTGATCGGCCTTGATGGTGGCGGACAGCGTGTCGGACTGGGTCTTGGCGTTGTCGACGTTGACCTGGGTGGTGGCGCCCTTGCTGACCAGGTCGGTGAAGCGCCGGAGGTCGCGCTGGGCGCCCTCGAGCTGCGCCTGATCCTTGGCCAGCGTCCCCTCGGCCTGCTCGATCTGGGCGTCAATCTGGCGACTGTCGAGCGTGAACAGCAGATCGTTTTCCGCGACCTTGGCGCCGTCCTCGAAATGCACTGACATGATGGTGGTTTCGACCCGCGATTTCAGCGCCACGCTCGAGATCGGCGTCACCGCTCCGATTGCGTCGACATCGATGGGAACGGATTTGCGCTCGGCCTTGGCGAGTTCGACGGAGACCATGCGCGGCCGCTGTGGCCCCTGCGCCGTGGCGCCGCCCCCCATCCATGACGTGCGGGTTGCATAAGCAGCCACTGCAGCGATGCCGATAACGCCGGCGAAAAGGATCAAGCCATTTTTTTTCATATTTTCTTCACGTCCGCCGCCCGCAAAGGGCGGGACGGCGGTTTCCGGCCCCTTGACGGCGACTTTTGCGCCTTATTTCTAGACGGTTACCACAGGCTCGCGGCGCATGGTATGCCAGTGAAGCGAAAATGTGTGGTTACGATCCGGGTCAATTTAATGCGTATTGCTACGTGGAACGTCAATTCCGTCCGACAACGGATCGAGCATCTCGTGAGCTGGCTGAAGGAGTGCTCGCCGGACGTCGTCTGCCTGCAGGAGATCAAGTGCGTCGACGACGCCTTTCCGCGGCTGGAAATCGAGGCGCTCGGCTACAACGTCGTCACCCACGGCCAGAAGACGTTCAATGGCGTGGCGTTGCTGTCGAAGCTGCCGTTCGAGGAGACCAAATCGGGTCTCGCTGGCGACGACGAGGACGCCCATGCCCGGTTCCTCGAGGGCGTGGTAACGTTGAAATCAGGCGTATTGCGCATCGCCTGTCTCTATCTGCCCAACGGAAACCCCGTCGATACGGATAAATTTCCCTATAAACTCAAATGGATGTCGCGGCTTCTTGAGTATTCTCGCGAGCGACTTAAAGCGGAAGAGCCGTTCATCCTCGCAGGTGATTTCAACGTCATTCCGGCCGCCGCGGACGTCTACAACCCGGCGGCCTGGGCCGGTGACGCCCTGTTCCGCCCCGAGACCCGCGAAGCGTTCCAATCCCTGCTCGGCCTCGGACTGACGGATGCGTTGCGCGCGGTCACCGACGAACCCGGCCAGTACACGTTCTGGGATTACCAGGCCGGCGCCTGGCAGAAGAACTGGGGGATCCGGATCGACCATCTGCTGCTGTCGCCGCAGGCCAGCGACCGGCTGACCCATGTCGGCATCGACAGCTATGTGCGGGCCTGGGAGAAGCCGTCGGACCACGTGCCGGTATGGGCGGATTTCGATCTCGACGCAGCATGAGACAGTGGGCACGGCGCTGGAGCATTTCCGGTTCTGATTGAATCAGGACCGGGCTCTTTGGCGCCCTACGGACTCAGTCCTTGCGGCCCTGCACCCAGTGCTCGAGCATCTGCAGCGCCATGGCGCGGTCGTCGTCGGACGCCTTGACGATCGCCCGGTTGTAGCTTTCCTTGATCCAGGCCTCGTCCGGCGTGGCGCCATCGCGCGCCAGGGTCAGCCACATCAATCCGCGCGCGGCCTGACGCGGCAAGCGATCGCCGTTGAACAGCATCTGGCCGAGCATCGCCTGCGCCTGGTGCTGGCCCTTCTGAGCGGCCAGACCGAGCCAGCGCGCGCCATAGCGGAAATCATCGCGCGACGCGTCCGGGGTCTTGAGATACAGCCGGGCCAGATCGTATTGCGCGTCGGCATTGCCGAAATAGGACGCGGCGTAGGAGAACATCTCCCTCGCCCGCTCGTTATCGGCCTTGATCTTCGAGTTCGGAATGCCGTTGAGGTAGTAGCGGCCGAGCGCGACGAACGCGTTGGCAACGATCGCCGCCTGCGGCGCCGACGGGCTGTCCTCGGCATGCGCATTGGCGATACGGCTGAAATATTCGAACGCGCGGACGTCGTCCTGGGCGACGCCGTCGCCGTCGGCATACATCCGGCCGAGCTTCCACTGCGCCACGGGGTGACCGCCCTCGGCGGCGTATTGCAGGGAATTCAGGCTCGGCGCGGGAACCGCGGTCGCGGGAGCAGCCACCTTCTTCAGGGCCTGGGCATTGAGGGCGGCCGCAGCCGGCTGCGACACGGTCGGCAGCGTCGTTTCCTGGTTGACGGGTGCGCCATCAAACGCGAATCCGGGAGCGGCCACCGGTGCGGCCCCCAGCATCAACGCAAGAATGATACGCCTAGATGTCCGCATAACACTGTTTCTCGTGTGCGCCACCTGGATGGGTCACGGCCCCGTCCACTGCCGGCCCAACCTGTTGGGCATATTTCCACAGCGCACCCGACGTGTGATTAGTCGCGCGGGGCTGCCATTTGGTCTTACGTTCAGCGAGTTCTTTTTCGGTCAATTTGACGTTCAGGGTTCCAACTTCGGCGTCGATCTCGATGATGTCACCATCCTGCAACAGCGCGATCGGTCCGCCCACCGCCGCTTCCGGCCCGACATGGCCGATGCAGAACCCGCGGGTCGCGCCGGAGAACCGGCCGTCGGTAATGAGAGCGACCTTGCCGCCCATGCCCTGCCCGGTCAGCGCCGCCGTGGTCGACAGCATTTCCCGCATGCCGGGACCGCCGCGCGGCCCCTCGTAGCGGATCACGATGACCTCGCCCTCTTTGTAGGTCTTCTTCTGCACCGACTCGAAGGCATCTTCTTCGCGATCGAAGCAGCGCGCCGGCCCGGTAAACTTCAGCTTTGACATGCCGGCGACCTTCACGATCGCGCCCTCCGGTGCGAGATTACCCTTCAGGCCGACCACACCGCCCGTGACGGTGATCGGCTTGTCGGCGGACCGCACCACATCCTGGTGCGGATTCCATTTCACGCTCTTGAGGTTTTCGGCGATCGTCCGGCCAGTGACGGTCATGCAATCCCCGTGCAGGTGGCCATTGTCGAGCAGCGTCTTCATCAGAAGCGGTATGCCGCCAACCTCGAACATGTCTTTGGCAACATAACGGCCACCCGGCTTCAAATCGGCGACATACGGAGTCTTTTTGAAGATTTCGGCTACATCAAATAAGTCAAACTTGATGCCGCATTCGTGAGCGATTGCCGGTAGGTGCAGCGCAGCATTGGTAGAGCCGCCGGAGGCCGCGACCACCGCAGCGGCGTTCTCCAGCGCGCGCCGGGTGACGATGTCCCGCGGGCGGATATTGAGCGAAATCAGCTCCATCACCTTCTCGCCGGCTGCGGCGCAGAAGGAGTCGCGGATTTCATAGGGCGCCGGGGCGCCGGCCGAATAAGGCAACGCCAGCCCGATCGCCTCGGATACCGTCGCCATCGTATTGGCGGTGAATTGTGCACCGCACGCGCCCGCCGACGGACAGGCCACACGCTCGATTTCGTCGAGGTCTTCGTCCGACATCTCGCCGACCGAATGCTTGCCGACCGCCTCGAACATGTCCTGTACCGTGACCTGCTGGCCACGGAAGGTGCCGGGCAGGATCGAGCCGCCATAGATGAAGATCGAGGGCACGTTGAGCCGGACCATCGCCATCATCATGCCCGGCAGCGACTTGTCGCAGCCGGCCAGGCCGACCAGCGCGTCATAGGCATGGCCGCGGACGGTCAGTTCAACCGAATCGGCGATGCATTCGCGCGACGGCAGTGACGAGCGCATGCCGTCATGGCCCATGGCGATGCCGTCGGTCACGGTGATGGTGCAGAATTCGCGCGGGGTGCCGCCGGCGGACGCAACGCCCTTCTTCACGGCCTGGGCCTGGCGCATCAGCGAAATGTTGCAGGGAGCGGCCTCGTTCCAGCACGACGCCACGCCGACGAACGGCTGGTGGATCTGCCCGGTCGTCAGGCCCATCGCGTACAGGTACGACCGATGCGGCGCGCGCTCCGGCCCTTCCGTCACGTGACGGCTCGGCAACCTGCCCTTGATGTTGGCCTTGGCGTCCATGGCGACCAGTTTTCCCCGATCACAATGATTTCATAGAGGGGTGTGGCTAAATAGCGGCGCAACCGCGTTCCACCTGTGAGAACGGTTAAATGTCCCCAGACTGTTGCGACGACGCAACAATCGTGGCGTTCGGGCAACCATTCGAAACTATCTGAGGATGGATTCCCGGCTCAACACAACCAGCCAACTCGTAGCCCGGATGAGCGCAGCGACATCCGGGACACCTCTGACACCGCCCCGGATCTCGCGACACTCATCCCGGCTCCGAAGTGCTTGTGCTCCGCCCCCCGGCGAGCGCGGCAAAGGCGCCATCGAGCGATGACTCGGCCGCAGCCAAACCAGCTTTGCGAGACCTCAGCCAATCGCGGTCCGACTTCGCCCTGTCCTGCCCGTCGGCGAGCATCCGCGTCACCTCGGCGAGTTGCGGTCCGCCGAGGCCCTTGCTGGTGGACACCATCTGCTCGGCACTGATCGTTTGCCTGTATGCAGCTTCGTCCAGCGGGAACTCCTGCCCGGCTTCCGCACGATAGATGCGCGCCGCCTCCGTATGGGGAATTTCGTGCAGACTTAGGTCGTGGGAGCGGCCGTAGCTGGTCAACGCCGACGCAAAGTGATGTCCGATGCGGAACGGCACGTCGGCCGTTTTCAAGAGCGCGTCGGCTATGCCTGATGTGGTCGAATAATCCGCATTCACCTCGGCGAGTGCGCGATCCTCGTCGATGACAAGACCGTCCAGCACCTGAAGGAAGAGTTGAAAGACCTGCAACGGCCTCTCGCATGGAACCGGATCGTAACTGCGGGTGTCGAACATGCCGGGCCGGTTGTTGTGAGCCAGCAGGAACACGGTCTGCATATCGCCGGCCATGATGCTGCTCTGGGTCCGAAGCTGCTCCAGTGCGGCCGGGTTCCGCTTCTGCGGCATCAGGCTGGAGACCCCGGTGAGTTTTCCTTCCGACAGCATCAACCACGGCGACGGTGCGGCGTATTGCGCATGCAGGTCCTGCGCGAACTGCCCCAGCACGATGGCAGCGATTTGCAGCGCGCTCGCGACCTCGAGGCCAGAGTCCGTCGAAGCCAGATGGTTGGCGTCATAGGAATTCTCGACCAGCCCGTCGAAGCCCAGCAGGGCGGCGAGCCGCCTGCGGTCGATCGGAAAGCTGGATGTAGCGAGCGCAGCCGCGCCGAGCGGGCTCAGGTTGATCCGCGGCCAGGCCTGTCGCAGCCGCTCGCAGGTGCGCCCTACCGCGGACTCCCACGCCAACAGATAATGCGCGAACGTGGTCGGCTGCGCCTGCACCCCGTGGGTGTAGGCCGGAATGATGGTCTGCGTGTGCTGACCGGCCATGGCGAGAAGCTTTTCACGCGCGGCCAGCAGTGCCTCGTATTCCCGCAGCAAGCCGTCGCGCAAGGACATCCGCGCGATGGTCGCACCGATATCCTGCCGGCTTCGCCCGAGATGAAGTCGCGAGGCATCCGGACCCGCGACGGCCATCAGCTTCGGTTCAAAATCGAGGTAGTCGGCGGAGCGCGGAGCGCGGAGCGCCCGAAGCGATCACCTGCCCAATACCATCTGCAATCCGGGCGGCTATCGGATGCGGGACGAGGCCCCCCTCATCCAGCATGACGATCGATGCTCGATTGATTTGATCGAAGAATTCGACCGACCGTCCGCCGCCGCGCGAAGTGGCGTTAAGGTCCCCGGAGGATGACGGCATGGAGAAAGTCCCGCAGCGACAGCTATTCAAATCGAAAAACGAATAATCCTTAGCAGATTGATGCCATCAGGCGATATTCAAGCGAGTTGCAGACCGAAGAAGCGAAATTCCAGCGCGGCGGTGCATCCGGCGCGAGAAGACAGAATACTTGGTCGTAAGCCTCGCTATTTGGCGAGAGCATACTATATATCGCAGTATCACCGCACGCGCCCCCGGCTGTTATCGGTGACTGAGAGCATTGCGCTCCCGCCTCGATCAGAAAGGCGGTCAGATGCCAAATCCCCCCGAATTCGGTCTTGGTGACTTAATCCAGCGCCCGGTTCCATCGGAACCTCGCCATGGCCAATAACACGGTTATCCGCGATGCCTATGGCGCGCCGGCGATATTCGTCGGGTCGAAAACCGGCAGCGACGACGCTCCCTTTGTTTTTATCCGGGTGGGAGACGAAGAGCGTCGCATGCGATGGACCGAATGGGATGCGCTGCCGCCGTGGACCGGCCCTCGTCCGGCCTGGGCTACGAAGAAACCAGGGCAGCTAATTTGACCGCGTCTGTGCACGACCCATTGAAGCTGACGCTATCCGCATTGCTGTTTCAGAACGGGCTGCCAGACCTGCCGGCGTTATTGATCGAGCCGCATCGCAACCACGCCGGCGTCTGGCGCATCAAATTCAACTACGAAACGGTCGAACCGCTTTCGATGTCTGCCGACCAGGCGGCAAAGATGATTGCCCCGCTCCATGAATTGGGCGAGGCCGGATTGGCCGACGAGATCGACATCGCCGTGAAAAGTGCGACGCGTTACGGGTCGATGTGAACAATCTTCGTTCAATCAAACAGGCAACCCCAGGGAGACCGACATGGCCAAAGGCGAGCAAAAGGGAAATCGAGAAGCGAAGAAGCCCAAAAAGGAAAAGATCAAGACCATTGCCGCGGCTCCGAGCCAGAAGACCGCAGGATGGCAGCCGACTTTCGGCGCCGGCAAAAAGAAATAGCCACCGTTGGCGCGACGCGCTGTGCGTCAATCGAGCGGCCGAAGGAGCTAGAATGAAAACGACTTTCGTTGTCCTTATGATCTGTGCATTCGCACAATGCGCTCACGCCAAGGAGCCGGCCTGCCGCGACATCGCAACATCAAGCGCGCGGCTGGCTTGTTACGATCTGGCCTCACCTCCCAGGCAGGAACAGCCCGCGGTCAAGGAGAGCGACGCATCGCGACCTCCCTACAACGATCCGTTTATCGCGGAAGACGCCAGAACGACGGCCAAACTGAAGAATATCTGCCGGGGCTGTTAGACCCCTAAACGGAGGTGGCCAACTCACGTGACAATCGAATTAGCGCGCGTAGAGATCAAAGAGAAGCCGTGGGGAAGCACCAATCTGCTTCCATGGAACGGTACGTCGACAAACGGCAAGCCGGTCGGCGAGTTATGGTTTCAACGGACCGACGCCACGGCGCCGGATACGGCATTGCTGCTCAAGCTGCTGTTCACAACGGAGCCGCTCTCCATTCAGGTCCATCCCGACGATGCCTTCGCGCGGTCGATCGGGTTGGCCAACGGCAAGACCGAGGCATGGTACATGCTTTCGACCACACCGGGCGCCCAGATCGCTCTCGGTCTCAAGCACACGCTGTCCTCGCCGGAGTTGCGGTTAGCCATCGCGGACGGTTCGATCGCCGACATCGTGCAGTGGCATCCCGCCCGCAAGGGTGACGTTGTTTTTGTGCCGGCCGGCACCATTCACGCCATCGGCGCCGGTATCGTCCTTGCTGAAATCCAGCAGCGAAGCGACGCAACCTTCCGGCTGTTTGACTATGGCCGACAGCGCGAGCTGCATATCGACAACGCCGTTGTGGCGGCCATCGCCAGCCCTGCCGCACGCCAGTCACCCCCGATGCAATTCGATGAAGCGAGGAAGGCCGTCGTGGTCGATGCGCATTTTGTCCTGGAGCAGCTCGAATTTCTTCCCGGCTCGATCTGGACGATCGAAGTTGCGAGAGAAGCCTGGCTGCTCGCCATCGACGGGTCCGCCCGAATTGGACCGGTCGAGTTCGCTCCTGGCGAAGCCATCTTCGCGGAAGCCGACCGTGCCGACATCGAGGTCGGTGACCGAGGCCTGAAAGCTTTGCTGGCCTATGTCGGCCCGCATGTAAATCCGGCCGCACTCAAACAACGATACGACAACACCGGACATCATTCACCGCTGGCGCCGTTGATCACCACCGTACCGGAACATTTCCTGCCCAAAACACCCGAGGCGCAAACGTGACTACTCCAAATCGAATAGCCTTCATCGGCAACTCGTTACCGCGCCGCTGCGGCATCGCGACCTTCACCACCGATCTGCAGAACGCCGTGGCCGCCTCGCGCGGCGATCTGGAAACGGTCATCGTGGCCATGACCGATCATGGCCAGATCTACGATTATCCCTCCACCGTCGGATTCCAGATCAACGACAACAGTCCCGAAGACTATATCCGTGCGGCGGAGTTCCTGAACGCCGGCCGGTTCGATGCCGTTTCTCTCCAACACGAATTCGGCATCTTCGGCGGCGAAGCAGGCAGTCACATTCTGGCGCTGCTGTCACGCCTGACCATACCCGTGGTGACCACGCTTCACACTGTTCTGTCCGAACCCACCAAGGCGCAGCGCGAGGTCCTCGTTCGCATCATCGGGATTTCGTCGCGCGTGGTGGTGATGGCCGAAAAAGGGCGCGAACTGCTGCGGGCCGTCTACCAGGTGCCGGACGAAAAGATCGAGATCATTCCGCACGGGATTCCCGAATTTGCTTTTGTCGAACCTGACGATGCAAAGGCCAAACTCGGTTTCAGCGACAAGGCGGTCATTCTGACGTTCGGCCTGCTTTCGCCGAACAAGGGCATAGAAGTCATGATCGACGCCATGCCGTCGATTTTGAAGACGCGGCCTGATGCGGTGTACGTCGTGCTTGGCGCGACTCATCCCAATCTGGTGCGGGACCAGGGCGAAGCCTATCGCGCCAGCCTGATGGCGCATGCACGCGCGGCCGGCGTCGAAGACCACGTGGTATTCCTGAACCAGTTTGTCGACCAGAAGACGCTGCTCGAATTCATCTCCATGAGCGACGTTTACGTCACCCCGTATCTCAACGAAGCCCAGATGACCTCGGGTACGCTGGCCTACAGCTTCGGGCTCGGCAAAGCCGTGGTCTCGACTCCCTACTGGCACGCGCGTGAGCTGCTGGCGGACGGCCGCGGCATACTGGTGCCGTTCGGCGACGTCGCGGCCCTCGGGGGCGAGATCTCAAAACTGCTGACGAACGATGTACTTCGGCAGGCCATGCGCAAGCGCGCTTATTCCAGCAGTCGTTCGATGACGTGGGAACGGACCGCCGAGCGCTATATGGCTGTATTCGAGAATGCCGGGCGGCGGCACCGGCTGAAGACGATTGCGAGATCTGACACCAGCACGCTGCTGCGCGACCGAAGCGCTCCGCCGGAAATGCGCATCGACCATCTTCTGTCGATGTGCGACGACACTGGCCTGTTTCAGCATGCCGTGCACAGCGTGCCGGATCGCTCACACGGCTACTGCGTCGACGACAATGCCCGTGCGCTGCTGCTGGCATGCGCGCTCAACAATCCCGGCGAGCAACGGTTGCCGGAAGTACTGACGGCCCGATTTGCAGCTTTCGTTCAGCACGCCTGGAATCCCGATACCAGACGATTTCGGAACTTCATGGGATTCAACCGTTGCTGGCTGGAGGATTCCGGATCGGAAGACAGCCACGGCCGAACACTTTGGGCCCTGGGCGTCTGCGCCCTCACCGATGCGAACGCGTCCCGGCGGACCTGGGCCGCTTCGCTGTTTGCGGAGGCGATCACCACCGCGGACCAACTTCGGTCGCCTCGGGCGTGGGCGTTTGTGCTGCTGGGGCTCGACGCCTACTGCGCAGCGGTCGCTGAAGACAGCCGCGCGGCCGTCCTGCGCGTTCTCCTTGCGGATCGCTTGGTCGCAATCTTCGACGCGGTGGAAACCGGCGACTGGGTATGGTTCGAAGAAAGCCTTGCCTACGATAATGCGCGGCTTCCGCAAGCCATGATCCTGGCCGGCATGGCCACCAGAAATCCGATCTATCTGGAGACCGGATTGAAGTCTCTCCGCTGGCTGGTGAAACAGCAGACGTCCGCAGCCGGCCAATTCCGTCCGGTCGGCACCGAAAGCTTCGGCGAGATGCGGCGGCGGCCGCAGGCGTTCGATCAACAACCGCTGGAAGCCTCGGCCACCATCGCGGCCTGCCTTGCGGCGTGGCGGGCCGATCATGATGTCGAGTGGAAAGCCGAAGCTGCACGCGTGTTCGCCTGGTTTCTTGGCAGCAACGACCTCTCGGTCTCCCTTGTCGATCTCGAGACCGGTAGTTGTCGCGACGGTCTGCATCCCGATCGTCCTAACGAGAACCGTGGCGGGGAATCCGTCGTGTCGTACCTTCTCGGCCTTTCCGAAATTCGCCAGGTAGCCCGTCTCGGCGAAAGCCGCGCGAAGCCGACACCTTTGGTCGCTTGACCGTCGCCACGCATCCATCCTCCTGAACCAACCGAGGACACCTTGTCGCAGCTACCGTTTCTGAACCGTCAGGCGCTTTATCTGCGGCCTGATCCCTCAAGGGTTATCGTTCGTCCGTTCAAGCCGGCCACCGAACCGCGCGACCTCAATCCGACGGACAAGACCCGGGCCAATCATATCGTCGAACGGGTACTCTCGCTGGATCCGGCGACCGCCGCTGCGCAGCTCGCCGACGTGCTGGAGAATTTTCTGGGGCGCCATCGCAATCTGCTGCGAGCTTTCGAGTTGCGCGCCGAGGAGATGGAAGAGGCGCTTGCCGATCACGCCGCCTTCACCCAGGTGCAGCGGCAGTTGGTCGGGGCTTACTTTCTCAACGAGTATTCGTTTGAAGCCTCGGCCTTGTTCAATCCGAGCATCGTCGCCCATCCGGATCAGTCCGGCATGCCGGACGGCAGTATTCGCTTCGTCCTGAGCCTTCGCGCGGTCGGCGAAGGGCACGTATCCTCGCTGACATTTCGATCCGGGTCGATCGCCCCGGACGGAACCGTGAAGGTCTATCCCGCGGCCCGGCTCGCCTCAAGCCCCGATGTCGTCAAGCTTCCATCGGACCATGGCGGAAATGTCGTCGAGGTAACCTTCAACAGCACCGAAGAAATAAGCGAACGGGTCATCTTTCCCGTCACGGAGTCGCAGTCGAACGGAATCGAAGACGCCCGGTTCGTCGAGTTCGATGACAATGGGCGACGCATTTACTACGCGACCTATACGGCTTACAGCGGAAGGGCGATCCGGTCGGAACTGATCGAGACATCCGACTTCGTATCGTTCCGGCTGTCGGCATTGAAAGGCAACGCTGCCCGGAACAAGGGCATGGCCCTATTTCCAAGGAAGATCGACGGCAAGTACGCGATGATCGCCCGTCAGGACAACGAAAACCTCTATCTGATCTACTCCGAGGATCTCTATACCTGGGATGGCGGCCAACCGATCCTGAAGCCTGAATTTCCATGGGAATTCGTCCAGATCGGCAACTGCGGATCTCCGATCGAGCTGGACGAAGGATGGCTGTTGTTGACGCACGGCGTCGGTCCGTTGCGCAAATATTCGATCGGGGCGGCGTTGCTCGACAAGAACGATCCGTCAAAGGTCATCGGCCGGTTGCGCGAACCATTGCTGCGGCCCGATCCCTCCGAACGCGAAGGTTATGTCCCGAATGTCGTTTATACCTGCGGGGCGATGCGGCACGGTGATAATATCATCTTTCCTTTTGCCGTCTCGGATACGTTTTCCAATTTCGCCACGATCGAGATACGCGCCCTGATGCGCGCCATGAAGTCTTGATGGCGGGTTGATGCCCTCCCCTTTTATCTGCGATGCGCCTTCTCTACTTCTGCTGCTCGTCGTGGCGAACCAGGATTTCGATGGTCGCGAAAATCAAAAGGAAGGCAAAGAACGCCAGGATCACGACGAAATGCGGCATGTTGCTGGGCTCGGGATCGGCCGCGGCCGCCGACGGCAGGACCGCAGATTTCGGCTGCCGATCCGGCTCCGATCTCGGCATGACTTGCGCGATCTCGATCCAGCGATCCTGCCAGTTGGTGGAAGCCGTGCGGCTCACCGCCTGCGTGTCGATTTTCGCGGGCAGGCCATCCCCCGGCAACATTTCCGACCGGGCCTGACGCCAATCGGAATGACCGCTCGCCCGCTCCGCCTGCCGCTCCGTGGAGGGTTTCGCCCGTCGAACGATACGATGTCGGCCGGGCGTCGCGTCCCAGCAATGGGACGCGCCATGCCAGTAGAGATGCACCGCGCCATAATGCTGGCGCGCCTCGCTCTGGCTCATGCAAGACGTCGAGCCACGCGATGGGGTCGTCAATGCTGGTATCGACACAACAATCAACGCTGCAACAAATAACGCAACGCGCATGGAGTCGCTCCGTCCTGCAACTACACCAGACAGACGCCGCCGCGACTTCGAATCAACTCGCTAGAGTCTAAAAATTAATGCGAGTCTAATTATGGCCAATGCCGTAGGACAGCATCGGTGTCCTATTCCCGAACCGCCTGGGGCACGACCGCGCAGGCCGCAATCTTATCCAACTTTATCAATAGCCATCGCATGCAATAATTCATCAGACGATTCGGACCGGGCCGATCATGACGACCGCGAGGTGACTGCAATGGCATTTTTCAGGCGCGAACTTGGCCCGGTCGAACGCTTCGAAAATGCATTGAAGGAAAAGCTGGCGGCGCGGCAAAAGCTCGCCAACCAATCGGCCCTCACCGAAAAAGAACTGGCAGAGAAACGCACGGCTGCCGAACGGCTGGCGGTGGCCGGCGCCGACTCTACCAGGCTCGATCGGGCGGAAGCCGGCATGCGCGTCGTCGAAGACCGCGCCAGGACGCTGCGGGCGGCGCTCGTCGAACTCGACGAACAGGTCGCCTCCGCCGAGCGCGCCTGGAATGAAGCCAAGGCGCAGCGCGACCGCAACGCCAGCGCCGACGCGATCGAAGCGATGGCGGCCGCGATCGAACGCGCCGCACCGGGATTCCAGGCCAGCGCCACGACATTGATCGAGGCGGTGACGAGAAGCCCGGCGTCGATACCGGAAGCAACGAAGTTCTCGACCAGCGTCGAAGCAGTACGCCGCGAGATCGCTTCGGCAGTGGACCTGATCTGCTGGGAGCTGCGATCCGCCGCCGTGCGCGAGCGCGCCGGCAACGCCAACGTCGCGATACCGGCCTCGTCAGAGGCAGAACGCCCGGCATCCGATGGAATCGAGCGGCAGATGATCTACACGCTGCATCCGCTGCAGTGGCGCGAGGGCGGCGAGACGCGCCGGATTTCGGCGTTTGCCATGGTCGGGCTGCCGATAGCGCTGCTGCCGGTGGCGCTGCGGCATCACCATGTCGACTATCTCAACGCCAGGCGCGTGCAGACCCTGATGCACCTCCACGGTAACCGAAAGCCGGATGCCGATCCCCTGCCCGACGATCCCTCGCTGGTCGATCTCGATGCGCTGCTGACGGAAGACGATCAGGCCTCACAAGGCAAAGTCGCACAGGCCTCGTGAGCGAACGCGCGCTTCACGCCTTGCGGCGCGATGCCACTGACTTCCGGTGATCGGGTTTCTGCTGCTTGCGCAACGCCGCGGCCGAGCGGCGCACCACTTCCGCAATCTGCTGAAGCTGATGCGCCAGCGGGCTGGTCCTGCGCCAGATCATGCCGATGGTTCGCGACGGCTTTGGATTCTCGAAATGCGCGACGGAGACCTGTGCCGAGCGCGTCTCCACCGCAACCGCCATTTCCGGAATCAACGTCACGCCGATGCCGGCGCTGACCATCTGCACCAGCGTCGACAGCGAGCTGCCGTCCAGAAGCTCGCGCGGCATGGCCGCGTGGCGGTTGCAGAACGACAGCGCCTGATCGCGGAAGCAATGCCCCTCCTCCAGCAGCAGCAAACGCATCTTGCTCAGCATCTCGCCGTTGGGGACCGGCCTGCCTTCATCCTCGCCCGGACGGACCAGCACAAAATCCTCGGCGAACAGCGCCACTTCCGACAGCGACGGTTCCGATACCGGCAATGCGACGATCGCGGCATCGATCCGCCCGTCCGCCAGTTCGCCGATCAGCTTGCCCGTCACGGTCTCGCGGACGTGGAGGTCGAGCCCGGGATAGCTGCCGGTGAGGTTGCCGATAATCGCCGGCAACAGATAAGGCGCCACCGTCGGGATCACCCCGATCCGCAACCGCCCGACCAGCCCCTCCTGCGAGACCCGCGCCAGATCCTGCAATTCGTCGACCGAACGCAGGATGTCGCGAACCCGCAAGCCGAAGGCTTCGCCAAAACCGGTCAGGCGGACCTGCCGCGCGCCGCGTTCGAACAGCGCCGCGCCGAGTTCGCTCTCCAATTCCCGGATCTGCATCGACAGCGCCGGCTGCGAAATCGCGCAGGCGTCCGCGGCGCGCCCGAAATGGCCATGCCGCGCCAGCGCCTCGAAGTAGCGGAGCTGTTTCAGGGTCAGGTTGTTCATAATGTCAGCTTATCACGGCAATCAGTAAATCACACTTAAACTGATGAAAGGGCCGTGCTAGAACCCTTCGAATTGGGAACGGGTCAGCCGACGTCACCCCGGCGTCATGGGCACCGTCCACACACAAGCTCAGTCAACCAAGCGACAGTCGGGAGAGATATATGGACGGAAATGATGGCAAGAACGCCGGCAAATGCCCGGTCATGCATGGGGCCAGCAGCCAGCACTCTAACCGCGACTGGTGGCCGAACCAGCTCGATCTCAGCGTTCTCCATCAGCACTCCGCCCTGTCGAATCCGATGGGCGAGAAGTTCAACTATGCCGAAGAGTTCAAGAAGCTCGACATCGAAGCCCTGAGGAAAGACCTGACCGCGCTGATGACGGACTCGCAGGACTGGTGGCCGGCCGACTTCGGCCATTACGGCCCGCTGTTCATCCGCATGGCCTGGCACTCGGCCGGTACCTACCGCGTCGGCGACGGCCGCGGCGGCGCCGGCGCCGGACAGCAGCGTTTCGCGCCGCTCAATAGCTGGCCTGACAACGTCAACCTCGACAAGGCGCGCCGGCTGCTGTGGCCGATCAAGCAGAAGTATGGCCGCAAGATCTCGTGGGCCGACCTGATGATCCTGACCGGCAACGTCGCGCTGGAGTCGATGGGCTTCAAGACCTTCGGTTTCGCGGGCGGCCGCGCCGACGTCTGGGAACCCGAAGAGGACATCTACTGGGGTCCGGAAGGCAAGTGGCTGGCGGACGAACGCTATAGCGGCGACCGCGAACTCGAAGGCTCGCTCGGCGCCGTGCAGATGGGCCTGATCTACGTCAACCCGGAAGGCCCGAACGGCAAACCCGATCCGCTCGCCGCGGCCCGCGACATCCGCGAGACCTTTGCGCGGATGGCGATGGACGACGAGGAAACCGTGGCGCTGATCGCCGGCGGCCACACCTTCGGCAAGACCCATGGCGCCGGCGATGCCTCGCTGGTCGGTCCCGAACCGGAAGGCGGCAGCATCGAGCAGCAGGGATTTGGCTGGGCCAGTTCCTACGGCAAGGGCATGGGCGCCGACACCATCTCGAGCGGCCTGGAAGTAATCTGGACCACGACGCCGACCAAGTGGAGCAACAACTTCTTCTGGAACCTGTTCGGGTACGAGTGGGAACTGACCAAGAGCCCGGCCGGCGCGCATCAGTGGACACCGAAGCATGGCGCCGGCGCCAATTCGGTGCCGGACGCATTCGACAAGTCGAAGCGTCACGCGCCGTCGATGCTCACCACCGACCTCGCCTTGCGGTTCGACCCGGCCTACGAGAAGATCTCGCGGCGCTTCCACGAGAATCCGGACCAGTTCGCCGACGCGTTCGCCCGCGCCTGGTACAAGCTGACCCACCGCGACATGGGACCGATCCAGCGTTACCTCGGCCCGCTGGTGCCGAAGGAAGAGCTGCTGTGGCAGGACCCTATACCGGCGGTCAATCATGAGCTGATCAATGATGCCGACATCGCGGCGCTGAAGGCGAATATCCTCGCCTCGGGTCTTTCGGTTTCCGAACTGGCCGCGACCGCCTGGGCGTCGGCCTCGACGTTCCGCGGCTCCGACAAGCGCGGCGGCGCCAACGGCGCGCGCGTGCGTCTCGCCCCGCAGAAGGACTGGGAGGTCAATCAGCCGGCCCAGCTCGCCAAGGTGCTGGCCAAACTCGAAGCCATTCAGAAGGAGTTCAACGCCGGCGGCAAGAAGGTTTCGCTCGCCGACCTGATCGTGCTCGGCGGTTCGGCCGCGATCGAAAAGGCGGCCAAGGACGGCGGCAACGACGTCAAGGTGCCGTTCACCCCGGGCCGGATGGACGCCTCGCAGGACAAGACCGACGTGCATTCGTTCGCGCCGCTCGAGCCTGTTTCTGACGGTTTCCGCAATTACAGAAGCGGCAGGCAGCGCGTCTCCGCCGAGGAGCAACTGGTCGACAAGGCCCAACTGCTGACGCTGACCGCGCCGGAAATGACCGCCCTGCTCGGCGGCCTGCGCGTGCTCGACGTCAACACCGGCAACAAGCACGGCGTCCTGACCAAGAAGCCGGGCACGCTGAGCAACGACTTCTTCGTCAACCTCCTCGACATGAGCACGGTGTGGAAGCCGGTGTCGGATGCGCAGGACGTGTTCGAAGGCCGCGATCGCAAGACCGGCGCCGTGAAGTGGACCGGCACCCGCGTCGACCTGATCTTCGGTTCGCACTCGCAGCTCCGCGCACTCGCGGAAGTCTATGCCTGCGCCGACTCGAAGGCCCAGTTCGTTCACGACTTCGTCGCGGCCTGGACCAAGGTGATGAACGCGGACCGCTTCGACATCGCGGCCTGATCCGTCAAGACGACATGCGGGCGCGGCTGAAACCAGCCGCGCCCGTTTTTTATGGCACGATCGCTGCGATCAGCCCGCGAACGCCTTCTCGATGTCGGCGATGACGATCTTCTGCATTTTCTGCATCGCCTGCATGGCCCGGCCGGCTTTTTCGCGGTCGGGATCGCCGAGACAGCGGCCGAGCGCTTTCGGCACCACCTGCCAGGACAGGCCGAACTTGTCCTTCAGCCAGCCGCAGCGCGATTCGATACCACCGTCAGCGGTGAGCTTGTCCCAGAAGTAATCGACTTCCGCTTGCGTATCGACGCTGATGAAGAACGAGACCGCCTCGTTGAACCGGTATTGCGGGCCGCCGTTCAGCGCGTTGAATTTCTGGCCCTCGAGCTCGAAGCTCGCCATGAAGTCGTTGACGACCTCGACCCTGGCGTTGGGGAAAACCGATTTGTAGAACGCGACGGCCTCGGGAACGTTGTTGTCGAACCAGAGGAAAGGCGTGATCGAGGTCAAGATGGAACTCCTTGGCGATGGGTTGGCGATCAACCCGTACGGAGCCGATCTCTGGTACGACGAATGGCGGTGGTGCGATCAGACGCGCCGGCGGAAATTATTTGCGCGATGCCGGCTTACGGGAACTCGACCACGATCTTGCCGAAATGGCCGCCGCGCTCCATCAGCCGCAGGGCATCAGGCACCTCGCCGAAATCGAAGGTGCGGTCGATTACCGGTTTAAGCCCGTTGCGCGCGATGGCGGAAGCCATGCCCTCAAACATCTTTCGGCTGCCGACCGACAGCCCTATGACGTGAAGGTTCTTGCTGAAGATGCTGGGAATGGCGATTTCCTGCGCGAAGCCTGACAGCACGCCGATCACCAGGATGGTGCCGCCGACCCGCACCGCCTCGATCGACTGCCGGAACGTGTCCTTGCCGCCAACTTCGACGACGTGGTAGACACCGCCGCCCGCCCAGTCGGCCGCGGCTTTGCCCCACTCCGGAACCGTGCGGTAGTTGATGGTGTGATCGGCGCCGAGCACTTTCGCGCGCTCCAGTTTCTCGTCGCTCGATGAGGTCACGATCACGGTGGCGCCGGCGAGCTTGGCAAATTGTAGCGCGAAGATCGACACCCCGCCGGTGCCCTGCACCAGCACGGTCTCACCGGGACGAAGCTGCGCCTCCTCAAACAGTGCACGCCACGCCGTGAGCCCCGCGCACGGCAGCGCTGCTGCTTCCACAAAACTCAGATGAGCGGGAATGCGGGTGACGCCCTCGGCGTTCAGCACCATCACCTCCTGCAACACGCCCGGGCGCGTGCCGCCCAGCGCCAAGCGACGGTTGGCCGCCGACGGCCCACCATCGAACCACGACTGGAAGAACATCGGGCAGACCCGGTCGCCGATCGCGACACGTGCAACGCCGTCACCAACGGCAATGACTTCGCCCGCGCCGTCGGAGAACGGGATCAGCGGCAGCCGGGTGACGCCGCCCTTGCCCTGCACCGTCAGCAGGTCGCGATAGTTGAGCGAGGCCGCCCGCATCCGGACCGCAATTTCACCCGCGCCCGGCTCCGGTACCGGCTGTTCAGCCAGTTCCAACCCATCGATCGACCATTCGCGCGCGACTTGCCAGACCTTCACTTGAGTCAACGTGCTCACCCGACTTTCATTAGCGCGCTTCTGATCGACATGAATATGCCGCTGATATCCTTCCGGATCGTATCCAAACTGGCAAAATGTTCGAACACCTGTGACAGCCGCTCGTCGATCTCGCGCTTGCTGGTGGCAAGCTGCTCCATACGGGATCCAAGGCCGTTTTCGCCATGCTGTTCGATTTCGGTCAGGGTCTTCAGCACCACCTCGCGAATGCCGTGCACTTCCGAGATCATGGCTTCGATGCCGAATTCCGGCGCCTGAAGCGGCACCAGGTCGGACTGTGCCCTGGTCAGTTCCTCCTTGAACCGGTTCAAGGTCGTGAACGAAGACTCCAGCGTCGAGAGGCGCAGCCTCGCCTGCAGCACGAAGTCATTCAGCGCGTTCTGGCGTTCGAGCAGACTCTTCCCGCTGGAATCGGTCTCGACTTCGGCGATCGAACGCTCGAGGTGAGCCTGGCGCTGCTTGAGCTCACCGAAGTCGAGGCTGAGCGTCTCCAGGATATTGAAGCAGTCGTCGAGCCGCGCGACTTTCTGCTCGATGTCGACCTTGCTGCGGGACAGCGCCTCGACACGCGCGCTGATGGTTTCGTTGTCCCTGACCTCGAACTCATCGATCTTCCGGCTCAACTGCTCATAGGCCGGGCGCAGTTCGTCGATCACGGCATAGATGCCGGTACCCTGCGCCTGCAGCGGCACCAGCTCGGCGTTGGTCTTGTCGAGGTCTTCCTTGTGGCGGTTCAGCGTCGTGAGCGACTCCTGCAGCACGGCCAGCCGCTTCTGGATCGCCAGCACCTCGCCGCCGATTTCGTTGAGGCGGTCGGCCAGATTGTGCTTGGTGTCGTCGACCTCGAGTTTCGCCAGCGAGCGTTCGAGCTGGCGCTGGCGGTCCTTGATCTCGGCGAATACCGGCTCGGTGACCCGCCGCTTTTCGGCGACCTCGCCGACCGCCTCCCGCAGCACCTGCTGCCTGCGCCTGATGTCGTCGAGCTGTTCCTCGATATCGGTGGCGACGTCCTGGCTCTGCTGCAATGCAACCTTCTGCTCGGTCTCCACCAGCCGCTTCTGCAGCGTGGCAATGGCTTCCTGCGGTGTGCTGTCGACGATGTGCTGGACCACCCCCTCGAAGTGGTTTTGCAGCCCGTGGGCGACGACCATGTCGTCCCGGGCGCTCTTCATCCGGGCACGCAGCACGCGCAGGCTTTCGCCCTGGCGCGACATCCGCAGCGAAAGGAAGATGCTGGTGCCGATCAGCGCGGTCGCCGTCAGAACGACGAGGCCGGCCGCCCAGCGTTGCCCCTGCGGCAGCTCGAAGAAGTGGGCCGACAGCCGGCCGAGATCGTAGCCAAACCCCTGCTGCGCCACGACCGCGATCAGGGCCAGAAAGCAAACCCACGCAAACACAAACAGCAGCCACATCGTGAATTCCTCACTTCGGCAACCCAAGAACGGCTCAGGAACGGCTAATTGCTATTTGAGAGCTTGGCTTAGATCAAGCGTGGGAACCGGAAACGCCCTGCGGCGGGGCGTCCGGGGGGATCCGGATCGCGACGGGTTAACAGGCACCCGGCGGATCCGGTCGATGCGAATGGCTGGCAACAGGCAGCGGCCAACGAGCCCGGCCTAATCGACCTTCACGTTGGCGTCCTTGATCATCGGCCACCATTTGGCGATTTCGGCCTTCTGCCAGGCGCCGAGTGCGGCCGGCGCAAGCTGGTTCTTCGGCGGCATCTGCAGGCCGAGGTTCTCGAGCTGCTTGCGCACCGCGGGATCGTTGAGGGCTTCGACGGTGGCGGCATTCAACTTTGTGATGATCTCCTTGGGCGTCTCCTTGGGCACCCAGAGGCCGGACCACAGCGTCATGTGAAATCCGGGCAACCCCGCTTCGTCCACGGTCGGGATGTCGGCAGCCGACGCCACGCGCTTGTCGTCGGTGACGGCGTAGGCGCGGATGTTGCCGGCGCGGACCTGCGCGATCGAGTTGGAAGTCTGGTCGACGATCAGGTCGATCTGGCCGGCAACGAGATCGTTCATCGCCGGCCCCGTGCCGCGATACGGCACATATTGCAGCTTGATGCCGGTGACGTTCTCGAAATAGAGCCCGGCGATGTGGCTGCCGGAACCGGCGCCGGCGGTGCCCGCGGTCGGCGGCTTCGGCTGCGCCTTCAGCCACGCCAGAAATTCCCCGAGCGTCTTCGCCGGCACCGCGTTCTTGCTGACGATGATCATCGGATTGCTCGGCAGCAGCGCTACCGGTTCGAGATCGCTGACGAGGTCGTAGCCGAGCTTGTAGATCGCGCCGTTGGCGACGTGGGTACCGAGATGGCCGAAGGAAATGGTGTAGCCGTCAGGGGCTGATCGTACCGCGCGACCGACGCCGATCGAGCCGCCCGCCCCGGTCACGTTCTCGACCAGCACGGTTTCGCCGAGCGTGACCTTCATCCGCTCGGCCAGAATCCGCGCCATCGCATCCGACGGCCCGCCGGCCGCAAACGGCACGATGATGGTGATCGGGCGCGAGGGATAATTCTCGGCATGGGCGGCGCTGCCGAAGGCCAACGCGGCAAGCACGGTCAAAACGATCTTACGCATCGCCTACTCCCAACAACGTTGCATCTCCGTCATTGCGAGGAGTGAAGCAACGAAGCAATCCAGACCTTTTGTGTAGCCTGCTGGATTGCTTCGCTTCGTTCGCGGTGACGGCTTAAAGGTTCGCGTAGTCGATCGGCTTGTGGCGATCGAGCGTGCGCGTGACCGGCGGCAACGGATACTTAAGCCCTGTCGCGCAATTGAACAGCATCACGCGATCATTTTTCGTGACCCGTCCGTCGGCAAGGCTTTCCTTGTAGGCGGCGTAGGTCGCAGCGCCCTCCGGGCACAGCAACAGCCCCTCCTCGCGCGCGACTTCGTTGAGCGCAGCAGAAATCTTCTCATCCGGCACCGCAATGGCAAATCCCTTGCTCTCGCGGACCGCGCGCAGGATCAGAAAATCTCCGACCGCCTGCGGCACGCGAATGCCGGACGCGATCGTATGCGCATCTTCCCAGCGCGGCGCGTGCTCGGTGCCTGCTTCAAAAGCGCGCACCATCGGCGCGCAGCCCGAAGCCTGCACCGCAACCATGCGCGGGCGCTTGGAGCCGATGAACCCGATGGCTTCGAGTTCCGCAAACGCCTTCCACATCCCGATCAGGCCGGTGCCGCCGCCGGTCGGATAGAAGATCACGTCGGGCACCTCCCAGCCGAGTTGTTCGGCGAGTTCCAGCCCCATCGTCTTCTTGCCTTCGATCCGGTACGGCTCCTTCAGGGTCGAGGTATCGAACCAGCCGGCCTTGGCCTTGCCCTCGCCGACGATCTTGCCGCAATCGTCGATCAGGCCGTTGACGCGATAAACGGTGGCGCCCTGCAGTTCGATCTCGCTGACATTCACTTCCGGCGTATCCGCCGGGCAGAAGATCGTGGTCTTGATGCCGCAGGACGTCGCATAGGCTGCGAGCGCCGCGCCGGCGTTGCCATTGGTCGGCATCGCCATGTGCTTGATGCCGAGCGCCTTGCCCATCGACACCGCCATCACGAGACCGCGGGCCTTGAACGACCCGGTCGGCAGCCGCCCTTCGTCTTTCACAATGATCTCGCCGCCGCCGAGCTTCTTGCCGAGCTTGGGCAAACGAATGAGCGGCGTGGTGACTTCGCCGAGGCTGACGATGTCGCTGACCTTCTGCACCGGCAGCATCTCGCGATAACGCCACATGTCGGCGGGCCGTTGCGCCAGTGCGTCCTTTGTCAGCGCTTTCTTCACGCCGGCGAGATCGTAGCGCACCAGCAGCGGCTTTCCCGCCTTGGAGAGATTGTGGATCTGGCCGGCAGGATAGTGATCGCCTTCCATCGCGCATTCGAGATGGGTCACGAACGTCGGGCGTTCGATGGTCAGGTTGTCGTTTTCTTTCACGGGGGAGGCTTTCTTGTTTTTGTTGTCATTGCCGGGCTTGACCCGGCAATCCATCCTCTTGAACCAAGGATTTCTTTTTGATGGATGCGCGGGTCAAGCCCGCGCATGACAAACTGGTTACATATTCAAAACGCGCCCGTAGGCATCCAGCACCGCTTCCTTCATCATTTCCGACAGCGTCGGATGCGGGAAGATGGTGTGCATCAGTTCTTCCTCGGTCGTCTCGAGATTCATCGCGACCACGTAGCCCTGGATCAGTTCGGTGACTTCGGCGCCGACCATGTGGGCGCCGAGCAGTTGCCCGGTCTTCTTGTCGAAGATCACCTTGACCAGGCCCTGGTCTTCGCCGAGCGCGATCGCCTTGCCGTTGCCGACGAACGGGAAACGGCCGACACGAATTTCGCGACCGCCCTCTTTGGCTTTCGCCTCAGTCAGACCTACGGACGCCACCTGCGGATGGCAGTAGGTGCAGCCCGGGATCAGGTTCTTGTCCATCGCATGCGGATGAAGGCCCTTGATGGCTTCGATGCAGATCACGCCTTCATGTTCGGCCTTGTGCGCCAGCATCGGCGGTCCCGCCACGTCGCCGATGGCGTAGATGCCGGGCACGTTGGTCTTGCCGTAGCCATCAATCACGACGCAGCCGCGATCGGTTTTGACGCCTAGTTTTTCGAGACCCAGATTTTCGATATTGCCGACGACGCCGACCGCCGAGATTACCCGGTCGAACTCCGTCGTCACCGGCTTCTTGCCATCGTCGATGGTGGCGACGACGCTGTCGGCCTTCTTCTCGAGCTTGGTCACCTTGGTGTTGGAGTGGATCTTGATGCCCTGCCTCTCCAACTGCTTGCGCGCGATCCCGGCGATCTCGGCATCCTCGACGGGGAGAATCTGCGGCAATACCTCGACCACGGTGACGTCGGATCCCATCGAGTGGAAGAACGACGCGAATTCGATGCCGATCGCGCCGGAACCGACCACCAGCAGTGACTTCGGCATCTTCTCCGGCACCATCGCCTCGAAGTAAGTCCAGACCAGTTTCTTGTCGGGCTCCAGCCCCGGCAGCACGCGCGGCCGCGCGCCGGTGGCGATGATGATGTGCTTGGCCTGGTAGGCGCCCTCGCCCAGCGCGCCCTTCGGCGCTTCGACCGCGGACTTCTTCACCGTGACCTTGCCGGGTGCATCGATCGAGGCATCGCCCCAGATGATCGACACCTTGTTCTTCTTCATCAGGAAGCCGACGCCGTCATTGAGGCGCTTGGAGACACCGCGCGAACGCGCCACCACGGCTTTCGGATCGAACGAGACATTGTCGGCCGACAGCCCGTAGTCCTTGGCGTGCTTCATGTAGTGGAAGATTTCGGCCGAGCGCAGCAGCGCCTTGGTCGGGATACAGCCCCAGTTCAGGCAGATGCCGCCGAGATAGGACTTTTCGACGATCGCGGTCTTGAAGCCGAGCTGTGCGGCGCGGATCGCGGTGACGTAGCCGCCGGGGCCGGAGCCGATGATGATGACGTCGAAGGATGTATCGGCCATGTCGGCTCCCGTTCAACTCAGGCAATCGTGGTGCCGCGATTGCGGCTCTTCAAAACAAACACCCTGACCCGCCATTCCAGCACCACGGCCAGAGCCGCGATCCCGGTTACACCAAGCACGATCGGCCGGGCGATGTCGCGGGCCAGTGCCTCGCTGGCAAGAAAGGCCGACTTCAGAAAGTCGAGACCGACCGGATTGAGCGCAACAAGTGCCGCGAGCAGCATCGACATCCAGGGCCAAGGCGTTTTCACGGTCAAGCTGCCCTCCACCCGGAGTTCGCCTTACACCATCATCATGACGGGGTTTTCGATCAGCCGACGGAACGCGCCGATCAGTTCGGCGCCGAGCGCGCCGTCGATGGCGCGGTGATCGCACGACAACGTCGCGCTCATCATGTGCGCCGCCTCGACCTTGCCGTTGCGCACCACCGCCCGCTCCTCGCTGGCGCCGACCGCGAGGATGGTCGACTGCGGCGGGTTGATCACGGCGGTGAAGTGGCTGATGCCGAACATGCCGAGGTTGGACACCGACGAAGTGCCGCCCTGGTATTCCTGCGGCTTGAGCTTGCGCGTACGGGCGCGGGCCGCGAGGTCTTTCATGTCGTTCGAGATCGTCGAGAGCGACTTGCTCTCGGCGGCGCGAATGATCGGGGTGATCAGACCGCCCGGCATTGCCACGGCAACGCCGATGTCGGAATGCTTGTGCTTGACCATGCCGGCCTCGGTCCAGCTCACGTTACAGTTCGGCACCTGCTGCAGGGCGACCGCAAGCGCCTTGATGACGAAGTCGTTGACCGAGAGTTTGTAGAGCGGCTTCTTGTCCTTGTCTTTCGGCGCGGCAGCATTGATCTGTTCGCGCGCGTCGAGCAGCCGGCCGATATCGCAGTCGATGGTGAGATAGAACGTCGGAACGGACTGCGTGGCCGCCGTCAGGCGCTGCGCGATGGTCCGGCGCATGCCGTCATGCGGCACGATCTCGTAGGAGCCCGGCTCGAACAGCGCCATGATCTGCTGGTCGCTCATGGCGGGCGCAATCGCAGGAGCCGACGCGCCACCCGGTGCCGCAGCCGGGGCTTTCAGGCCCTTGCCCGACTTGGCATCGGCGACGTCGCGGGCAACGATGCGGCCGTGCGGACCGGAGCCATTGATGCGGCCGATCTCGATGCCGGCTTCCTTGGCAAGACGACGCGCCAGCGGCGACGAGAACACGCGGGCGTGGCCGTTGGCTTGCGGAGCGGCTGGC
>Ga0209023_10001096_pt1 | contig 37593 bp, 30 predicted proteins | sample LakOneMetagenome_FD_187468 | JGI IMG/M metagenome (GOLD analysis project Ga0209023, IMG submission 187468) | Freshwater and sediment microbial communities from Lake Erie, Canada (SPAdes) (version 2) | ecosystem: Environmental > Aquatic > Freshwater > Lentic | place: Lake Erie, Canada...
ATCTCGACGTACGGCGGGCGCTGCTGAGCCGCCTCAGCAAGTCCGGGAAATTCCACGTCGACACCGCCGGCGTTCTCGGCGTGCTGGTCTACGTGATCCAGGAGCAGGGCCGCTACCAGGAGGCAGAGCAGCTTCAACGTCAGGTGATCGATATCTACCAGGGTCTCGGTTATGGCGTGGACTCCGGTCAGATGGTCGGTGCACAGGCGTTTCTCGGCCAACTCCTCAGTCTGCAACGCCGCTACGAGGAGGCCGGTGCGCTGTACGACCAGATCGACGTGTGGACGGCGAAGTGGGAGCCGTCGCGCCGCGAAGCCATCAGCAGCGGGCTGTCGCGTGTTTCCGTCATGATGATGCAGGGCAACAACGACAACGCGTTCGATATTGCGCAACGGACTTTCGAACGCGAGCGCACCCGGTCGGGCGACAAGAGTTTCAATACGGCCGTTGCGCGCGGCTATTACGCCGTGGCCCTGATGCGCAAGAAGAAGCTGCCCGAGGCCTTGCAGGCCTTCAGGGAATCCCTGCCGGTGCTGCTGACGACCTCCGGCGGCACCGATGACGACAGCGGTGCGACCGCGGCGGCGCGCGAGGGGCGCATTCGCTTCGTCATTGAAGGCTATCTGCGCTTTCTCGCCTTCAACCCCGCGCTGGTCCCCGGCAATATCGCGGATGAAACCTTCGGTTATGCCGACGTCATGCGCGGGCAATCGGTTCAGCGCGCGTTGCAGGCTTCGTCCGCCCGGTCGGCGGCCAACAATCCCGAACTGGCGAAACTGGTGCGCGCATCGCAGGACGGCGAGAAGCAGATCGGTGCAGCCGTCGCGACCTTGAACAACCTGCTGACGTTGGCGCCGTCCGAGCGCGACGAAAAGGTGCTCCGGGCGACGCAAGCCGAAATCGACACGCTGCAGGCCGCGCGGGCGCAAACCCTCAAGGAGATCGGCAGGAAATATCCGGACTACGGCAGTCTCATCAACCCACCGCCGCCGAATGCCAGTGATCTGCAGAAGTACCTTGCCGACGACGAGGCGTTGCTCTCGTTCTACTTCGGGCGCTTCGACAGTTTCGTGTGGGTGGTACGCAAGGACAATCCGGTGCAATTCGCGCGGATCAATCTGTCGCTCGGAGATCTGAACGACCGGGTGACCAGGCTACGGGAAGCGCTCGAGCCGAAGGCGGCGATGATTTCGGATATCCCGCCGTTCGACGTCAAGCTCGCCTCCGAACTCTACGACAATCTGCTGAAGCCGGTCGAAAGCGGCTGGAAGCCGGCCAAGAGCCTGATCGTGGTCACCAATGGCGCCCTGGGGCTGCTGCCGCTGTCGCTGCTGCCGACGGCGCCGGCGCAAATCGTGACGGACGACGATCCGTTGTTCGCGAGCTACCGGAAGGTGCCGTGGCTGGCGCGGACTCATGCCGTGACCATGGTGCCCTCGGCATCCGCGCTGGAGACCCTGCGCAAGCTGCCGCCGGGCAGGACGTCCCGCCAGGACTTGGTTGCCTTCGGCGATCCCTATTTCAGCAAGGAGCAGGCTGACGAGGCGGCGGCCAGGAACGACAAGGCAGCCGAAAACGACAAGCCGGTTCAGGTGGCGAGCGTCGGCGCGCCGGCCGCGACGCGGGGCGGGCCGCTCAAGCGTCGCAATAGCCCGCAGCTCGATGGCGTCGACAATGCCGAACTGTCGATGCTGCCGCGCCTGCCGGATACGGCCGACGAATTGAAGTCGATCGCGCTGGCACTGCAGGCCGATCCTTCCAAGGTGCTCAACCTCGGCAAGAACGCCAACGAGCAGGCGGTCAAGACCATGGACCTTTCCGGGTTCAAGATCATCGCTTTTGCCACCCACGGGCTGGTGCCCGGCGAGTTGGACGGATTGACCCAGCCGGCGCTGGCCCTGTCGGCGCCGTCGCTGTCGGGGTCCGAAGGCGATGGCCTGCTGACGATGGAGGAGATCCTCTCGCTTAAGCTCGACGCCGATTGGGTGGTGCTGTCGGCCTGCAATACCGGCGCCGGTGCCGGCGCGGGGGCCGAAGCAGCATCTGGTCTTGGCCGCGCGTTCTTTTATGCCGGTACCCGCGCGCTGTTGGTCACCAACTGGTCCGTGCACTCGCAGTCGGCAAAGGACCTCGTGACCGATCTGTTCAAGCGGCAGGCGGATGATCCGAAACTGCCGCGGGGCGAAGCGCTGCGGCAGGCGATGGTGGCGTTGATGGACGGCAAGGGATTTACCGACGCATCGGGCAATACCGAGTTTTCCTATGCCCATCCGTTATTCTGGGCGCCGTATACGATTATCGGCGACGGCGGCCGGCGTTGACCGATCATGGCGATATACGTAGCCTCAATCCCGATGCTGGCTGCGGATCGGAACGAGCGGAGAGTAGAATGCCTCGACTGGGTGTCTGGTTGATCGGTGCGGCAATTCTCGTTGCCCTGCCGGCTGCGATGCCGTTGCGCGCGTTCGCCGCGCAACTGATCACGGAGGAGGAAGCCAAGCTGCCGGCGCAGAAGGGCGCTGTTCCCAATTCGGGGCGCGGCATCACGCGGGGACCGAAGATCCTGGTGCCGGACGAGGAGTCCGGCACGATGTCGTCGCCGATCCGCCTCCAGGTCAAGTTCCGTGCGTTCGGGGGCTCCAGCGTCGATCTCGATGCGTTGAAGGTGACGTATCTGAAATCGCCGGTGGTCGACCTTACGTCGCGCGTCAAGCCGTTTGTGCAACCGACGGGGATCGACATGCCGGATGCGCAATTGCCGCCGGGCGAGCATCTGCTGCGGGTCGATATCAAGGACTCGGACGGCCGCCCTGCAAGCATCAGTTTCCTGCTCAAGATAGCGCCTTAGTGCCTCGATGCGGTGTCCGTTCTGCGCCGATGAAAAAGACGAACTGGCTCGGGTCTGCGCGAGCTGCGGCCGCGATACGGCGGTCCCGGAGTCCTTGATCGCGGAGCGGATCGAATTGCTGCAGAAGCGCGATGCCCTGCGGGCGGAGCTTGCCGAGGCCAATGCCCGGCTGGCGGCGCGGCGCGGCGGCAAACCTCCCGCCAAGCCGGCTTGACGTCGATGGAATGTCCGTTTTGCGCCGAGACCATCAAGGATGAAGCGATCGTCTGCAAGCATTGCAGCCGCGATCTTCGGGTCGCGCTGCCGGTCATCATCGAGATCCAGGAGACGGTGCTCGAGCTGGACCGGCTGCAGCGTCACCTCGACCGGGTGAATACCTCGCTGGCGCTGTTCGAACGCCCCGGGCGATTCCTGTTCCTCAACGGCGGCATCTATGTGTTGCTGCCCTCGCTGCTGCTGATTGCCGCGCATGTTCTCGTGACCGTCACGTTCAACGTATCGCCTCTGTATTTGCGGATCGCTTCCGTCATTATTCCGCTGCCGTTCGGAATGACAGCGTTTGCGTTGAGCAAGATCGGATATCGCGGCGCATTCGGCTTGGGGGTATTGACGGCGATCGTCAGCGTAACCGCGATGCTCGGCGTCGTCGCCTATGTCGACGGCGTCCCGATGGTGCCCGACTCCGCCCGCGAATGGCGCGAGACGGTCGAGTATGGCCTGAGCATCGCGCTGGCCTTTCTGACCGGAAATATCCTGGCGATACTGGTCTTTGTCGTGCTGCCCTCGACGATTGCCGCGGGCGGCAAACCGAATGCCGCCGCGTATCGGATCGCCCGGATGCTCGGCCAGCATGTCGGGCAGGAAACGATGCGGCGGCGCGCCCGCCGGATCCAGGATCTGATCCAGACGGTTGGCCCTCTGGCCGGCGTGGTGGTGACCGCTGCAGGCTCCGTCTATACCGGCCTCAAGGGCGTGTTCGGTCATTGAAGCGAAGGTTACGTCATCGTTCGCCGAGGCTTGACAGCGCGCGCAGACGAATGCCTCCGATGGACGGTGCTTGCGACGATCCCCCGCACCCGACGTCGCTCATCCCGTGGCTTCCTCGGTGATCACCTTGAAGCTGATCAGCGTATTCGGCCCGAACGTCTGCGTGATCGGAACATCGGAGGCATCGCGTCCCTGCGCGATCAGGACGCGGCCGATCCGCGGCACGTTGTTGCGCGGATCGAACATGCGCCAGTGCCCGCCGAGATAGGCCTCGAACCAGCCGGCGAAATCCCCGACCGCCCACGGCTTCGGCGTGCCGATATCGCTGAGATAGCCGGTGCAATAGCGCGCGGGAATGTTCATGCAGCGGCAGAACGTGATGGCAAGGTGGGCATAGTCGCGGCAGACGCCCTTGCCTTCGGTGTAGGCCTCCCATGCGGTCTTGGTCGCACGCGCGTGCTCGTAGCCAAAGGCGATGTGGCGATGGACGAAATCGCAGATCGCCTGAACGCGGGACCATCCCGGCGGCGTTTTCTCGAACAATTGCCAGGCAATTTCCGATAGCCGGTCGGTTTCGCAATAGCGGCTGCCCAGAAGATAGACCAGGGTGTCTGCGGGCAGGTCTTCAACGGCGTGCTGAATCGCCGACGGGAAAGTGGGATCCGGCAGGCCGCTGTCGCGAACCACGCCGTCGGCGGCAAGCCGCATCCGCCCCTTTGGCGCGACCATGCGGCTGCACCAGTTGCCGAACATGTCGCGATAGGGTGTGATCTCCACCACGGGGCTGGTGGTCAGGAAATCCGGCACGATGACATCGGAGGCGCGGCTGAAATGCGTCCCCAGCACCATGATCATGGGCGTCGGCTGCGGGAACTCGTAGAGCATTTCGAATCCGACTCGGAGCTTCATCGAAATGCTTTCCTTTGCTGCAATGGACTTAGGTGGCGACGAAAGCCGGCCAATGCAAGGCGAGGGCCTGTTTTCCGGTCAAATGCGCGCATATCCCGAGAAAACGATAGCTAATTGGCGGGAAAGAGCGCACGGTTCCGCGATGTCCCAAATCTCAGGCCGATCCGTGCGCGAAGTCGTCAGGCGATGACCACACGCTCGCGACGGGAAACGGTTCAGTTCAGGCTTCCGTTCCATATCAAGGGGATCGATCGCCAGTTGCCGGCCGGCGCCTATGAGGTCGTGACCGACGAGGAGATGATCGAAGGGCTTTCGTTCGCCAGCTTCCGTCGTGTCGCCACCATCATCATGGTGCCCGGCGCGCCGCCGCGACAGTCTTCGATCGAGATGTTCTCGATCAGCCCGACCGATCTCCTCGACGCGCAGCGCGGCGACGCGAGCGTGCCTCGTGAGTGAAACGCCGATCGATCTCGACAAGCACCGCGGCATGGCCGCGCAGAAGGCGACCGATATTCGTCGCGTCATTGCCGACGTCGAGGCCAATGCAAAACAGCTGCGTGATCGGCAGGGCGCCGCCGAAATCCAGCTCCTCACCGTGCCCGCCGCGAACTGGCCGGAGGCGGTCGCCAAGGCGCGCTACGTCCTCAATCTGTATTCCGCCGGCCTTGCGCCGTCGGACACCCATCACCGCGATCTCGTCGTAGCGGTCTTGGCGGACCTTACCCGGCTTTCGGGCGACGGATGACGGGCCTGCACTTCGGAGAAATTTTCAGTCCACGCGTTCGATCCGGCATCGAACGACACAACCAAAGGAACTCAATGCAAAATCTCTCTCCCCGTCACGTCAAGAATGAAGAATCGCTTCGCCTCGGCGTCGTATCCGGCTGGTATTCGACCAAGGTCAGCGGCACTTTCGTTTCGGGGCCGCATGATACCGAGGCCGACTGCCTGCGCAGGATCGCCGAAATCGATCCGCCGCTGGCCAAGAAGAAGCGCTGAGCGGCGTAACGGGTCAGGCCGCCGCCATGTATTCCGGAGGAACCCGATGACACTCACACGCGGCAATGTTGGCGTCTACGAATACGATCGCATGGTGCTGCTGTTCTCCATGATCGACGGAGCCGCGGAAGTTCCCTGTGCCGTCAGCGCCGCGGCGATGGACGATCTGGATCACGTGAAGCGGACGCCGCCGGAACGGCGCGAGGAGCAGTTCCTGCGCCTGCGCGACCGCATCGAGCAATGTGCAGAGCGCAAGTTTCTCGCCCGCGAGTTTGAGGGCAATCCCGCGGGGATCATCCTGCGCAGCATCGATTTCCGCGGCTAGGCTGAACATTAGTCCGCGCCTGGCGGAACTCTGCGGCTCCGGCGTCGTTACCAACCGATCCCCAAGCGCAGCGGGATCGGCGACCCGCCACAGTCAGCAGTCCACAATGATCAAATCCCTAACTCCTTTCGCGGTGTTCGCGCTTTTGGGAACCTCGTTGCTCGCGTTGCCGGGATTCGCGCCAGAGGTGAGTGCGAACGAAGTGGTCGCTCTGGCCAAGGCCGACCGGCTTGCCATTCATCCCGTGGCCGGAAACTGCGCCAGCCAGATCTGGCCCAATATCACGCCGACCTGCCTGCGAAATGCGGGATCGGATAACCCGGTTCGCGAGGCCCGTCTGGTTACGGCCAACCGTCAGCCATGATGGCTCTGGATCATGCGGCCGCGCCGCCGGTCATTCTCGTGGTCGAGGACGAAATGCTGCTGCGGATGCGCGCCGTCGATATGGTCGAGGATGCCGGTTATGCGATGGTCGAGGCGGTCGACGCCGACGAAGCGCTCGCCATTCTTCAGTCCAGATCCGACATTGCGCTGCTGTTCACCGACATTCAGATGCCGGGCACCATGAGCGGGCTGCAGCTTGCGGCAGCCGTCCATGAGCGCTGGCCGCGGATCAAGATCATCCTGGCGTCCGGGCAACTGACGTTGTCGAAAGCCGACATACCGGAGAACAGTCGCTTTTTCCGGAAACCGCTGGATTCCCTCGATATAGTCGCGGAAATACGCGAAATGCTTGGCGACGCCTGACGCCAGGGACTGAAGCCCGCAATGGCGGCCGGGTTCTTGCCGCCCGACGGATTCGTTGCTCGAGAGAAATGACCGAAACCAACGGATGGTGCTAGGTGTTGTCGATGTCGAAAACCGGCGATGATCCGGCGTCTCCCCAGGAACTGCTGGCTGCAGAGAACGTCAGTTTGCGACTTTTGCTGACGCAGGCCAAACTGAGCGCCGAGACCCTGCTGGCGCAGGCCGGCATCGACGCCAAGGAGCGCGAGGCGGCCGACAAGCTTCAGAAACTCATTCTGGAAGAACTGCATCATCGCATCAAGAACACGCTCGCGACCGTGGGCGCCATTGCCTCGCAAAGCCTGCGCAACGCACCGAGCATGCGGGATGCCCAGCACGCGATCGAAGGGCGATTGCTTGCGCTCGGCCGGGCCCACGATCTTCTGTTGCAGGCACGCTGGACCGGCGCCGATCTCGGAAAGATCGTCCGCGGCGCGACCGAGCCTTTCGACAACTTGAACCGACCGCGGTTTTCGATCGACGGCCCGGCCGTCGACATCGCTTCGGGTGCCGTCATCGCGATTGCAATGACCCTCAACGAGCTTTGCACCAACACCACGAAATTCGGCGCGCTGTCGGTGCCTGACGGCCACGTCGACGTCAGTTGGGCAGTGGATGCGGCGTCTGCGCGCTTGCGCCTGACCTGGAAGGAAATCGGTGGGCCGCCGGTCACGGCGCCGACCCGGCAGAGTTTCGGCACGCGCCTGATCGAGACGCTCGGCAGGCAACTGAAGGGTGACGTCAAGCTCGCCTATCAGCCGGATGGCTTCGTCTATTTGCTCGATGTGCCCCTGGCCTCTCTCGAAGCGTAGGCTTCGGTCCGTCCACCTCACCTATCGCTGTTTTCGAATACGACTGGTTCAGCGGATCGAGCCGCCGCCGAGATTGTCGATGTCGGGCGAGGGACGGGCGGGGAACAGCCGCGCCGTCGAGGAGATGGTGTAATTGCGCTTGCACTTCGATTCATCCTCGCCGTCGGCGTTGACCCGCTTCTTTGCCAGCACGTCGTCGAGGCGGTTGACGATCAGGATCGCGTGGTCGCGCTCCAGCGTGTCGGGATTTTTGCGCTTCTCTTCGGAGCGAAACGCGCCCCCCACAAGTTTGCCCGACATCTCGTAGTCGCAGCCGGCCTTCCAGTCGCCCTGGGTCCATTTCCAGCCCTTGGCGCTGACGCCGCCGTCCTTGTCGACCGTCACCTCGATCACGGCGTTGTAGGCCAGCCAGGTTCCGGCGAGACCGCTGCGTTTGTCGTCGAATCCGTCGAGCAGGGCGATGCGTTCGCGCTGCAGCCGGTCGAGCCTGTCGCGAGCGTCGCTGGTGTAATGCATGAAGGAAGTTCGCTTCTCCCACGCCGGGTGCAGGAATTCCGGATATTGCGTGGCCTGGCTGTCGACCCACTTGCGCTGGTCCTCCGTGAGCGCGCGACGGGTGGCTGCGTCGAGCCGGGGCAGCAGCGCCTGCCAGGCCCGGTTCAGCTTGCGGTCGTTGTCGGCGAGATCAGGATCGGCGCAGATCTCCTCGTCGCTCGCCGTCTCCGGACGCTGGCAATCGGACGTCGGCGCTATGAAGGCCGCATCTGCCCTGTCTGGCACGGCATCCGGCTTGTCGATGGCGAAATAGCTCGCGGTGAGTTGCATCATATACTGGCAGGAAGGCCGGTTTTCGTAGAACCATTCCGGATCGATCACGACGACGCGAAGCGTTTCGCCCTGGCGTCGCAGCTTGATCGTGACCGGCTTGGCGGGTTTTGATTTGTTGTCGCCGTCGGCCTCTTTCGTGTCTTCCGGGGAGAGCGTGCCGCTGAGCCAGGCGCCGGCGCCCGGCCGCACGACGGCGTCGATCTTGCATTCCCTGCGCCGGTCGCTGCCGGAGCCATAGACGCTGCGGGTCTCGATCGCGAGGTTATAGGCGCCATTGTCCGCAGGCGTGACGGCGATGTTGCCGAAGGCGTTGGCCCATTTGCCGGATAGTCCCGGGCGGCCGAAACCCGATGCGACAGCCTCCAGCATCGCAGCCCGCTGGCGCAATGTCGCGCCGAATTCGTCGCGCATGTCGAATTCGTCGGCTTCGGCGACGGATTCGGCGGCGTTGACGATGATCTCGTTGAACCAGGCTTGGTCGCGCTTCAGCAGCGGCCGGATATTGGCCGGCGCTTTGGCAGCCGCGGCCGCCATCGCCTTGTCGATCGGATCGACGAGCTTGTCATAGCCCGTTTCCTTGCAGACGGCCGTCTTGATCGGCGCACCCTCGCCACCGCACAGCTTGAACGCCATCGGGGCGCTGCTGGAAGCGCTGCTGAAATCGTCGACCGCATGGGCGGCGGACGCCGCGAGGACGGATATCACAGCGGCGAGCGTCACAAGGCGAGGGGAGATCGGCATAGGCGGTTGGTCTCGAGGAGGCGACGGCTGCCCCCACCGCATCAGTCGGCGGCCCGGCCAGCCCGGTTCAAAACGTCGGCGGCGTGCAGGCGCTGATGACTTCGCAGGCCTTGGCGCCGACGCAGCGGAAGCGGTGCGGGCGGCGGCTTTCGAAATAATAGGCGTCGCCGGGTTCGAGAATGCGACGCTCGTCGTCGACGGTCACTTCCAGCCGGCCCGCGACCACGATGCCGCCTTCCTCGCCCTCATGCGTCAGCGGCACCCGGCCGGTGTCGCTGCCCGGCTCGTAGCGTTCCTTCAGGATCTGCAGGGCGCGGCCGAACAGGTTGTCGCCGATCTGGCGATACGAAATCGGCTTCTTGCCGATTTCGGTCAGCTCGTCGGAACGGTAGAACGCCTTGCGCGGCCGTTCCGGCTCGATGGCGAAGAATTCCGAAAGCCCCATCGGGATGCCGTCGAGGATGCGCTTCAGCGCGCCGACCGAGGGGTTCATCTGGTTGGATTCGATCAGCGAGATCGTCGAATTGGTGACGCCCGAGCGCTTCGCCAGCTCGCGTTGCGACAGCTTGTGGCGACTCCGGACGAACCTCAGTTGCCCACCGATATCGACGGTCATCGCAAATCCCTGTTGCAGGTGTTTCGGATCGAACAAATATGCCCCAACAGGGCAAGCAAAATCAATGGGTTGCGGAACCGCAGAAAAGGACTTGTTGCGTCTTCTCAACCGTGGCCCGGTAGCCTCCGGGTATTTGTGTCCGACGCGTTTTCCCGACGCGAACCGCGCTCACGTGAAAGCGCATCCAATAAGCCGCCAGCACAGGAGCGACGCCGTGACCGTTCATCAGATCCCGAACACCCTGAAAACCGATGCCTTCTGGATGCCGTTTACGGCCAACCGGCAGTTCAAGGCCGCGCCCCGCCTGTTCGCCTCCGCCGAGGGCATGCACTATGTAACGGTCGATGGCCGCAAGGTGATCGACGGTTCGGCCGGTCTGTGGTGCGTCAACGCCGGCCACGGCCGCCGCCAGATCGCTGCCGCCGTCGAAAAGCAGCTCATGGAGCTCGACTTCGCGCCGTCGTTCCAGATGGGCCACCCGCTCGCCTTCGATTTCTCCGAGCGGCTGGCGGAGATCGCGCCCAAGGGGCTCGACCGCATCTTCTTCACCAACTCGGGTTCTGAATCGGTCGACACCGCGCTGAAGATCGCGCTGGCCTATCAGCGCGCCATCGGGCAGGCGACCCGCACCCGCCTGATCGGCCGCGAGCGCGGCTATCACGGTGTCGGCTTCGGCGGCATGTCGGTCGGCGGCATGGTCAACAACCGCCGCGCCTTCGCGACCCATCTGCCCGGCGTCGATCACATCGGCCACACCTACGACCTCAAGCGCAACGCGTTCTCGAAGGACCTGCCGGCCCATGGTGCCGAGCTCGCCGACGATGTCGAGCGGCTCGTGAATCTTCATGGCGCCGAAACCATCGCAGCCGTGATCGTCGAGCCGGTGCCGGGCTCGACCGGCGTGCTGCCGCCGCCGCAGGGCTACCTGCAGCGCCTGCGCCAGCTCTGCGACAAGCACGGCATCATCCTGATCTTCGACGAAGTCATCACCGGCTTCGGCCGCCTCGGCACCCCGTTCGCCGCCAATTACTTCGGCGTCACCCCCGACCTGATGACGACAGCCAAGGGCATTACCAACGGCACCGTGCCGATGGGCGCGGTGTTCTGCAGCCGCAAGATCCACGACAGCATGATGGTCGGTCCGGAAAACGCGATGGAAATTTTCCACGGCTACACCTACTCGGCGCATCCGGTGGCCTGCGCCGCTGGCCTCGCGACGCTCGACATCTACAAGGACGAGCAACTGCTGACCCGCGGCGCCTCGATCGCCGACTACTGGCGCGATGCGCTGCATTCGCTGAAGGGCCTGCCGAACGTGATCGACATCCGCAATGTCGGCCTGATGGGCGCGGTCGAACTGGCGCCGCGCACCGGCGCGCCGGGCGTGCGCGGCTATGAACTGATGGTCGATTGCTTCAACCGCGGGCTTTACTTCCGCCAGAGCGGCGATGCGGTTGCGGTGTCGCCGCCCCTGATCGTCGAGCGCAGCCACATCGACGAGATGATCTCGATCCTCGGCGACGCCATCAAGCGCGTGGCCTGATCCTTGCTCGAAGACAACCGCCGGCGAAACGCCGGCGGTGCTGTATCGGAGCCAGGTAGATCGTGAAAGTTATCGTTTTAGGCAGCGGCGTCATCGGCGTCACCACGGCGTATTATCTTGCGCGCGCTGGTCATGAAGTCACGGTCATCGACCGTCAACCGAGCCCGGCGCAGGAGACCAGTTTCGCCAATGCCGGCGAGGTCTCGCCCGGCTATTCTTCGCCATGGGCCGGGCCCGGCGTGCCGGTCAAGGCCATCAAGTGGCTGTTGATGCGGCACGGCCCGCTGGTGATCTGGCCGAAGCTCGATCCGGTGATGTGGATCTGGATGCTCAAGATGCTGCGTAACTGCACGTCTGCGCGTTATGCCGTCAACAAGAGCCGGATGATCCCGATCGCCGAATACAGCCGCGACACCCTGCGCGCGTTGCGCAGCGAGATCGGCATCAAATACGACGAGCGCAGTCGGGGTACGCTGCAACTGTTCCGCAAACAATCACAGCTTGATCATACCGGCGGCGATATCGCGGTGCTCAAGCGGTACGACGTGCCGTATGAGGTGCTCGACCGCGACGGCTGCATCGCAGCGGAGCCCGCGCTTGCCGCCGTCCGGGAAAAATTCGTCGGCGGCATGCGGCTGCCGCAGGACGAGACCGGCGACTGCCACATGTTCACCGAGGCGCTTGCCGTCGAGGCCGCCAAAATCGGCGTCCAGTTCAGGTTCAACACCTCCATCGAGCGGCTGGAGACGGATGGCGCAAAGATCACGGGTGTCGTCACCAGCGCCGGAACGTTGCAGGCCGATGCCTATGTCGTCGCGCTCGGAAGCTGGTCGCCGCGATTGCTGAAGCCGCTCGGCGTTTACGCGCCGGTCTATCCGGTGAAGGGCTATTCGATCACAGTGCCTGTCGCGCACGAAGACGGCGCACCGGTCTCGACCGTGATGGACGAGAGCTACAAGGTCGCGATCACCCGGCTGGGCGATCGCATCCGCGTCGGCGGCACCGCGGAAATCTCGGGTTATTCAAAGAGGCTCGACATCGAACGGCGCTCGACGCTCGACCACTCACTGACCGACATGTTTCCGCGCGGCGGCGATCTCTCCAAGGCGACGTTCTGGTGCGGCCTGCGCCCAATGACGCCGGACGGCCCGCCGGTGATCGGCCCGACGCGGTATTCGAACCTGCATCTCAACACCGGCCACGGCACGCTCGGCTGGACCATGGCCTGCGGTTCCGCGCGCGTGCTGGCGGATCAATTGTCCGGCAAGAAGCCGGACATCGACGCGAGCGAATTGTCGGTCGATCGGTACAACCATCGGTTCGGGTGAGTCTCTACCCCATCGCGACCAACGCTTCGCGCATCTCCAGCGGCGTCGCCGGCTCGCCGCCGTACGCGCGCACCAGCCTGATCGCTTCCTGCACCAGTTCGAGATTGGTCTCGCGGGCGCCGAGCGGCGCGTCCTCGAGGCCGACGCGGACATGCCCGCCGCTTTTGACCGTCTCGCCGATCAGCGCGCGGATGTCGGCGCTGACGCCCGCGATCATCCAGGGTGCGCCGCGCGCTTCCTCGTCGAGCAGCGCCTTGTAGGCCGCCAGTCCATACGGGCGCGGCGGAAAGCCGACCGCCATCCTCTCGCAGAACATCAAGCGATAGATCGGCGTCTTGGTGCCGACGGCGCGTGCCAGCGCCGCGCCGGCGCGCAGAAAGCCGGGCTCGTAGATCGCAAGGTCCGGGTGCAGGCCGTGGCGGGCGGCGAGATCGAGCGCATGCCGCGTATGGGGTTCCGGGTTGAGATAGGTGCCGGCAGGCTCTGCGTTGAGCGTCGTCGTGGTCTGGGTGAAATTGATGCAGCCGGGATCGGCAAACGCGAATTCGATCAGGCCGCGCGCAGCGAGCTGTTCGGCATGCTCAAATCTCACGGCGGCGTCGGCGACGTCGGCATCGATCGCAGCCAGCATCAACGGTTCGAATGACGGGTAGACGGGGACGTCGACCTTGTTGCGGATGCCTTCGATGATGCGGGCATAGACCTGCCAGTCATAGGTCTGCGGCCCGCCGCCGTCATAGGCATGGAGGTGCACGATGGTGGCGCCGGCGCGCGCGCAGGCGATGCCCTCGCGGACGATCGCCTCGATCGTGTCGGGAATGCCCGGCTGAAACTTGCGGCTCCAGGGCCCGTTCAGCGCCGCTTCGATCCAGACCTTGGGCATGACGCTCTTCCTTATCCCTCGGCTACCGCTTCACTCCACGGCTGGAACGGCTCGGTGGCGCCGCTGTTGGTCGCGCCGTCGCGCAGTACCACGCTGGGGCAGGCGAACTTCATCGGCAAGGTCTGGATCCTCGCTTCCTCGTAGTCGAAGCGCGCGCCCAGTTCGTTGCGAATGGCAGCCGGCAGCCTGACGTCGCCGATCACGACCGCGCCTTCGCTGGCGTCGATGCGCGGCTGATGGATCGCGGCATCGAGATCCATGCCGTAGTCCATCACGAAGGACAGCAACTGCGTCACCGCCGGCAGGATACGCCGGCCACCGGAAGCGCCGATCGCCGTGCGCCGGCCATCGGCCGCCTGCGCCAGCACCGGCGTATAGTTGGTCAGGCAACGCTTGTTCGGCGCCAATGAATTCGGCGTCCCCTGTTCCGGATCGAACCACATGATGCCGTTGTTCATGGTGATGCCGGTCTGCGGGGTGACGAACTTCGAACCGAACGTCGACAGCAGGGTTTGCGTCACCGCGGCCATGTTGCCGTCGCGGTCGACCGCCGAGAAATGCGTGGTACAGGCCGGCGCCAGCGCTTCGGCCCCGAGCGCGCGGCGGCCGTCGGCGTCGCCCATGTCCTTCAGGCGTTCGCGATAGGCCGCCTGCAATGCGTTCGAATATGCGATGTAAGCCGCACCATCCGGTTCGCCGCGCGCGGGCTTCAGGCTCTGCTGCAGCAGGCCCAGCGTGCGCGACAACATCGGTCCGGCGGTAAGTTCGGGTGTCGCGAACACCGTGCCGCCGCGATAGGGGATGGCGAGCGGTTCACGTACGTGAGCGCGGAACGGGGCGAGATCCTCGACCGACAGCGCGCCGCCGGCGGCCTGGATGTCGGCGGCGATACTCTTCGCCAGATCGCCCTCGTAGAAATCGCGGGGACCGGCGGCGGCCAATTGCGCCATCGTCGCCTTGAGCCGGTCCTGCGGCATGCGAACATGGGACCTGATGCCCCAAGGCGCGTTCGGCGGCAGGCCGTCGACGAGATAGGCGGCGCTGCTGGCGGGATAGCGCCGAAGATCCGCGGCTGAACTCGCGATCATCAGCGTGGTCCACCAGTCCACCGCGAGACCTTCGCCGGCGAGCTTAACGCTCGGCGCCAGCAATTCCTTCCACGGCAGTTTGGCGTGGCGGCGATGTGCTTCCTCCATGCCGGCAACCACGCCGGGCACCGCGATCGAACCGGGGCCGTGGATGTTGCGATCGTCCTTGACCCGCGCCCACGGAAACAGGTCGGAAGCGGCGCCGTCGCCGGTCAGCGGATAGTCCTCGACGCGCAGGCTGCGCGGCGCCCGCATGCCGTAATCGATCACTTCATAGCGGTCTTCTTTGGCGCGATAGAGCACCATCGCGCCGCCGCCACCGAGCCCGCTCATCCACGGCTCCAGCACGCCGAGCGCAAACGTGGTCGCAATCACGGCATCGACGCAGTCGCCGCCCGCCGCCAGCACTTGCGCGCCGACCTGTGCCGCCTTGCCGGATTGCGCGGCGACGATGCCGCCCCTGGAAGTCACCGCCGGTTTGCGGATCGCTTGCGTGTTGGAGAACTGGTCGCTCATGGATTTGGCTTTCGTTGTTCTTGACGTTGGTATTGACCGGCGATGCGGCAGATGTTTCCAGCCCAGTCTAGGCCTTTGACTCCCACCACGGATACTGGCTCGGCATGTCCTGCGACACTTTTCCTGGAAACGACGGCGGGCGCTTTTCGAGAAACGCGGCGACGCCTTCGCGCACGTCGGCGTGGCCGCCGCGTTCGATCGACATCGGCTTGTCGATATCCAGAAGTTCGAACGGTGCGGGCGCGCCGGCGAAGCGCCACAGCATCTGCCGCGTCAACGCGATCGCGACCGCCGACGTTTCCGCCGTCATCTCGCGTGCGATTTCCTTGGCGCGGTTCAACAACTCAGCGGGCTCGACGACTTCGCTGACCAGCCCGCCGGCTTTGGCTTCATCGGCATCGAACGTGCGGCCCGACAGACACCAGCGCAGCGATTGCGGCAGGCCGACGAGTTTCGGCAGGAACCAGGCGCTGCCGGCTTCCGGCACCAGGCCGCGGCGGGCGAAGATGAAGCCGATCCTGGCGCCCTTGGCCGCAATCCGCACGTCCATCGGCAAGGTCATGGTGATGCCGACGCCGACGGCGGGGCCGTTGATCGCGGCAATCGAGGGTTTCCGGCAGTTGAAGATGGCTTCGACAAAACGGCCGCCGCCGGGTTTCGGAGCAGCGAAGACGCCGGCGCCGTGCTTTCCTGATGTGTCGAAACTCGCGGCGCCGCCGGAGACGTCGGCGCCGGCGCAAAAGGCGCGGCCGGAGCCGGTGACGATGACGGCGCGGACGTTATCGTCGGCATCGGCGCGCTGAAAGGCGTCGGTGATCTCGGCGCCCATCTGCCCGGTATAGGCGTTGAGCTTGTCCGGGCGGTTGAGCGTCACGATCATCAGCGCCCCGTCGAGATCGCACGTGATGTGTTCGTAGTTCAAGACGGCGCCCCCATTTGTTGTTCTTGTCCGATGAGCTTAAGTCAGGCCTGCCCTGAGTTAAAGTCATGCGGCGCTCGCAACGGTTTGAATTGGCCTCGGCCGCCGACAATGGCACATTGCGGGCGATCGACACCCCTGCAAAGGAGCATGCCAGACGTGACCGCGGACGCCTTCACCCACCTGCCTGATTTGCGCGACCGCGTGACGCACCCGGGAAAATCACAGCTTCGGCTGACGCCGGAGATGTTCGCAATGTGGGAAAGCCGGGCGCGGGCCGCGGGGCTGCCGGCGAACTGGCGGCTGTCGGACGAGGCCATCGAGGCATCGCGGCTGGCGCTGCTGGGCGATCACAGGGACGGCGACGACCTCTGGATCTATTCCTACGGTTCGCTGATGTGGGACCCCGGGTTTCACTTCACCGAAGTCCGGCTCGCCGATGCCGAAGGTTTTCAGCGCCGCTTCACGCTGAAAATCAACCTCGGCCGCGGATCGAGTGAACACCCGGCGCTGATGCTGTCGCTGGAGAAGCAGGCGGGATGCTGCCGCGGCCTGGCGTTCCGGATTGCGGCTGATGCCGTGCACGCGGAAACCTCGATCCTGTGGCGCCGCGAGATGATCCGCGGCGGCTACGCGCCGGCGCTGGTGCCGATGACGACCCCGCAGGGGCCGATCACCGCGCTCGCCTTTGTCTCCAACACCACGCATCCGAGCTATGTCGGCGAACTGCCGCTGGCGGAAACCGCAGCCACGATCGCGACGGGTAAGGGTGTGCTCGGCACCAACCGCGAATATCTGGTGCAACTGGCGACGCAACTGGAAGTGCTGGGGATCGACGATCCCTACGTCATCGAACTCCACGCGCATATGAGTGTGGACGAAGCCGGCTGACGTGGCCGCTTGGCGGTCGAATTCCTTATCCCGGAATGGCTTGTTCCGACATCCTGACGCAAGTGCAGGCGCTGAATTAATTGCTATAGTGGAGGATAAAGCGCGCCAAAAAGAACAGGGACCGGACATGGCCGAGGCGACAAAAACACATCACGAGGTCATCGTGATCGGCGCGGGCGTGGCCGGTATCTACCAGATCAAGCGGCTGGCCGACCTCGGCATCGACGCGCTGGTGCTGGATGCCGCCCCCGATCTCGGCGGCACCTGGTACTGGAACCGCTATCCCGGCGCGCGCTTCGATTCCGAAAGTTACACCTACGGCTATTCCTTCTCCAGGGAATTGCTCGAGGAGTGGCACTGGAAGGAGCGTTTTTCGCCCCAGCCGGAGAATCTGCGCTACCTCAATTTCGTCGTCGACAAATTCGACCTGCGCAAATACATGCGCTTCAATTGCAAGGTCCAAGCTGCGCGTTTCGATGAAACGGAGACGCTGTGGCATTTGACGCTCGCCGACGGCAGCGAACTGACCTGCCGCTTCGTCGTGCTGGCGGTCGGGCTGCTATCGGTGCCGACGCCGCCGCGGCTGGAGGGTATGGAGACGTTCAAGGGCCGCTCGTTCCATACCTTCTACTGGCCGCACGAACCGCTCGACCTCACCGGCAAGAAGGTCGCGATCATCGGCACCGGCGCCACCGCGATCCAGATCATCGGCGAGATTGCCGACAAGGTCGGCGAGCTCACCGTGTTCCAGCGCCGGCCGAACTGGAGCGCACCGCTCAACAACAGCCTGATCTCGAATCAGGAGATGGCCGACATTCGTTCTCGCTATGACGAGATCTTCGCGGCGTGCTCGCGCTCGCCGGGCGGCTTCGAGCACGAGCCGGACCGGCGCGGCTTCTACGAGGTTTCGCGCGAGGAACGCCTGGCGCTGTGGGACAAGCTCTACGACGAACCGGGCTTCGGCATCTGGCTGAGCAACTTCCGCGAAATCTTCACCGACGAGGCCGCCAATGCCGAGTTCTCCGCCTACATCGCCGACCGTATTCGCCAGCGCGTCAAGGACCCCGTCATCGCGGAAAAGCTGATCCCGAAGGATCACGGTTTCGGCGTGCAGCGGGTCCCGCTCGAGACGCATTATTTCGAGGCCTATAACCGCGACAATGTGCATCTGGTCGACATCAGCGAGACGCCGATCGAGCGCGTCACCGAAAAGGGCTTGCGCACCTCGGCGCGCGACTACGAGTTCGACATCATCGTCTATTCGACGGGCTTCGATGCCATCACCGGCGCGTTCGACGCCATCGATATTACCGGTCTCGGCGGCGAAAAACTGTTCGACAAGTGGCGCGATGGCCCGTCGACCTTCCTCGGCATGCTCGTACACGGCTTTCCGAACCTGCTGATGCCGACCGGCCCGCAGAGCGGCTCGGCGTCGACGAACTTTCCGCGCGGCATCGAGAACGGCGTCAACTGGTGCATGGACCTGCTCGCCTTCATGCGGGACCGCGGCCATGTCAGCGCCGATCCCACGCTCGCCGCGCAGGAGCGCTGGACCGCGCACGTCACCAAGATGTACGCGATCATGCTGATGCGCAAAGCCAAGTCTTGGTTCACCGGCTATAATTCGAATATCCCGGGCCATGAGCACGGCAAGGTCCGCTACTTCGTCTACAACGGCGGCACGCCGAAATACGTCGCCGCCATCAATGATGTCGCGGCCAAGGGATATGAAGGGATCGAATTCGGCGGCGAGGCTCGGTCCAACGCCGCGGAGTAATCCGTAAGGCGGGTTACGCTGCGCTACCCACCCTGCGAAATCAGCTTCACCGGGGGCAGGAGTCCGCCCATCTCGATACTTGTCGTCGCCGTGGCAATCGCAAGCGGGATGCTCCGGCGATTGACCTAGAAAATCTAATGCATGAGATTTGCGCCGATCGGCCTAATATCCGCCACAGCATGACTTACCGACTGCCACCGCTCAACGGCCTGCGCGCCTTCGAAGCCGCCGCACGCCATCTCAGTTTCACCCGCGCCGCCGACGAACTCGGCGTCACGCCGGGCGCCGTCAGCCAGCAGGTCAAGACGCTCGAAGCCGCGCTCGGCATCACGCTGTTCCAGCGGTTGCCGCGCAGCCTGGTCCTGACCGACGACGGTGAGGCCTATCTGCCGCCGATCAGCGCGGCCTTCGAGATCATCGCCCGGGCGACGGAAAAGTCCGCGCCGGCATTGCGCGGGCGCAAGCTGCGTCTCGGCATCGCGCCGCGGCTGATGAAGCCGGCCGGCGTTGCTGCGCGCCGGTTGCGTCAGGCCGCCGTCGGCAATGACGCGGTGATGCTGAAACTCACCGACGACGTCACCGAGCTCTTGAACGGCAAGCTCGACATGCTGCTCCGTGCCGCCGGGGGCGCGCATCCCGGGCTGCATGTCGATCGCGTGGTGCTGGCTGCCGCCGACGCCACGCCTGCCGTGCTGCTGACCTATCCCGGCCTTGCCGGATGCCGCGAGCACCGTCGGCTGCTCCGGCGCTTGCAGGAAGCGACGTGAGCACGATCAGTCGCGGCGCTGGTTGAGTTCCGCCAGGAATATCAGCGCGGACCGGCTGGGCAGGAAGAAATAGCCTCCGCCGTGAACGGTGACGAAGCTCTCGGCCCACGGCAGTGCCAGCGAGCCGGCCGAAGTCGGGATCGTGAACCGCGTGGTTGCGCCCGGTGATTTCACCGACACGATCGGATCCGGTTCATCGGTCAGTCCGGCGAAGCTGGTCGAACCGAGCCACGACTGCTGGATGAACTCGAACTGCCGTTCGAGATCGGCGCACAGGCCGATGAACAGGAGACCCTTTTCGCGATCCTGTTGGTAGGACCTGCCACGCCGCAGCAGGCGATGCCGGTTGGTGATCATCAGTTGGGAGTCGTCGCCCGGCGCCAGGCTGCCGCGCGGATTGGTCCGGCGGATATGCGCGCCGAAGGGACAATACAGGCCCTGGGGATCGTCGACCCCGAAGTTCAGGTCGGCATCGTCGTCCTCGTCGATCGAGCCGTCTGCGGGACCGGTCGGAACGGGTCCGATCGGACGGACGATCAGCGACACGCCATCGTGCCAACGCCCCATCATTTTCGCTTCGACCCATTCCTTGGTGACGTTGCCTCCGATCAGGTCCGGCAGCCGGCCCATCGTGTCTTCCGACAACGCCGCGGCGCTGCGCTCGGCATAATCGTGAAATTTGTCGACGTGCTGTTCGAGTTGCCGGATCGCCAGGAAACTGCCGTTTCGGCCGAAGTCCCGCACTTGCGGGCGCGGATCCTGGAAGGCGGAGAAACGGCTTTCGGTCGAAGTCGGAACCGATCCCAGACGATTGCCGGTGTCGCTCTCCCGGGCGACCACCGGTGTCGGCGGGTAATAGCCCTGATTGCTCTTGTAGCCGAGAATGAATTCGCCCGGCGCCATGATGTCGCGCGGAGAAGCTCCGCGCGCAAAACGCTGGGTGCCGCGGATCACCGGTTGCGAAATGCCGTCGCGGAAGCCGAAGTGCTCGTAGTCGATGCCCTTTTCAGTCGGCTGGGTATTCAGTTCGGTGATCGCAAATCCCGCGCCAGCGAGTTTTGCGCGATGCAGGCCGAACACCGCATCGCACTCGGCGCTGGATTTTCCGTAGACGAAGAGCGCAACGTGGGTGGCCTTGTCGTCGCCGGAGTCGGCCCAGTTCCAGTTCGAGGGCTGGGATTCGGCATAGTCGCCGAGGACGCGTTGCCGGGACGACATTCCGAGATTGAACACGCTGGGGAAGGTCGCCACCGTGTTGGCACCGCCATCGTCGCAGTTCGGGAGGCGAAGGCGGGCCAGTCCGGCCGCCGTAAACGCGATGCAGGTTGCCGATTGCTCGCCTTCGCCTGCCAGCGGACGGTCGCCGAAACTGATCTCCAGCCCGGTCGGCGCCTGCAATGCGGCCACGCCGCCGTGCGGATCGGCTGCGGGTACCAGCTCCGCCAACCAGTCTGCGCAAAGCTTGGGATCATCGGGCAGGTGAATGGCCGCGAACTTCATGTAGGGCAGCCGTTTGAAGCCGCGGAATACCACGGCCTGCACCTCTTCCGTCTCGATCACGGTATCGGTCTTCGGCATCGATCCGAAATAGCTGAGCCAGGCCCGGGCCTGCGAATCCGTCGACGCCCGCGCCAGTTCCCAGGAGATCACGGCGTTGTTGCGCATCTGATCCGCCGTGAGATGCGAAATGCGGTTGAACCAGAATTGCGTCGGCTTCTGCTGGCGCCGAACCCAGCGCTTGAAGCGATCGCCGTCCTGCGCGCCGTCTTCCATCAGCCATTTGGTGCGCGGAAAACCGAGGGCATTGCTCCAGGCTGCGTTCTGTCCCTGGTAGGCCTTGGTGATGAAATCCTCCAGATAGCTTTCCCAACTGCCGTCGTAGTTCGAGAGAAATACCAGTCGCTCCGATCCCGGCGGGCGGAACCAGCGCGCGAAATGGATGGTTCCCATGTTGGTGATGTAGCCGGGACGGAAGGCCCTGCTGACGACGAGTTCGATCCCCCACATCGAGATTCCGAGCGTGAACTTGCGGAACCAGCCGGGTTTGAGCGGCGAGACCGAGAGAAAATGATTCTGTTCGCAGTTCGGATCGTTCTCGCGTTTCGCGATCTCGCGAACATCGGCGAGATCGGGATCGAGATCTTCCGGCCTGTCATTGACGTCGGCCCGATGCAGCAGCGCCACGAAGGTGCCGACGATGATTCCGGCCAGCGTCGCCGTGCCGATGCAACCCGCGACGAAGGCAATCAGGCATTGCCCGAGCACGATCCAGAAGGGCGATGCGCATAGCGAAAAGCCGAACCATCGGAAGCACAGCACGCTGACGATGACGGCGATCACCCCGAGCCAGCCATAGAGCGGAAACAGCGTCGGCGACGACAGCACTGCGCCGAGACGGCTGTCCGGCTTGGTCCAGCACAGTGTCGGCGGTTCCTGGCGGCTCGGGATCGTCAGCAGGCGTCGGAAGGCGGGGCCGCGCTGTACCAGATCATGTATGGGGTCATCCGGCGCACCCATCCGGCTCAGTTTGGAATCGCCACGGATGAGGCGGCGAACGAACTGCAGGGTTGTCGTGGCATGGCTGCCCAGGCCGGCGTGAAGCTTGACGAAGTAGTCTACGGCATCGCGGCAGAACTTTGCCAGCTCTTGCTGCTGTTCGATGCTTGCGATCGACTGGTCCGGCAGGCCGTAGAAGCACAAGCCTGTGTTTCCCCACGGCCGCGCCTTCAATTCGATCGCGCTGGCTTTCAGCAATGCGCCCAGCACCGGTCCGCTACGGCCCGAAACCGGAACGGTATCGCCGTTCGCCGCCGAGCGGAACAGATCCAGCAGCCATCGGCCGGCGACGGCATCGACCGCGTCGATCTGCGAGTCGGGAGTGCCGTCGCCGTTCAGTTCCAGCAGCAGATACGGCGCAGGCGTAATCGGGTCGCCCAGGTCGATGGCGTTGAGCGATGCGAAATGAATGAGGTCGGTGCTGCGAAGCGCGTCACGGAGGTTCGGCTGCGGCACTGCGGCGAGTTGTTCGACCGCATGACGCCAGGCACCGAGGTCGGCCTTGGCGTTGAGCGGCGCCAGCACGGTGACCATGCCCTGGGTTCGTGATCCATAGGCAGGCTTGAATTCGATGTCGAGCCGGCGCGGAAACACGCCGACCCGGAAGATGCGTCCCCACCGATGGGTTCGGCCCCGCTCATTCTTTCTGACGTGCACCTCGTCCCGGGACAGCAGCGCTTCGAAGATCGCGGTGATCTGCGCCATCGCCAGCGTCTTGCCGAGACAGGCATGAACGCCGGTGCCGAACACCAGTTCATAGCCGCTTGAATGCCGGTCGCGCATCGCCGAGGCGGTTGCAACCAGCAGTACCGATCCCTTGGCGATCCGGTGTGAACCCAACGCCGTCGTGACCGCGCCGTCCTGCGCCGCGATGCGCCACTGTCCGGGATTGAGCGCCGGATTTAGCCGTGCCGCTTCGAACAGAAATCCTTCCAGGCGGTCGCGCGCCGCCGGGTCGTCGCCGCTGCGCGCCTTCCTGGCCGCCGCCGCCGCCGCATCGAGCCCGCCCGATTTCGACAGCAGCTCCTCGAAGATGTTGCCGGCTGCGAGCGTCGTGGTCGGGATGAAGCCCGTGATCATGCCCACCATGATGGCGAGGATTTCGCCTTGCGGCGTTCCGGTGTCGACGAGCCGCTGCAGGATCGTTTTGCCCAGACCTTCCGGCGGCGTCGGCGGGTTGCGAAGGGCGGCCTCGATCACGGACCGCACCCGCGCGGCGCCGGCCAAAGCGAGCTTGCGGGTCGCGGGTTTGCCGAACGGGTCGGCGAACAGCAGCGCCGATATCGACATCGACCATTCGGCAAAAGCGTCGGGATCGTCGACGTCGAGCCCGAAGAATTCCGCACAGGTCTCCGACGCCACCCGGGTGATGAGATCCTTCATGACGTCGATACGTCCCTCGGACGCATCGATCAGCGTATCGGCGATCTGCCGGGTGCGCTGGATCAGCCATTTGGCATCGTCCGGGCCGATCAGGCTGCGAATGAGCTCGTGTTGACGTTGCTGCTCGACACCTTCGAGACCGAGAACGAACGTCGCGGCGCCGCCGCCGAGTTCCTTCATCTCCGGGCCGTACGGAACCTGGAAGACGTCGTGCTTGGCAAGCACGTCGCGCACATCGGCGTTGCGGGTGACGATGACCAGCCGGCCGAACTTCGGGATCGGCCAGGCGGTGCGGAAGAACGCGAACGCTACCCGCAACGACCACAGCCAAAGCCGTCGGAAAACCGGCGACCACCAGCGGTCGGCGCCAAGATCGTTGAAATCGAAATCGTCTTCCTCGGAGGTGTTTTCGCTCCGGGATATCGCCTGAGCCGCGTCAATCCCGTCGAAATATTTCAGCGTCCACCCGGCAAACAATCCCCCTGCCGCTTTCGCGTCCCCCATAACGTCCCCTTCGATCTGAAATAAACCTCGCGCGTCAATGTCGTTCGTCGCTTTCGGCGGCGAGACGGCTGCGGCCCGCCGCGACCGCCGTGACCGACTCGGCAAACCGACGGTTCACCGAGCGATCTTCAAATGGTATCCAGTCAATATAATCGATTGTAAATCCATGTCTTGCAATCTTTAGTTCGTCGAAGGCCGCCCTGGCCTGCTGCGTTTCGCCCAGCCTGAAAAGGGCGTCGATCTTGATCATGTGAGCGTACCAGTATTGCTCCTGGCGGACGATCGAGAGGTCCGCATAGGCGATCGCTTCCCGGTATTCTCCAAGCAGGCTGGACCTCATCGCCAGTTCGCCAAAGACGAAGAACAGATGTACGTCGTATGGGCTGAGCCGCCGCGCCAGTTCGAGGTGCCCGCCGGCCTGCTCGGGCTTGCCGCAGAGATTGAGGGTGCAGCCAAGCTGGGCGTGGGCAATGGCGAGGCTTGGGGTCAATTCGATCGCCTGATGGAGCAGGTCGAGCGCGGGTTGCATGTGCCGCAACCACGTCTCCGCCGTTCCTGCAAGCCAGTAGGCGCGGCCATCGGTCGGATCGGCGCGCATCGAGCGCTGGGCGAGACGCCGCATTTCATGCACCCGATCGCCGGATTCCCGACCGGTCCAGATCGCCCATGCCAATGCGTGGGTGACGTTGATCAGGGCTTCCGGGGAGTGCGGGTCGAGCGCGAGCGCCCGCGCGAACAGCTCCTGCGCCTGGTCCGAGTCCGCGTGCTGCAACCGGTTCAGGTGCCAGCGACCGCGCCACAGCAGGTCGGTGATGTTCGCGTTCGACGGCACCCGGTCCCGCGCGCTCGACCGTTCGCCGTGATCGATCTTGGCGCCGAGATGCGCCACCAGTTCCCGAAGGCATTCGTCGAACGCCGTCGCGATCACCGATCGGGCGATCTCGATCCGTTTCGACCAGACGGCCTGGAGTCGCGCCGTCTCATAGAGCGTGACGTCGATCCGCATCAGGCCGGCCGCGGCCCGGATCGATCCGTCGAGCAGATACTTGGCGCCGAGTTTTCGCGCTTCGTGGCTGGTGACGGTCGGGCCGCGCGGCTCGCCGGAGTCGCCGGCGATCACCGCCAGCCACCGCAGGCGCGACAGGCGGTTGATCAATTCCTGCTTGAAGCCTTCGGCGAAATAGGCGTCGTCGGGATCGCCCGTCAGGTTGGCAAAGCTCAGGACCGCGAGCGAGGGGCCGTCGTTGGCGCCTTGTCCCGGCCACGCTGGGCCGGATTCGGCGACGGCCGCGGCGGGCGGCACCGCCTTGGCTGGTGGGTTTTCAAGCAGGCGGGTGCGTTGCTCGCGCAGCCAGTCTTCGAAAGCCTCCTCGCCGGGAATATCGATGCCCTCGAGGAACTCGCCGGGCTGACCGCTGCCATAGGCGCGGGTCTCCTCGTCGGGTTCGAAGATGTCGACGCTGACGATGCTGAGATCGAGCCGTACCCGGTCCCGCTCGCAGATCAGCGGTGTCCAGGACGGCCGGTTGAGGCGCTGGCGCAGGTCGGACAGTTCGCGCCGCAGGCTGCCGTTGGCTTCCTTCGGTTCCCGGCTGCCCCAAAGCTGGGTCTGCAACCAGCCGCGCGCCCGCTCGCCGTCCTTGGACACGGCCAGCATCGCAATCAGCGCCGCCCCCTTGCGGCTGGAAACGGCAATCCGGCGCCCTTCCGGGTCCACGAAGCTGAATGGCCCGAGAAGGCGAAGCCGAAATTTCGAAGCCCAAGTCAGCATTTAGCAGCCATCCCCGGTCGGGATGATAGCCGACTGCCTTCAACTTTCACGCTTTTTTTTCGATTTCCGAACGCTGCGGTCGCGGCTCGGAAACAGGCGTGATGGGAGGTTGTCATACACGTTTAGGTTGGGTTTTCCGCAGATCAATCGCCGAGACAAAGCGCATGAATTGCCAACCGATCGTGCGACGGCTGAACAACATGGGAGAATACGATGACGCATATTTTTCGTACTGGCAGTTTGATTCTAAATATTTCGATCGCGACCTCTGCATTGTTTGTGCTGGGAACCCACGGTGCTTTCGCGCAGAACATTCCGAAGGGCGCCGTGATGGGGTTTCGGCTGCTGGAGTGCCCATCGGGTTGGCGTCCGGCGGCCGATCTTGCCGGTCGCGTTGTGATCGGTGCCGGTGAAGGTCAGAAAGATCAAAATGGAAAGCCGCTCACGAAGCGAGTGATGGGCGAAGCAGGCGGTGAGGAAACCCACACGCTCTCGCTCGACGAAATGCCCAGTCATTCGCATACCGCGCAGGGCTACAACGGCACGGATCGCGCAGCCAACCAGGGCGGTCAGGGAGATGTTCTCTTCGCTGCCACGAACTCGAGAACAGGCACCGAAGGCAAAGGGCAAGCTCACAACAACATGCAGCCCTACCTTGTGCTTCGGTACTGCGAGAAATCCTGATTTTCCGTTTCCCCCGCCGCACCGCGGTCGATGACAACATCTGCTTCCGGCCGGTATGGCCGGGAGCAACCGGTGCAGATTTAGCCTGCGGGGGCTGCGTTTGAGGTTGCCGCTGCCCTACCGCCACGCCAGCAGCAAGACCACCAGCACGATCAGCCCCGCCGACAGGCTTTTCCAGAAGATCAGTGGATTGCGATCATAGAGCGATCGCCGGGCAGTTGCGGCGGGCTTGGCCCACATCGCGCCGTTTTCCAGTTCGTGCGAGAACTCGATGACGTCGCCGAAGCGTTGCGCGGGATCGATGCTGAGCGCCTTGCCAATCACGGCATCGAGCCAGGCCGGCAGGTCGGGGCGATAGCGCGACAGCGGCGCGGGTTTGGTGAAGCGGGGCCGCGAGAACGGTTCGATCTCGCCGTAGGGGTAGGCGGCGGTGAAGGTTCGGTACACAGTGACGCCGAGCGCATAGAGATCGGAGAATTCATCGCCGGGTTTTCCGCTGAACAGTTCGGGTGCCATGTAGCTCGCGGTGCCGGGAATGTCCTGCGCCGGAAAATCCTCGAGCAGGGGCACGCGGGCGACGCCGAGGTCGACCAGCCGCAGTGCGCCGGCCTGCAGCAGGATGACGTTATCAGGCTTGATGTCGCGGTGAATGATGCCGGCCCGGTGCAGCGTCGCCACCGCGCGCGCCAGCTTGGTCGCAATGCCGATGCCTTCCGCGAGCGAGAGCTGCGGCGCGCGATTGAGCCGTTGCTCCAGCGTTTCGCCCTCGTAAAGCGGCATCACTGAGTACAGGCGGGTCTGGCGTTCGGCCGGCAGTTCGATGATTTCGCCGATCCACAGGCTGCGCACCCGCGCCGCCACCCAGGCCTCGCGCACGAAGGCGAGGCGATAGGAGCCTTCGCTGGCGACGCGCGGGTGCGGAAACTTCAAGACGACTTCGCGTCCCTGCACCCGGTCGATCGCCTTGAACAGCCGGCTGTAGCGGCCGTCGGAGAGGATGTCGCCGAGGACGAAGTCGTCGATGACATCTTCTGGCTCCGGCAAATCCAAAATCGGCAGCGTCGCGATCGAATGGGTGAGCTCGTCGCGGTCCGCCGGCGGCAGGTCGACGACATCGAGCACCAGCGCCGTCATGTTGTCGCTGGAGCCGGCGTCGAGCGCTGCGTCGACCAGCGCGCGGGCGGATTCTTCCGGCGAGGTGCGTTCGCTCAACAGCACCTGCAGGCGATGATCGGGCAGCGCCCCATGCACGCCGTCGCTGCAGATCAGCAGCCGGTCGTGTTGCCGCAGCCCGATGGTCGCATAGTCGAAGCGCGCAAAGTCCTCGAAGCCGATCGCGCGGCTGAGCTGGTGGGCGAGGTCGCCGCGCCCGGCGATGTGATCCTTGGTCAACCGTTCCAGGCGGCCTTCGCTCAAACGGTAGGCGCGGGTGTCGCCGATATGGATCACGTGGCAGAGCCTGCGTGATAGGATGATCGAAGAGAAGGCGCAGCTCATGCCGCTCAGCAGCGGGTCGGTGCGGCCCTGGGTATAGATCCAGTTGTTGGCGGCTTCGAGCGAGCGCGAAGCGCGGCGCCGTGCGCCGAGCGTCTCCGGCAGCGAATAATAGGCGTCGATGAAACTGCGGATCGCGAGCTCGGCGGCTTCGCGTCCGCCCTTGTGTCCGCCGACGCCGTCGGCGACGGCGGCGACGATGTCGCGGTTGGCGATGCCGGCGTCACGTTTGTTGACGCCGGATTGCCCGAGGCAAACGCCGACATAATCCTCATTGCCGGATCGCTTGCCGGTCTCGCTGACGAAACCGACACGAACCTGAAGATCTCGTTGCGAACCGATCGTCACGCGCTAAGCCTGTCAAGGAACGGCGCGGGTCGTCAGACCCGCGCTCCCGACGCCGCGCCCCAGGTGGTGCGCCAGCGGACCTTGACCATGGCAAGTCCGAGGAAGCCAAGCAACGCCAGCGCGCCAAAAAACAGGAACCCGGCGCCGAACCCGCCGGTCATGCCCTTGGCGATGCCGAGCGTCTTGGCGAGGAAGAAACCGCCGACGCCGCCGGCGCAGCCGACCATGCCGGTCATCATGCCGATCTCGTGGCGGAAACGCAGCGGGATGAGCTGAAACACCGCACCGTTGCCCATGCCGAGTGCGAGCACGCCGATCGAGAACAGCAGCACCGATATCCAGGCGATGCGCGGCATCTCGGTCAACGCCCAGCCGGCCTGCGCCGGCGCGGTCGGGCCTTCCGGCATGAAGGCAATGACGACATAGGCGGCGACGACGATTCCGAACAGGATCGACAGCGAACGGATGCCACCGATCCGGTCGGCGATCATGCCGCCAACTGGACGGAAGCCGGAGCCGAAGGCGACGATCAGCGCAACCAGCATTCCCGCCGCGACACCCGAGACGTGATACTGCACGGTGAAGTACAGCGGCAATGCATTCGCGAGACCGACAAAGCCGCCGAAGGTAATGAAGTAGAAGAACATGAACCAGCGGCTGTCGGGGTCGCGGAACAGGGCCCCATAGGCCTTGAGCGAAACCGGCTTGCGTTCACCCGGCGCATCCTTGGCGGCGAATGCGTAGTAGGCCAGGATCAGGATCATCGGAACCAGCAGCACGCCGAACACGGTCTGCCAGCCGTAATGCTCGGCGATCGACGGGGCGAGCAGGGTGTCGAGCACGACGCCCATGTTGCCGGCGCCGGCGATGCCCATCACCACGCCCTGATATTGCGGCGGATACCAGCGGCTCGCCTGCGGCAGCGCCACCGCGAACGAGGCGCCGCCGATGCCGAGCGCAAGGCCGAAGATCTCGATCGACAGTTTGTTCGGAAGTCCGAAGCGCCAGACCCAGATGGTCGCGGCGATGACGACGATTTGCGCGATGATTCCGGTCCGCTTGGCGCCGATGATATCCGCGAAGATGCCCATCGGGACCCGCAGCAGCGCGCCGGCCAGAACGGGGATCGCAACCAGCGTGAACTTCTCGTCAACGGCGAGGTTCATGTCGCGCGCGATGTAGACGATCAACGGACCGAGCGCGACCCAGGCCATGAAGCTGATGTCGAAATAGAGGAACGCGGCCAGCAGCGTCGGCCAGTGGCCGGCTTTCTTAAATTCAGCGAGCTTCATCAAGTAGCCTCGAGCATTGGGGCCGGAATGACGCGCGCAAACGCGCGGCCATTGCGGCACACAAAGGGTCAAATTTTCGGAAGCGAGTCGTCTCGTCGTTGAGAAGCACTCGGGCAAATGTCAGCAATTCATGTGCCAACAAATCGCGCACGCAACTTCGCGAGCGTTCGCAGTGCCTTGTGATGCGCGGACGATCTGGAGCGCAATTCGTGGGTGCTCCGTTTGTCGGCAAGGGCAGCCACTCGAACGTGCAGCATGGTGCTTTAATATGCGGCGCTGCACCCTGGCCCGTAGAATTCCTTCGAAGCGAAGCCTGTCAATCGATTGCCGGTTCGATAGGCAGTAGTGCCGTAAGATTGCGGATAAGCGCCCGCCTAATGCGTAAGAGATAGTCTTTTTGGCTCATATTTTGGGCATTTCCGCATGATTAACGCGGCCCGCGCGGCCCGAAACCCCGCGCTATGAGTGTGGCACGTCTCTTGAATAGTGCAGATCAACGATCGTCATAGTCGACGATCTCCTGCCCGCTGATGGGCGCTCCCAATCATTGACGATTCCTTGCCAGTCGACGACGCGCATCCGCGTCGCCGGATGGCGCCCATCGGATCAAAGTCAGAAGGCAGATCATGCTCGAGAAAGTCAGCAAGCAGAAGTTGGTGGTGATCGGCAACGGGATGGCGGGAATCCGCACCGTCGAAACGCTGCTGGATCGCGCGCCCGATCTTTACGACATCACCGTCTTCGGCTCCGAGCCGTACGGCAACTACAACCGGATTCTCTTGTCGCCGGTGCTGGCGGGCGAGAAGACCGTCGACGACATCATGCTCAACACCGTGCAATGGTACGACGACAACGGCATCACGCTGCGCAAGAACGAAATGATCACGATGATCGACCGGCGCACCTGCGAGGTCGTCACATCAGAAGGCGCGCGCGTTCCCTACGATCGCCTGCTGATCGCCACCGGTTCCAATCCGATCATGTTGCCGATCCCGGGCAAGGACCTCAAGGGCGTCATCGGCTTTCGCGACATCCAGGACGTCGAGCGCATGGTCGAGGCCTCGACCCACTACAAGCATGCGGTGGTGATCGGCGGCGGCTTGCTCGGGCTGGAGGCCGCCAACGGTCTGATGAAGCGCGGCATGAACGTTACCGTCGTGCATCTGCTCGACACGCTGATGGAACGTCAGCTCGATCCGGTTGCGGGCGGCATGCTGCGCAAGTCGCTGGAAGAGCGCGGCATGGTGTTCGAGATGCCGGCGCAGACGCAGGCCATCCTCGGTGACGACCGTGTCACCGGCGTGCGCTTTGCCGACGGCGAGGAAATCCCGGCCGATCTGGTGGTGATGGCCGTCGGTATCCGCCCCAATGTCGAGCTGGCGCGCAAGGCCGGGCTCTATTGCGAGCGCGGCATCGTCGTCTCCGACACCATGCAGACCTATGACGGGCGCATCTATGCGGTCGGCGAATGCGTGCAGCACCGTCGCCAGGTCTACGGTCTGGTGGCCCCGCTGTTCGACCAGGCCAAGGTGTGCGCCAACCATCTCGCGATGAAGGGCTTTGCCACCTATGACGGCTCGGTCACTTCGACCAAGCTGAAGGTGACCGGCATCGACCTGTTTTCGGCCGGCGATTTCGCGACCGGTCCGGACCGGGAGGAGATCGTGCTGCAGGATGCCACCCGCGGCGTCTACAAGCGCATCGTCATCCAGGGCAAGAAGATCGTCGGCGCCGTGCTTTACGGCGATACGGTCGACGGCCCCTGGTATTTCCAGCACCTGCGCGACGGCACCGACATTTCGCAGATGCGCGAGCGGCTGGTGTTCGGCTCCGCCAACCTCGGCGACGGCGGCCATAGCGGCCAGAACTCGGTCGCCGCGATGAGCGACGATGCCGAGATCTGCGGTTGCAACGGCGTCTGCAAGGGCACGATCGTCAAGGCGATCAGCGAAAAGAAGCTGTTCACGATCGACGATGTCCGCGCCCACACCAAGGCGTCGTCATCCTGCGGTTCCTGCACCGGTCTCGTCGAACAGGTGCTCGCCTTCACGCTCGGCGGCGACTACTCGGTCGCCCCGAAGGTCAAGCCGATCTGTGCCTGCACCGATCACAGCCACGACGATGCGCGCCGCGTCATCGTCGAGCAGGGCTTGAAGACCATCCCCGACGTCATGAAATTCATGGACTGGAAGACGCCCAACGGCTGCCATTCCTGCCGTCCGGCGCTGAATTACTACCTGGTCGCGCAGTGGCCCGGCGAATATCGCGACGACGGCCAGTCGCGCTACATCAACGAGCGGGTTCACGCCAATATCCAGAAGGACGGCACCTATTCGGTGGTGCCGCGGATGTGGGGCGGCGTCACCACGCCCGATGAACTGCGCGCCATCGCCGATGTCGCCGACAAGTTCAAGATCCCGACGGTCAAGGTCACCGGCGGCCAGCGCATCGACCTGCTCGGCGTCAAGAAGGAGGATCTGCCCGCGGTCTGGGCCGACCTCAACGACGCCGGCATGGTGTCCGGCCATGCCTATGCCAAGGGCCTGCGCACGGTGAAGACCTGCGTCGGTTCGGAATGGTGCCGCTTCGGCACCCAGGATTCGACCGCGCTCGGCATTGCGATCGAAAAATTCATGTGGGGCTCGTGGACACCGGCCAAGGTCAAGCTCGGCGTCTCCGGCTGCCCGCGTAACTGCGCGGAAGCAACCTGCAAGGACGTCGGCGTGATCTGCGTCGATTCCGGTTTCGAAATCCATTTCGCCGGCGCTGCCGGCCTGCACATCAAGGGAACCGAATTCCTTGGGAAAGTCTCGACCGAGCAGGAGACGCTCGAAATCATCGTCGCGCTGACGCAGCTCTATCGCGAGCAGGGCTGGTACCTGGAGCGCATGTACAAGTGGTGCGATCGCATCGGCCTCGATGCCATCCGCAAGCTCGTCGTCGACGACGTTGCCAACCGCAAGGCGCTGTTCGGCCGCTTCGCCCATTCGCAACAGTTCGCGCAGAGCGATCCCTGGGCCGAGCGCGCCCGGCGCGGCGTCGACAGCAATGAATTCAAGCCGATGGCGGAGCTGGAACTCGCATGACCAACTGGATCGAAATCGGAGCCCTGACCGACATTCCCGTGCTGGGCTCGCGCGTGGTGAAAACCGCGGCCGGAAACATCGCGGTGTTCCGCACCGCCGACGACGAAGTGTTCGCGCTCGACGATCGCTGTCCGCACAAGGGTGGTCCGCTGTCGCAGGGCATCGTTCACAACAAGCGTGTCACCTGTCCGCTGCACAATTTCGTCATCGATCTCAAGAGCGGTGTGGCAGTTGCGCCTGACGAGGGCTGTACGCGGGCGCATCCGGCCAAGGTGGAGAACAACGTGGTCTGGCTCTATGTCCAGGCCGCCACAGCTCCCGCCGAGTGAGGGTGATCGCGCGTGCCGGTCAAGACAACCTGCCCTTATTGCGGTGTCGGCTGCGGCGTCGTTGCCGGCCGGGATGCCGCGGGTGCGGTCACCGTCCGGGGCGATCTGCATCATCCGGCGAATTTCGGGCGGCTGTGCGCCAAGGGATCGGCGCTCGCCGAAACCGTCGGGCTTGAAGGGCGGCTGCTCGGACCCGTGGTCAACGGGCAGGAAGCGACCTGGGACACGGCGCTCGATTTCGTCGCCGAGGAGTTCAGCAAGACGATCCGGACGCACGGGCCGGATTCGGTGGCGTTCTATGTCTCCGGTCAGATCCTGACCGAGGACTATTACGTCATCAACAAGCTCGCCAAGGGTTTTGTCGGCACCGCCAATATCGATACCAATTCGCGGCTGTGCATGGCCTCCAGCGTCGCCGGCCACAAGCGCGCGTTCGGCAGCGATACGGTGCCGGGCAGCTATGAGGATCTCGAAACCGCCGATCTGCTGGTGCTGGTCGGCTCCAACGCCGCCTGGTGCCATCCGATCCTCTACCAGCGCATGGTGGCGGCAAAGGCCAGTAATCCCGCCTGCCGCATCGTCGTGATCGACCCGCGCCGGACCGCGACATGCGAAGGCGCCGACCTGCATCTGCCGCTGCGTTCCGGCAGCGACTCCGTTCTGTTCAACGGCCTGCTGGCCCATCTGGCGTCCACGCCGGCTGTCGATGGCGCGTTCGTGCGCGATGCCACCACCGGCGCGGAAGCTGCACTTCAGCAGGTTGCCGGCCAGACCGTCGCGCAGACCGCTGATATCTGCGGGCTGGCGGAGGGCGCCGTCGAACTGTTCTTCGACTGGTTCGCGAAGACCGAGCGCGTCGTCACGCTGTATTCGCAGGGGATCAACCAGTCGAGCAGCGGCGTCGACAAGGTCAATGCGATCATCAACTGCCATTTGCTGACGGGCCGGATCGGCCGTCCCGGCATGGGGCCGTTCTCGCTCACCGGCCAGCCCAATGCGATGGGCGGACGCGAAGTCGGCGGGCTCGCCAACCAGCTCGCCGCCCATATGGAGCTCGACAACGCCAAGCATCGCGACATCGTTCAGCGGTTCTGGCATTCGCCTGTGATCGCAGACCGGCCCGGGCTGAAAGCCGTCGACATGTTCGACGCGATCGCGGACGGCCGCATCAAGGCGGTCTGGATCATGTCGACCAATCCGCTGGTCAGCCTGCCGGATGCGAACCGCGTCCGTGCGGCGCTCGAGGCCTGCGACCTCGTCGTCGTTTCCGATTGCATGCGGCACACCGACACCACGCGCCATGCCCATGTGCTGCTGCCGGCGCTGACCTGGGGCGAGAAGGACGGCACCGTCACCAATTCCGAGCGCCGTATCTCGCGGCAGCGATCGTTTCTGCCGCCGCCGGGATCGGCGCGCGCGGACTGGCAGGCGGTCTGCGACGTCGCCCGTCGCATGGGATATTCCGGCTTTGACTATCGCAACGCCGCCGACATTTTCCGCGAGCATGCCGCGCTATCCGGTTTCGAGAATCAAGGCGCGCGCGATTTCGATCTGTCCGCGCTGAGCACGCTCGACGACCGTGCCTATGATGCGCTGGCGCCGATCCAGTGGCCGGTGACGCGGGACTATCCGACCGGCACGCCGCGAATGTTCGAGAACCGCAAATTCTTCACCCCCGACCGCAAGGCGCGTTTCGTGCCGGTAACGCCGCGCGCGGCGGTGAACGCGACCAGCCGCGACTATCCGCTGGTGCTCAATACCGGGCGGATCCGCGATCAGTGGCACACCATGACGCGCACCGGAAAATCGGCGCGGCTGATGGCGCATACGTTCGAACCCTCCGTCGAATTCCACCCCGACGATGCGCGCCAGGCCGGCATCGAGGACGGCGCGCTGGCGCGGCTGACCACCCCATGGGGCGAGATGGTGGCACGCGTTGCCGTCACCGCCGAACAGCGGCGTGGCTGCGTGTTCGTGCCGATGCACTGGAACGGCGAATTTGCCGGCGAGGCCAGAGTCAATGCGCTGGTCAATCCCGCCACCGATCCGATCTCCGGACAACCGGAATCGAAGCACACGCCGGTCAAGGCCGAAGCCTACTTGCCGAAATGGCATGCCTTCATTCTCAGCCGCCAGGAGATCGAGCGGCCCGCCGGCGGTTACTGGGTCAGCGGGCTTTCCGGCAATTGCTGGCGGATGGAACTCGCGGGCGAGGAACGGCCGCCGAGCTGGCGCGACTGGGCGAGGGCTCAGCTTCGCGTCGGGCCCGACGTCGAATGGATCGCCTATCGCGATCCCAATGCCGGACGTTATCGCTACGCGGCCGTTCGCGACGGTCGGCTGGAAGGCTGCGTGTTCGTCGCGCCGGACCACAGGCTGGTCTCGCGGTCGTGGCTGTCCGGACTGTTTGCGGAACAGACGCTGTCGTCGAATGCGCGGGCATCGCTGTTGATCGGACGGCCGCATGACGCCGGCCAGGATCTGGGGCCGATCGTCTGTTCCTGTTTCGGGATCGGCCAGCATCAGATCTCGGCCGAAATCCGCAAGGGCGCAGGCAGCGTCGAGGCGATCGGACGGCAGTTGAAAGCCGGAACCAATTGCGGGGCGTGCAAGCCTGAAATCGGCAAGCTGTTGCGGAGCGTGGCCGCGCCGGTGTCGCAACCGGCTTGAGCGTCGGCGTCGCCCGGCATTTGCGGCGCTGGCCCAACCGTGCGATAATACATCGGTTTCAGCTTCGCGGAAAAGAGCGGCCGGATGGCACAGGCGGACTATGAATCGCTGCTGACCAGCATCGATCAGCTCTATGCGGCGGCGCTCGATCCCACCCGCTGGCAGGACTTCCTCGCTTCGCTGGCCGCACAATTCGACGCCCAGAACGCCTTTGTCTGCGAAGTCGAATATCGCCAGCGCAGCCTGGCCTATGTCGGCCTGCAACAGGCGGCGCGCGCCCGCGTCCCGGTGCAGCGCTACGAGACCTTGATCGGCGAAGATCCGCGCACCCACGCGTTCCGCACCAGCGGTGTGCAGCCGGTGCACTGCCGGATGGCGACCACGACGGAACGGCTGCACGGCTCACGGGTGTACCGCGATTATCTCAAGCCGCTCGGCATCGAATATACGATGGTGGTGGTGCTGCCGCTGCGCGACGGCACCACGCGCGATCTCGGCCTCACCCGTAGCGCCGAAGGCCGGCCGTTCGACGAGAACGATCGCGGGCTGATGAGCCGGCTGATCCCGCATGTCGAGCGCGCCTTCACGATCAACGGTGCGCTGGAATCCAAACTCGCGTCGGCGCGACTGCTGGAGCCGGTCCGCAACGCCGCTCCCGGACTGCTTGAGAAGACGTTCGCGCTCACGCCGTCACAGGCGCGACTCGCGGCGCTGCTCCATGACGGGGCGAGCGTGCGGCAGGCGGCAGAGAAGCTCGGCATCACCGAAGGCAGCGCGCGGCAATATCTGCGCCGCATCTTTGCCAAGACCGGTACCAGCCGCCAGATCGACCTGATCCGCGAAATCGCCCGGGCCGTAGTGACCGGGGGCCGGTTCGGTTCGAATTAGCTGCGGGGCACCCGATTCGATTTGCTTGCGTCCATCTCTCGGACCACACCACGACGATCCTTCCCGGCCGGGTAAAAGTCTCATTATATCTCTGATGTTGTCGCGAATTGTCGCGTCTCTTGCGCGGCTTCCTTCGATTGCTTCGGTGAAGATACGATGCGGAGTTGTGCGCTTTTCTCGCGCGAAGCGCTCGACTTCATCAAATGTTTCCCCCCGCGATCGGCTCGCGATAATTACCCTAAGGCCACGGTACCGGTCGATAAGCTCCAGTCCCTCTCTGACAACTCTAGCGTTGTCCCCGTAGCTGTTCACGCCTTCGCCGGTGGCGTTCCATCCGCCTTTATCCAGAGCTTAGCACCGCCCGCGATGTTGCGCGCCCCGCGTAAAAGGCTGATGATCGTTGGCGCCGGTGGACAGCGGGGGAGTGCGAAATGAGCCAGGTACAGGACGTGACGGGGTTGGTTCTCCCGGGCCCGGTCTCGGAGACCGACAGCAACGCCCGCAAGGCGATGTGGGGCTCTGCCATCGGCTATGCGATGGATGGCTTCGATCTCCTGATCCTCGGTTTTATGCTGAATGCGATTTCAGGCGATCTGCATCTCACCTCGGTGCAAGCCGCGTCACTGGTGACCGCAACGCTTGTGGGCGCGGTCGTCGGTGGATTTGGATTTGGAATGCTGTCGGACCGGTTGGGCCGGGTGCGTGTTTTGACCTGGACCATCGTCGTATTCGCCGTGTTTACGGGAATGTGCGCCCTGGCGCAGGGTTACTGGGATCTCCTGGTCTACCGGGGCATTGCCGGTCTCGGTCTCGGCGGAGAATTCGGGATCGGCATGGCGCTGGTGGCCGAGGCCTGGCCCAGTTCGAAACGTGCGCGCGCCTGCTCGTATGTGGGACTGGGATGGCAGCTCGGTGTCCTGGCCGCCGCCCTGCTGACGCCGTTGCTGTTGCCGGTGATCGGCTGGCGCGGCATGTTTGTCGTCGGCATTTTCCCGGCGATCGTGAGTTACTTCATCAGGAGCGTT
>Ga0209023_10001097_pt1 | contig 37504 bp, 38 predicted proteins | sample LakOneMetagenome_FD_187468 | JGI IMG/M metagenome (GOLD analysis project Ga0209023, IMG submission 187468) | Freshwater and sediment microbial communities from Lake Erie, Canada (SPAdes) (version 2) | ecosystem: Environmental > Aquatic > Freshwater > Lentic | place: Lake Erie, Canada...
CCGTTGCGTTGGTCGGTTGGAATGATGGGGATGGAGCCGCAGGAGTTTGGGGGTTATGTCGACTGTCACCGTAATTGCAGTGAGGGTTAAATGGTAATGACAAGACTGGAGGGCGCGTACAGCGTCCTCGAAATTGGGAAAAAAAAGGAGGCGGAAGGAGATCTTCGCCGGGCTCACATGGCGTATGAAACCGTCATTAGAGATTTCATGCACCTTTCCTTTGTAGAATGCTCCGGCGTTGTACAATTAAATACTTGGCTCTCAAATCATCCATTTGAGCTAGCGGTGGAGAAATTCATCGCCGTCACCGAACAGATTGTTGAAAAGCCGAGAGAAAAATGGGCAGTTTATTTTCAAAGTGGTAATTATCTTCCCATTGCCTTTTCCCATCTTTTCGCAGCTTTAGGTCAGCATGAACGAGCGCGCTTCTTGGGTGAAGTCGCAGCGGAGCCTGCGCTCTTTGCTACGACATTCTGGGGCGAATTTGGTAAGATGTATCGTGGGCTGTTCGTAGGAACGACCTATACGCCTCAGTATGGGAAATTGAATTTCTTAGAAAACTACGAATTGGCCTACGTCAATCTGATGTCGGCCGTGATGCGTGGTGAATCCATTGAAATGCCTATTGCGGAGATCGACCGCCAATTTATTGCTCGTAATGCAGACGTAAGGATGAACGCCGCCGATGCTTATATGATCGAGGGAAGCCCGGAACATCCGGTCAGATTCGATTTCCGGAAGGCAGGGCTGCTGGCTACGATCGCGAACACAAAATTGCGGGCCGTCACTTAAGCCGCAGAAAGTGTTGGCGGACTCAAGACGCTCGGGCCGGGCTGGCGCGTGCTCGCTCCCGCTGGCGAAGGTGCCGCAACGGGCGCCCTTCCGAAGGGTTATCAGACTGTTTCGCGGTAAGCGTGGCGTGACGACCGCAGGGTTATGCGGCGAGTTTTGCGGGCTGTGGCGGTTGCCAGTTCCATGGCATGAGTTCGTCCCAGCGCGCCGCAGGCCAGTCGGCGGCGATCTTGGCGATGACGTCGGCGATATAGGTCTGCGGATCGACGCCGCCCAGCTTGCAAGTCTCGATGATGGGATTACGGTGACACGTGCAATAACCCCTTTATTCTTTACCCCGCGACCGCTAGCCTGGCCCAATGGCCAGGCTAGCGCGCATCGTCCTCCCAGGCGTCCCGCACCACATCACCCAGCGCGGCAACCGGCGCGAGCAGACCTTCTTTGAGGATGGCGACTACGCGCTCTATCTCGATCTCCTCGCAGAAGCGGCGGCACGGTCCGGGGTGGCGATCTGGGCTTATTGCCTCATGCCGAACCACGTCCACATCGTCGCGGTGCCCAGCAACGAGGATGGCCTGCGCCGCACCTTCCGTTACGTCCATCGGCATTACACGGGCTACATCAACGCCAGGATGCGCGTGACGGGGCATCTGTGGCAGGGGCGGTTCAGCTCTGTCGCGATGGACGAGGCGCATCTGGTCTGCGCGCTGCGCTATGTCGCGCTCAATCCGGTCCGTGCGCGGCTGGTCGATCGGGCGGAGGATTGGCGCTGGTCGAGCACGCGCGCCCATCTCGCCGGAGAAAGTGACGGCTATGTCGATGTCGCCGCCGCGCTGGAGCGCGTCGGCAATTTTCGTGCCTTCCTGGGTGAGGATTTTGACGAGGCGCTGACCTACGCGGGGCTGCGCAAGGCCGAAAGCGTTGGGCGCCCGGTGGGATCAGCTGAATGGCTGGCGGACATGGAAGCGCGCACTGGCATCACCCTCTCCCCCGGCAAGCGCGGGCCGAAATCCAAGAGAGTATAATTAGGGGTTATTGCACCTGTCACCGTAATTCTACAACATATTCCGACAAACAACTTTGGTCCGGGGAGGCCGTTGCCGTGACGAAATACGAAATGATTGACCCCACCCTCTCGGAATGGGGCAAAGCGAACGGCATTCACTGGTATTCTGAATATCAAGACACCGAGGTGAGGACATTTTACCTCAACGCCAATCGACGGGATCGAGTGCAAATAGCAGTTGATGTTCCCGAAGATGGAACGACGACAATTCGCATTGGTCAAAATGAACGGGGCTTGCCGCGATTAAATCGGGTGGAGAGCATTGTCTCTTCAATTTCCGACCTATCGGCTTCGCTTGATAATGCGCTTCAAATCGCTCGCGAGTGGGCATCTCATTAATCCATCGACGACTGCTCTGTTGCCGCAAAGGGAACACCACTCACGTTCGACAAGGCTGAATTACGGAATTACGGTGACAGGTGCGAAAACCCCTAAATAGGTGAGAGTTTATTGGACCCTACTCCAATTTCCATGCCAAGCGCCAACTTCCCTCCTGCACCGTAACTTTCCGGCTTGCCCCCAACTCATAACTTCGGGCATGTCCCAGCTTTAGAAGACAAGCGTTCGAAGTCCGTCCCGGGCCGCGCCTCGATCCGGCCAGTATCCAACGCCCCGGACGACGACGAAGGAGCCTGAGTATGCGGCACCCCTCCCTGATCTTGCTTCCCGCGCTCGGGCTAATGCTTTCAGCCTGCACCTGGGCGGAAAACGATCTCGATCGGGGCCTTGCCTATGGCTCGAATCAGGAGCGGCTGGTCCGCAAGGCGGATGCGGGGCGCAAGGCAGGAAAGCTGCCTTCTGGGGTCAATGCTTACCTTTGGCGCGCGGCGATGGACACGGTGGGTTTCATCCCGCTGGAGACGGCCGACCCGAAGGCGGGGCGGATCGTCACCCAATGGTATACCCCGCCGGGTGCGGCGGGCGAGCGGACGCAACTGACGATCGAAGTGCTCGATCCCGACCTGCGGCGCGATACGGTGCGGGTTTCGGTGACGTGAACAGCGAACAACGGAACAACGGGGACACCCAATAGGGTGTCCCCTACTGATCCTGCCCCCTACTGATCCTTCCGCCCCCGTCGCCCGTCCCACTCGACATTCCCGAACCCGGGTGCCACTCTCCCCGCATGCGCGAGAAGGAACTCAGGCTGGCCCTTGTCTGCTATGGCGGCATCAGCCTTGCCATCTACATGCACGGCGTCACCAAGGAGATCTGGCACCTTGTCCGCGCCAGCCGCGCCTATCATAGCGGGCTTGCGCCCGGCACGAAGGTCGAGGCGGTCTATGTCGCGCTGTTCAAGCTGATCGAGAAAACCGAGCACCTGAAACTCCGCGTCCTGACCGACATCATTGCTGGCGCAAGCGCGGGCGGGATCAACGGCGTCTTCCTGGCGCAAGCGATCACGAGCGGCCAGTCGCTCGATCCGCTGACCGACATGTGGCTCGACAATGCCGATGTCGACCGGTTGCTTGATCCCGACGCGCGACCGATTTCGTCCTTTACCAAATTCTGGGCGACGCCGATTGCCTGGCTTGCCTTCGGGCGGCGCGGCGGGACGGTCGAGCGGACCGTCGAGGCCGAGGGCCGCGAGGAAGTGCGCAGCAAGCTCTCGCGCTTCGTCCGCGCCCGCTGGTTCGAGCCGCCCTTTGGCGGTCCGGTCTTTACGGGCATGCTGCTCGACGCGTTCGATGCGATGGCGAAGTCGAAGACCGAAAGGCGCCTGCTGCCTGCAACCCAGCCGCTCGACCTGTTCGTGACGGTCACCGATTTTGCCGGACATCCCGAAACGCTCCGGCTCCACAGCCCGACGCACGTGGTTGAGACCGAGCACCGGCTGACGCTCTCCTTCTCCGACCGGGCGGCGCGCGGCACACAATTTCAGGACATTGCCGCGCTGACTTTTGCCGCGCGGGCAACGGCAAGCTTTCCCGGCGCCTTTCCGCCGTTCAACGTGTCGGAACTCGATTCGGTGCTGGCGGATCGCGGGCGCACCTGGCCGGGCCGGGCCGAATTCCTTGCACGATCGCTGCCGGGGCTGATGAAGAACGCCGAAACCACAGTCCTGATCGACGGCTCGGTGCTTGCCAATGCGCCGTTCAGCCCGGCGGTCGATGCGCTGCGTGACCGCCCGTCGCGCCGCGAGGTCGACCGGCGCTTCGTCTATATCGATCCCAAGCCGGGGATGCGCTCGGTGCGTTTGACGAAGAAGGGCAATGCGGAACTGCCCGGCTTTTTCGCGACGATCTTCGGGGCGATGTCCGATATTCCGCGCGAACAGCCGATCCGCGACAGCCTTGAGGCGATCGAGGGGCGGTCGTCGCGGATCCGGCGAATGCAGCGGATCATCGATGCGCTGCGGCCGGATGTCGAGTCCGCGATCGAGGCGATGTTTGGCCGCACTTTCTTCCTCGACAGCCCGACGCCTGCGCGGCTCAAGAACTGGCGCAGCAAGGCGCAGGAGCGGGCCGCGCGCGATGCGGGCTACACCTATGCCGCCTATGGCCATGCGAAACTTTCGCACATCGTGGAAGAAATCGCGGCGCTCGCCGCCCGGCAGGATCCGGAGCTTCGCGGCGCCCGCTTCGAAACGCTCCGGCAATCGCTGTGGGACGAGGTCCGCCGCCGCGGCGCCGACATCATCTCGCACGGGCTGGGCAAGGGGGCGAGCCCCGCGGCGATTGCGTTTTTCCGGGCGCACGACCTGAGGTTCCGGATCCGCCGGCTGCGCTTCGTGCTGCGGGCGGTCGATGCGCTCCAGGTCCAGGGCAAGGTCGCCGAGGATGATGTGGAGCCGCTGCGCGAGGCCATCTTCAAGCTGCTGTCGCGCTATCTCGACCGCGAGGGCGTCGGTTTCTACAAGCAGTTCAGCCACGAAAACGCCGCAGCAATGCTCGACGATATCGAAGCGCAGCGCGGCTTGACCCAGCTCGATGCCGAAATCGACGCCGAATTCGCGCAGGCCTTCGGCAACTGCCCCAAGGGATCGCGCCGCTCGATCCTCTATGCCTATCTGGGTTTTCCCTTCTACGACCTTACAACCCTGCCGATGCTTCAGGGCGAAGGGCTGGACGAGTTCGACCCGATCAAGGTCGACCGCATCTCCCCCGAAGACGCAACCGCGATCCGCAAAGGCGTTGTAGAGACGCTCAAAGGCATCCAGCTCAACAGTTTCGGCGCCTTTTTCAGCCGCTCGTACCGCGAGAATGATTATCTCTGGGGCCGGCTCCACGGCGCCGACCGGCTGTTCGATATCGTGGTCTCGAGTGCGGCACTCGAGTCGGACGATGCCGCTACGCTCAAGCGGGAGTTGCTCTATGCCGTGCTCGAGGAAGAACAGCCGCGGCTCCTCAAAATCCCCGACTTGTTCGAAACCCTGCAACGCGAGATTGCAGCGGGGCCGGTTGCGGCCTAAATCAGCCCTGATGGGTCAATAAGAGAATGGGTGGGCAATGCAATTCCTGAAGACGCTGTTCTGGGTGCTGATCGCGGTTGCGGCGATGCTGTTTGCGTTCAACAACTGGACCGACACCGAAATCGCGCTCTGGAACAATATGGTCTGGGCAACGAAACTGCCGGTGCCGCTGTTCTTCGCCTTTCTGTTGGGCCTTGTCCCGACCCTGCTGCTTCACCGGACCACCCGCTGGAGCCTGAAGCGGAAGATCTCGACAATGGAACGCGCCCTCTCCGAAGTGGGGTCCCCCGCTGCGCCCGGGCCAAAGTCATCGGCCGGAGCTATACCGCCAAGCGCCGCGCCGATCGCCGTGCCGCCGGGGGTGGCATGACATCTCCAATTTTCGTTGCGCTCGACACGCCCGATCTTGACCGTGCGAAGGCGATCGCAACAAGCGTGAAAGGCCATGTCGGCGGCATAAAGCTTGGGCTTGAATTCTTCTCGGCCAATGGCCGGGCGGGCGTGCGCGAGATGGCCGCGCTCGGTCTGCCGATCTTCCTCGACCTCAAGCTGCACGATATTCCCAACACCGTTGCGAAAGCGGTGCAGGCGCTGCGGCCATTGAAGCCTGCGATCCTGACCATTCATGCTGCGGGAGGCCGCGCAATGATGGAAGATGCCAAGGCCGCCGCGCCCGAAGGCACAAAGGTCATTGCAGTCACCGTTCTGACAAGCCTTGATGGCACCGACCTCGAGTCGATCGGCCTCGACGCCAATCCGCATGCCCAGGTCGAGCGGCTGACCCTGCTCGCAAGGCAGGCTGGCCTCGATGGCGTGGTCTGCTCGGGAAACGAGGTCAAGGCGGCCCGCAAGCTCTGGCCCAAGGGCTTTTTCGTGGTGCCGGGCGTCCGCCCTGCGGATGGATCGACGGGCGACCAGAAGCGCGTGGTTACGCCGCGCGCCGCGCTCGATGCGGGAGCGTCGATCCTTGTCATCGGGCGGCCGATCACTCAGGCGACGAACCCGGGCGTTGCCGCCCGTGCGATTGAGGCAACGCTCTAGCGCCATGCCCGTCCAGGCCAAGATATGCGGGCTTTCGACGCCCGAAACGGTCGACGCCGCGATCAAGGGCGGGGCGAGCCATGTCGGGCTCAACTTTTTCCCGCCGAGCCCGCGCAGTATCTCCTTCGATCAGGCGCGCGCGCTTGCCGAACGGATTCCCGGCCATGTCCGGCACGTCGGCGTTTTCGTCGACCCCTGCAATACGTTGCTCGATCAGGCTATCGCAGCAGGGCAGCTCGACATCGTTCAGCTTCACAAGACGACGCCAGGCCGAGCCGCCGCAATCCGCGAGCATTGTCGGCGCGAAACATGGAGCGCAATCGGCGTCCGCGCGGCCGACGACTTGAAATCGGCAGCCCGCCATCTCGGCGCGGCGGATTTCCTGCTCTATGACACTTTGCAGCCGGAAGATGCGGCGCTCCCCGGCGGGATGGGTGTCCGGTTCGACTGGAGCCTGCTTGCCGGCTTCGCGCATCCCTTGCCCTGGGGCCTTGCAGGCGGACTCACACCGGGAAATGTTGCCGAGGCAATTCACGTTACTGGCGCGCGGCTGGTCGACACGTCCTCCGGCGTGGAATCCGCACCCGGCATCAAGGATGTGGACAAGATCGCTGCGTTCCTTAAAGCGACGGCCAGCTTATGACTCTTCCCAACTCCCTTCGCACCGGACCCGACGAACGCGGGCATTTCGGCCAATTTGGTGGACGCTATGTCGCCGAAACGCTCATGCCGCTCATTCTGGACCTTGAGCGCCACTATGAAGCCGCGAAGGCCGATCCGGCCTTTGCCGCCCAGTTCGAAGACCTGCTCGAACATTATGTCGGACGCCCGAGCCCACTCTATTTCGCCGAGCGGCTGACCGAGGAACTGGGCGGCGCCAAAATCTATTTCAAGCGCGATGAACTCAACCATACCGGCGCTCATAAGATCAACAATTGCGTCGGCCAGATCCTGCTCGCGATGCGGATGGGCAAGACGAAGATCATCGCGGAGACCGGCGCCGGCCAGCATGGCGTCGCCACCGCAACCGTTGCTGCACGCTTCGGCCTTCCCTGCACCATCTTCATGGGCGCGCGCGATATCGAGCGGCAGCAACCCAATGTCTTCCGGATGAAGCTGCTCGGCGCGGAAGTGCATTCGGTCGAAAGCGGTTCGCGGACGCTGAAGGACGCGATGAACGAAGCGCTCCGCTATTGGGTCGCGAATGTCCACGACACTTTCTACATCATCGGCACGGCGGCCGGTCCGCATCCCTATCCCGAACTGGTCCGGGACTTCCAGTCGGTGATCGGAAGGGAAGCGCGCGAACAGATATTGAAGCGCGAGGGCCGCCTGCCCGACCTGCTGGTCGCAGCGATCGGCGGCGGATCGAATGCGATCGGCTTGTTTCATCCCTTCCTCGATGATGCCGAAGTCCAGATGCTCGGCATCGAGGCGGCGGGGCACGGGCTGGACAAGGAGCATGCCGCAAGCCTGACCGGCGGATCGCCGGGCGTCCTCCACGGCAACAAGACCTTCCTGCTGCAGGACGAGGACGGCCAGATCACCGAAGCGCACAGCATTTCCGCCGGGCTGGACTATCCGGGAATCGGCCCCGAACACGCCTGGCTGCATGAGATCGGAAGGGTCCGCTATGACAGCGTGACCGATGTTGAGGCGCTTGAAGGGTTCAAAATGCTCTGCAAGCTCGAAGGAATCATCCCCGCGCTCGAGCCATCCCACGCCATTGCCGCAGTGATGCGGGTCGCGCCGAAAATGGCCAGGGACCAGATCATCATCGCCAATCTGTGCGGGCGCGGAGACAAGGACATTTTCACGGTCGCCGACGCGCTGGGGGTGAAGATATGAGCCGCCTCTCCGCCGTGTTCGGCAAAGGCCGTCCCGCCCTTGCGACGTTTGTGACGGGGGGCGATCCAACCCCCGGTGATACTGGCGCGATCCTCGACGCCCTGGTCGAAGGCGGTGCCGATATCATCGAACTGGGCATGCCTTTCACCGATCCGATGGCGGATGGCCCCGCCATCCAGCTAGCCAATTTGCGCTCGCTCGGCGCGGGCACGAGAACGGCCGATCTGTTCGCGATCGCAACGGCGTTCCGGACCCGGCATCCGCAGGTGCCGCTCGTGCTGATGGGCTATGCCAATCCGATGGTCAGGCGCGGCGCGGACTGGTTCGCTAACGCATGTCGCTCCGCCGGAATCGATGGCGTGATCTGTGTTGACCTGCCACCTGAGGAAGATATCGACCTCGGTCCGGCGCTCCGTGCTGCGGGCGTCGACCTGATCCGGCTGGCGACGCCGACCACGGACGCCGAACGCCTTCCCACAGTCCTCAATGGCGTGTCGGGCTTTGTCTATTATGTGTCAGTAGCGGGCATCACGGGTCTCCAGCAGGCAGGCATTGAAAGCATCGAGTCGGCGGTTGGCCGGCTTAAGGCAGCGACGTCGATCCCGATCATCGTCGGCTTCGGAATCCGGACGCCCGAGCAAGCTGCAGCTGCCGGTGCAGTCGGGGATGGGGTCGCCGTCGGATCTGCGATCGTCGAACTTGTGGGCAAGCACGGCGCCAAGGCGGCTGGCCCCGTGCGGGACTATGTCGCGAGCCTGCGCCGCGCTATGGATGCGCAAACCAAGGAGCATGCGGCATGAACTGGCTGACCCGCGTCCGCAACGCCATTCCCTTCATCGCCAAGCGCGATTCGCCGGACAATCTGTGGATCAAGTGCACCGGTTGTGCGCAGATGATTTTCGCCAAGGAATATGAGGACAATCTCTCGGTCTGTCCCGTGTGCAATCATCATGGCCGGATCGGCCCCACCACGCGCTTCCACCAATTGTTCGACGAAGGTAGCTGGATTGTCCTCGCCAATCCGAAGACCGTCGAGGATCCCCTCAAGTTCCGGGACTCGAAGAAATATGTCGATCGTCTGAAGTCTGCGCGCGCTGAAACCGGCGAAGCCGATGCGCTGATCAATGCGCAGGGGCGAATCGAAGGCCAGCCGATCGTCATCGGCGTCCAGGATTTCGCCTTTATGGGCGGTTCGATGGGCATTGCGGTTGGCGAAGCCTTTATCGCCGGCATCCACACCGCGATCGCCGCCAATTGCCCCTATGTAATCTTCACAGCCTCTGGCGGCGCGCGAATGCAGGAGGGCATTCTCTCGCTGATGCAGATGCCCAAGATGACTGTCGGCGTCCAGGAACTGCGCGATGCCGGCCTGCCCTATATCGTCGTCCTGACCGATCCGACCTCGGGCGGCGTGATGGCAAGCTATGCGATGCTGGGGGACGTCCATATTGCCGAGCCCAAGGCGACCCTTGCCTTTACCGGGCGGCGCGTGATCGAGAACACGATCCGCGAGAAACTGCCCGATGATTTCCAGACCTCGCAATATCTGCTCGATCACGGAATGCTCGACATGGTGGTGTCGCGCAAGGACCTGCGCGAGACGATCGGAAGGCTGATCGGCTATCTGGCGCCGCAGGGAGTGGCGGCCTGACCCACCGTGGCTGACCACGCCCAAAGCGACGACCCCGCCGTCCAGGCGCAACTCGACCGGCTGACGATGCTGTCGCCCGGCCGCGATGTGCTCGGGCTGGAACGCATTTCGGAATTGATGGCCCGGCTCGGCAACCCGCACCGCAAGCTGCCGCCCGTCTTCCACGTCGCCGGGACCAACGGCAAGGGCTCGACCTGCGCGTTCCTGCGCGCCAGCCTCGAGGCGGCGGGCAAGTCCGTGCATGTCTATACCAGCCCGCACCTCATCCGCTTCAACGAGCGAATCCGCGTCGCGGGCAAGCTGATCGAGGATGCGGTGCTGGCACCGCTTCTTTCCGAAGTGCTCGATTGCTCGGCGGACATCGCCCCGAGCTTCTTCGAGGCGACGACGGCCGCAGCCTTCCTCGCTTTTGCCCGCACGCCAGCCGATGCGGCGGTGATCGAGGTCGGGCTCGGCGGGCGGCTCGATGCGACCAATGTGATCGAAACCCCGCTGGTCTGCGGGATCGCGCAACTCGGCATCGATCACCAGGCCTTTCTGGGCGACGATGCGGTGACGATTGCAGGGGAGAAAGCGGGCATTGCCAAGGCGGGCGTGCCGCTTGTCACAATGGCCTACCCAAAGCCCGAGGCGCGGCGGATCGAAGAGATCGCGACGGCGTCAGGCGCGCCTTGGCACCCCAAGGGCAGCGACTGGGATGCTGCCCCCTATCGCGGCAAACTTCATTATCGCGACGCTGGCGGCAAGCTCTCGGTCCCCCTTCCTCGCCTTGCCGGAGCACATCAGGCCATGAACGCGGCACTCGCCATTGCGATGTTGCGCCACCAGTCGAAGATCGAAGTGCCCGATGCCGCGATCCGCGCGGCAATGGGCTGGGCCGATTGGCCCGCACGGCTACAACGACTGGCGGAAGGGCCCCTGACCGCGCGGGTGCCGGGCGTTCCCGTCTGGATCGACGGCTGCCACAACCCCGCCTCAGCCGAAGTGGTGGCGGCGCAACTGGACAGTGTGATCGGGGCAGAAACGCCGCTCCACATCATCGCAGGCGTGCTCGCCAACAAGGATGCAGAGGGGATATTGGCGCCCTTCCTCGCGCGCGCCGCATCGTTCCGGACGGTCCCCATTCCCGGGCATCCGCATCATCCGGCCGGGGAATTGGCGGACTGGCTGTCCACCCGAGAGATCAACGCCAGCCCGGCGGCCGATGTCAGATCAGCTCTGGATGCGCTGGCGCAGGAGAATGGGAAGTCCGGTGCCGTCCTGATCCTCGGTTCGCTCTATCTTGCCGGGACCGTGCTCCGGGCAAATCGTGAACGGACAGAATAAAAAACTCCTGCAGTGGCATGAATACAATCGCCCCCGTTCCGGACATTAAAACCCTCGAAAGATGCCGTCTGGACCTGCCGCGTTAGCAAACTCCTCGAAATCCATGTTTGCCAGAGAGAGATTGTTTTCGACAGACCAAAGCTCACTCGGAACCACGCGGAACAGGCGGTCTGGGGCGAACGCGTCAATGCATAGGATCGGTCGATCTGCATGCGTTATCGTCATTTGATCAGCGACGAACAGAACTGCGTCAACTGTCGCAAGGGCAAACTTCTCAATTTGCTCGGCTCCGTCGAAGCGCCTCTCATTGATGACGTTGAGATTTGCTAGAAAACCGTCTGGCGACGGTGTGTTTGCTGCTTTGAGCAAGCCCTCCCAAGCAGCGTCGTCGGAGAAGTCGGTTCTGATCAGCGGCGTGCCAGTGTTTGCACCCTCGCCTTTGCCTAGCAAGCGGCTGAACCATCCCATCTACTGTCCCTCCCTGTCTCGGCTTAGCGAAGCAAATCGGACGCGGCGCGGCAATGTCCGCTTTCCACCCCAAACACGTCATTCCTTCACCGTTGCAATCCGCGACGTCCGCAACCATTCCAGCAACACGAACATCACCGCCACGCCCCCCACAGCCGCCGTGTAATGAAACACCACCGCATACCCCAGCCGGTCGAACGCTTCCCCAGCAATCCCCCGCCCGAGCGAGCCGATCAGGAAGGTCAGCGAGGAGAGCAGCGCATATTGCACGGCAGTGTATTGCTTGCTGACGATGCTCGACAGATAGGCCACAAACGCCGCCCCGGCGACGCCCGCCGCGATATTCTCGCCCGAAATCGCCAGCATCAGCCGCACCATGCGTTGATCCGCGCCGAATATGGCGCCTAGGTTCGTAAGCCCGATGGCCCCGGCAAAAGCGTCGATATTCGGCGCCCCCGCAGCCAGATCGGCATAGAGCAGATTGCCAAAGATCGGCAGCGCGGCGCCAATCAACAAGGTCGGCATCCGGCCGAGCCGCACGAAGAGATAGCCGCCGAAACTGATCCCGACGATCGTCATGATCACGCCGAAGACCTTCGAGGCAAAGGCGACCTCATCCTTCGAATAATGCAGGAAATCGAGATAGAAAGGGAAAGCGAACGAGCCCCAGAGGTTGTCGCAGAGCCGATAGGTCAGGATCAGCGAGAAGACGAGCAGCACGCCCCAGCCGAGCCGCCCGGCCAGCTCGGCCATCGGCGCAACCAGCGCGGCATAGAGATGATTCATCGCGGTGCGCGTGCCCGAGCGGGTGGGGTCCTTTTCGGCAAGGACATTGTGGCCATGTGCCTTGAGCCAGTTCATCGTCGCCGCGACCGCGAGCGGCACCAGCACCGTCGCGATCACGATCCACGGCCCGGTATGCCCGATGAAATCGGACGCCGAAGGCCGCGTCACGCCGGGCGGAAGCGTCTCGAGCATCGACGTCATGAACTGGCCAATCGACGTCACCGCCCAGAACCAGCTCAGCCCGACAATCGTCAGGGCGATGCCGCGCGTGCGCGGATCGATCTCGCCGGGCTGCGCCAGCGTCTCGTTCATCGTCTCCGATGAAGGCCGCGCCGTATCGGGCGCGCTGAAGGCGATGATCAAGGTGATCAGGATCAGCCCGGCCATCAGCAGATAGACCAGCGACCAGGACATCCGCGCCGCGAGCACCAGCGCCAGCGCGCCGCCGACAAGGCTCGCGATGCGATAGCCCAGTTGATAGATGGTCGAGAGCAGGTCGATCGGCGCAGCCTCGTCCGCAACATCGATCCGCCAGGCATCGATCGCCACATCCTGTGTCGCCGAAGCCAGGGCCGCGATAACCGCGAAAATCGCGAACCAGCCGATATTGGAGACCGGATCGGTCAGCGCGAGCATCGAAAAGGCCGCGATCATGATCCCCTGGCACAGCACGATCCAGCTCTTGCGTCGCCCCAGCCGCCCGAGCAGCGGCAGTTTGTAGCGGTCGACCAGCGGCGACCAGAGGAATTTGAACGAATAGGACAGCCCGATCCACGAAAGCACGCCGATCGTCGCCAGGTTGATCTTCACTTCGCCCAACCAGGCGTTGAGCGTTCCGATCAGGAGTGCATAGGGAAGGCCCGAGGAGAATCCGAACATCAGCATGATGCCGGTCTTGCGATTCTTGAACGCGGTCAGAAGCAGCCGCCATCCCTTTTTCGGTTTGGCCGTTTCGGACGCTACGGACTGGCCAGTCTCGCTCAATGCACTTGCTCCCCGGACATTTTCGCGCGAACCTAACGTCAAAATCGGCCAAGGATAGCCCCGATGAACATGCTTTCGCCAACCGATGGCCAAATGGCGTTGGCCCGACAGATTGCCGAGGGCGCCGGGCGCCCGAACCGCGGCATCACGCATGTGCCTGCCAGCCGCTATACCGACCCTGCCTGGTTTGCGCGCGAAAAGGCCGCACTGTTCGACGCACTGCCCCAAGTGATCGCACCCTCGGCCTTGCTGCCCGAACCCAATATGGCAATCCCGCATGACAGCACCGGCCGGCCGCTCCTTATCGCGCGCGACAAGGGTGGCGAAGCGCATGTCTTTCTCAACGTCTGCCGCCATCGCGGAACCCGGCTGGTCGAAGGCGGCGAAACACTCTGCGCCAGCCGCATCGTCTGCCCTTATCATGCCTGGACCTACACGCTTGACGGCAAGCTGATCGGGATGCCGCGCCCGGAGACTTTCCCCGGTCTCGACAAGGGCGATTATGGCCTGAAACGCCTGCCGACACGCGAAGCGGGCGGGCTCATCTGGTTTTCACCCATCGAGGATGCGGATTTCGACGAAGCGGATACGCTCGGGCGTGATTTCGATGCCTTCGGCATGGCCGGCCTCCACCTTTTTCAGCGCCGGACGCATGAGGTGAAATCGAACTGGAAGCTGATCATGGATGCCTTCCTTGAAAGCTACCACGTCACGCGGCTGCACGCAGAAACGATCGGCCCCTTCTTCAAGGACGGAATCACGGCGGCGGACATGATCGGCGGGCATCAGCGTTCGGCGGTCGGCCGCGCGGCGGAACTGGCAGACATCGACATGGGGAACTGGCCCCAGCTGCGATCGGCCGTGACCTTTGCCTATTCTCTCTTTCCCGCCGCCGAACTGATCGTCAGTCCGGACTATGTGAACCTGATGGTCATGATGCCGCAATCGGTCGACCGCACATTGGTCGAGGATTTCATGCTGATCCCCGAACCGCCACAGACCGAGAAGGCCCGCGATCACTGGCAGCGGAGCTGGGAACTGCTTGATGGCGGCGTGTTCGGCTCCGAAGACTTCCGCGCGGCGGCGCTCGGACAGGAAGGACTCAGCTCAGGGGCGATCTCCGAACTGACCCTCGGCACGCTCGAAACCGGCATCCGCCAGTTCCACGATGCAATCGAGGCGCGGATCGGCTAGATATAGCGCGCGGCGACAATCCGGCCTGCCGCTCCTTCGCGGAGCAGAACAGCATAGCGATCCGCACCCGGCTGCTTCATGATCCGGCCAGGCACCGTAATCGTCGCGCTCCCGCCCTGCCAGCGGCCGACTTCGGTTTCAGCCAGGACGACGTTGGTATAGCGCACCACCCGCCCGCCATTTTCACCGGCGCCAATCCGCACGACAGCTTCGCTCTTCAACGCGACGACCAGCACCGAAGCGCCGGCTTTCACAGGCTGGTCGATCATGATTGCGCGCCCGCCATCGGCCGTTGCGCGCGCCGCAATGGCGGGCCCCGGTTTCTGCTTCTCTGCCGCAATCAGGCGCCGAAGCTTGGCCTCGCTCGAACCAACCGCAGCCGCCTCGCCCTGAACCATTGCCTGCGGCGTATAGACGCCAGAGCCTTCGCCACCGCGCGCGGCATAGCTGCGCTGGAGGGCGGTATTGGCTTCGCGCCCCAAAGTATCCTTCCAGCCAAGATTGTCCCAATAAGTTACTGCCCGGGTGAGAACAACGATATTGGGCTCTTTGGACAGCTTCTCGATCAGCGCATCGGCAGGCGGACAGGATGAGCAGCCCTGGCTGGTGAAGAGTTCGACCGCGACCGGCGTCATCTTCACGGGCTGCGCAGGCGGCGCCGCTTCGGCCGAAAGAGCAAGGAGTGCTGGAACGAAGGCAATGAGACGCATGGCAAATCCTCTGAAACCTGTCTAACGGCGTTCGCATGAAACGTCATCCCGGTTACACTGCCAAACCCAAAGGCGCGCCCAAGGGCGATCCGCGCGAGGAACAGCGCATCGCCAAGCTACTCGCCCGCGCGGGGATCGCCTCGCGCCGCGAGATCGAACGAATGATTGCCGAAGGACGGATCGCGCTCGATGGCGTCACGATCGAAACGCCCGCGACCCTGCTCAAATCGCTGACCGGGGTGACGGTCGACGGCAAGCCAGTGAAGCCGCCGACTGCGGCGCGGCTCTTCCGTTATCACAAACCAACGGGGCTTCTGACCGCAGAGCGCGATCCCAAGGGCCGGCCGACCATTTACGACAGGTTGCCCAAGGGTCTGCCGCGGCTGATGCCGGTCGGGCGGCTCGACCTCAATACCGAAGGGTTGTTGCTCCTTACAACCGATGGCGAACTCAAGCGCCAGCTCGAATTGCCGTCGACGGGCGTCACGCGCTCTTACCGCGCCCGCGCCTATGGCAATGTGACGCAGGCCCAGCTTGAAGCGCTGATGATGGGCATCGAGATCGAAGGCGTGCGCTATGGCAGCATCAACGCCAATCTCGAACGCCGCACGGGCGCCAATGTCTGGATCGAACTCAGCCTTGCCGAAGGCAAGAACCGCGAGGTCCGCCGTGTGCTCGAACATCTCGGCCTGAAAGTGTCGCGGCTGATCCGCACGAGTTACGGCCCCTTCGTGCTTGGCGATTTGCCCGCGGGCAGCGTCGACGAGATCAAGCAGCACGAACTGGTGGCGTTCCGGAAATCGCTATGAGGATCATCGCAGGCCAGTGGCGCGGCCGGGTTCTGGTGGCGCCCAAGGGCGATACGACCCGCCCGACCGCAGATCGGACGCGCGAAGCGCTCTTCTCGATGCTCACCAGCCGCCTTGGCAGTTTCGAGGGGCTGCGCGTGGCCGACCTGTTCGCAGGCTCCGGAGCGCTGGGGCTTGAAGCACTGTCACGCGGCGCAGCGGCGTGCACCTTTGTAGAGCAGGATCGGCAGGCGCTCGATGCCCTCAGGGCCAACCTTGCGGCGTTGAAAGCCGTGGGTGATGTCCGCGCCCAATCGGTCATGACGCTCGCTCCGGCGCGCGAGGGTTTTGACCTCATCCTGATGGACCCGCCCTATGGAACAGGCGCGGGCCAGGTCGCGCTCGATCGTTGCAGGCGGCTGGGGTGGATAGCCGACGGCGCGATCGTCAGCATCGAGACAGCGCGCGACGAACGCGTCGAGGTGGCCGGCTTCATGCTCGAGGCGGAGCGCGTACACGGCAAGGCCAAGATCACCCTGCTGCGCCCTGCCCTTCAATAGTCGAGCCCGAGCGTAATCGCCGGGCCGGAGCCGGGCGCTGCGTTGCCACCGATCCGCTCGCGCCATTCCGCGCTCAGCCGGACGGACGCGCCGGCCAGCCGAAAGCGTGCGGCAATTTCCGGCCCAACATCGAGGCGTGACACACGCGGCTGCTTCGCCCCCGCCAGCATGGCGCCGATGTGGAAACCGGTTTTCCCAATGGTCAGGAGATCGTGCTCGGCGCGAATGGCGGCGTCGGCAAAGCCGTCCCGCCGCCTCAGCCCGACCACGCCAGCCTGCGCATAACCCGAGAGCAGCATCCTGCCCGGAAGCCGGAGATCGTCGAAACCGCCGGCGGCCAGCACGGCAAAGGCATCGCGCCCTCCCCGGTCCAGCGCGACACGCCGCTCGACCAGAAGCTCGACGGGTGCCCGACCCGATCGGCGCAGCGCAAAGCCCAGCCCGGCTTCTTTTCCGAGACGCTGCCCAAGCGGCGCCGAGACCCGGCCGTTGGCGGAAAACGTCAAACGGCCCCAGCGAACAAGTGTGCGCTGCACCCTCAAGCCTGTCTGGCTGCCGCCGAGCTGCCCGTTGGGTACGATGCCCGCGCCGCCGCTCCCCGGTCTGACCAACGCATAGCCGGACAAGGACCAGTGCCGGAGCTCCGCTGCGGGGAATTCGTTGGCCTCGGGCCGGATCATCGAATCGCCGATCGGCGAATACGGCATTCCGGTTGCAGCACTGGCACCCGCTGCGACGACCGAGCCTTCCCGGCTGGTTTGAGGTCGTGTTGCCGGATTGCTTTCGTGAGCCTCCGGAAGCTGCCAAGACGCTCGCATGGACAGGTGCATCGGCCGATTCTTCAGAAGGCCTGGCCCCTGTCCTTCCCCAACTCGCCCGACAATTCGCGAGGGGACGGCTCCGGGGGCGAAAGGAGGGAGCCAATCGACGCCCGGCCGGGCCTTGCTCGGCGAAGGGGCGGACGGCGGAAACAGGGCAACGGCAAAAATGCGCAGCGTCACCCAGACTGTAACCAGCGTGGCGAGGTGGATAAGCGGGGGCGACCTCGGAAGCGTCACGGCGTATTTTGCGGAAAGATGTGCTGAGTCTTGTCCCAATGAACGCGGCCGCTACGCAAGGACGCAACGTGAAGGCCTACTGCTCGGATCGATGCCAAAATGGCAATCAGGTTCCCGATGACCACGCGAGGAATTGCGATGAGCGCTTTCCCATACCCGTAGAAGCGCCCCGTGTAGAAATAGCGCATTGAAAGCCGCCATATGAGTGTGGCGGCGTTGAATGACAGCAAGGAGGCAAGGAACCCTTGTGGCACGGGCAAGGACCTGCCCTCCCGCAACCGTGCACCCACAAGGACGAGCGCAAGCAGCAACGTCAAATAGGCAGCAAGGAGAAGGAGGGCTGCGGTCAGGCCGCGGCGGTCGCGCGCGCGCATCCAGACTTCCGCCCAGCCGCTTCCCCAGCCGAGGCGACTCCACCCGTCAAGACCGATGCCTGCCATCCACCGTGCCTTTTGCTTCACGGCGTCGCGCAGGCGACTGGGAAAATAGGCTCGGGTGCAAACAAAGCCTGGTTCGCCATCGTCCGCCTCCTCGATGAAGGCCGAGGTAAAGCCCATGTCGCGCATCCTGAGGCCCAGTTCGTAATCCTCGGTCAGGCTGTCTTCGCAAAACGGCGTGCCAGCGCTGCGTTCCGCAAAGGCCGCAAGTACATCGCGCCGGATCATGCAACCGACTCCTGCCGATGGCAGGGCGGCCCCGAGCGCCTGTCGCACGAGCATGGTCTTGCCATGTGCTTCGGCGAATTCGTCACAATAATGGCCACTGATCCAGCGGCTCTTCGGATCGGGAAGCGGGAATACGGGCAACTGGATCATGCCGAACCGATCAATATGGCCGCAAAAAACCTCAATTTCGCGCGGGCTGACCACATCTTCGGCATCATGCAGGACAATTCCGGCAAACAACCGCCCCCTCCGGGCTTCAAAGGTGAGCATGGCCCGATAGAGGTTGTTGAGGCAGTGTGCTTTCGTCGTCCCGCCATCGCGGTCGACAATCACCAACGAAAGCCGCGAGCCCTCCCGCAGCCGGACCAAGGGCGGTGTATCCGGGTCGTTTGGATAGCAACCAACGAAAATATGTACATCATCGCCATCATAGGAGGCCAAGGCGGTATCGAGCATGCCTCCGATGACATCGGCTTCCTCCCAGGCCGGAACGAACACCGCAAATGCCAACGCGTTCACGGCCATTGGAGGGCCGGGCGCCTCATGTCGACGCGCACGCCTTTCCGCCCGCTTTCGAACCAGGATTCGCAATGCGAAAAGGTCCACGAGCATTTCGGCCATTGTGCCCAGGGCGATTCCAACGCCCGCGAACAGGGCTAACTCATAAAAGACGGAATCCATAAAGGCCCAAAGGTCCATCATCGCGCGAAACCCCCGAAAACGTCCTGATCAATACAATCGAGAGAGCGAAACGGTTTCAGGGGCCGCCGCGCGGCATCCAAATCACTGGGCCGGGGTGTTGATTCAGCAGAACACAAACCCGGCTGGGGGATGGGCAATGCTGAACTGGGACGACCTGAACTTTTTTGGGGCCATTGCCTCCGACCGAAGCTTCCGGAAGGCGGCGAGCAGGCTCAACCTGTCCGTCAACACTATCCGCACCCGGGTCGGCAGGCTCGAACGAGCGCTGGGAATGGTCCTTTTCCATCGCGGGCGCGATGGATTGTCGCTGAGCGCCGATGGTGTGGCAGCGCTTGGCATCGTGCTTGAAATGGATGCTACGAGCCGCCGCCTGGCGCCACGCGGCAGCGCGGATCCCTGGCAAGCGGCCAATTCGCTGACAATCTGTTGCACAGAGGGCGTTGGGGAATTCTGGCTGGTGCCACGGCTGCCGGCGCTGCGGCAGCAGATCGCCGTAAATGTCGCGTTTCTTTGCGACACCGACCAGGATCGCATCCATTCGGCCGAGCGTGACATTTGCATCGGTTTCGCAAGGCCAACCTATCCTGAAACGATCGTGTGCAAGTTGGCGACGCTGCATTTCGCGCTCTGCGCCTCAAGATCCTATCTTGAGCGGTTCGGACGCCCGCGGTCGCTTGACGATTTCGACGGCCATCGGTTCATCGTCCAGGACTCCTACGGGTTGAGCACCGATGCGATGAAGCGGCTCGTGGGAGAAGCGCGCGCGCACCGTCTGACAGCCGGAAAGGTGAATGGCAGCCACGCACTTCTTCAGGCGATCGCCTCCGGGTTCGGGATTGGTGCCCTGCCCACCTATCTGTTGGGACTGTCCGACGGGATTGAGCCGCTCGATCTGCCGGTCGAGCTCTCCGCCGATCTGTGGCTATCGTTCAACCGTTCGAGCATGTCCTCGCAGATCAGCCGCGACGCCATTGATTGGATAAAGGGATGCTTCCGTCAGGCGGACTATCCGTGGTTCGGAGAAGACTTCATCCACCCCCACGACATCCGCTCAGGCTGGAACGACCCTTCAGCCATTCCCATCTCGGAGGAATTCGTCAATCCACTGGTGCCGGCTGCAGGGATCGAACCCGCGGCCCCCTGATTACAAATCAGGTGCTCTACCATCTGAGCTAAGCCGGCACTTGGCGGGCCATTTGCGCGAATTGCGCGGCGGCGTCCAGCCCCCGCGGACGCAAAATCCTATCGTGAGGCGGTGGCGGTCGCGGCTATTGCGTCCGCGCCATTCACCGGGAGGTTAAGCAAACCCGAAAGCTTCGCCCGGAATTTCGCCAGTTCGTTGCCGCTGAGGAGCGATGTCGAAGCAAAGCTCACCGTCATCGGGTTGACGACCTGCCCCGATTTATAGACTTCGAAATGAAGATGCGGCCCCGTCGAAAGGCCCGTCGATCCGACATAGCCGATCACCTGTCCCTGCAGCACACGCGTGCCCGGGCTTACGACAATCCGGCTCATATGCGAATAGCTCGTCCCGAGCGTGCTGCTGTGCGAAAGCCGCACCTGGTTGCCATAGCCACCCGCCCAACCGGCAAGGGCAACATAGCCGTCACTAACCGCACGGATCGGCGCGCCATAGGGTGCGGCATAGTCCACGCCCCGGTGAAGCCTTGTATAACCCAGAAGCGGGTGGAAGCGCATTCCGAAGCCCGAGCTGATCCGGGCATAAGCGACCGGCTGGGCGAAACCCCCGCCCCTGCTCTGGCCCACGCCCGAGGCTTCGTACCAGTCGCTGCGCCCGCCGACATTCCATTGCAGCAACTGGGTCTTGCGCGATCCCCGATAGAGCCCGGCATAGAGGAGGTTGCCGACTTCGGTTTCGCCCGTCGCGGCGCGCGCATGCTCTACGATCAGATCAAAACGCGCATCGGCATTCACGTCGCTTCCCAGCGACAGCCGCGAGGCGATCGCGCGGATATAGGCTTCGACAGCCTTGCCGGGAACGCCGGCCGCGCGCGCCGAACGATAGAGGCTGTCACCGACCTGCCCCTGGATACGCAACGGCGTGCGATCGACCGCGATCGGCATACGCTGGAGGATCAGCCCCGCGCCTTCCCGCTTCAGCGCAAGGCCAAGGTCCAGCCGCGCGCGAAAGGCAAGGAAATCGAGCGGACGTGACAGGTTGCGATTGGCCCGTCGGCCAAGCGTCAGCTTGATCTGCGTGCCCGGCTTGATTGCCCCCAGGTCCGTCGCACCGGCCACCAGGTCGGCGACGCGATGCGCCTCGCCTTCGCCGACGCCTGCGCGCTCGAGGACCCTGGCAAAGCCGTCGCCCTGTCCAAGCGAGGCCGTCAGTTCAAGGGTCGGACGCTCGGGCGCATTGGCCAGCGCGACCACGGCATCGGTTGCGGCCATGTGCTTGCCCGTGTCGCCGCCCCATGCAGCCGGCGCGATCGTCTGGGCCCTTGTCTCCTCCCAGGCGCCGGCATCGGCACGCGGCGGCACCGCCATCGGTAGCGGCTGCTGCCTCGGGAAAAACAGAATGGGCAGCATGCACAGCGCGGTGCAACTCAAAAGCCCGCGGAACCAGGTGATCGAACCGACGTTTGCGCCCAGGTCGGGAACAAGGTCGAGCCCCGCGAAATATCCTGAAATCTGGTCGAGCCGGCCCTGCCAGCCATCGCGCGGAGCGGGCAACGCATGCGCGGCATTGAGCGTGAGCGTCAGCCCCGCCTGCCCGAATCCGTGTTCGCTGCGTTGAAACAAAGGCTCTCGCCCCCTCGACCCGTTGTGCGACCGATCGGGATCGTACCGACAGGTCGGGAGTGTTTCTGACCCGGAATGGTTAATGTCAAACAAAGACCCGGCGCAATATCGCGTTTTTGCGCCGAATCGTGCGATTTGCCCGCCCTGCGATTCGCGCTCTTGCAGGAATCGGTCCGGCCACCGATGTTTGGGCCATGTCGCGCGCCGCCGTAAAAGCCGTTCTCGGGCCAACCAATACCGGCAAGACCCATTTGGCCATCGAGCGGCTTTGCGCCAATTCGAGCGGGATGATGGGCTTCCCGCTCCGGCTTCTGGCGCGCGAGGTCTATGATCGGGTGCGGTCCATCAAGGGCGATGCTTCGGTCGGGCTGATCACCGGCGAGGAAAAGATCCTGCCTCCGCAGGCAAACTGGCTGATCTGCACGGTTGAATCGATGCCGGTCGAACGCGATGTCGCCTTTGTCGCCATTGACGAGGCACAGTTGGGCGCAGACCCCGAGCGCGGCCACGTCTTTACCGACCGGATTCTCAACGTCCGCGGGCGGGAGGAAACGATGATCCTCGGCTCGGCCACGCTGGCGCCGCTCATACGCGCGCTCGTTCCCGAGGCCGAGATCATCAATCGCCCGCGTTTTTCCAGCCTCGCCTATGCGGGCCCGAAAAAGCTCACACGGCTGCCGCCGCGGTCAGCCATCGTCGCCTTTTCGGCAGAGGATGTTTACGGCATTGCCGAACTTATTCGCCGTATGCGCGGCGGATCGGCGGTCGTCATGGGCGCGCTTTCGCCGAGGACGCGCAATGCCCAGGTGGCGATGTTCGAGTCGGGGGAAGTCGACTATCTGGTTGCGACCGACGCGATCGGCATGGGGCTCAACCTCGATCTTGCGCACATCGCCTTTGCCAGCCTGTCGAAATTCGACGGCAAGCGCCAGAGGCGGCTCCATGTATCCGAGATGGCCCAAATTGCCGGGCGCGCCGGACGTCACCAGCGCGACGGCACCTTCGGCGTCCTGGCGGGCGGCCTGCACCGGGCCGATTTCACCGATATCGAGATAGACCGCATCGAAACGCATCGCTTTGCGCCGCTCGACCATCTTTTCTGGCGTGAGGCCAATCCCGATTTCTCGAGCCTTGCGGCCCTCGCCGCCTCGCTCGACACTCCGCCCGAACATCCGGCCCTCCGCCCGGCGCCCGAGGCCGTGGACCTTGCCGTGCTCAGGCGGCTTGCGGGCGATCCGGGCGTGAACGAGCGGGCCAGGGCGCGCGATGGCGTCGCGCGCTTGTGGGAAGTCTGTGGCCTTCCCGACTTCCGACATATGGGCGCAGAATTTCATGCTGGTCAGGTAAAGTCCATCTTTCAATATCTTGTGAGCGATTCCGGACATATTCCGTCAAATATTGTCGCTGCAGAGCTGGCGCGGCTCGATTCGGTTCAGGGCGATATCGGCAAGATCACGACGCGGATCGCGGCCGTCCGGACCTGGGCCTATGTGTCGCAACGGCCGGACTGGCTGCAAGACCCGCAACATTGGGCGGAAAAAGCCTCTGCGCTTGAGCAGAAACTTTCCGATGCGCTTCACGAAAAGCTGACCCAGCGCTTCGTCGATCGCCGCACCACGCTTCTCGTGCGAAGCATGGCGGCCGATGCACAGGCGCTCGATGTCCGTTTCGCAGACGATGGCGCCATCACGGTGGAGGATGAACCGCTGGGGAGGCTTGAGGGATTCGAGCTGCGAATCGATCATTCGGCCCCGCTCGAAGATCGCAAGAGACTTGCCGCCGCCGTCGAGCGCCAGCTGCCGCGCGAGATGGAGCGGCGCGTCCGCCTGCTGACGGCAGCGCCCGATCACCATTTCGTGCTGGCAACAGGGGCCGGTGAACCGATTGCGATCCACTGGCAGGGATCCCCACTGGCGGTGCTTGCGCGAGGGCGCACCATATTCGCTCCCAGCCTGCTTCTCAGCCCCACCGTGGCACAGTTGCCGGGCGAATTGCGCGCAATTATCCTGGCACGCCTCAATCGCTGGGTTGCCCAACTGGTGGACTCCAGACTTCGCCCTCTGTCGCGGCTTCAGGCGCTTGCCGAAGATCCGGGTTCATCGCCGGCGATAAGGGCGTTCACCGCACAGCTCGTGGACGCAGCAGGCATCGCGGAGCGCCAGGCTTTGGACAGCAATCTAAAGGAACTCACCCAGGGCGAACGCAAGCAATTGCACAAAGCCGGCATTGTCATCGGCACTCTCGACATCTTTCACCCGGCGTTGCTCAAGCCGGAGGCCACGAGGATCAGGTTGGCGCTGCGTGCCGCGTACCGTGGAAGACCAATGCCGTTGCTCCCCGTCAATGGCCCGACCGTCATCAGGCGGCCGTCACCCGAGCTCGCAGCCGGTGCGCGCAAGGCTGGGTACCGCACCTTTGGTTTCCAGATGATACGGATCGACCTGGTTGAAAGGGTCTCGCGGGCGCTCCACGAACAGCGCGGTGCCAAGGCCGCCTTTGTCCCGCAGATGATCATGGCCGCCGGCCTTGGCGTCGATGAGCCGACACTTCACCGCATCTTGCGCGAATTGGGCTTCTTTCCGTGTGATCCGGCAAGCCCCGAGCTGTGGCGCTGGCGCAGCCCCATCAGGCGGCGGCGCGCTGTGCACACAACAAACCCCAGCTTCGAAGCCTTGCGCGAATGGAACAAGGGGGCCGCGCACTGAGACTCGACAAGTTCCTCTATTTCACCCGGTTTGCGAAGAGCCGCGCCAGATCTGTCGCGTTGATCGAAGCGGGCCATATGCGGATCGACGGCCGGCCGGTCGTAAGCATCCGCGACGATGTCCGCGTTTCCCAGACGATTACCTTCGCGGCCGGAGACAAAGTCCGCGCGATTCGCGTGCTTGCAATCCCGGTGCGGCGGGGCCCTGCCCTCGAAGCCCGGGCCTGTTATGAAGACATGATTGTACCAGACCCGATTGACGCGGGCGGCCGCTGATTCTAGGCGTTCAGGAACCAAATCGCGGAGAGTGCACAATGACCTATGTCGTGACCGAGGCCTGCATCAAGTGCAAATATATGGACTGCGTGGAAGTCTGCCCGGTCGACTGTTTCTATGAAGGCGAGAACATGCTCGTCATCAACCCGAGCGAGTGCATCGATTGCGGCGTCTGCGAGCCCGAATGCCCGGCCGAGGCCATCCTTCCCGATACCGAAAGCGGCCTCGAGAAATGGCTTGAACTGAACACCACATTTTCGGCCAGCTGGCCCAATATTACCAAGAGCCGTGAGGCCCCCGCCGATGCCGACGAGCACAAGGGCGAGGAAGGGAAATATGACAAATATTTCTCGCCGGAGCCCGGCGAAGGCGATTGATCCTTCCCGAACGGGGATTCAGTCATAAAAAAAGCCGCCTTTCCAGGCGGCTTTTTTGATCGTGCTGACGGAGGTTCAGCCCTTTTTGAGGGTCAATCCACCGAAACGCTTGTTGAAGCGCGCCACCTGACCACCCGTGTCGAGCATCTGGCCGCGACCGCCGGTCCAGGCCGGGTGCGCAAGCGGATCGATATCGAGCGTCATCAGATCGCCTTCCTTGCCCCAGGTCGAGCGTGTCTCGAACACGGTGCCGTCGGTCATCTGGACCTTGATCATGTGGTAGTCGGGATGAATGTCATTCTTCACAGGTTTTGCTCCGGTTTGTGGCTGGTTTCCGACCAGCCGGGGATGCGAAGCGGCGCCGATAGCGGCTTTGCCCGCAAAGGGCAAGCGTCAGGCGGGCGGGTCGGCAATCATCGCCGTAAAATTGGCTTCCGCCGCCACTTTCCCGTCGACCAGCGCGCGTCCGGCGAATTTGCACACGCTTGAACGCTTCTGGACAAACTCGACCTCGAGCCGCAACAGGCAGCCCGGCTCCACCGGCGTGCGAAACTTCGCGCCCTCGATCGCCATGAAATAGACCAGCTTGCCGCTGCCCGCGAGGCCGAGGCTTTCGACCGCCAGCACGCCCGCCGCCTGGGCCAGCGCTTCAACGATCAGGACGCCGGGCATGATCGGTCGTCCCGGGAAATGCCCGGCAAAGAAGCCCTCGTTGATCGAGACCGCCTTGATGGCCGCGATCGACCGGTCGGGGATGATTTCCTCGACACGGTCGACCAGAAGCATCGGATAACGGTGCGGCAGTGCCGCCATCACCGCCCTGATATCGAGCGGACCGATGGCGGCCTTGGGCTGTTCAGTGCTCTCCACCAGGGAGATTACCGGCCTTGCGGCTGAGGCTGCGCGGGAGCCTGCCCTGCGCCGGCCTGGCCAGGTTGCCATCCGGCCGGCGGAGTGATGCTGACGTTAGGAACTGCAACATTCAGCTCCGCGAGGACATCGTTGGTGATGTCTGCCGCCGGCAAAACCTTGATCGCAGCCTGGGGCTGCAGAAGGATGCCAATCCGCTTCTTCCCCATCGCGGCGTTGACGGCAGCTTCAAGCTTCAACTGGATCTGCTCGACCGCATAGGCACGTGCGAGGGCAACGGGGGCCGAGATCGTCTGGACTTCGCGGTTCGCCGCCTGTTCGCGCTGCTGGAGCGTCGCCAGCTGCTGCTGCAGCGCCGCCTGATTCTGTGCAGCGTTCGGCGCCTTGGCCGCTGTCTGATAAGCGGCCGCCAGCGGCTGAAGCTCAGCCGTCAATGCCTTTGCACGAGCATCGGCGGCGTCGATCTGCGCCTTGTAGGTCACCTTGATCTGGCTGACGGCCAATGTGTAGGCGTTGGACTTGGAGACCGCCTCGTCAAGATCGGCGATCGCGACGTTGGTAACCGTCTGTGCCGAAACGATCCCGGGAAGGGCAACGGCCGCAATGACAGGTGCTGCTGCCAGAAGAGCAGCCTTGAGCAGAATTTTCATCAGAATTGGGTTCCTACATTGAATGTGAACAATTTCGTATCATCCCCAGGCTCCTTTAGCAGAGCCTTGGCTATATCGATCCTGAACGGACCGAAGGGTGATTTCCAGTTGAAGCCGAATCCGACCGAAAGACGGGGCTTCCACGTATCGCCGAGAAACTGCTCGTCGAACGGCGCAAACGGAATGTCGGTCGTTGGGCAAACGGTATATTGATTGGTCGCCGATGGCGGCGAGGCCGGGGTCTGCAGCGTTGCAAAGCTTGTCGTGCCTGTCGTGCTGTTCCGGCACTGGAACTTGATGTGGTTGTCCGCCGGGTCGGTGAAATTGGATAGCGTGGTGAGGTTCGGCCGCTTGACGCTGAAAACCGAGCCAACATCCATGAATATCGACGGCCGGATGCCCAGCCCGGATGCTCCGGAACCCAACGGAATCTCCAGCTCGAGACGACCTTTGTAGTAGGCGCGCCCGCCAAGCGCATCGTCGGTGATCTGATTGCGGTCCGTGATCAGCGAACCAGCAAAAATGTCATAGCGACGACGCTGAACGCGCGGACCGACGCCGCGAATGTCGAACCCGCGCATCTCCGGTTCGCCAAGGAAGAACCGGTCGGTCAGGCGGACCTTGTCGACCCCGGGGCCGCGATCCGAGCCGAAGGGAAGGACGTAACCGGCCTCAACACCGACCGAGAAGATGAAATTGCCGAGAACCTTCCAGTATTTGTCGGCATCGAAGCGCGTCCGCAGATATTTGACGCTGCCGCCAAGCCCGGCAAAGTCCTGGCTCAGGACCGCGCGCTGGCCGGCGCTGGGCCTCAGGCGATTGTTGAGATTGTCGAAAACAAGGCTGTAGCCGACCGACGAGGTCGTACGCTTGCCAATCGCATCGCAGAGGAAGCGGCCAGCCAGGAGCGGGTCGCACTGCCCGTTGAAGAAGAAAGTCTGCCGGTCGAGCGTCACATCGTCGAGGCTCACGCCGAAACGGCCTGCAAACGAAACGAACTCCGTCAATGGCACGCCAACCCGAAGCTGGAAGCCGGTTGTCAGCTGCTGATATGTGGTGTTGCGGTTGTTGCCGACAAAGTTGAAGCTATTGTAATCACGCCGAAAAACGTCGCCACCAAGGGCAATGTTCTTGTCGAGCAGATAGGGCTCGGTGAAGCCGAGTTCGACCGACTTGGAAAAGGTCGAATAATTGACGCTGGCACGCAGTTCCTGCCCTTTGCCGCGGAAGTTGCGCTGGCGGATCGAGGCATTGATGATGAAGCGCTCGATCGAGGAAAAGCCTGCGGAAAGCTGAAGTTCGCCAGTCGATTGTTCCTCGACATTGGCCTCGAGGATGATGCGATCGGGCGCCGAGCCCTGTTTCTGCTCAATCTCCAGCTTTTCCTGGAAAAAGCCGAGCGACTGGATGCGATCCGATGAGCGCTTCACCTGGAAGCTGTTGAAAGCATCGCCCTCCGCAACACGGAATTCACGCCGGACGACCTTGTCCTGCGTGTTGGTGTTGCCGTTGATATCGATCCGTTCGACATAGACGCGCGGCGCATCGCCAACCTTGAGGACGAGATTCATCGTCTTCGTTTCTTTGTCGCGGTCGAATTCCGGATTCACTTCGGCAAAGGCATAGCCGAACAGCCCGGCAGCCTCGGTCATACTGTCGACCGTATCCTCGACCAGCTTGGCGTTGTACCAATTGCCCTTCTTGATCGCGAGCTTGTCCGCCTGCGGCTTGTAATCGCGCAATTCGCTTTCCACCGAAACATCGCCGAACTTGTAGCGTTCACCTTCCTCGATCACATAGGTGATGATGAAATCGCGCTTGTCCGGCGTCAGTTCGGCAACCGCAGAGACCACCCGGAAGTCGGCATAGCCATGCGTCAGGTAGAATTGCCGCATCTTGGCCTGGTCATAGGCGAGCTTGTCGGGATCATAGCTTGAGCCAGACGAAAAGAAGCGCGTGATGCGCGCCTGCTTCGTTGCCATTTCGGCACGCAGCTCACCGTCGCTGAATTGCTCGTTGCCCAGGATGTTGATCTGTTGGACCTTCGATTTCGGCCCTTCGGAAATTTCATAGACGACATCGACCCGGTTCTGGTCGAGCATGACCATCTTGGGCTCGACGCTGGCGGCGAAACGCCCCTGGCGGCGATAGAGTTCGACAATGCGGGCAACGTCCGCCCGAACCTTCGTACGCGTGAAGATCTGCCGCGGCGCGAGCTTGATCTCCTTGTTGATCTTGTCTTCCTTGAGGCGCTTGTTGCCTTCGAGGATGATGCGATTGATGACCGGGTTCTCGCGCACTTCGATCGTCAGATCACCATTATTGTCGCGAATCTGGACATCGGTAAACAATTCGGTGTCGAACAGGTCCCGAATGGCCTGGTCGAGCGACTCGGTGGTGTAAGACCCACCGGCGCGCAGCTGGACATAAGAGCGAACGGTATCGGGCTCTAGCCGCTGCGATCCCGTGACGTTGATCGACTTGATCGTTCCCCCGCTGACGGGCGCGGGCGTGAGGGGTGCCGGAGCCGCAGGCGCAGGCGCCGCGGTTTGGGCAAGCACCGGCAGCGCCGTGCCAAGCAACAGCACGGCAATGGTCCCGCGGCCGAATTGATACGCCTTGTATGCTGTCACGCGGTTTGCCTCTTCTACTCTCTAGCAGTGCGCGGAACGCCCTGCCCGAACCTTGTCAACCAATCAAGCCGGATAGCCGATGCCACAGCTCTAATGATGCGAAATCATTGAAAGTCACGAAAAGCATAAGCGTCATCAGCACGGCAAAGCCCGTGCGAAATGCCCAATCCTGCGCTTGCGGGGGAACAGGCCGGCGAATGACGCCTTCAATCGAATAAAATAACAGGTGTCCGCCATCGAGCATCGGGATTGGCAACAGGTTGATGAATCCCAGATTAATGGAGATCATCGCCATGAAGCCGATAAACGGAACCCAGCCAAGCGTGGCAACCTGGCCCGCAAATTTGGCCATCTTCACCGGGCCGCTCATTTCCTTGGCCGATAGGTTTCCGAACAGGATCTGGCCAAGACCATCAACGGTCGACCGGATCACGCCGATCGTGCGATCGAGCGCAGCCCCGGGAATCTCGCTCCAGCCGAGTGTAACACGGGTCGGCGCGACTGGCCCGATCCCCATCGAACCGCGCCGCTGGACATTGCCGAAGGCATCGCGTGCTTCGATATAGGCCGGCGCGGCAAGGATATGGAGGCTCTGCCCTGCACGCTCCACGCTGAAATCCAGTGCGACCCGCGGCCGGGAATAGACCGTTTCGTAAAGCGTCTCGAAATCATCGATGCGTTTGTCTCCGATCGAGACGATGCGGTCGCCTTCCCGAAATCCCGTCGCTTCGGCGACTGAGCCTGCCTTGATGCTCCCGACGACGCTCGGAATCCGCAAATCGCCAAATCCGGCAAGCAGTCCCGCCAGCAGCAGAAAGCCGACGAGAAAATTGGCGAACGGCCCCGCGGCCGTGATCGCCGCGCGTTTCCAGACCGGCTTGGAATGGAAGACCTGGCTCCGCTCGAAATCGGGAAGCTCCTTCCAGTCCTCGTCTGGCTGGCTGACGGCATTGGCATCGCCCGCGAAACGGACATAGCCGCCCAACGGCATCCAGGAGATCTTCCAGCGCGTGCCACGCCTGTCTGTCCAGCCCATCACTTCGCGCCCGAAACCGATCGAGAAAACATCGGCCTTCACACCGCACCAGCGGGCGACAAGATAATGCCCCAGTTCGTGCAGGAAGATGAGCGGCCCGATCGCCAGCAGGAAGAAAAGGGCCGTCCAGAAAAAGCCGGGTGCTTGGATCACGCAGTCACACTTTCCATAATTGCCGAGGCATGCCCCCGGGCCTCCGCATCGATCGCAAGGACATCGGCAATCGATCCGGGCGCGGATGGCCCATAGCGGTCCAGCACGCGCGCGACAATTGCTGCAATATCGCCGAATGAGATCTCTCGCCCAAGAAACGCCGCAACCGCGACTTCGTTGGCGGCATTCAGGATCGCAGGCGCCGCGCCGCCAGCGACCATCGCCTCGCGGGCCAGCTTCAGCGCCGGGAAGCGTTGCAGATCCGGCGCCTCGAAATCGAGCCTGCCAACCGACGTCAAATCGAGCCGCTCGCACGGCGTTTCCATTCGTTCGGGCCAGGCCAGCGTATGAGCAATCGGAATCCGCATATCGGCGGGCCCGAGCTGCGCCAGCACCGAGCCGTCGACATATTCGACCATCGAGTGGATCACCGATTGCGGGTGGATGACCACATCGAGCCGCTCCGGCGGCATCGCAAACAGGTGGTGCGCCTCGATCAGTTCAAGGCCCTTGTTCATCATCGTCGCGGAATCGACCGAGATCTTGGCCCCCATCGACCAGTTGGGATGCGCGATGGCCTGCTCGGGCGTGGCCTTCCCCATCTCGGCCAGCGGCGTGGTGCGGAACGGACCTCCGCTTGCCGTCAGGACGATCCGCCCAACGCCCTTGGGTGCAGAACGATCGAGGCACTGAAAGATCGCATTATGCTCGGAATCGACCGGCAGCAGCGTCGCGCCCGAGTGGCTGGCTGCATCCATCATCAGCGTGCCCGCCGAAACCAGAGCCTCCTTGTTCGCAAAAGCCAGCGTCTTTCCGCCTTCAAGCGCCGCCAGGACCGGCATCAGCCCGGCGCAGCCGACAATTGCGGCCATAGTCCAGTCCGCCCCGCGGCGCGCGGCGTCGATTACTGCATTCTCACCCGCGGCAACATCGATCCCCGTGCCAGCCAAGGCCTGCTTCAAATCGGCAAAACGCGCTTCATCCACGATCACGGCGCATTTGGCCGATGTCGCCCGCGCAGCCTTCGCCAGCCCCTCGACATCCGAATGCGCCGTCAGCGCGACAATCTCGAATGCTTCAGGGTCGCGCAGGATCAGGTCGAGCGTCGATTGGCCGACCGAACCGGTTGCCCCAAGGATGGTGATGCTCTTGCGTGACGTCATGCCGCCAGCCCCGATGCAACGGCCAACGCGGCAAGCGGTGCCGCAGCGACGAGCCCGTCGAGCCGGTCAAGCACGCCGCCATGGCCGGGAAGCAAGGTGCCGCTATCCTTCACGCCGGCGCGACGTTTCATCCAGCTTTCGAAAAAATCGCCCGCCTGCGCAGCAATGGCCAGTACTGGCGTGATCCAGACAAGCGTCAGCGACAGCCCCAGCCAGCGATGGAAACATGCGGCCAGGGCCGTCGCCGCCAGCATGCCGCCGATCAGCCCGGCCCAGGTCTTGGACGGGCTGATTTTGGGCGCGATCTTGGGGCCGCCGACGGTCCGCCCGGCGAAAAAGGCACCGATATCGGTCGCCCAGACCAGTGACAGCGCCCAGAAGGTCAGCACCAGCCCATTGTCAGGCAGTGCGCGCAGCCAGAGCAGCGCCAGAACAGGCAGGCCGACATAGACGAGCCCCGCGCCAAGCGCGGCATTTCGCGCGACAAGCCCCACGCCGATGGCCATTCCGATGATCAGGCCAAAAGCAAAAAAACTCGGCCCAAGAGCAAGCGGCGAGAGGACGCCGAGCGGTATGCACATCGCATACATCGCCATCCGCCGATGCTGCTCAGACACTTTCAAAAGCCCGCCGAACTCGGAAATCATGATCAGGCCACCGACCGTCGCCAGGATCCAGAAGGCCGTTCCGCCGAACCATACTTCGGCAACCGCAACAACGATCAGGATCGCGCCAACCAATATGCGCTGGGTCAATTCGGAAGCGGGCGCTTTCGATCCCGTCACAATCCACCGAAGCGGCGCTCGCGCGCTCCATATTCGGCGACGGCAGCGGCAAGCGCATCCGCCCCGAAATCGGGCCAGAGCGTGTCGACGAACAGTAGCTCGGCATAGGCAAGCTGCCACAACAGGAAATTGGAAAGCCGCTGTTCGCCAGACGTCCGGATCAACAGGTCCGGCGGAGGCAATCCCTGCGTGTCGAGCAAATCGTCGATCATCGCCTCATCGATCGCAGCAGGGTCGAGGGCTCCATCCTTCGCCCTTTGCGCCAAATCGCGCATGACAGAGACCAGTTCGGCTTGCGAGCCATAGTTGAGCGCAATTATCAGCGTCGTTCTTGAATTATGCGCGGTCCGCGCAATCGCGCCGTCGATGAGCGCAACCAGATCTGGCGCGAGCGCCTTGTAATTCCCGATCACTCGCAGCCGGACGCCGTTTTGCGCCAATTCCTCAATATCAGATTTGATGAAGTGCCGAAGCAATCCCATCAGATCGCTGACTTCTTCGGCCGGCCGTCGCCAGTTTTCGGTGGAAAAGGCATAGAGCGTCAGGATCTCGATCCCAAGGTCCCCTGCAGCGCGCGTCACATTGCGCGCGGCCTCGATCCCCTTGCGGTGCCCGGCGATGCGCGGCAGCATCCGCTTCTTTGCCCAGCGGCCATTGCCATCCATAATGATGGCGACGTGGCGGGGAACAGCGGCCGTGCCATCCCCGCCGGCCAGGGCCGGTGCACCATTCACTTGCCGAGGATTTCCTTTTCCTTGGCTGCCAGCGCAGCATCGATTTCGGCGATCGTCGCGTCGGTCATCTTCTGGACTTCGGCTTCGAAGCGCTTACGCTCGTCTTCGCTGATTTCCTTTTTCTTTTCATCGGTCTTGAGATCGTCATTGCCATCGCGTCTCACATTGCGGGCGGCAATCTTGGCCTTTTCGGCATAGCTGTGGGCGAGCTTGGCCAGTTCCCGGCGGCGCTCTTCGGTCATGTCCGGGATCGGCAGGCGGATATTGTTCCCGTCGACGATCGGATTGATGCCCAAACCGGCATTGCGGATCGCCTTTTCGACCGGCGTGACGTTTGACTTGTCCCAGACCTGCACCGAAAGCAGCCGCGGCTCCGGTGCGGAGACCGTCGCCACCTGGTTCAGCGGCATGTGCGAGCCATAGACCTCGACCGTGATCGGATCGAGCAGCGCGGTATTCGCGCGGCCCGTGCGCAATCCCCCCAAATCGTGCTTCAGCGATTCAACAGCGCCGTGCATCCGGCGCTCAAGGTCGGCCTTGTTATAGGCGGGCATCAGGCTTGCTCCTCATTCTGCACGATCGTCGAGACGCCCTCGCCCGCCAGCACCTTGGCCAGATTGCCTTGCTCGCGGATCGAAAAGACAACGATCGGGATGTTGTTGTCCCGGCACAGGGCGACGGCGCTCGCGTCCATCACCTTCAAATTGTCGGAAAGAACCTGCTGGAACCCCAGCGTCTCATAGCGCTTGGCGCTGGCCACTTTCTTGGGATCTGCATCATAGACGCCATCGACCGAAGTGCCCTTGAACAGCGCGTCGCAATCCATTTCGGCGGCGCGCAGCGCAGCGCCGGAATCGGTGGTGAAATAGGGGCTGCCCGTTCCGGCCGCGAAGATGACCACCCGCCCCTTGTCAAGGTGGCGCTGGGCCCGCCTGCGGATATAGGGTTCGCACACGCTGGCCATCGGAATCGCCGATTGGACGCGGGTTTCGACGCCCAGATGCTCGAGCGCATCCTGCATCGCGAGCGCGTTCATCACGGTTGCGAGCATACCCATATAGTCGGCAGTGGCGCGGTCCATCCCCTTGGCGGCGCCCGCCATCCCGCGAAAGATATTGCCGCCGCCGATGACGAGGCAAAGCTCGTAACCGGCATCCTTGGCGGCCTTGACCTCACCTGCGACGCGCGCGACTGTTTCGGGATCGATCCCGAAGGCCTGATCGCCCATTGCCGCTTCGCCGGACAGCTTCAGCAGGATGCGTTTGAAGCGGGGGCGGGACATGCGCGCAGGTCTCTTTCAGCTTTGGTGGAAGGAAGAATGGCGCGCACCCTAGTATGGGCGCGCGCCCTTGCCAAGCGCGGCTTAGACGCCTGCAGCAGCGGCGACTTCGGCGGCGAAATCGCTTTCTTTCTTCTCGATGCCTTCGCCGAGCTGGAAACGGACATAGTCCTTCAGTACGATCGACGCACCGGCGTCCTTCGCGGCAGCAGCCACGACGTCGGAGATCTTGGTCTTTCCGTCCATCACGAACAGCTGGTTGAGCAACGCGTTTTCCTTCACGAACTTCGCGACCGCGCCGTCGACCATCTTGGCGACGACTTCGGCAGGCTTGCCCGATTCCGCGGCCTTTTCCTGCGCAATCGCCCGCTCGCGCGCGATCACATCGGCATCGATGCCGCTCTCATCGAGCGCCAGCGGGAAGGCAGCGGCCACATGCATCGCCAGCTGCTTGCCAAGCGCTTCGAGCTTGTCGGCCGGAGCCGAACTCTCGAGCGCGACCAGCACGCCGATCTTGCCAAGCCCCGGAGCCGCCGCATTGTGCACATAAGGCACGATTGCGCCTTCGGTGACGCTCAGCCGGCGCGCGCGGCGCAGCGTCTGGTTCTCGCCGATCGTGGCGATGTTCGTGGTGAGCGCATCGGCGACGGTGCCGCCCGACGGATAGCTGGCCGAAGCCAGCGCCTCGACATCATCGCCGGTTTCGATCGCAAGCTCGGTGACCGTGCGGACGAAATCCTGGAACTGGTCATTCTTCGCGACGAAATCCGTCTCCGAATTGACTTCGACCGCCGTTCCGGTGGTGCCCTTGACGGCGACGCCGACAAGGCCCTCGGCCGCGGTCCGGCTCGATTTCTTCGAGGCCGTCGCCAGCCCCTTGGTGCGCAGCCAATCGACCGCGGCTTCCATGTCGCCCGCGGTTTCGGCGAGCGCCTTCTTGCAATCCATCATGCCCGCGCCCGATTTGTCGCGCAGTTCCTTGACCATCGATGCAGTGACTTCTGCCATGGCTTGATCCTTTCAAAATAAGCCGCTCATCCTGAGTAGCCGTTGAGTTTATCGAAACGGCGTATCGAAGGGCCCTTCGATACGGGCCTTCGGCAAGCTCAGTCCCTACTCAGGATGAGCGGAGAATGTTACGCTTCGGGGGCAGCCTCAACGGCAACCGCTTCAGCCACAGGCGCTTCCTCGACAACCGCCAAGGCCTCTTCGGCGGGCGGCTCGTCCATTGCGCCCAGATCGACACCGCGCGAAGCAGCACCCTGCTGCCCGCCACGCGTAGCGGCCGTGGCGATCGCCTCGCAGTAGAGGCGGATCGCGCGGCTCGCATCGTCATTGGCCGGAATCGGGAAGGCGATGCCATCGGGCGAAACGTTCGAATCGAGAATCGCGACGACCGGAATGCCAAGCACATTGGCTTCCTTGATCGCGAGTTCTTCCTTGTTGGCGTCGACCACGAACATCACGTCGGGAATCCCGCCCATGTCGCGGATGCCGCCCAGCGAAAGTTCCAGCTTGTCGCGCTGGCGCGTCTTCTGGAGGATTTCCTTCTTGGTGAGGCCGGTCGTGTCGCCCGAAAGCTGCTCTTCCATCGCCTTCAATTGCTTGATCGAATTCGAAATCGTCTTCCAGTTGGTGAGCATGCCGCCCAGCCAGCGATGGTTGACGAAATGCTGGCCAGAGGCACGGGCGGCCTCGGCAATCGGGTCCTGCGCCTGGCGCTTGGTGCCGACGAACAGCACCTTGCCGCCGCGCGCCGCGGTCTGAGAGACGAACTCGAGCGCGCGCGCGAAGAGCGGCACGGTCTGCGACAGGTCCAGGATATGGACGCCGTTGCGATCGCCAAAGATGTACGGCTTCATTTTTGGATTCCAGCGATGCGTCTGGTGTCCAAAGTGTGCGCCAGCTTCCAAGAGCTGGTGCATGGTGACAGTCGGTGCCGCCATGGGGATAGTCTCCTTCCGGTTAGTCCACTGGGCAGCGAGAATGAGGAAAGCGCCTCACACCGGTTTATGATGCCACCCATGCGGGATTGAGCGCGCGCCCTTAGCGAAGCGTTGGCCGCGATGCAAGGGGGGTTGCGATTTTGGACCGAGTGAACTAAGTCTAGTAAACTAAGTTCACTATGGGCAAACCATCCATGCAAACGGTAAACATCCACGAGGCCAAGACCAACCTTTCCCGCCTGATTGCGCTCGCCGTAAAGGGCGAACCCTTCATCATTGCCAAGGCCGGCAAGCCGCTCGTCAAGGTGACGGCCATCGAGGAACCGCCAGCCAAGCCCTTGCGCAAGCTGGGATTCATGAAGGGGCAGATCCAGGTCCCCGACGATTTCGACACGATGATGCAGGATGAAATCGAAGAAATGTTCTATGGAACCGATAACGAATGAGGCTTTTGCTCGACACCCATCTGCTGCTCTGGATGGCCGGGCCCAGCGAAAGACTCTCCCCCACGGCAAGAAGGATGATCGAAGACCCGGCAAATGATCTGGTCTTCAGCGTGATCAGTATCTGGGAGGCGGTGGTCAAGACGAGTCGAAAGCGGCCCGACTTCGTCGTCGATCCTGAAGCCTTCAGGACCAATCTGATCGCCAACAGCCTTCGGGAAATTCAGGTGACGGGCGAACACGCCCTCGCCTTGATGACCCTCCCCCCGATCCACCGGGACCCGTTTGACCGGATGCTGGTGGCGCAGGCGATGTCCGAAAACCTGACGCTGCTGACGTCGGACGATCAACTGGCGCGCTATCCGGGGCCGATCCGGCAGGTGTGAGTGTGGGCACAACGCTCTTGAAAGCGGTTGGATGATCAGGTCTCCGGCGCGACTATCTGCTGGAGACCTCACTTCTTGAACACCTCGACGACGCAAATGGCGTCAGGAATCACGTCTTCCCAGTCCACTGTCCGTCGTCAGAACATTTGGCACTGATGGCTGCGTAAATTAGCGGAGCGTTGGCCTCGTCTGTTTGGTTGATGTTATGCGGCTAGCTTGCGGTGTTGCAAGCGCCGATCTTCGATGGTGTGTCGT
>Ga0209023_10001098_pt1 | contig 37504 bp, 36 predicted proteins | sample LakOneMetagenome_FD_187468 | JGI IMG/M metagenome (GOLD analysis project Ga0209023, IMG submission 187468) | Freshwater and sediment microbial communities from Lake Erie, Canada (SPAdes) (version 2) | ecosystem: Environmental > Aquatic > Freshwater > Lentic | place: Lake Erie, Canada...
TGCCGGGCCTTGCGCCCGCGGAGGGCGTCGGCGGCTCCAAGCGCGCGGCCGAAAAGGTCGCGGCATCTGTCATGATCGAACGCGAAGGCGTTGGCGGCGCAACCAATGACGATTGAACCTGCATCCGAATCCGCGCCTGCCGCGACCCGTTGCGGCTTTGTCGCGCTGATCGGTGCGCCCAATGTCGGCAAGTCCACGCTGGTCAACGCGCTGGTCGGCTCCAAGGTCACCATCGTCTCGCGCAAGGTGCAGACCACGCGGGCGCTGATCCGAGGCATCGTGATCGAGGACAAGTCCCAGATCATCCTGGTCGATACCCCCGGCATCTTCTCGCCGAAGCGCCGTCTCGACCGCGCGATGGTGTCGACCGCCTGGAGCGGGGCCCATGACGCCGATCTCGTCTGCGTGCTGCTCGATGCCAAGGCGGGCATCGATGAGGAGGCCGATGCCATCCTGAGTAAGCTCGCCACGGTCAAGCATCCAAAAATCCTGGTGCTGAACAAGATCGACCTGATCCCGCGCGAAAAGTTGCTGGCGCTGGCGCAGGCGGCCAACGAGCGCATGAAGTTCGAAGAGACCTTCATGATCTCGGCGCTGTCGGGCGACGGTGTCGATGACCTGCGCAAGACGCTGGCCAAGATGGTGCCGGCCGGACCCTTCCATTATCCGGAAGACCAGATGTCGGATGCGCCGATGCGGCATCTGGCGGCGGAAATCACCCGGGAAAAGATCTATCGCCAGCTCCATCAGGAGCTGCCGTATCAATCAACCGTCGAGACCGATAGCTGGACCGAGCGCAACGACAAGTCGGTCCGCATCGAGCAGACGATCTTTGTCGAGCGCGAGAGCCAGCGCAAGATCGTGCTCGGCAAGGGCGGCGCCACCATCAAGTCGATCGGCGCGGACTCGCGCAAGGAGATCGCCGAAATCGTCGGCGTTCCCGTTCACCTGTTCCTGTTCGTCAAGGTACGCGAGAACTGGGGCGACGACCCCGATCGTTACAGGGAAATGGGCCTGGAATTCCCCAGGGAATAACCAGGCAACAACAAGAACCAGAAATGGCCGGCGTCCCGATGAACCTGCCCAAGAATGTGCTGTGGTTTGAGGCTTTGATGTACGCCTCGCTGACGCTCGATGCGTTGTCGGTGGCGTTCCAGGACCGTACGCCGACGCCTGCCATGACCGACCAGATGATCACGGTCGCGACCATCATGGCGGCCGCTCTGATCCTGCTGCTGGTCTATTTCGTCCGGCTCGCCGCCCGGCACCGCAAGAACTGGCCGCGCTGGGCGCTCGCAGCCGCCCTGGTGTTGTCGGTGATCTCGCTGTTCCAGGTGATCGGCGAGAGCGGCGTGCAACTCGACAGCGCCATCGAGGTGGTATCGTGCGCGCTGACCGCGGCGGGACTGTATTATTCGTTCACCGGCGACGCCGTGGGCTGGTTCAACGCGTGAAATTATCACCGTCATTCCGGGGCGATGCGAAGCATCGAACCCGGAATCTCGAACTTCCGGGTCTGGTCCTTCGGACCATCCCGGAATGACGGCGTTGAGAGATCGCTGCGTCCCCCACCGAAATGCTGTAAACTAAAATCCATGGAATGGACCGACGAAGGCATCGTGCTGGGCGTGCGCAGGCATGGCGAATCTTCCGCCATTGTCGAGCTGCTGACGCGCAGCCATGGCCGGCATCTCGGCCTCGTGCGCGGCGGCTCGAGCAAGCGGATGCGGCCGTTGCTGCAGCCCGGCAACAGCGTCACCACGGTGTGGCGGGCGCGGCTCGACGAGCATCTCGGATACTATGCGATTGAAGGAACGCAGTTGCGCGCCGCGACCCTGCTGGCGTCGGCGCATGCGACCTACGGCATCACGCACCTTGCCTCGCTGGTGCGGCTGTTGCCGGAACGCGATCCCCATGAGGACATCTACGAGATGTTCGGGCGCACGCTGGACGATTTCGACGACGCCGGCGAGGCTGCCGCGCATCTGATCCGGTTCGAACTGGCGATGCTGGCCGAACTCGGCTTCGGGCTCGACCTGGAGAATTGTGCCGCCACCGGCGCCACCACCGACCTGATTTACGTGTCGCCGAAATCCGGCGGCGCGGTGTCGCGCGGCGCCGGCGAGCCGTACCGTGAGCGCCTGCTGCGGCTGCCGCCATTCCTGCGGGAAGGCGAGGCGGGCTCGAATGGCTGGTCCGACCAGGACCTGCAGGACGGCTTTCGGCTGACCGGGATGTTTCTGCTCCGCCACGTGCTGGAGCCGCGCGGGCAGGGCCATTCGGACGCGCGGGACGGGTTCATCAACGCCGTGACCCGGCACCGGCTGCGTTTGCTGGAATCTTGACGGTTAGCCGCGACTACTTTGCGTTGGACCGGAAAAACGGCTCAAGCGCCGCATTAGGCACAGCGGGGCAAGATCGCGATTCCCGGTGCAGGACATCCGGGATGGGATCGAATGGGTTCGGGTAGTGAGCGACGAAGTAGACATCGCCTGGAGCGCTTTTCCGGTTGAAGTCCACCACCGGGCTTGAACCTTTTGGTCCCAACATGCGTGCGATCAGCCAGCCCGTAGTTCCGCCGGGATACAACAAAGCCAACCGGTTGACCTTGATTTGATAACCGAAGCCAACCGCACCGGAGCCGTAGGCAACTTGTCCAAACGGATCATTGGTTGGCTCCATATAGAGAAAATCCGCCCCGATGCCGCGCAGGATCGCGTGCATGGTGGCGATCTTCTCGTAGGGCGTGGATGTCTCGCTGGTTGCCGCGGCAAACTGCGCGGTTAGCAACCGTTGCAGGGTACTATCGCTCCAGACGATGAAAGGCCAATTGCGCCATTGATACTTCTCGGCCTCGGCGAGCAGTTCACGGTATCGCGCGTTGGAGACCGGGCCAAACGCGCATTCGTCCTGCACCGGATGCGTATCCAGCAGCGATACCGCGTGGAGGATCAATCCTGCGAAGGCAATGACGCCAAAGATCTTCAGGCCGCGCGACATTGGGGTCTCGCTCGGAAACAGGCCGAATCACCCTAGCGGAAAGCCGTGACGGCTGCCGATTCCGCCTTCCACGTGGTGAACAAACCCCTGCCAAATGAAGGATTTACCGGGGTGCCATGAACTGCCCCGATTCGCGTCTTGCCCGATTCACCGCAAAAGTTTAACGCCTCCCCATGGGAAAACGACAGCTACCACCGGAAGAACCGGCCGAAATCCATGAGGTCATGCTGCGCGATGCGCTGGAAGAGCGCTATCTCGCCTACGCGCTTTCGACCATCATGCACCGCGCTTTGCCGGATGCCCGCGACGGGCTGAAGCCGGTGCACCGGCGCATCCTCTACGGCATGCGCCTGCTGCGGCTCGATCCCGGCACGCCGTTCAAGAAGTCCGCCAAGATCGTCGGCGACGTGATGGGCTCGTTCCATCCGCATGGCGACCAGGCGATCTACGACGCCATGGTGCGTCTCGCGCAGGATTTCGCCTCGCGCTATCCGCTGGTCGACGGCCAGGGCAATTTCGGCAATATCGACGGCGATAATCCTGCCGCCTACCGCTACACCGAAGCGCGCATGACCACGGTCGCGCAGTTGCTGATCGACGGCATCGACGAAGACGGCGTCGAATTCCGCCCCAACTACGACGGCCAGAGCAAAGAGCCGGTCGTGATGCCCGGCGGTTTCCCGAACCTGCTCGCCAACGGCGCCCAGGGCATCGCGGTCGGCATGGCGACCTCGATCCCGCCGCACAACGTCGCCGAACTCTGCGACGCCGCACTGCATCTGATCGACAAGCCGGACGCCAAGACCAAGTCGCTGCTGAAGTGGGTCAAGGGACCGGATTTCCCGACCGGCGGCATCATCGTCGACTCCAAGGAATCGATCGCCGAGGCCTACATCACCGGCCGCGGCTCGTTCCGCACCCGCGCCAAATGGACACAGGAAGAGGGCGCCCGCGGCGCCTGGGTCGTGGTCATCACCGAGATCCCGTGGCTGGTGCAGAAGTCGCGGCTGGTCGAGAAGATCGCCGAGTTGCTCAACGAGAAGAAATTGCCGCTGGTCGGCGATGTCCGCGACGAATCCGCCGAGGACGTTCGTCTCGTGATCGAGCCGAAGTCCCGCGCCGTCGATCCGGCGCTGATGATGGAATCGCTGTTCCGCCTCACCGAGCTCGAGAGCAAGATTTCGCTGAACCTCAACGTGCTGGTGAAGGGCCGCATCCCCAAGGTGATCGGGCTGGCCGAATGCCTGCGCGAGTGGCTCGATCATCTCCGCGACGTGCTGCTGCGCCGTTCGAACTTCCGCAAGAACCAGATCGAGAACCGGTTGGAAGTGCTCGGCGGCTACCTGATCGCCTATCTGAACATCGACAAGGTGATCAAGATCATCCGCACCGAGGACGAGCCGAAGCCGGCGCTGATCAAGGCGTTCAAGCTGACGGAAGTCCAGGCCGACGCCATCCTCAACATGCGGCTGCGTTCGTTGCGCAAGCTCGAGGAATTCGAGATCCGCACCGAGGACAAGAATCTCCGCAACGAGTTGAAGGGCATCAAGTCGCTGCTCGGCTCCGAGACCGAGCAGTGGTCGAAGGTCGGTGATCAGGTCCGCAAGGTCCGTGACATGTTCGGGCCAAAGACGCCGCTCGGAAAGCGCCGTACCGTCTTCGCCGACGCGCCCGAGCACGATCTCGCCGCCATCGAGGAAGCCTTCGTCGAGCGCGAGCCGTGCACGGTGGTGATCTCGGAGAAGGGCTGGGTCCGCACGCTGAAGGGCCATGTCGCCGACCTGTCGTCGCTCGCCTTCAAGACCGACGACAAGCTCGACCATGCGTTCTTCGCCGAGACCACCTCGAAGCTTTTGGTGTTCGCCACCAACGGCCGGTTCTATTCGCTCGACGTCGCCAAGCTGCCCGGCGGCCGCGGCCATGGCGAGCCGATCCGCATGTTCATCGACATGGAGCAGGAGACTGCGATCGTGTCGCTGTTCGTCAACACCGGCGGCCGCAAATTCCTGATCGCGAGCCTCGAAGGGCAGGGCTTTGTGGTCAACGAGGACGATTGCGTCGGCAACACCCGCAAGGGCAAGCAGGTGCTCAATGTCGAGATGCCGAACGAGGCCTGCGCGATTTGCACCGTCGCCGGCGACACCGTCGCCGTGATCGGCACCAACCACAAGATGGTCTTGTTCCCGCTCGACCAGGTGCCGGAGATGGCGCGCGGCCGCGGCGTCCGCTTGCAGAAATATTCCAGCGCGAAACTCTCCGACGTCGCGGTGTTCGAATCCAAGGCGGGTCTGACTTGGAAGGATTCCGCCGGCCGCGACCAGAGCATGAGCTGGAAAGAACTCGCCGACTGGCGCGGCAACCGCGCCGACGCCGGCCGCCTCGCGCACGGCCTGCCGAAGTCGAACAAGTTTTTGCGGGGAGTATGAGGTCGTAGCGTGGGCAAAGGCGCAACGCGCCGGGCCCGCCATCCAACATCCGCTCCGATCATGGTGGGCACGCTGCGCTTTGCCCACCCTACAAAACTTGACCCCGTGCTGCTTCTCGCCGATGCTTCCTGAAAATCAAGGGAGGCCTCGATGTGCGGAGCGATCTCGCGTCTTTGGACCGGTCTGGCGTTCGCAGCTCTCCTTCTGGCACCCGCCGCATCCCGCGCCCAAATCATTCCCGGCGCACTCCCGGAATCTGCAAAAGCCCTCGCGAGCGGCGAATGGCCGGCCTACGCCGGCGCCTACGCGGCAACGCGCTATTCGCCGCTGACCCAGATCAATCGCAACAACGCCAAAGACCTGCATGTCGCCTGGCGCTGGAAATCACCGGATGCGCCGATCCATCAGGCCAATGCATTGATCGGTCCGAGTTTTGCCAATGAATCGACGCCGCTGATGATCGGCGGCGTGCTCTACACCTCGACCTCGCTGTCGCAGGTCGCCGCGATCGACGCCGCCACCGGGGAAACGAAATGGGTGTACGACCCGAAAATCTACCAGAACGGTCTCGGCATGCCCGCCAACCTCGGTTGGCTGCATCGCGGCGTCGCCTACTGGCGCAACGGCGACGACGAGCGGATCATCATCCTCACCGCCTTCGCACAGATGATTGCGCTGGATGCGAAGACCGGAAAGCCGGTGGCGTCATTCGGCACCGACGGGCGGGTCGATCTCACGCAGGGCCTGCGCCGCCCGGTCGAGCGCGATTATTACACCATGACGTCGCCGCCGGTGATCGTGCGCGGCGTCATCGTCGTGGGGTCGTCCGTGATGGACTGGTGGGCGCGCAGGCCTTCGCCGGTCGGCGATGTCAGGGGCTTCGACGTCTCGACCGGCCGCTTGCAGTGGACCTTTCACACCGTCGCGCAGGGCGAGGAGCCGGGCGCAGACACCTGGGAAAAGGATTCATGGAAGGACGCCGGCAACGCCAACGTCTGGGCGCCGATGAGCGCGGACGAGGAGTTGGGATACGTCTATCTCCCGGTCAGCACGCCGACCAACGACTACTATGGCGGTCACCGGCCGGGTGACGGGCTCTATGGCGAGAGCCTGGTCTGCCTCGACGTGACGACGGGCAGGAAGGTCTGGCACTTCCAGCTCGTGCACCACGGCCTGTGGGATTACGATCCGCCGGCGGCGCCCAACCTGATCGACATCACCGTCGACGGCAAGCCGATCAAGGCGGTCGCGCAGGTGACCAAGCAGGCGTTCGTCTTCGTGTTCGATCGCGTCACCGGCAAACCGGTCTGGCCGATTGAGGAGCAGCCGGTACCAGCCTCGAATGTTCCCGGCGAACAGGCGTCGAAGACCCAGCCGGTGCCGAGCAAGCCGGCGCCGTTCGATCTCCAGGGCGCGCGCGACGAAGACCTGATCGACCTGACGCCGGAGATTCACAAGGAGGCGATCGAGATCGCCAAGGCCTATGACCGCGGCGGCATCTACACGCCGCCGACGCAGCGCGGCATGATCGCGGTGCCCGGCAACGCCGGCGGCGCCAGTTGGTCCGGTGCGGCGGTCGATCCGGAGACGGGCACGCTCTATGTCGGAACGCAGCGCCTGCCGACGCTGATTACCATCCAGAAGCCGGACCCCTGGCAGGGAACGTATGACTACATCGGCATCCCGCAATATCCGATGGGGCCGCGCGGTCTACCGCTGCTCAAGCCGCCGTTCGGCAGCATCGTCGCCATCGACCTCAACTCCGGCGAACATCGCTGGCGCGTTCCGGTCGGAAACAGCAATGCAATGGCCTCGGTGCGCAAGCTGAACATTACCGAGAATCTTGGGCGGCTGGCGCGGAGCTGGTCGCTGATCACCAAGACGGTCATGATCGTCGTGCAGATGGGGTACTATAACGCGCCGCGTTTCGTGCCGACGCTCAACTTACCCGTACGCGACCTCAACAATTTCGATCCGCATCTGTGGGTCTACGACAAGGCGACCGGCGAAAGGCTGGCCGAAATGGAATTGCCGGCGAATGCGACCGGCGCGCCGATGACCTACATGGTCGGCGGCAAGCAGTTCATCGTGTTCCCGGTCGGCGGCGGGCCGCTGGTCGAGGAACTGATCGCGGTGTCGCTGTAATAGTATTCGAAATTTCGCTCGTTATAACGCCGGAATGACACACGATCACGACCATCACGATCATGCCCACGGGCATGACCATTCCCACGGTCACTCCCATGATCACTCGCACGGTCATGCCGGCCACGGCCACGCGCCCGACAGTTTCGGCGCGGCGTTTGCGATCGGTGCCGCGCTCAATACCGCCTTCGTCATCGCCGAACTGGTGTTCGGATATGCCGCCAACTCGCTGGCGCTGATTTCAGACGCCGTCCACAATCTCTCCGACGTGGTGGCGCTGCTGCTGGCGTGGGGCGCGACGTGGCTGGCGCAGCGGCGTCCGACCGAGCGGCACACCTACGGCTATCGCCGGGCCTCGATCCTGGCGGCGCTATTCAATGCAGGGCTGTTGCTGGTCGCAGTCGGCGGCATCGTCGTCGAGGCGGTCAACCGGCTGTATACGCCGGAGCCGGTTGCGGGCTGGACGGTCGTGCTGGTGGCCGCGCTCGGCGTCGTCATCAACGGCGGCACGGCGATGCTGTTCATGCGCGGCCGTCACGGTGACCTCAATATCCGCGGCGCCTATCTTCACATGGCGGCCGATGCCGGGGTGTCGCTCGGCGTGGTCGCCGCCGCGCTCGTGATCATGGCGACGGGATGGCTGTGGCTCGACCCCGTGACCAGCCTCGTCATCGCGGCGGTGGTGTTCTGGAGCGGGTGGGGGCTGGCGCGCGACAGCGTCAACCTCGCGCTCGACGGTGTGCCGCGCGGCATTGATCTCGCCAAAGTCAAAGCCTATCTCGGTGGCCTCGACGGCGTGTCAGAGGTGCATGACCTCCACGTCTGGGCGATGAGCACCAACGAGACCGCGCTGACCGCGCATCTGGTACGGCCCGGCGGCCACGACGACGCGTTCCTCCACGGCGTCTGCGAAGGGCTTGCGCATCGCTTCGACATTCATCACGCCACGTTGCAGGTCGAAGCCAGCAGCGAGGTCTGCAAGCTCGCGCCGGAGCATGTGGTGTAGCCACGCGACCGATCACGCCAATCCGGCGAACCGCAACGCCACGCCGGCCGCGCAGCAGCCGGCCAGCACCCACAGCATGCCGATGTTGAGCCGGAAGATCGCGGTTGCCGCGGCTGCCGCCAGCACGAACGCCGCGATGTCGAGGCTCGACAGGACCGGCATGTCGAACGACAGTCCGAACGAACGCACCGGCGTGGTTTGCCGGAACAGCGTATGCAGCGCGAACCAGATCGACAGGTTGAGGATCACGCCGACGACGGCCGCCGTGATCGCGGTCAGCGCGCCCGCCAGCCCCTTGTTGCCGCGCAGCGTTTCAATGTAGGGCGCGCCGAGAAAGATCCAGAGGAAGCAGGGGATGAAGGTGACCCAGGTCGCCAGCAATCCGCCCAACGTCGCCGCCAGCATCGGCGACAGCGTGCCGGGATCGCGGAACGCAGCCATGAAGCCCACGAACTGCAGCACCATGATCAACGGGCCCGGCGTGGTCTCGGCCATGCCGAGCCCGTCCAGCATCTCGCGCGGCGCGAGCCAGTGATAGTGCTCGACCGCCTGTTGCGCGACATAGGCCAGCACCGCATAGGCGCCGCCGAACGTCACCAGCGCCATCTTGCTGAAGAACAGCGCGATCTGGCTGAACACGTTGGCTTGGCCGAGGCCGATCAGGAGGGCTGCGACCGGAACGATCCACAGCAACAGCCACACGGTGCTGACCCGGAGCGCCCGCCCGAGATTGGGACGAACGTGATCGGGCATGCTTTCGCCGAGCATGCTGTCGACCGCCGCGGCCTTTTTGCCGCCGCCATCGCCATGCTCGACGGCTGCGAATTCAGGTCGGCCGCTGCGGGCGCCGAGATAGCCGATCAGGCCGGCCGCGACGATGATGATCGGGAAGGGGACGTTGAAAAAGAAGATGCCGACAAAGGCCAGCGCAGCCAGCGCGACCATCACCCGGTTGCGCAACGCGCGCTTGCCGACGCGAACCAGGGCCTGCACCACGATCGCGAGCACGGCAGCCTTCAGGCCGAAGAACAGCGCCTCGATGAAGCCGACATTGCCGTAGGCCGCATAGACGTAGCTCAGGCCCATGATGGCGATGATGCCGGGCAGGATGAACAGCCCGCCGGCCATGATGCCGCCGGCGGTCCGGTGCAGCAGCCAGCCGATATAGGTGGCGAGCTGCTGCGCCTCCGGTCCCGGCAGCAGCATGCAGTAGTTCAGCGCATGCAGAAACCGGCTCTCGGAAATCCAGTTCTTTTCCTCGACCAGGATACGATGCATCACAGCGATCTGGCCGGCCGGGCCGCCGAAACTCAGTACGGCGACCCGCAGCCAGACCCGGAATGCCTCGCCGAAGCTGATGCCATGACTGTGTGGCTGGTTGGCACCGGCTTCGGCGTCCCTGTTCATCGTCGCATCCATTACGCTTTTGCCTTGTTGGTCGGCCAGTTGTGGGTTTCGCCGGTCGCGTCGCGGCACCAGCGATACAACGCGTCATAGAGCGTCATGCCGGCCGCGAGCTGTTCGAGATCGTCATCGAACATTCGCGACAGACCAAGAGAGGCCGCCATCAACCCTGGCGCCTCCGGCGACAGGTCGAGCCGTCCGGTGTCGGCGGCGCGGACCATCGTTGCCAGCCGCAGCAGCGGCGGGGTCGCGAGTCCGAATTCCTCGACCATCACCTCGAAGGTGCAGCGTTCGCCGCGGTGGCTCCAGAACACGTTCTCGATGTCGAACGGCGCGGCATTGAACCGCTCGCCGACTGCGATCACCTCGGAAGGAGCCACGAACAGGAACACCGCGGCCGGATCGACGAAGCGGCGGATCAGCCAGGGGCAGGCGATACGGTCGATCTTCGGCCGTGCGCGCGTGACCCAGACGGTGCGTCCGCGCGCGTCGCGGGGCGGCAGTTTCGAGGCGTCGATCAGCGGCAGGTTAGCCTCCTTCCAGCCTTCGAAACCGCCTTCCAGGGTTTCCGCGGTGACGTCGGCGCTGCGCAGCCAGGCCGCGGTGCCCTGCGCCAGCTTGGCGCCGCGCAGGCAGACGACGATGGCTGAACTGCCGGTGAAACTCGAACTCCAGTCGCCTGCATCCTGGTGACTGCGCCGGATCGCGCCGGGAATCAGCCGCGGGTCGGCCGCAAAATCTTCTTCAGTCCGGACATCGATCAGGACAGGGGTCTTGCCTGTTCCGATCAGGCGGGAAAGTTTATCTTGGGAAATGGAGGTGTGTGATGACATGGCTGCGCCCTCGTAAGAGATAACGGGACGCGATGCTTGGGCTTGTCGCCTCGTGGGGAGATCGCAAAGTCCCCATGGCGCGAATTAACCGCGCGACGGTTCGGCTGTCAACTGGGGCGTGGCGCTTGTGGCAACCAAGTCGTCGGCTGCTGCTGCGGGCTTGCGAAGCGGCAGGTTCGGACCTAGCGTATACCGTATCGGGGACAGAGCAGGCTCCCCGTCAGACGGTCGCCGTCCAAGATCTGCGCACGCTCGGCGTGTCGAGCATTGCGCATGGATGTATGGAATGACCGACCTCGCGACTGAAAAATCCGCCACTCGAACGTCGCTGATCCCGCTGCTCTATGCGGCGCGGGGCTTGCGCGGGCTCGGCGACGGCTTCGCCATCATCATCCTGCCGGCCTACATGACGGCGCTGGGCTACGACGCCGTTGCCATCGGAATCGTCGCGACCGCGTCGCTGCTCGGAACTGCATTGCTGACGCTGATCGTCGGCTGGATCGCGCCGCGCCACGACCTGCGGCTGCTTCTGATAGCGGGCGCAGGGCTGATGGCCGCGACCGGCGTCGCCTTTCCCGGCGTCGAGCATTTTGTCCTGATCGTGCTGGTCGCCTTTGTCGGCACCATCAACCCGTCAGGCGGTGATCTCGGCATGCTGGTGCCGCTCGAGCATGCGGTGTTGGCCCACAGTGCCAGCGACGCACAACGCACCCAGGTGTTTGCGCGTTACAGCCTGATCGGCGCGCTCTGCACCGCGGCGGGGTCGCTGGCGGCGGCGCTGCCCGATGTGCTGATGGCCCATGGCAGCACGCGGCTCGGCGCCTTCCGCCTGATGTTCCTTGCCTATGCGGCGCTCGGCGTCGCCAGCGCGGCGCTCTATCGCTATGTTCCGCACGAGCGGGGCGAGGCGAAGGCGCCGCAAGCGCCGCTCGGCCCGTCGCGCGGGACGGTCTACAAGCTGGCGGCGCTGTTCAGCATCGATGCGTTCGCGGGCGGGTTCGTCGCGCAGTCGCTGCTGGTGCTGTGGCTGTTCGAGCGCTTCGACCTCTCGCTGTCGGCGGCCGGATTGTTCTTCTTCTGGTCGAGCACGCTCAGCGCCTTCTCCTATCCGGTGGCGGCCTGGATCGCGAAGCGTGTCGGCCTCGTCAACACCATGGTGTTCACGCATATTCCCTCCAGCCTGTTCCTGATCGCGGCGGCATTTTCACCCAACCTCTATCTGGCGCTGGGGCTGTTGCTGCTGCGCTCGGCGCTGTCGCAGATGGATGTGCCGACCCGCACCTCCTACGTCATGGCGGTGGTGACGCCGGCCGAGCGTCCCGCTGCTGCCAGCGTCACCGCGGTGCCGCGCAGCCTGGCCTCCGCGATCAGCCCGGCGATCTCGGGCGCGCTGTTGATGACGGCGTTTTCCGGCTTGCCGCTGGTGGTCTGCGGCACGCTCAAGATCGTCTACGACATCGCCTTGCTGTTCACCTTCCGCCACGTCAAACCGCCGGAGGAGAGGGGCTGATCGCCGGCAAGCGGGGTCATAATTTCCAACCGCGGGTCCTATATCTGGAGTAAGGAACCGCACGACGGCTTCGGAGACTTGCCATGCATTCGCACTCGATCGACCAGTGGACCCACGATCACCTGTTTCTGGGCAGCCGCCACGAACGCAACGAACGGCGCACGCGGTTCGTGGTGATGCTGACGGCGGCGATGATGGTCGGCGAGATCGCTGCCGGATGGGCGTTCGGCTCGATGGCCTTGCTCGCCGACGGCTGGCACATGGCGACGCATGCGGCAGCGCTAGGCATCGCATCGCTGGCCTACCTGTTCGCGCGCCGTCAGGCCGGCAATGCCCACTTCACCTTCGGGACCGGCAAGTTCGGCGATCTCGCGGCGTTTTCCAGTGCGATCATCCTGACCCTGATCGCCGTCCAGATCGCCTATGAGAGCGTGGTCCGCCTGTTCCAGCCGGTGCCGATCGTCTATGACGAGGCGATCGCGGTCGCGGCACTCGGGCTGTGCGTCAACCTGGTCAGCGCCTGGCTGCTGCGCGACGATCATGATCACCATCACCATGGTCAGCATCACGACCACCACGGTCATGATCACGCCCACGATCACGACAACAACCTTCGCGCCGCCTATGTCCACGTGCTGGCGGATGCGGCGACCTCGCTGCTTGCGATTGCGGCGCTGGTCGTCGCCATGGTCTCGAACTGGGTCTGGGCCGATCCGGCGGTCGGCATCGTCGGCAGCGTGGTGATTGCCAGTTGGGCGTTCGGATTGATCCGCGCCTCGGGCGCCGTGCTGCTCGACGTCAATGCCGATCACGATCTCGAGGGGATCATCCGCAGCCGGATCGAATCCAAGGGCGATCGCGTCACCGACCTGCATCTCTGGCAGATCGGTCCCGGCCATCGCGCCGCCGTCATCTCCGTCATATCCGATCATCCGCTGCCGCCGGCAACCTACAAGCGCCGGCTCGGCGGTCTGCGTGGTCTCAGCCATGTCACGGTCGAAGTCGAGACCTGTCCCGAACCGCACCCGCATTAGCGGGGATCGTCGACCAGCAACGGTAGATACCAGAAAGCCGTGGAATGATCGGTGCGATGAAGTAGGATCGCTTCTTGGAGCGTCATGGTCCATCGATCGGAGGAAGCGCATGGAACGAACGAAGCTCATCAAGCAAAAAATCGGTGCGGCCGCGTTGCTGCTCATGGGTTTTCTGACGATCGAACCTGGCTACGCACAGTCGGGCGTCGAACGGCTCTACGTCCTCAATTGCGGTGAGGGCGTTGCCGGCGATATATCGCGCTGGTCTCCTGGCGTGAACGAAGGCAAGTCGATGGATTTCGTCGACAACTGCTATTTGATCAAGCATGCGCAAGGCTGGTTCCTGTGGGACACCGGCATCGCCGACGCGGTCGCCGCGATGCCGAATGGCCTCGCGCCGGCCGATCCCAAGGCGGTGTTTTGGCGCCGGCCCAAAACCCTGGCGGGCCAGCTCGACCAACTCGGCGTGAAGCCCGCCGATTTGAAGGGGATGGCGATATCCCATACGCACCCCGACCATGTCGGGAACGTCGAGCTGTTTCCCGCCACCATGCTGTTCGTCCAGAAGGCCGAATATGATTGGCCGGGTGCGAACAATCAGCCGCGGTTCAAGCCCGAGCACCCCGTGACGAAGCTCGAGGGCGATCGCGACGTATTTGGGGACGGCAGCGTCACCATCCTGTCGACGCCCGGGCATACGCCCGGCCACCAGTCATTGCTGGTCAAGTTGCCAAAGACCGGGGCAGTCGTCCTTTCCGGTGACGCCGTTCACTTCAAGGCCAATTGGGAGAACCGCGGCGTGCCTTCGATGAATTTCAACAAGGAACAGACTGCGGCCTCAATGCAGAAGATCTCGGAGACGCTGACGAAGGAAAAAGCGCAACTGTGGATCAATCACGACAAGGCCCAGCGCGACGGCTTGAAAATGGCGCCTGAATTCTTCGATTGAGAAGGCCGGTTTAGATCAATTGCGCGGCACGGAGACCGGCGGTGGGGTCAGGCCGACGGCGTTCTTCGGCTTCATGGTGCCGATGTAGAACGAGCCCACGAAGATCAGGATCAGCGCGCCGAGGTAGATCGCATAGGATTGCGGCGGCGTGATCGCCCATTGCAGGAAGTTCTTGTTGTCGGAGGGCTTCTTGCCGTCGTTTTCCATGACACGTTCTTGCGCGAAACCGCCGGGAAGGGAAGCGCAAACGCGCGGGCTCGCCTATGTCCCGGGGCGTGGCGGGTGGTTCGGCACCATAAACAGCGCCAGTAGCGCCGCGAGGCTGAGCGCCGACGACACCATCAGGACGCGGCTGCCCATCGCGTCGATCAACAGGCCGAACAGCAACGGGGCTGCCGCCTGCGCCATCCGCGCCGGCGCGCCGACGATGCCGAGGCGGTAGCCGTAATCCTTTGGTCCGAAGATCGCGAGCGGCAACGTGCCGCGTGCAATGGTCAGGATGCCGTTGCCGGTGCCGTGAAAGACCGCAAACAGGCTCGCCGCGCCGCCGCCGACGAGGGCCAGGATGGCGGCCCCGATCGGATGGGTAATGCAGGCGAGGCGGGTCGAGACCAGCGGATGGAAACGTGAGAGAAAACTCGCCTCGAAAATTCGCGCCGCGACTTGCGAAGGACCGATCAGCGCGCCGGCGAACACCGCCTGGCCCGAGGTTGCGCCGGCCGCCTCCAGGATGCGCGGCAGATGCGCCGCCATCGCGCCGGTGACGCTCCAGGCCGCCGCGAACACGAAGGCGAGCAGGATCATGGTGCGATCGATCGCGATCTGCGGCTTGGTGGCAATGGCCGCGGCAGCCTTGGCGCCCTTCACGGCCGGCAGCATCAGCCAGTTCAGCGGCAGGCCGAGCAGGATATGGGCTGCGGCCCAGGCGAAGCAGGTGTTGCGCCAGCCGATGGTTTCCAGCCCCCAGGCCGATAGCGGCCATCCGACCGTCGAGGCGAAGCCAGCAATCAGCGTGATGCCGGTGATCGAGCGGCGCGCGGCATCGCCATAGATCCGCCCCAGCGCGGCGAACGCCGCATCGTAGAGGCCGGCGCCCATGCCGACGCCGAGCACCAGCCAGGCGATCACCAGCACCGGGATTGTCGTCGCGAAGCCGAGCAGCACGAGGCCGAGCGCCAGCACCAGATTGGACAGCGACAGCACCGAACGGCCGCCGACCAGGTCGATCTGACGGCCGATGCGCGGGCCGAGCAGGGCGGATAGCACCAGCGACGCCGAGAAGGCGCCGAACACCCAGTTCGAGGACACCCCGAGATCGCGCGCGATCGGGTCGGCCAGGATCGCCGGCAGGTACATGCTCGATGCCCAGGCCAGCGTTTGCGTGGTGCCGAGTGCCAGAATGAGCGGAAGCGGGCGCGGGCTCATGGTTGGGGCACCTGACTTCTGGACCAGTAAAGCGCCAGCGGCCCGAGCAGGATGCCGGCCGCGAGTACCGCAAAGGCTGCCATCCAGGCAGAGGCGTTGAGTGGGCCACCGGTCGCATCGAGCGCGACGCCGACCGCCCAGGCGCCGAGTGCCGACAGGCTGAAGCCGACGGTCGAATGCACCGCCATGGTCGCGCCGCGAAAATTCGGATCGGCGGCCATCGACATGCCCGACGTCAACGCGCCGGAATCGGCAGGCACTGTGATGGCATAGGCCAGTATCAAGGGCAGCAGCAGCCACGGTGATTTGTCGGCAAATATCCCGATCAGCAATGCCACGGCGGCGGAACTCAGCATGACGGCGGTGATGGCGCGATGGCGGCCGAACCGCAGCGCGAATTCATTGCCGAGAATGCTGGCGGGCATCGCCAGCAGCGAGAACACCACGCTGACCACGATCGGCGTCAGCAGGGGAGCGTCCGCGTGACGCGCCACGACGAAGGTCCAGAACGCCACGATCCAGGTCCGGATGCCGTACAACTCGAAGCAATGCGCGCCGTAGCCGAGCACAAATCCCATCGCCTTGCGGTTCTGGAACACCGGTCCGAAGTTGAGCAAGCGGCCCGTCGCCGGCTTCGGCTCGACAGGCCGCAACAGCCAGCATGCCGTCAGCATCACCAGCGGGCCGGCGGCGGTGACAAAGAAGGCGGCGCGCCAGCCCCAGCCTTCGGCGACGAGCTGCGACACCAGGAAGGAGAGGCCGACGCCGAACGAGAAGCTCGACGTGTACAGCGTAATGGCGCGCGAAGAGTCTCCCGGCGCCAGCCGGTCCGTCAACGCCTTGAGGCCGGGCATGTAGGCACCCGCAAAGCCGATGCCGGCAATCGCATTGAAGAGGGCACCCGTCCAGAGCCCGCTCGCAAACAGGCCGAACAACAGCGTGCCGAGGCTGCTGACCGCCGATCCCGCGATCAGGATTTTGCGGGCATCGATGCGATCGGTCAGCGTTGCCAGTACCGGTACCGTCAGCATGTAGCCGGCGGCGCCGGAGCCGGCGAGCAGGCCGGCTTGCGCGCCGCTCAGGTGCCATTCCGGAATCAGGAAGCCGGCGAGAATCGACGGCACCACGACGTGGGGAAGCAGGCTACCGAGCTGCCCCACGCACATCGCGACGATGACCGAACGACCTTCTAAGGTAATCTCGTGATCCCCCGCGCTAGGATATGCGCTAGCCGCAGCCGCATCCACTCTTGCCCTGTTGTTTGGCATTTGCATCCGCCACGCAGCAGGCGTCAACCGCCGCCGGCGCGGGTCCGCCGCAGCACTGGCTTGCGCTGGGCGCAGCCGCGCGGCTGCAGACGCCGGTTTCGGGCAACACCAGTTCGACGCGGGCTGCGGCCTTGCGGTCTCCGGCGATGTCGGCGGTGATCGAGCGGACCTGCTCATATCCCGTCAGCATCAGGAATGTCGGCGCGCGGCCATACGATTTCATGCCGGCGAAATAGAAACCCGGTTCGGGTTGCGCCAGTTCGCGCGCGCCATGCGGCCGCACGGTGCCGCAGCTATGCTCGTTCGGATCGATCAGCGGCGCCAGCGCCACCGGGCACTCGATCGCAGGGTCGAGCTGAATTCGCAGTTCGCTGACGAAATCGAGATCGGGCCGGAAACCGGTCGCGACGATGAGTTCGTCGGCCGCGACCTGGCGGCCGTTCGAACCGGAACCGAGCAGCAGGCGCGGTCCTTCGGCCGCGATATCGGAAACACGAAATTCGGTTTCGAGCCTGATGCGGCCCGCAGTGACGAGGGCAGCGAAGGCTGTGCCCAGTTCGCCGCGCGCAACGAGCTTGTCGTTGGCGCCACCGCCGAAGGCCTTGGCGGGATCGTTGCCGCGCAGCAGCCAGATCGCCTTTGTCTCCGGCGATTGCTCGGCGAGCCGGGCGAGGTCGATCAGGGTGCCGATCGCCGAATGTCCGGCGCCGAGCACCGCAACCGTCTTGCCGGCATAGCGTGAACGTTGCTTTCCGAGTACATCAGGCATGCCGTAGGCGATCCGCGCCGTGGATTGCTGCTCGCCGATCGCCGGCAGGCCGTTGGCGCCGGCCGGATTGGGCGAATGCCAGGTACCGGATGCGTCAATGACCGCGTCGGCACTGACGACCTTGGGCCCTTGTCCGTTCTGATACCGAATCTCGAACGGCGCTTTCTCGCGGCCTTTGCTCTTCAGTTTGTCGAAGCCCGCGCGGCTGATGCCGGTGACGCGGCTCTGCGTTTGAATATGTTGGGCGAGGGCGGTCTTGCTGGCGAGCGGTTCGAGGTAGTGCTCCACCAGTTCGGCGCCGGTCGGGTATTGCTGCGGATCGGGAGAATTCCATCCCGTCGGCGACAGCAGCCGCTCGGCCGCGCGATCGATGTTGTATTCCCAGGGCGAAAACAGTTGAACGTGGCCCCAATCGCGAACCGCGTGGCCGACGTTTTCGCCGGCTTCCAGCACGATCGGCTTCAGGCCCCGCTCCAGCACATGGGCGGCCGCGGCAAGGCCCACCGGGCCGGCGCCGATAATCGCGACGGATTTTGGCTCACTCATGTCATTCTCCCATCAAACTAGAAATATCGAAATTAATGCCAAAGCGAGTTCACGCCGCGGTCTTCTCATCCTTGCTTTCGGAAACGCCGGTGCAGCATTCGGCGACCAGAAAACCCACCAGGTCCCGCATCACCTCGTAGTTGGCGTGGCAGACCAGGGTGGTCGCCTCGCGCACCTGGTTCACCAGACCCACGACCACCAGCGCCTTGATGTGGTGGGAGAGAGTGGAAGGCGCGATCTTCAGCTTTTCCTGCAAGCGCCCGACCGCCATGCCGGCATCGCCCGCGCGGATCAGCATGCGGTAGATCTTGAGCCGGGTCGGGTTGCCCAGCGCTTCGAGATGGGCGGCGGCGTCGTCGAGTTTCATGATTGCATCCAACCACGGGACTTTCGAGTCGTCAACCGTATTTCTAGTATTATCGAAATATAGGTTTCGACGATCCGGCGCAGCAGGGCTCTGTCAGGTGCAACAGGACGCCGCGCCCGCTTCTCCCGAACGCGCCGCCTGGATCGGCGGGCACGGCACCGGGCCATAGGAGCAGAACACGCAGCAATCGCCCGCCCTGGGTTTCAGCTTCGTTCCACAACCGGTGCATTCGTAAAAGAACTGGCAGGCAAGGGTCGGCATCGTCTCGGATTTGGCGGTGGCACAGTTTGGGCAAGTGATCGTCGATTGAAATATCATCGGGTCAACTCGCTCGATGGGGCGCCTGGATTCAAGCGCCTGTTTGCTTGACAGAAATCCAATATATCCATAAATCTAGATATATGGAATCAGAAACCGCCATCCTCGCGCTCGCCGCGCTCGCCCAATCCACCCGCATGGACGTATTCAGACTGCTGGTGAAGCACGAGCCGGAGGGGCTGGCAGCCGGCGATATCGCCAAGGCGCTCGCCGTGCCGCAGAACACGATGTCGTCGCATCTCGGCGTTCTGTCGCGCGCGGGGTTGGCCAGCGCGCAGCGCTTCAGCCGATCCATCGTCTACCGCGCTGACCTCGCGCGCTTTCAGCAGGTCATGCTGTTCATGCTCAGGGATTGCTGTGACGGCCGTCCCGAGATTTGCGCGCCGCTGGTCGAGAACCTGACGCCGTGCTGTCAGCCCAAGCCGAGGAGGAAGGTCCATGTCTGAGCGCATCTATAACGTCCTCTTTCTTTGTACCGGCAACACGGCGCGCTCGATTCTTTCCGAGTCGATCCTGCGCAAGGAGGGACGCGCGCACTTCCGTGCCTTCTCGGCGGGCAGTCAGCCCAAGGGAACCGTCAATCCGCTGGCGATCAAGGTTCTCAAGAGCCTCGATTATCCCACCGACGATTTGCGCTCGAAAAGCTGGGAAGAGTTCGCGAAGGCAGACGCCCCGGTGATGGATTTCGTTTTCACGGTCTGCGACAACGCCGCCGGCGAATCCTGCCCGGTGTGGCCCGGCCAGCCGATGACCGCGCATTGGGGCATCGAAGACCCTGCCGAAGCTGTCGGCACCGACATCGAGAAGGAAGCCGCGTTCGTGGCGGCATTCCGTTTCCTCAGGAATCGCATTGCCGCCTTCACGAGCCTGCCCCTGAGCAGCATTGATCGCCTTTCGCTCGGGACGAAGCTGCGCGAAATCGGTCGCAGCGATGGCGCAACGTCGAACCATGGCAAGGCGAGCTGATAGCCGATTTCGCCTTGCCGCGCCGCCACCTTCCGTCGGCTGCGGTTGCGCGGCATAATGGCGTATGGAACTCAATTCCCGTCTGCAACTGACGAACTGGCTGGTCAGCCAAGGCCTCGAAGGTCTGCCCGAAAACGATCTGATCCGCGGCTTCTGCGAGCGCTGCCGCGCCTCAGGTCTCGATGTAGCTCGCGGGATGGTGTTCATCGACACGCTGCACCCGATCTTCGAAGGCCGCGGCTTCCGCTGGAACGACACCGCGACCAACGAGAGCGACGCGTTCGAATACGGGCCGACCGATCAGGGCGACAGCGCGAAGAACTGGCGGCGCAGCGTGTTCTACCACATGCTCGAAAACGGCCAGCAGGAGCTGGCGCTCGATCTCGCCGCAGGTGCTGCGCAGAATTTCGGCATGATCGAAGATCTCGCGGCCAACGGCCACAAGCACTTCGTGTCCTATGTTCACCAGTTCGGCGAAGCCGGAACCATGGGGCAGATGGACTGCGTCTATTCCTACTGGACCACGCGCAAGGACGACGGCTTTGGCGAGCACGGCATGGCGGGTTGCGCGACCTGGTGCCGGTGCTGGGGCTCGCGATCAAATGTGCGGCGCAGGCCGACATCGCCAAGACGCTCGGCCGGGTCTATCTCGGCCGCGACGCCTCCGAGCAGGTGCTGCGCGGGCGGATCATGCGCGGCGTCACCGAGCGCATCAATACGGTGCTGTGGTTTTCGGATTTGCGCGGTTCGACCGCGATCAGCGAGGGCATGGAGCCGTCGGAGATCATTCCGTTCCTCAACGATTACGCCCAGGCCTCGATCGATGCCATCCACGAGGCCGGCGGCGAGGTGCTGAAGCTGATCGGCGACGGCGTGCTCGGCATGTTCACCCAAGACAACCTCGCGATCCCCAACCTCGCGATCCCCAATCTCGCGGTCGCCAAGCGCGCGGCGCTGCGCGCCGAGCATCGCTTTCGCCGCAACATGCGCGTGCTCAACCATCGCCGTGTCGCGGAGCAGCGGCCGGTGACGACGGCCCATGTCGGCCTGCATGTCGGCGAGGTGTTTTACGGCAATATCGGCAGCGACGACCGGCTCGATTTCACCGTGGTCGGGCCCGCCGTCGACGAGGTCAGCCGGATCGCCTCGATGTGCCGTTCGGTCGAGCGGGAGCTGCTGACCTCGTCGGCCTTCCGCAACGGCCTCGATGCGATGGGGCGCAACTACCTGGTTTCCACCGGCCGCTTTGCGCTGCGTGGCATCGGCCGGGCGCAGGAGCTCTACACGCTCGATCCTGATATTGCCGCCGACGAGATCGTTGCCGGAAAATACGAGCGCTATCTCGCGGGTTGATCGGATCAACGGGGTGATCGAAATCGACGGCTTGAGCGAGATCAAAAACGGCCACGGATTTTGATGCCACAAAGAGGAAAAATCCTGTCGCTGAAAATCACCAATGGAAACCGTCATGTCCGCATCCGAAATCGCGCATCGTCATTTCGCCGCAGCCGTCGCGGAAGCGGAGAGCGGCGGGGAGGCTGCGGACGCCCTCTGCCGCACGCTGCTCGGCCTCGTGGTGTCGAAATATCTCGAAAGCCGAACCGTCTCCGACGTTCAGTCCGAGTTGCGCTTCGTCGCCGACAACTGCGATCCCGACACCGATTTCGCCTTCATGCGGCCGTGAGCGTGCCGCCGGGCGGCGGTCAGGTGAGGCCGGCGCGGCGAAAACCCTCGAGGTAATGCTTGCGTTCGGCCTCATGCTCGAACGGCATCTGGTCCGCAAGCCAGCTCAGCGAAATCGTCGGCTGCACGCGGCGCAGCTCCTGCAGCGCGGCTTTCGCAACGTTCTTGTGGCCCGCCATGGCGGCGGCGGCCGTCAGCACCCGGTGCGCGCCGGAGAAATCGTTTCGCTGCCGCATCGATTCGCGCGCCAGCCGGATCGCTTCCTCGTAGTTGCGGCCGACATACTGGCAGTAGGAAGCGACGCCGCAGTAGATCGCGGCAAACGGATCGCGCGGGCTCAACCGGAGCGATTCCCGCGCCGCACGATCGCCGTCCTCCCAACGCCCGCGATAGGAGAGCGCGACGCCATACAGGCCGCGCGCCGGCGAGAAGTTGGGGTTGAGCCGCAGCGCCAGTTCGAACTCGGCGATGCAGTCGTCGAAGCGCCGCGTGAACAGATAGACGCTGGCCAGCGCATAATGCGCCCAGGCGTCCTCGCTGTCGGCGCGGATCGCCGCCAACGCCTGGCGTTCGGCAATATGGACCGCGCCCGACATGTCTTCCCAGCCCATGTGGGCCGAGAACATCCGGCAGGATGCCAGCAGGCTGAGCGCCTGGCTGTAGCCGGGATCGACCGCGATCGCCTTTTCCAGCAGCGCCTGCGCCACGAGATTGTCCTGCCGGGTCACCCGCCAGTAGTGCGACAGTGCGCGCATCACCAGGTCCCACGCGGCCATGTTGTCCGGCGTCTTGCGGCGGGCGTGAAAGTCCTCGGCGGCATAGAGCTGCGGCTCGATGGCCGCGACCACCGCTTGCGTGATTTCATCCTGCACGGCGAAGACGTCGGCGAGGTCGCGGTCGTAACGCTCCGCCCACAGGTGACTGCCGGTGGCGACATCGACGAGCTGCGCGGTAATGCGGACCTGGTCGCCGTCCTTGCGTACGCTGCCTTCCACGAGGTAGCCGACGCCGAGCTCCTCGCCGATCTGCCGGTGATGCACCGACTTGCCGCGGTAGATGAACGACGAGTTGCGCGCGATGACGTAGAACCAGCGCAGCTTTGACAGCGCGGTGATGATGTCCTCGGAAATGCCTTCCGAAAAATAATCCTGTTCGGAGTCGCCGCCGATGTTGACGAAAGGCAGCACGGCAATGGCCGGCCGGTCCAGCGCCGGCAGGTGATGGCGGGGCGACTCGCTTGCCGGATCCAGCGACGGCGTCGAGCCGGCCGCCGGTTCGGCGCCGTCCTGGTGCACCTGCACGTCGCCGACAAAGCGAAAGCCCTTGCGCGCGATGGTGCGGATGACAGCCTGATCCTTGCCGCTGTCGCCGACGGCCTTGCGGGCGGCATTGATCCGGCTGGTCAGCGTCGATTCGGAGACGATGCGGCCGTCCCAGATGCTCTCGATCAGATCGTCCTTGCTGACGACCCGCTCGCGGTTCTCGACCAGGTAGATCAGGAGGTCGAACACCTGGGGTTCGACGGCAATGCCTTCGCCGGAGCGGGTCAATTCCCGCAGGTCGACGTCCAGCACATGGTCGGCAAAACAAAATCGCACGTGTTTCATCCCGGAAATCCTGACGTTTCGTCTGGATCCGCGTCTACGCCGGTGGAATTGCGCTGGAAGTGCGAAATCTCACAGAACGGGCGTCTCGCTGAAAAATCACGGTGTTCTCAAGGCGAAATCAGCGCGGAGTCAGAGTCTTTAGGTCTGCGCAGGGGCATGTTCGGTTCATCGCGGCTGCCTCCGTAGCCGCGTTTGCGACCTCGAAAGGACACCCCGATGGCCAGCCCGGCAACCGCAACGACGATTCCGACCCGATCCGGGACAGAATCGGCGAATTCAGGCCCCGATCTCGTCGCCCTCAAGACAAAGCAACAGGCGGCGTGGTCGTCGGGCGACTACGCCATCGTCGGCTCGACCTTGCAGATCGTCGGCGAACAGCTCTGCGAGGCGATCGATCTGAAATCCGGTTCCAGGGTGCTCGATGTCGCCGCCGGCAACGGCATGATGAGCCTGGCCGCGGCGCGGCGCTGGTGCGACGTCACATCGACCGATTATGTGCCGGCCTTGCTCGATCGCGGCCGCGCGCGTGCGAATGCGGAAGGCATGACGATCGCCTTCGAGGAAGCCGACGCCGAGAACCTGCCGTTCGACGACAACAGTTTCGACACCGTGGTTTCCACCTTCGGCGTCATGTTTACGCCGAACCAGGAGCGGGCCGCGGCCGAGCTGATGCGCGTATGCAAGCCGAAAGGACAAATCGGCCTCGCCAACTGGACGCCGGATGGCTTCATCGGCCAGGTCTTCAAGACGCTCGGCAAGTATCTGCCGCCACCGGCCGGCGCCCGGTCGCCGGCGATGTGGGGCACGCGCATGCGCATGACCGAAATGTTCGACGCCGGCGCGCGCCAGATCAAGGCGGAATCCCGCTTGTTCAATTTTCGCTACCGCTCGCCGGCGCACTTCCTCGACGTGTTCAGGACTTATTACGGCCCGGTGCTGAAGGCGTTCGCCGCCCTCGAACCGGCCAGGCAGGACGAGCTCTACAACGACCTGCATGCGCTGATCGTGCGCATGAATCGCTCCGGCGACGCCACCATGGTGGTGCCGAGCGAATATCTCGAGGTCGTCATCACCAAACGTTGAGCGCGGGAATAGCGGCGCAGGCGTCTCGATCCAGACCTTGATGCGGTCCGGATCGGGCGCGCCGTCGTGCCGCATCACTCAAGCCAATCTCACTCCACGATCAGGAATGCTTCGATGACATCAGTGATTCATGCCTCCTTTGCCCAGCCTTCCAGGACCGCCGCCAAATCCACCGTGGTGGCGCTGCATTGCTCGCTCGGTTCGGGACGGCAATGGGGCAAGCTTGCCGACGAACTCGGGCGCAATCACCGGTTCATCGCCCCGGATATCTCCGGCTATGGCGACAATAGCTGCGCGCTGGATCTGCCGCTGACCTTGGCGGAGGAGGTCCGGAGCATCAGCGGTCACTTCAACGATGCGAGCGGGCCGATCCATCTCGTCGGCCACTCCTATGGCGGCGCCATCGCCTTCAAGATCGCGACCGAATCGCCATACGCGCACCGGGTCCGCAGCCTGACGCTGATCGAGCCGGTGCTGCCGACGTTGCTGCTCGAGACCGAAGCGGACCGGCGGCTTCACGCGCGGTTCGCGCAGCTCGCACGCGACGTCTCCGAAAACCTCTGGAACGGATCGGTGCTGGAAGCGATCGACACGTTCATCGAGTTCTGGAACGGGTCGGGATCGCAGGACCCGTTGCCGGCGGCCACCCGCCTGCGCATGATCGAGCGCGCCGACAAGCTGGCCTTCGATTTCACCGCGGCGCTGGCCGAGGAAAATGTCACGATCGCGGCCGCTTCGCTTCGGGTTCCGACGCTGCTGTTTTCGGGCGGCACGTCGCCTTATTTCACCCAACGCATCGTGCGGCGTCTGGCCGCAATCGTTGAGGGCGCCGAGAGCAGGCATCTGCTCGACGCCGGCCATATGCTGGCGCTATCTCATGCGTCGGAGATCAACCCGGAGATTGCCAGACATATTGCACGGGCCGATGAACTTGCCGGTCTCTCGCTCGGACCTAATCAGATTGACCCGGAACCGCCGCTTCGGTTCCAGCCGCGCGCGGTTTCCGACCGGGTAGGGGAAGAAAAGGCCTGATACTGGCGGCCTCGGCATCGACTTTGGATGAATTTCGCAACAACGGAGAGGACCCTTATGGCGACCAACAGCAAGCATCCCGAAACGCTCGTCCTGCATTCCGGTTATCGCAGCGATCCGACCACCACGGCGGTGGCGGTGCCGATCTACCAGACCACCAGCTTCCAGTTCCATAATACCGAACACGCGTCCAATCTGTTCGGATTGGCGGAGATGGGCAACATCTACAGCCGGATCGGCAACCCGACCTGCGATGCGCTGGAGACGCGGCTGGCCGCGCTCGAGGGTGGGGTCGCGGGTCTCGCGCTCGGATCGGGGCAGGCGGCGTCGCTGTTTGCGGTGCAGAACATCTGCCACGCCGGCGACAATTTCGTCGCCGCCACCGATCTCTACGGCGGCACCTGGAACTTGTTCGCCAACACGCTGAAGACGATGGGGATCGAGTGCCGCTTCGTCGATCCCGCGGACCCCGAGAACTTCCGCCGCGCCACCGACGCGCGGACGCGCTGCTACTATGCCGAGACGCTGCCGAATCCGAAGCTTACGGTATTCCCGATCGCCGAAGTGGCCAACATCGGCCGCGAGCTCGGCGTGCCGCTGATCATGGACAATACGGCAGCGCCCGTGCTGTGCCGGCCGCTCGATCATGGGGCGGCGATCGTGCTGCATTCGACCACCAAATATATCGGCGGCCACGGCACTTCGATCGGCGGCATCATCATCGACGGCGGCAACTTCGATTGGGCGAAGCACAAGGATCGGTTCCCGATGCTGAACACGCCCGATCCGAGCTATCACGGTGCGGTCTGGACCGAGGCCGTGAAGCCGCTCGGGCCGATCGCCTACATCATCAAGGCCCGCGTCACCCTGCTGCGCGATATCGGTGCGCCAATGTCGCCGTTCAATGCCTTCATGTTCATCCAGGGACTGGAGACGCTGCCGCTGCGGATGCGGGTGCATTGCGAGAACGCCAACGCGGTGGCCAAGCACCTCGCCAAGCATCCGAAAATCACCAGGGTGATCCATCCCTCGCTGATGACCGGGGAAGCCAAACGCCGCGCGGACGCCGTGTTGTCGCGGGGCTATGGCGGGCTGCTCGGGTTTGAACTGAAGGGCGGCATGGAGGCCGGCCGCCGCTTCATCGACGAGCTGAAGATGTTCTATCACGTCGCCAATATCGGCGACGCCCGCAGCCTCGCGATCCATCCGGCCTCGACGACGCATTCGCAGCTCTCGACCGAGGAACAGGCGATGACCGGCGTGACGCCGGGCTATGTGCGGCTGTCGATCGGCATCGAGCATATCGACGACATCCTGGCCGATCTCGATCAGGCGCTGGCTGGGGCAGAGGGGCTCTCCAAGGCGGCCTGATGGCAGGAGAAAAACAGAGCGGCCCGGTGATGAACCGGGCCGCTTGCTGTGACCTGGGTCGCGCTTCCTTTTAGTCGAGATCCCGAGGCGCGAGCCCGATATCGCGGAGTTGCCGCTCGCTGAATCCGGCCAGCAGTCCTCGTGCCGCCTCGCGTTCGCGGCGCGCGATCCAGGCGGCGAGCCAGGTGTTGATGCAGTCGGCGAGACGGGTGACGAATTTGCGGCCTATGGGGACGGCTGCTTCGTTGCTGGCAATCATGGTCATGGTGGTGTGTCCTGTTGGACTCGCGGGATGCGAGAATGTTGCCACCATGCCTGCGTTGCAGTGCGAAGACTTGGACGAAGCTTTGATTTGCCGTCCAGCCGGGCTTGAGATACGCCCCGATTTATTGCGGCGTTGTAGTTTTACTTGAGCACGGCATTACGCTGTACTTGCCCCCAGATTCCGTCGCACAGCTTCACGTTTCCCGGCAACGCCCTGGGGCTGAGCAAAAGTACATCTTGTCGTTCGAGGACGAGAAGCTGAAGGTTCTCGGCCGCGACCGCAATGGCCGCGAGGTTTCGGTCGACGGCGGGGCGTGGCGAAAATCCTGACCGGCTATCCGGAACAAGGCGATATTCCGCTGGCGCCGATGCTAAATTTGCGCCGCATGATCGCGTTGATTCATGTCAATGACTGCAGGCGGTGTCCGGCCCCATTTTGGCGGCAGGAGAAGGCCAATGTATCAGCACATCCTGCTGCCGACGGACGGATCAGAACTATCGAAAGCGGCGATGAAGCACGGGATCGCCTTGGCCAAGGCGATTGGCGCCAGGGTGACGGCGCTCGTGGTCTCGACGCCGATCAGTTCGCTGGTGATCGATCCCGACATCGTTTCGAGTGCTCTGGATCAATACAAGGCACTGGTCGTCGAGCAGACCGGGAAATACCTCAAGAACATAGAGATCAGCGCCTCCGAGGCGGGTGTCGAGTGCAGCGCGTTGTGTATCGAGCACGACAAGCCTTACGAGGCTATTGTGGATACCGCGAGGAAGCAGGGGTGCGATCTCGTGGTGATGGCGTCGCACGGCTTGCGCGGCATATCGGCGATTCTCGGCAGCGAGACTCTGAAGGTTCTGACCCATTCGTCGGTCCCGATCCTGGTTTATCGCTGACGCCCTCGGTCAGCGCACCTTGGCCCGCAACGCGTAGAGCGCGAACGCCGCCAGCGCGAATACCGTCAGCACGACGCCGAGCGAAAACAGCGCCTGGTGCGAAATCGCAGCCGTCAGCCAGACGCCGATCGCGGCCGTCATCATCTGGAAGAAGCCGACCAGCGCCGAGGCCGCGCCGGCCCGGTCGCCGAACGGGGACAGCGACTGCGCGGTGCCGAGCGGATTGACGATGCCCATGCCGAGCAGGAACACGCACATCGCGCCTAGGAACGGCAGGAACGAGGGCGCGTACAACGAGACAAAGAGGATCGCGATGCCGCCGGCGGCGGTTGCCCACAATCCCCAGCGGATCGAGCGGTCGAGCCCATAGCGCGGCGCCAGCTTGGTGGCGAGCATGCCGGCGGAGAACACGACAAGCACGGTGCCGGCGAAGAACAGGCCCAACTGAATCGGTGTGAACTGCATCGCCTCGATCAGGATGCGGGACGCCGCCGAAAAAATCGCGAACAGCCCGCCCATGATCAGGCTGACGGTGGTCGCGGGAACGATGAAGCGCCGGTCGGCGATCAGGCTAGCGTAGTTTTTGGCGATCGCGAGCGGATCGAGCGGTGTCCGCGTCGCGTGGTGGGTTTCGCCGAACACGGTGTTGAAGGCGAGCGCACCCAGCGTGGCAAAGGCGGCAACCAGGACGAATTCGGAGCGCCAGCCGAAATAATGATCGAGCGCGCCGCCGAGCAGCGGGGAGAAGCCGGGGGCCGCCGCCATCGCGATCATGATCAACGCCATCGCGCGCGCCAGCGCCGGGCCCGAGAACATGTCTCGCGCAATGGCGCGCGACAGCACCGAGGTGGCGCAGGCGCCGGCGGCCTGGATGACGCGGCCGATCAGGAGGCCCGGCAGGTCGGTGGCAAGGCCGCACCAGACGCTGCCGGCAAAGAACACCGCAAAGCCGATCACGACCGGCCAGCGCCGGCCGTAGCGGTCCGAGACGGGCCCGACCACGAGCTGGCCGAGGGCGAACACCGCGAGAAAGACGGTAATGGCCGAGGTGACCGCCGCGCTGGTGACACCGAGCGATGCCGCCATCTGCGGCAACGACGGCAGCAGGATGTTGGTGGCGAGCGTCCCGGTCGCCGCCAGGCCCGCCAGCACCGCAATCTGGGCGAAGCTGGAGAAGGCTTTGGGACGAGGGGCGGTGTCGATCGCGACGGTCTGGTTGGCCATGGGTGGTTCCCGTTGTTCCGAGCTTTAAATGATATGTATCATATAAAGTGGCCATGGAAACCCTGGAATGGAGCCCTATCCCGGGATTGGAAGGAAATACTCGCTTTATCCGTCATTGCGAGCGAAGCGAAGCAATCCAGCCCGCAACGGGAGAAAGAATGGATTGCTCCGTCGCGGAGCCTGTCATCACGCCCGCACGACGCCCGGCCCATCGCCGACCATGTCCGGCTGCCGCGCCAGCGACACCGCTGGCGACAGCAGGATCACCAGCGCCTGCGCGGCGAAGATCGCTGCGGCCAGATAGAGACAGGCTTCGGCGCCGTAGAGCCCGCCGACGATGGCGCCGAGCGCGGAGCCGAGCGGGCGGGCGCCATAGCTCATGATGTTGATGGCGGAGACGCGTCCGAGCAGCGACGGCGGCGTCACCGATTGCCGCAAGGTGGTGGTCGAGATCACCCACATGATCGGACCGACGCCGAGCAAGAAGAAGCTGAGAGCGGCCAGCCATGGCGTCGGAACCAGCGTGGTCAACGCCATCACGCAGGCGGCGACGAAGCCGGTCACCGGGCCTAGCCCGACCACGGTGCCGAAGGCGAGGCGCTGCATCACCCGCGTCGCCACCAGTGCGCCGATCACCATGCCGACGCCGAACATAGCCAGCACCGTGCCGACGAGAGGGGCGGAGAGGCCGAGGCGGCGCACCGCATAAGGAACGAACACCGCGAACAACAGGAACTGCGCCGTGTTGAAGATGAACTGGGTGATGAACACCGGACGCAACAGCGGGTGATGCAGCACGAAGGCCGCGCCCTCCTTGATGTCCTGCAGCGGATGGCGCTTGGCGGAGGTTTGCCGTGCGGGCTCGTAGATGCCGGACAGCAGCACCACCGCGACGACGGACAGCGCCGCGGCGCATGCGAAGGCGGGAGCAGCGCCAACCCATCCGACCAATACGCCGCCGACCGCCGGTCCGCCCGCCAGCGCTACCGTGCGCGCGAGTTCGATCCGTGCATTGGCGGCCGGCAGTTGCGGCGGCGTCACCAGCGACGGCACCAGTGCGGGGGCGGCGACGCTATAGGCAACGGTGCCGCAGACGGCGACGAAGCCGAGTATCGCCAGCAGGGGCAGCGTCATCAGGTTGAACCAGAGCAGCAACAGCGTCGCGGCCAGCGCCGCCGCGCGCAACGCCTCCGTGCCGGCCATCAGGTAACGCCGCGAAATCCGGTCGGCGAGCAGGCCCGCGGGAATCGCGAACAGGATGAAGGGCAGCGTCAACGCGGTCTGCAACAGCCCGGTCTGGCCTTCGCCGACGCCGAGCAGCAGCACCGCCACGATGGGAGCAGCTGCCAGCGCGATCTGCTCGGCCGATTGCGCGGCGAGGTTGGACCAGGCGAGGCGGTTGAAGGTCGGGGGCAGGCGGGGCGTTGCAGTGGCGGACATGGCGGCGATTCCCTTGGGATGTCGATCTGTCGCCATTTGTCCTGTTGCAGCCCGCCAAACCCACCCGGTTTCCGACAAGGGCAGATCAATGCCGGATCGCCGAAGATTCGGCGAACCGCTTGAACCAGACGCGCCGAACCCGCGACCGCTCGTAACGCGGAAATCAGGTGGTTCGGGTTCGATGTGCGATGACGACGAGGGGGCCGACCCCACGACCTTTTCCCTGCCGGCCGGTGACCGCTCGCTGGTCGGCGCTGTCATGCAAGGGCGCGACCTCATGGGCGCGCAACTGGCCTATGTCGATCTCACCGGCGCCGACCTCTATTGGGGATCGTTGCAGGGCTGCATGCTGCAGGGAGCGATCCTGCGGGATTGCTGCCTTCGCGGCGCATGGCTGGTGGGCGCAAATTTGCGCGAGGCCGATCTGACGCACGCGAACCTCTCGCTCGACAATCTCGGCGGCAAGACCAATCTCGAACGCGCCGATCTCACCGGCGCCGACCTGCGGCGCGCGAATATCGGCGGCGCGGTGTTCACCCGAGCGATCCTGGTGGGCGCGGATCTGCGCGGCGCCCGGGCGCGCTCGATCCTGCCTGCGGACCGTCCGACGCGCCTGGACGGCGCCGACCTGACCGACGCCAAGCTCGGCGGCGTCGACTGGACCGGCTGCGTCTACAACGACGACACGCGCTTTCCCCGCGGCTTCGTCCCGGGCACGGCGGGGATGATCCATGTCAAAGACATGGAACAGCTAAAGAAGAAGCCTAGAAAACGTGCCGCGAAACCGAAACGGCGGGGCCGTTGAGGGCAGGGTGGGCGCCATCGTCCCAACCGCGGCTAGATGCAGTTGCAAATGAGTTGCAATAAGATCAAAACCGGTTATCCTCTTGAAATGGATGCCCGAACCCCCGAATTGCGCCCCCAAACCGTGCCCGTGAGCGCCGCCGGGTGGCGCGCGGATGCGGCTGCCGGGAGCCAGCGCAGCCTGCCGGAGGTCAACGCATCGGTTGCGGTGCCGCGCGTGGGCGGTCACTGGGCGCGGCGGCTGTTGGCCTTCCTCGGGCCCGGCTACCTGGTCTCGGTCGGCTACATGGACCCCGGCAACTGGGCCACCGACCTCGCGGGCGGTTCGAAGTTCGGCTACACGCTGCTGTCGGTGATCCTGCTGTCGAACCTGATGGCGATCCTGCTGCAGGCACTGGCCGCGCGGCTCGGCATCGCCACCGACCGCGACCTCGCGCAGGCCTGTCGCGCCAGCTTCTCGAGGACCGTCAACCTGCTGCTGTGGTTTGCCTGCGAAGCCGCGATCATCGCCTGCGACCTCGCCGAAGTGATCGGCACCGCGATCGCGCTGAAGCTGCTGTTCGGCATTCCCCTGATCGGTGGCGCGCTGATCACGGCGCTCGATGCGTTCCTGCTGCTGCTGTTGATGAACCGCGGCTTTCGCTTCCTCGAAGCCTTCGTCATTGCGCTGTTGATCGTGATCGCGGTCTGCTTTGCGGTGCAGATCGCAGCCGCAGCGCCGCCGGTGGCGGCGATGCTGCGCGGCTTTGCGCCGTCGCCGGAGATCGTCACCAATCGCGAGATGCTCTACATCGCGATCGGCATCATCGGCGCCACCGTGATGCCGCATAATCTCTATCTGCACTCCGCGATCGTGCAGACCCGGGCCTATGAGCGCACCGAGGAGGGCCGTCGCGACGCCATCAAATGGGCGACGGCCGATTCCACCATCGCGCTGATGCTGGCGTTGTTCATCAACGCCGCGATCCTGATCGTCGCCGCCGCGACCTTCCACACCAGCGGCCATTCCGACGTCGCCGAAATCGGCCAGGCGTTCGAACTGCTGTCGCCGCTGCTCGGGCTCGGCATCGCCTCGACGCTGTTTGCGGTGGCGCTCTTGGCCTCCGGCCTCAATTCGACCGTCACGGCAACGCTCGCCGGCCAGATCGTGATGGAAGGCTTCTTGCACCTGCGGCTGCCGAACTGGGCGCAGCGGCTGGTGACCCGCGGCATCGCCATCGTGCCGGTCGTTGCCGTCACCGCGCTCTATGGCGAGCGTGGCACCGCGGAGCTTTTGGTGTTCAGCCAGGTCGTGCTGTCGATGCAACTGCCGTTCGCGGTGATCCCGCTGGTGTGGTTCGTGTCGGACAAGAACAAGATGGGTTCGCTGGCGATCTCGCGCCCGACGGCGGCGCTGGCCTGGATCATCGCCGCCATCATCGTGGCGCTGAACGTGAAACTGCTGTTCGATACGTTGGTGGGCTAATCCTGCGGCTCGGCGAGCGACTCGCCGGTCGCATCGACCCGCAGCCATCCCGACGGCGCCAGACGTTGTTGGGGCAGGAAGCGGCCTTTGTAGTCCATCTTCTTGGAGCCTTCGATCCAGTAGCCGAGATAGACGTAAGGCAGCCCGAGCCTGCGCGCGCGGGTGATGTGGTCGAGGATCATGAAGGTGCCGAGCGAGCGGCCTTGCTCCGACGGCTCGAAGAACGAATACACCATCGACAGCCCGTCGCTGAGCACGTCGGTCAGTGCCACCGCGATCAGCTCGTCGCCGCGGCCGGTGATCCCTGAATCGACGTTGCGCTTGCGATACTCGATCAGGCGGGTTTCGACATGGCTGTCTTCCACCATCATCGCGTAGTCGAGCACGGTCATGTCGGCCATGCCGCCGTGGCGGTGGCGCTTGTCGAGATAGGCGCGGAACACCGAATACTGTTCCGAGGTCGGCACCGCGCTGCGCTGCTCGCCGATGATGTCGTCGTTGCGCGCAAGGATTTTGCGGAAATTGCGCGAGGCGCGGAATTCGTTGGCGACCACCCGGATCGAGACGCAGGCGCGGCACTGGTCGCAGGCCGGCCGGTAGGCGATCGACTGGCTGCGGCGGAAACCGCCATGGGTCAGGAGGTCGTTGAGGTCGCCGGCCTTGTCGCCGACCAGATGCGTGAACACCTTGCGCTCGTGCCGGCCCGGCAAATACGGGCAGGGCGACGGCGCCGTCAGGTAGAATTGCGGGGTGTCACGGGAGTGCTGGGTCACGTCGGGTCGTCGGGCCTCCGAAGCAGGTAACTGACAGCTTCGCGCTCCGGAGGCTAACGGTCAAATGGTTTACTTCGAGTATGATCCGGAAAAGTGGGTACCGGTTTTCCGAAAGAATCATACTCAAACAAAGGAGTTCAATAACCGCGCGCGGCCGGGGCCACCTGGGTCCGAATCGAGCTGTTGATAACCACGGTTCCCAGGATCACGTCGTGCAGCAGCCGGCGGCGGCCGTTGAACAGGCCGACCAGCAGCACCAGCGGCGACAGGAACGAGACCGTGACCCAGAACAGCACCGCATGGGTGGCGCCGAGCACGAAATAGCCGGGCTGGCCGTACCAGGTGCGCAACTCCAGATCCATCACGCGCATGCCCATGGTGGCCGAATGCGGCCCACCGATCGAGGCGCCGTAATAGACGATGGCCCAGACCACGGTGGCCGGCCAGGCCAGCCAGAACAGCGCCCAGCCGAGCCCGAGCGTGATCAGTCCGAACACGGCGATGAAGAGATAGCCGAGGATCACCGGGACCGACAGCACCACGAGGTCGATCAGGAACGCGAACACCCGCCGCGTCAGCACGCCGCGAAACAGTTCCGGCTGCAAATAAGGATCAAACGCATGTGGCCGGGCGCCGCCAGCATAAGATGCGCCCTCATCGTTACCCGAACCGCGATAAGACATGATCAGTCCTCCAGACCGCATATTCCCGCAGGTCAGATGGGAGCGGCCCCGGCGCGTGCCAAGGGCGGCCGGACATTAACACGCCGCAATGTTCGGGCGATTTTGCGGGCGGGTTCGCTGTCCTTCCGCGGCGCGTCGCAGACGCGAACCTGGAAGGACGACAACCGAAAGGGTATTTGATGGCCGATCAAGTCGAATTGCGTTGTCGCTGCGGTGAGGTGCGGGGACTGGTTACGGACGCATCGCCAAGGACGGTCAATCGCGTCGTCTGCTATTGCGACGACTGCCAGGCCTTTGCCCACCAGATCGGCCGCGCCGATCTGCTTAATGCACAGGGCGGTAGCGACATCGTCCAGCTCGCGCCGGCCTCCGTTACGTTCGTCCAGGGGCGCGAGCGGATCGTCGGCCTGCGGCTGTCGCCGAAGGGCCTGTTCCGGTGGTACGCGAATTGTTGCAACACGCCGGTCGGCAACACGCTGACGCCGGCCATTCCCTTTGTCGGCGTCATCGCGCAGGGCTTTCGGGCGGAAGAAACCTTCGGTCCGCCGAGCGGCGCCGTCCTCGGGAAATATGCCATCGGCACGCCGCCGCCCGGTTCGACCGGCCTCAATCTTCCGCTGCTGTTGCGGGCGATCGGCAAGGTGCTCGGCTGGCGCCTGCGCGGCAAAGCGTGGCCGCACCCGTTCTTCGAGAGGGGCAAGAGCGAGCCAGTGTATCCCGTCACGGTGTTGTCGCGGGAACAGCGCGAAGCGCTGCGACCGTTGTGCGGGCCGATGCCGGCTTAACTCCGGTCCTCATCCTGAGGAGCGGGCGAAGCCTGCGTCTCGAAGGATGGCGGCAGGTGGGCTCTCATGGTTCGAGACGGCGTGGAGCCTGTCATCGGGCGCGCATTCGCGCGACCCGTTGGCGCCTCCTCACCATGAGGAGTTGATGGTTGCTCGAATTACTTCTCCGCCCTGATCTTTTCCGCCGCCTGCGGCGCAAAATAGGTCAGGATGCCGTCGGCGCCTGCGCGCTTGAAGCCGAGCAGGCTTTCCATCATCGCGCGTTCGCCGTCGATCCAGCCGTTATTGGCGGCACCCGCGATCATCGCGTATTCGCCGGAGACTTGATAGACGAAGGTCGGCACCGCGAAGGTGTCCTTTACGCGGCGGACGATGTCGAGATAGGGCATGCCCGGCTTGACCATCACCATGTCGGCGCCCTCGGCGAGGTCGAGTTCGACTTCGCGCAGCGCCTCGTCGGAATTGGCGCTGTCCATCTGGTAGGTGCGCTTGTCGCCGGTCAGCGTCTTGGCCGAACCGATGGCGTCGCGGAACGGGCCGTAGAACGCGGAGGCGTATTTCGCCGCATAGGCCATGATCTGCACGTCGAGGAAGCCGGCCTCGTCGAGCGCGTCGCGGATGGCGCCGACGCGGCCGTCCATCATGTCCGACGGCGCGATGATGTCGCAGCCGGCCTCGGCCTGCACCAGCGCCTGCCGCACCAGCACCGCCACCGTTTCGTCGTTGAGAATCCGGCCGTCCTCGATCAGTCCGTCATGGCCGTGGCTGGTGAAGGGATCCAGCGCCACGTCGCAGAGCACGCCGATGTCGGGGAATTCCTTCTTGATCGCGCGCACCGACTGGCAAACCAGATTGTCCGGGTTCAGCGCCTCGGAGCCGTGCTCGTCCCGCAGCGAGGCTTCGGTGTAGGGAAACAGCGCGATGCAGGGGATGTTGAGCTTCGCCGCGCGCTCGGCATCGCGCACCGCCTGATCGACGGTGATGCGGTCTACGCCCGGCATCGAGGCCACGGGGGTGCGGGTATTGTGGCCGTCGACCACGAACAGCGGCCAGATCAGGTCGTCGGTGGTCAGCACGTTCTCGCGCACCAGGCGCCTGGCCCACTCCGACTTGCGGTTGCGGCGCGGGCGGGTGACGAGATCGAGCGGGTGGGAGGAGAGGGCGGCCGGCCGCCGGGGCGCGTCGCGCATTTCGATCGGACGCCCGAATTTGATCGCCATCTGAAGGTACTCCCGCAAGGCCGGTTTTGAGGCTGATTTGGATCTGTTCCAATTCTAGCATCCTGCCGCGGCGGCGTCACCGCGGCCTTGATGCGGATCATAAGCAATTGATTTTGCCGCCGCGGCGGGCCAAGAGTCCGGCCATGAGGAACCCTTTTTCGCGCAATCGCCCCGATTCTGAGGCCATTACCGTGCCCGAGGTGCCGTCCGCGCGCGATCTGGCGCGCGACACCGCCAACGCCCGCGACAGCGCGATGTCGGTGGCGGCGATCTCCTCGGAGCGGATCGAGCCCGACGACAACGCCTGGACCCGCCGGCTGGTGCTGTTCCTGCGGGTGATGGCGCTGATCTCGATCGTCAAGGGTCTCTACCACTGGGCGCAGGTCACCGGCTTCATCGGCGGCGAGGAAGAGGCGTTCGAGAACCAGTCGATGGCCTGGCAGACCGCGACGATCTATTTCGCCGTGATCGAACTCGTCGCCGCGGTCGGGCTCTGGCTGGCGACGCCGTGGGGTGCGGTGGTGTGGCTGACCACCGTGGTATCGATGGCGGTGATCGAACTGATGTTCCCCGGCATCTACGGCGGCAGCCTGACGGTGGTCGCATTCGAAGCCGTGATGCTGGCGGCGTATCTCGCGCTCGCCTGGATGGCCGCCCGCGAACGGCCGCCGTAGCAGATATACGCGCATTTCGATTAGCAGCGTGGCTATGGTTCGAGACGCGCGGCGGTGCCGCGCTCCTCACCACGAGGACAACCATCAGACCTCATCCTGAGGAGCATCGCCGACGGGTCGCGCGTATGCGCGCCCGATGGCAGGCTCCGCGATGCGTCTCGAAGGATGAAGCCCGCGCGCTAGACGCCTAAATTGGCTCGCCCACCAAAATCTCCCGCCCGATCCAAACAATTTTCAAAAATTTTCGCGGTAAGGATTCAGTCACCGTAAAGGGTTCCATTACACCTGTTACGCGAGCGTTTCGATTTCAGACGGACCTGTTTTGGAATGCGACAGGGGGTGCAGACGAAGCGTGAACATGGGCCCTGCAGCCTCAATGAAATATTTCAAAAAGCCCTTTATCCATGGGCTTAATGTACGATTCACTGTCTTAAATTCATGATCTCTTTATTGTCTTATTTAAGCGGATCTTCAAACGCGCCCCTTAAGTTGTGGCTATCAGGCGGGACACAAGTTTCGTCGAAATAAGTCGATAAAAA
>Ga0209023_10001099_pt1 | contig 37431 bp, 38 predicted proteins | sample LakOneMetagenome_FD_187468 | JGI IMG/M metagenome (GOLD analysis project Ga0209023, IMG submission 187468) | Freshwater and sediment microbial communities from Lake Erie, Canada (SPAdes) (version 2) | ecosystem: Environmental > Aquatic > Freshwater > Lentic | place: Lake Erie, Canada...
GCTCGGCAGGGGCCTTCGTCGTCACGGGTCTCTTCGTCATCTACAACTCCATGTGGGGTCAAGATGAGCCGCGAACCCTCCGCTACGCAATCATGCAAAACTGTTCCATGCGTGCTGATGGCGGACACTCCTGGCGGTCGATGCGGACCATCTCATTGATGTAGCGCTCGACATCGGCCTCCAGATGGACGAGGCGGCTGGCGATCTTGCCCTTGGTGAAGTTGCGGTCGCGGTTGTTGACGGCCTTGAACTTGCTGCCATCAATGGCGACGCAATCGCCCTTCAGCGTGCCGATCCGGCGGCAAAGCTCGACGAACTGCGCGCAGGTCTTGCGGATGGCCGTGCCATTGTCACGGCGGAAATTGGCGATGGTCTTGTGGTCGGGCACCAGCCTGCCGGTAAGCCACATCGCCTCGACATTCCGCCCCGCCTCGCGCTCCAGCCTGCGGCTGGACGGGACCCGGTTGAGATACCCATAGATGAACAGCTTCAACAGCACCGCCGGGTCATAGCCTGGGCGGCCAGTCCGTGCCGGGGCCGAGCGCACGAAGCCAAGGCCGGGTAGATCAAGCTCATCGACGAAGAGATCGACCACGCGGACCAGGCAATCCTCGCCAATCCAGTCCTCAAGCCGCTCTGGGAAAAGAACGGTCTGCCCACGCTCAATTCCTTCAATAAAACCTGCCATCCTGAACCCCTGCTGACCTGCAGAAGTCTACCACGGCAGGGGGTTTTGACACACCCTCGGCCCAAAGCTGACCGCCAAGGCGAATAGTGATGCGAAGGCGTATTACCTGAAGCAGTCACGCGAACCCGATGATGCAAGACCAAAGTGCGCCCAATTAATGATCCTGCGTCTGGACCTAGGCCCTTTGATTGCTGAACCACCATCGGCTGGCGTGTCGGGAGAACAGATGACTTCGCAGCGCTATCTGGCGGCTCACCGATCAGCTGGTTCGTCCCGTCGGTTGCATGTTCGACCGTCGGACACAAAACCGAGATCAGAGTCGGATCGGCGGCGAAACCCGCTTAGGCCAGCACTTGGTGATCGCCTGTCAGACTTTGCGGGTGGTGACGGTAACGGGGCCGACCACCAGGCGTCGAAAGCTTGGGTGATCAAGAAATGCCGCGTCCCACCGACCCGCAGGGAATTGCACCCGGAGTGGCTGCGATACTGCAGTGGCCATTTGGTGATCAAGCCGGATGCGGATGACCCCAGGCGCCAGGCCATGTGCAGGCGCGCGCCGCCGTCGCCGCACCATGAGACAGGGCCTGTGCGGGTGCCGCTTCCTGGATTGTGGCTGCCAGATAGCCGGCGATGAAAGCATCCCCCGCCCCCATCGTATCACGCACCTTGGTAGGGATGATCGGTTGCAGGTATTCCTGCGGCCCGTCGGTCCAATAGGCGCCCTCGTCGCCGCGCGTGATGCAAACCGCGCCCGCACCAAAGCCCAGCATAGCATGGGCCTGATCGCGCAAGGCTGCCATCTCCAGCCCGGAGCCCGACATGAAGGCAAGGGTAAGATGCGGCGCAACAAGAGCCAGATAGGCCGGATCGGTCTGGGTCGAGAAGTCGAAGGACAGAGCGCGGGCAGCAGCGCGGATACGGGGCAGCTCGGGTTCGATATAGCTGAAACAGCTGGAATGGACCCAAGCCGCCGCGCCGATCTCTTCCAGATCGTCGGTGTCCATCCGCAGCATCAGCTTGCGCCGGATGCCGCCGCGATTGGACCCCAGAAACACCCGGTCGCCCGCCGCATCATGGCTCACCCGCGCCAGCCCGTTCTCGCCCTGCACCCGGCGCAGAAGGCGGGTGGACAGCCCCTCGGCCTGCATGGAGGCCTCGACATGGGCAGCCGCGGCATCGTTGCCGATGATCCCCATATAGTCGCTGGCGGCCAGTCCTGCACGGCGCGCCAGAACCGCCACGTTCAGCGCATTGCCGCCCGGGTAATAGACGCCCTCGTCGGCGTAGAGGTCAACAACATTGTCACCAATGCACAATAGTCCGTTCTTCATCGCGCCCTCCTTGGGCGAGCGGGGGGCGGCACGCCGCCCCCGGACTATCAGTAGTCCATCTTCCACATGTAACGGCGCACGGTCAGCGGATGGCCCCGGCTGTCGGCCAGCTTGTCGGCATAGACCCGCAGGATGGTGCCAAAGGCCATGTGTTCGACCTGATCGACAATCGCGACATCAATCGCGCCCAAGCCCATCTCTTCGGCGCACAGCACGGTGGTGCGGTCGCTGAACTTGCTGGCAAAGGCGATGGCGCGGTCGTCCATCACACGGCTTGGCCCCATGCCGCGCAGGATGACGAAGGGGACATCGAAATCGGTGACCTCAAACGGGCCGTGGAAATACTCGTCCGAATGGATCGCGGCAGAGTGGATCCATTGCATCTCTTGAAAGATGCAGATCGCATAGGAATAGGCGGTGGCATGATTGGCGCCTGCGCCCATCATGTAGATGACCGTTTCGCGTTTGTGCGCCTCAGCCCAGGCGGCGATGCGGTCGCTGTGCGCCGCAATCGCTTGATCGACAATCGCGGGCAGTTTGGCCAGGGCGGTGTCCAGCTTGGGGGCAAGGACGCAGCCATCGCGCAGACCCAGAATGCCGAAGGTCAGGCGCGCAAGGACGGCGGGCGAGTGATCGGCGCCGAAAGTCTTCGGTGCGTGGCGGTAATAGACCGGGAATTCCACCGCCTGATCCAGCGGGCTTCCGGGGATCGTGGTCAGGGCGATGGTCAAGGCCCCCTTGGCGCGGGCAAACCGGGCGGCCTCGACGGTTTCAGGCGTGGTGCCGGAATGCGAGCACAGGATGACGACCGAAGTCGCGCCCAGTCGCGCGGGATTGCGCGCCACGAACTCTCCGGCGTTCAGCGCATGGCCGGCGATGGTCTTGCCATGACGGTCGACGGCATATTGCACCGGCATCATGATGGAGTAGGACCCGCCACAGGCGACGAAATAGATCTCGGTCACTTGCGGCCTTGCGGCGACGGAAGCGAGAGCGGCGGCGATTTGGGCATCGGTGGGAAGGGATTGGTCGGTCATGTCATCCTCTTTCTTGGGACAAGGGGGGTTCGCTCCCGGAAAGGCTCCGGGCTTGGGAAGGCGTTTCGGGAAGGGGTGTCAGAGCATTTCGGCTCAGAGAACTTCGGCGAGGAACTTTTGCAGGCGGGGGCTTTGCGGGGCGTCGAAGATGGCGTGGGGCGGGCCGGCCTCGATCACCTGACCTTCGTCCATGAAGATCACCTGATCGGCGACGCGGCGGGCGAAGCCCATTTCGTGGGTGACGACGACCATGGTCATGCCGCGCCGGCCCAGATCCTCCATCAGGGTCAGGACGCCTTTGACGAGTTCCGGGTCAAGGGCAGAGGTCACTTCGTCAAACAGGATCACCTCGGGCGCCATGGCCAGGGCACGGGCGATGGCCACGCGCTGCTGTTGCCCGCCCGACAGGCCAGAGGGCCTGTGGTCGGCACGGACCGCCAGACCCACCTCGGCCAGACGGGCGCGGGCGATCCGCAGCGCCTCGGCCCGGGGTAGGCCCTTGATCCGGGTCAGCGACAGAGCGACATTTTCCAGCGCGGTGTGATCGGGGAACAGGTTGAACTGCTGGAACACCATGCCGACCTTGGCCCGCAACGTCTCGGGCCGCATGGCAAAGATGCTGGCGCCCCCCAGAAGGATATCCCCGGCCGAAGGCTCCACCATCCGGTTCAGACAGCGCAGAAGCGTTGACTTGCCAGAGCCGGAAGGCCCGATGATGCAGGTGACCGTCCCTGCGGCAACTTTCAGGTCGATGCCTTTCAGCACCTCGAAGTCGCCATAGGCCATCCGCAGGCCGCGCATTTCCATGCCCTGACCCTTGAACGCAGAGGTTTCGGCATGGGCGGCGGTGGCGACCTCGCTCACCTCGACCAGGCCACTTTGCGGGGGCAGACGGCGGCCTTTGCGCAGACGGTTGTCGATCGTGTTGACCAGATGGGTCAAAGGCACGGTGATGATCAGATAGAAGACCCCCGCCAGCAGCAGAGGCGACAGGTTGCCCGTCACCACGGCCTGATCCTGGCCGACGCGGAAGATCTCCCGCTCTGACGCCAGAAGGCCAAGAAAATAGACAAGGCTGGAATCCTTCACGTTGCCGATGAATTGGTTGACGAGGGCAGGCAGCACCCGGCGCACACCCTGCGGAATGACGATCAGCCGCATTCCCTGACCATAGCTCATCGAAAGCGCCCGGCAGGCCTCAAGCTGGCCGCGGTCGACCGACTGGATGCCAGACCGGAAAATCTCGCCAATATAGGCCGCAGCGATCAGGCCCAGGGCGAGGATGCCCAAGGGATAGGGCGAAGGGCCGAAAATCTCGCGTCCGATCCGCGCAAAACCCTGACCGATGAGAAGAATGGTGACGATGGCCGGCAGGCCGCGGAAGATGTCGGTGTAAAGCTTGGCCGGCAGCCGCAGCCACCTGCTGCGCGACAGGCCCATGACCGCCAGCACCATCCCCAGAACCACGCCCAACAGCGTCGAGGCGGCCGCAAGGATCAGGGTGTTCTTCAGGCCGACCATCAGCATGGTGGGCAGAACCTCGGCCATGGCGCCGAAATCCAGGAAGCTGCGCCGAAGGTTTTCGATCCAGTCCATTGCGATCTCCTTGAAAGGGGCGCGGCGGGGGAGCGCCGCCGCGCCCTGTCCGGTTTACTTCGGCAGGTATTCGGCCGGCATCGGCGAGCCAGGGAACCACTTTTCATAGAGCGTCTTCCAGGTGCCGTCCTGCATCGCCTCGTGAAGACCCTTGTTCAGCGCCTCACGCAGGGCATCGTGACCCTTGGCGATCACGAAGCCGGCGGGGGCGTCAAAGCTGGGGATATTGGCGGTCAGCTTCAGTTCGGGATACCGGGTACCATAGTCCTTCGCCGCCTCGTAATCGAGGAAATGCGCGTCCACAGAGCCATTGTTCAAGGCCGACACGGCCGAGTTGTTGTCGGGGAATTTCACCAGATCGGCCTTAGGGAAGTTCTTGGTCGCGTAGATTTCCTGCAGGGTGCCCTGCACAACGCCCAGACGCTTGCTCGCGAGCGCATCGGCGTCCTTGAGGCTTTCGTCAGCCGACAAGATGGTCAGATAGCCGGCAAGGTAACCGTCCGAGAAATCGACCGTCTCTTTGCGCTTTTCAGTCGTACCGATCGCGGCCACCGCCACGTCGAACCGGCCATTGGCGACCGAGGGCATCAGCGCCGAGAAATCCTGACCAGTGAAGATCACCTTGTCGGCCGGATAGCCCGCCCGCGCTGCGACGTTCAGAAACAGTTCGATGTCAAAGCCGGTGAAGCTGCCATCAGCCTGGGTGAAAGCATAGGGCTTCGCATCGCCCATCGTGCCCACGCGGATTGTCGCGGGGTCGATCAGACCCAACGGGTTATCCTGTGCCAAGGCCGGCAGCGCGGCGCAAAGCGCCATTGCCGCAAGAGCCAAACGCCGAGAGAAAGTGAGGGTCGTCATCAAGCCATCTCCTGTTGCAAGCCGGGACCGTTCCGCCAAGGCGGTGTTGCGGAAACCCGCGTTGATACGTTATATTCGACAATTGGTACCGGTCTCTTTAGGATTGATACCGGTCTCAATCTGGAATCAGGGATAGAGGCACATTGACCGTTCGTCAAGAACTCTTGTAAGGTCAGCCCATGAATGCAGGATTTCCCAAATTGGCTTCTGTCGCGGATGTGGCCCGCGCGGCAGGGGTGGCCAAGGCCACAGCGGCACGCGTTCTGGGCGGCTATGGCACGGTCAGCGCCAAGACCCGCGAGGCGGTCGAAGCGGCAGCAATCCGGCTGGGCTATCGCCCGAATGAGCTTGCACGGTCGATGACCACCGGGCGGACCGGTACGGTGGGCGTCGTGGTGGGCGACATCGGTAACCCCTTCTTCAGCCTCGCGGTTCGCGGGATTTCGGACCGGCTGAGGACGGCGGGCTTTGGCGTGATCCTCGCCAATTCCGGCGAAGATGTCGAAGAAGAGCGTGCCGCTATCCGCAGGCTTCTGGCTTGGCGGGTTGACGGGATCATCGTCTCTCCGGCCTCGGTCACCGATACCGCCCATATCGCCGAGGCGATGGCCTCAGGCGTCGCCGTGACACTTCTGGATCGCGAGATTGCGGGCCTTTCCGCCGATTGCGCCACGACAGATGACACGGGTGCGGCCCAAAGCGTGACGGAGGAGTTGATTCGGCGCGACCATCGCAACCTCGCCTATGTGACCAGCAGCCTGCCCGACGAAGGGCAGTTCCTTGGCCCGCAATCGATTCGGACCGGGGCCGTGCGCAAGCGTATCGAGGCCTTTCTGGCAACCTGCACACGCCGCTCCACCGTTGCCCGCGTCCTGACTGGGGCCAGCGGCGATGCCGCCACAGCCCGCCTGATCCAGACGGCCATGTCAGAGCCCAACCCGCCGGATGCGATCATCGCGTCAGACAGCCTGATCGGGATCTCGGTCTTTCGCACGCTTCGCGAAAGGGGATTGAGGATCGGTCACGACGTTTCACTTGTAACGTTCTACGATGCCGATTGGACACAGGTGACCGAGCCCCCGGTGGCGGTGGTCAGCCAGCCTGCCCTGGACATGGGCGAGGCGGCAGCGGGCCTTCTGGTCGAAAGATTGGCGGCGCCCACTCTACTCCCCCGCCGTGTTGCCATCCCCACAACGCTGATCTGGCGCCGATCGGTAAGAGCCGAATAAGTTCGGGCCAACCCGCCGAGGACATCGAAGGACTGCTTTCGCTGAAAGCGGGTGGCGAACGGCTAGATGATGGATTGACTGCTTTCCGCCCATTGCTGCGGTTTGGGCCGTACGCAGGGTATTTCACTTCACCCGTCGAGAGTTCGAGTTGGGCTGGTTTTCCGATGACAGGTTGAGGGTCCGGGAGAGTGGCTTCCGGCGGCCGTCGCGGAGTGTGACGCATGGGCGTGCAAGAAGTTCTGGAACCGGTTCGGGCGGGCAAGGGAGGCTGGAAGGTCGATGTCTCGCAGGGTGAGCGGAACGGGCGGGTGTCGTCCGAATGGTTCAACCGGCCCGATGACGAGCGGTATCTGTCGCTCGATGATCTCTGGGCATCTGTGAAGGGTCGGTCTGAGCGTAGCCGGTCCCGCGTCGTCGCGACGGCCGACATCCGGGTGGAGGCTGCGCGTGACAGCGCTGAGCGGCTGCATCTGGTCCTGCCGAAGGCTCATGAGCCGGTTGCACCGACGCACTGGGCTTTCGGCCAGCTTGCCAGCATTGTCGGCGCCCCGGCCTCCTACCTGCGCCAGCTGCCCGCTCCGCTTGCGGGGATCAACCTGCAATATGGTCTGACAAACCACCGCGCCGAGCAGGTGAAGACCTTTGAGACCGAAGATGGCCGGACCGAACTGCGCGCGGTGACCGGCCCCGACTATGGGCGCATCCACGACCATGAGCTGGTCGGGGCGGTGCAGCGCATCGCGGGCAATGGCACCGGCGACACACGCTGGAAGGTGCCGGGCGTCCTCGACTGGTCGACCGGGGTCTACAACCCCGATGTCGAAATCAGCCGCGACACGACCACGCTCTATGCCTCGGACCGGGACGTCTTTCTCTTTCTGGTCGATGACCACAACCCGATAGAGGCGGGGCGGCTGGCCGATGGCTCGCCGGATCTCTACTTCCGGGGGTTCTACTGCTGGAATTCGGAGGTCGGCGCGAAAACCCTTGGAATTGCGAGCTTTTATTTGCGTGCGGTGTGTCAAAATAGGAACTTGTGGGGCGTCGAAGAGTTCCAGGAAATCACCATCCGCCACTCGAAATATGCCGCCTCCCGCTTTGCCCAGGAAGCGGCGCCCGCGCTGACGCGCTTCGCCAATTCCTCGCCAATGGGCTTTGTGAACGGGATCAAGGCGGCGCGGCAACAGATTGTCGCGCGGACGGACGAGGATCGGGATGACTTTCTGCGGAAGCGCGGCTTCTCCAAAGCCGAGTCCGGCAAGATCATCGAGAAGGTGCTGACGGAGGAGGGCCGCCCGCCCGAGAGCATCTTCGACTTCGTGCAGGGGATCACGCGCCTCGCGCGGGACAAGACGCAGCAGGATGCCCGCCTCGACATGGAGGGGCGCGCCAAGAAGCTCCTCGATCGGGTCGGCTGACGGGGGACCCCAACCGATCGACCACCCGCTCGCGTGGCGGGCGGTCTTTCTTCCCTTCCATTCGCCGCCGCTGGCCTTGCCCCTGAAGGGGCAGGGGCTTTCGGCATGCGCAATTCAGCGAGACCCCCATGACCCCCCAAGAAGAAACCGTCATCCTCGAAGCCCGCGAAATCCTGGGCCGCTACCTTAGCCAGAACCCCGTCTTGGGCAGTTGGCAGGCTGTGATGGATTATTGTGCCATGGCCGTGCGCGGACCGGTCGAGCAGTTCCACGTCCTCTATCTCGACCGCAAGAACCGCATCATCACAGACGCACTCATGTCAGTGGGCACGGTCGACCATGTTCCGGTCTACCCGCGTGAGGTGATCAAACAGGCGCTGATGCTGAATGCCAGCGCCCTGATCCTGATCCACAATCACCCTTCGGGCGATCCGACACCGTCGGAAGCTGACCTCAGCATGACCAAGGAGATCCAGAAGGGCTGCAAATATCTCGGCCTGACGCTGCACGATCACATCATCGTCGGTGCAGGGACCGAACTGAGCCTACGGGGGCTCGGAAAGATCTGATCCAACCTCGGCTCCAGTGCTGCCGCCCCTTCGAGGAAGAGGGCGGCGGTTTGGTCTTTGACGGCTGAGGCGGGGAGAGAGGCTTCCCGCGCCGTCGGAGATCATCCCATGTTCGACCTCTCCCTCCCACTTCAGCCGACTTCGCGCCCGTTCGGCTTCACTTTGCCCCCGCAGAATGCTGCCTCGGATCCGAGCCTTCCCTTTGCGCTGACGCAGTCGCGCCACACAGCCGCAACACTGATGTCGGGCGAACGCACCCCCGCTGTCCTTGATCGTTTCGCGACATTGGCCGAGGCCATGCGCGGGGCAATCGACCATGCCGAAGAGACCGCGCCGGATTCGGCTCCGCAGCTTTTGGCGATCCTCGACCGGGAAGACCGTCTCGTTCTCGCAGGTTCCGCCTGCGAAGGCGCCGTCGCGTGGTGCCATCCAGTAATGAGCGCTGCCGAGGCGCGTGCCGTCGTCAGCGAGGCGAGCCAGCTTCGCGCGCAGGCCGGACGCGCAGCGGACTGGAGCGAGGCTGATCTGGCGCAGCGCTTGCGTCACCGCGCCGATCTTCTGGACGCCCGCCTTGTCGATCCACTGTGGCGCGCCTTCGCCGCGCGGGCCCTGCAGATCGCGGCGTGACGTCCCAGAGACAGAGGAGGGCAGGGGGGTCTTGCGAGCTTTGCCGGGTGAAAGAGATCGTCCGGCCGGCTCCGACCCTTCCCCCATTTCCGGAGAATCCCATGACACAAGCTGAACCCAGCCTCCCGGCGCCGTTGCCGCCGTCCACGATCGACTTTGCCTCGGTGTTTGCAGCCCATCTCAAGCAGGCCGACCGCGAGGCTGAACTGCGCCCTGCCAACAAGAACCGCCTGTTTGATGCGCTGTCCACCGCTGGCATCACCCATGTCACCGTGACCTTCGATGGTGAGGGTGACAGTGGCCAGATCGAAAGCATCTCCGCTTGGGCGGGTGATGCCGCTGTGGAGTTCCCCTCCGTCGAAATTCCCTACGCCGCGATCATCTGGGACAACCCGGCGGTCGAGATGCGGCAACTGTCGCTTGCTGACGTCGTCGAGCAGCTTGCCTACGATTTGCTCGCCGACACTCACGGCGGCTGGGAGAACAACGACGGCGCCTATGGCGAGTTCTGTTTCGACGCCTCTGCCCGCTGCATCCACCTCGAGTTCAACGAACGGTTCACGTCGTCCGAACTCTACACCCATGATTTTTGAGGGGGCGGCGATGGCACATCCGTATCATCACGCCCTGTCTTCGGTGAAGAAGTGGGGCGGCACCGTTGACGACTACCAAGGCATCCACGCTTGGTACGACAGCTCGAAAGCCCATTCCGCGGACTTTCGCCAAAGAGCCATGTTTCATCATTCGGCGGGAATTTGGCTTTCCGAGACCGTCTTCGGTCCGACGATCACTCTGTCGACCGGCAGAATCATTCCGACCCGGTGGGTGGGCGAGCAGCATGTCCGCGAGGATCTCGGCTTCATTCCGAGCTTCACCGATTGGGTCAAGGCGATCCGACCAGAACCTTGGATGGGGCGCGCAGAGAAGATTGAGGCGCTGGTCGAGCCGCATTTGGCGCCGCCGGTCCTGGAGGTCCGCTGACATGAGCCGGGCTTACCTCAATCTCGGCGTCTCACCTGGGATCACACCGCTCGCGATGCTGCGAATTGCCATCGGCCGCCTGCATCCCGACACGCTGGCCGTCCGCAGCTGGCGCACGGCGCGCAAGTGCTATTACCGCGAACTCTTGCGGGCTCATGCAGAGGCTCAGGTTCGGGCGTGCGTCGCCTGCGAGTGATCCGCGCTGCTGCAACTGATCATCCAACTTCCAACCCGCCCGGCCTTTTGGCCGGACCTTCTCATTCCTGGAGGCAAAATGGCCGACTATTTCACCCACTTTTCCTGCGTCCTCGACGTGGGCACGCCCGAAAAAGCTATCGCGGCGCTCGATCTTCTGACCCGCCTGCATCTCGACGAGGAAGGATCGGGCGATCCGGAATATTCGGGCTTTGCGATGTGGCAGCAGGACGGTCCCGGCGGCTCGATCCTCTGGTTCCATGACGATGATGGGGAAGGCGATATCGATGGCGTCATACGCTTCGTGCTGCGACTGGCGGAAGAGATCGACCTGACTGGCCTCTGGGGTTTCGAAGTCGCGTACACCTGTTCCAGACCCCGATTGGACGCCTTCGGTGGTGGCGCGCATGTCATTGACCTCGGCGCGCGGAAATCCATCGGCTGGACCAGCACGCATGAATGGCTTGAGGCCGCGTTGCGCGGGGAGGATCTCGATGCCTGAGGTCATCTGCACCACGGTTTATCAGTTCCCGGAACTTTCCGATGCCGCCAAGGAGAAGGCCCGCAGCTGGTATCGCGAAGTCGGGCCCCATGACGATTGGTGGCATGCGGTCTATGAGGACTTCGAGCGCATCTGCGACATCCTCGGCGTCAGCCTCAAGACCCGGCCCGTCCGGCTGATGGGCGGTGGCACCCGCCAGAGGCCCTGTATCTGGTTCTCTGGGTTCTCGTCACAGGGCGACGGCGCATCGTTCGAAGCAACGGTCAGGCATGCCAAAGGGTCCGCGCGCGAAATCCGCTCCTATGCCCCGCAGGACGAGGGCCTGCATGGCATCGCGGATCGCCTGCAGAGCGCTCAGCGGCAGAATTTCTATCAGCTCTGCGCTGATGTGACCCATCGCGGGCGTTACTACCACGAATACTGCATGACCATCGATGTGACGCGCGACAGTCCGACGGGGCAGGCACCGGCCGAAGGGAGTGAAGAGACTGTCGTGGAGACGCTGCGCGATCTTGCCCGCTGGCTCTATCGGCAGTTGGAGGCTGAATTTGACCACCTCACCTCGGATGAGACTGTCGATGAGGGGATCATCATCAACGAATACACCTTCACCGACGCCGGGCGGCGGTTCGGGTGACAGAGCGCGGTTGAAAACTGTCAGAAACGTGCGTATGTTTCTGACAAAGGAGCGATCATGGAACGCATGGCCGAGAGCATCATGAATGTCGCCACGACGTTGCCGGAGGGGGTGCCCTTGGCAGCGAAGGGTCTCTTGCATCTCGGCGCGCGGGCGGCGGTCGATCAGACGTTGTCGCGTCTGGCCGCCCGCGGTGAGTTGATCCGCGCGGGACGCGGGATCTATCTGCGCCCGGTCCAAACGCGCTTTGGCCTGCGCAGCCCCTCGGCCGAACAGGCCATCGAAGCGCTGGCTGTCCAGCGGGGCGAGACGATCGTGCCAAGTGGTGTTGCCGCAGCGAATGCCCTCGGCCTGACGATGCAAGTTCCGGTCAAGTCGATCTACCTCACCTCCGGTCGGAGCCGTGTTCTGAACCTCGGTCGGCAAGCTGTCGAGCTGCGTCATGCGCCGCGCTGGCAGTTGACCCTTGGCAACAAGGTTTCTGGCCAAGTGGTGCGCGCCCTGGCTTGGCTTGGGCCAGAGGAAACACCCGGTGCGCTGCACATCCTGCGGTCCAAGCTCACGGACACCACTAAGGCGGAGCTCGTCGCTGCCGCGCCGCAGTTCCCGACCTGGCTGGCCCGATTGATTGGGACGTTGGTCTATGGCTGATGCTGTCATGCGCCTCAGCACTGCCGCCAGGCTTGATGCTCTCGGTACTGGGACGGCTCTAGCGTGGGCGTTTGGAAGCCAGCCTTAACGCCGCACTTGAAATGTACGCCGATTGGGCGTACATGGTGGACAACCTATCAGGAGGCGACCATGCTTGGTTTCCAAGACACCACGCGCGCGATCGATGAGCGCAACGAGGCCCGGATGAACTTCCGGACCAAGCCTCGCATCAAGACTGCGATCCAGCAGGCGGCGGCGCTTTCTGGCGTCGACGACTCCGTCTTCACGATGAATGCCGCTTACCAGGCCGCGCTGGCAACGATAGCAGCGCATGAACGGACGGTATTGCAACCGGTCGATCATGAAGCGTTTTTCGCTGCACTTGATGCCCCGGCGGCTCCGACTGACGCCCTGCGCGCGGCTTTCCGTCGGCACAGTGACACGGTTGTGTCCAAGTAAATGGCGGCATCCCAACCGGCCGCCTACATCATCGAGCCGTTCGATCCGGAGAGACACGATCGAGCGGCTTTTTCTTGCGGTGTCGAACAGGTCGACAATTACTTCCAGAAGACTGCCAACAAGCTCGCCAAGGCGGACAATGTTCGCCTCTACGTAATGGTGGATCCGTCTGGCACGGTCATTGGGTTCTATGCGCTGAATGCGCATGCCGTTCAGTTCTCCGATCTGCCCGCAAAGTTTGCGCGCACCCGGCCCTCGCATGGGAATATCCCGGCCGCCTACATCTCCATGATAGGGCGGGACCAGAAGTTCCGCGGCGGTGGATATGGCGGCGATTTGCTCGTCGATGCCCTACGCCGAATTGCGGTCGCAGCCGATGCCATCGGCGTAGCTGTCGTCATGCTCGATGTGCTCGACTGTGGTGATCCCGAACGCGTTGCCCGCCGCAAGGCTCTTTACGAGAGCTACGGGTTCCAATCGCTGGCGTCGAACCCTTTGAGAATGTTCTTGTCCGTCAGTGTGGTTCGAAAGCTCGTTGCTGAGGCGGGAGAGGCGTAAAATAAAGACGCGGCGCTCACGGAACTGGCGCGGCTTGGGCAGGAGTTTGACCGAGGCTGAGGTCCGGCAAAACCTCATTTGCCAAGCTATCGCTTGGCAAATTTGGCCATCATGCCAAGCGATAGGTTAGCGGAAGTCGGTTGCGTCCGAAAATATTTGGGGAACTCAGGGCCGCGGCAAAGTACCTCATCTATCTGCTCGACGGTCACATGTTCACGTCGATCCATTTCGACATCAGGCCCTTGTCGCGGAAACATTCTTCCGGCACCGCGCGGCGCTTGATGCGGGCGAGGCGTTCGGCAAAGGCGACCTGCTTGGACGACGGCAGGCGATCCAATTCAGAGACTGGCTTCAGGTTGGCCTGGGCCTCGATCCAGACGCTGAGGGTGCGTCGGTCCTGTTGAACCTCCCAAGGCAGAAGTGTCTGGTTACGCAGGGCCAGTGAGCGCGCATAGGCGATCTGCTTCGGCGTGGGGGGCAGGGCAAAGGTGGTGCTTTCCATCGGGTATCTCCCCTAGCTCGTCACTCCGAATATAGAACAAAAGGTGAACAAATTCAACTCCGCCGCTCCCGGAGAGTTCGAGGGAGGCGGAATTCGGGTGGGGCACCTCCCGGCGTGCCGCCGTCACCGGGCCTTGGTCCTGCGGACGGGAGCCAGCCTTGGCCGTCTCCCCCCATGCGGGCGACAGTCCCTGGCACAAGAAGGGGAAGGGGAGGGAGAGGGCTGCCGGAAGGGGTCAGGTTCCGGCGGGTGAGAGAGAGCGCCGCGCGGGACTGACCCCTCCGGCTCTCTTGAGGTTTTTCTGATGTACGATCTTTCCGCTGTGACCCTGGCGCCTGCGCCGACTGCCGTGCCGTCCCCGTCTACGAAGGCTTCCCGCATCCTTGCCGTGGCTGGAGCGCTACAACCTGATCTGGCGCAGGGCTTCCAGATCGACACCTTGCGCCTGCGGCTGGAGATGGAGCGCGCCTTTGGCGGCTCCGATGCCGGCGGCGCTTGGGACTGGAAGCTTGCCTATGAGGCCGGTGAAGTGGCGCTGGTCCTCTTCCTGCGGAAATTCGGCCGCGCCCTACTGGCCCGGGCGGGTTCGCCGGGTTCGCTGCTCCCGATCCTCGCCAAAGTGGCAGGCCTCCTCCCCACGCACACAAGGCGGTCGGAGGAAATGGAGCGCTTCCAGCAGTTCTCGACGCCCTTGCCCATGGGGCTCGCGGCTCTGACGGCTGGGCAGATCACGCCGCGCGATCTGGTCCTGGAGCCGTCGGCCGGGACCGGGCTTCTGGCGATCCTCGCAGAGATCGCGGGCGGCAGCCTGGCGATGAATGAATTGGCCGACACCCGTGCCGATCTTCTGCGGCTTCTGTTTCCGGGCCGCTCCGTCACCCGTTTTGACGCCGCGCAGATCGACGACCATCTCGACACCAGCCTGCGCCCGAGCGTCATTCTGATGAACCCGCCGTTCTCGGCTGTGGCAAATGTCGATGGCCGCAGCACCGAGGCGACGGCGCGGCATCTGCGTTCGGCGCTAGCCCGGCTCTCGCCGGGCGGGCGCTTGGTCGCCGTCACCGGCGCCAATTTCGCGCCGGACGCACCCGCCTGGGCCGAGACCTTCGCTCGGCTGACCGAGTCCGCGCATCTGGTTTTCACGGGCTCGGTGTCAGGCGGTGCTTTCGCCAAGCACGGCACCAGTTTCGAGACGCGGATTTCGGTCTTCGACAAATGCCGTGGCGGCGAGAAGGGCGGCATAACAGCCGACCTCGCTCGACCGATGTCGGCCGTTGTGGCGCATCTGCTGGCCCGGATCGCCGCAGAAGTTCCGCCGCGCCTCGATCTGATGCAGGGCACCGCGACTGAGCAGGGCCGCTCTTTTCCCCTCCCGGGAAATCCTGCTCGCGCGGCAAAGACCACCACCGGCATGTCTCGGGCTTCCGCGTCGGCCTCGTCTTTCGACATGAACACGAAGTTCGACGCCGAAGATCTCGCCTACATCCCGCGCGAGGCCAGTGAAGACGACAGCGCTGCGCGTCTGTCGGATGCGATCTATGAAACCTTCCGGCTTCAAGCCTTCGACATCCCCGGCGCGGCCCCGCATCCGACCAAGCTTGTGCAATCAGCCGCCATGGCCTCGGTCGCGCCCCCGAAGCCGACCTACCGCCCGAAACTGCCTGCTGCCGTGTTGCGCGACGGGCTCCTGTCAGATGCCCAGCTCGAAACCGTGATCTATGCGGGCGAAGCGCATTCGGCGCATCTCGCCGGATCGTGGCGCGTCGACGAGACCGGCGACATGGTCTCGGCCGCGCCGGAGGATGCCAGTGATGCTGTCAGTTTCCGGCGGGGCTTCTTCCTTGGTGACGGCACCGGCGCCGGCAAAGGCCGCCAGTCGGCCGGGATCCTGCTCGACAACTGGTGCCAAGGCCGCCGCAAGGCGCTCTGGATCTCGAAGAGCGATAAGTTGCTGGAAGACGCGCAGCGTGACTGGTCGGCCCTCGGCCAGGAGCGCCTGCTCGTCACGCCACTTTCTCGCTTTGCGCAAGGCTGCGACATTCCACTGACCGAGGGCATCCTTTTCACCACCTATGCGACGCTGCGCTCGGAAGAACGGGGTGCCAAGAAGTCCCGCGTCGACCAAATCGTCGACTGGCTCGGGGCCGATTTCGACGGGGTGATCCTCTTTGACGAAAGCCATGCCATGGCCAATGCCGCCGGGTCCAAGAGTGAGCGCGGCGACACCGAGGCCTCGCAGCAGGGCAGGGCGGGCCTGCGCCTTCAGCACAAGCTGCCCAATGCCCGCGTGGTCTACGTTTCGGCCACGGGGGCGACGACCGTCCACAACCTCGCCTATGCGCAGCGGCTCGGACTTTGGGGCGGCGAGGATTTCCCCTTCGCCACCCGAGCCGAGTTTGTCCAAGCCATCGAGGCGGGTGGGGTCGCAGCGATGGAGGTTCTCGCCCGCGACCTGCGGTCCCTCGGCCTCTACACCGCCCGGTCCCTCTCTTATGATGGGGTCGAATACGAGATGCTGGTTCACGCGCTGACCCCCGAGCAGCGCGGCATCTATGATGCCTATGCCGGGGCCTTCGCCATCATCCACAACAACCTGGCTGCCGCGATGGAGGCGGCCAACATCACGGGCGAAAATGGCGGCGCCCTCAACCGACAGGCCAAATCTGCCGCGCGTTCCGCCTTCGAGAGCGCCAAGCAGCGCTTCTTCGGCCATCTGCTCACCTCGATGAAAACCCCCACGCTGATTTCCAGCATCGAGGCTGATCTGGCGGCAGGCCATGCGGCCGTCGTCCAGATCGTCTCGACCGGCGAGGCGCTGATGGAACGCCGCCTGTCGGAGATCCCGACCGACGAATGGAACGACATCCGGGTCGACATCACGCCCCGCGAAAGCTGCCTTGATTACCTGCAGCATTCCTTCCCGGTCCAGCTCTACGAGCCCTTCACCGACAGCGAGGGCAATCTGTCGTCCCGCCCCGTCGTGGGTGATGGCCAGCCCGTGGAATGCCGCGAAGCCTCCCGCAGGCGCGATGCGTTGATCGAGAAGCTGGCGTCGCTGCCGCCGGTACCGGGCGCGCTCGACCAGATCGTCCAGCGCTTCGGCACGGAAATGGTGGCTGAGGTCACGGGGCGCTCGCGCCGCATCGTGCGCAAGGGCGAGGGAAGTACTGCGCGGCTCGTCGTGGAAAACCGAGCTGGATCGGCCAATCTCGCCGAGACTGCCGCCTTCATGGATGACCAGAAGCGCATCCTGATCTTCTCGGATGCGGGAGGCACAGGCCGCAGCTATCACGCCGATCTTGGCGCGAAAAATCAGCGCCTGCGCGTCCACTATCTTCTGGAACCCGGCTGGAAAGCCGATGCCGCCATTCAAGGTCTGGGCCGCACCAACCGCACCAACCAGGCGCAGCCGCCGCTGTTCCGACCGGTGGCCACGGATGTGAAGGCGGAGAAGCGGTTCCTCTCGACCATCGCACGCCGCCTCGACACGCTTGGAGCCATCACCCGGGGTCAGCGCCAGACCGGCGGGCAGGGGCTGTTCCGCCCCGAGGACAATCTGGAGTCGCCCTATGCACGCGATGCCCTGCGCCAACTTTACCGCCGCCTCTATCGCGGCGATGTGCCGGGCTGCTCGCTCGGGGCTTTCGAGGATGCGACCGGCCTCAGCCTGACCGACGACAACGGTCTGAAGGACGACCTGCCGCTGATCACGACCTTCCTCAATCGCCTGTTGGCGCTGACGATCGACATGCAGGCTGTGCTCTTCTCTGCCTTCGAGGAATTGCTCGATGCGCGCATCGAGGGGGCCATCGCAGCCGGAGTCTATGATCTCGGGCTGGAAACCCTGCGCGCCGAGAGCTTTCGCGTCACGGACGCCCGGGTGATCTACACCCATCCCGGCTCCGGCGCAGAAACCCAGCTTCTGACCATCGCGGAAAAGCGGCGTAACATGCCGACCGCGCTGACGGATGCGCTCAACTGGCTCGAGGATCCCAAGGCACGGCTGTTGGTCAACAGCCGATCCGGTCGCGCGGCGGTGCAGGTGCCGGCCACCAGCCTCATGCTGGACGACGGCACCATCGAGCCCCGCCTGCGGCTGATCCGCCCGACCGAGGCCAGCACTGTCCCGGCCAAGCTGATGGAGGACACCCATTGGCTCGAGGCCGACCGCGCCACCTTCGCCTCCGCTTGGACGGCCGAACTGGCCGAAGTGCCGGAGTTCTCGGAGGCCACGCTGCACATTGTGGCGGGCCTTCTTCTGCCGATCTGGAAGCAGCTCCCCCAGGACGAAACCCGCGTCTACCGGCTGCAGACCGATGACGGTCAGCGCATCATCGGCCGCCGTGTCTCGCCCGCTTGGGTCGTGACCACTTTGGCAGCCGATGCTCCGAAGCTCACGGCGGCTGAGGTCCATGCCCTCGTTCTCGAGGGCAAGACCGTCGTGCGGCTGGCCGAGGGGATGGAGTTGCACCGCTCCCGCGTCATGGGGGTCAACCGGATTGAGCTTTCGGGCTTCACTGAAGCACAGAAGGATCGCCTCAAGGCGGAGGGCTTCTTTTCGGAGATCATCGCCTGGAAGCTGCGGATGTTCTGCCCGACCGATCCGTCCGGCATCGCGGTGCTCGCGCGGCTGCTTGCGCGTTTTGTGGTCTCTGGTCTACATGCACGCAATGGTTGAATTGTGTGATCATGTCATTGGAAACAGAAGACCTCTTGCGCGAGCTTTCGTCCCATGCCGAAAGCGTTTGTCGTCATTACCTTCCCGCTGGCAAGCGGGAAGGGTCCTACTGGATCGTCGGCGATCTGCAGAACAATCCCGGTCGGTTGCGTGTTCCACGCGATGATGGGCAGTCATTTCACGGGATGATGGGCGCCTGTTCCACGCGAAGGTGGGCAGCCATTCCACGGGATCGTGGGCAGGTTTGACCGGCAATCAAACGGCATAGGCTTCTGCTGGTGAACAGCCAGGAGCGAGCATGCCCACCGAGAGATTGTCGATGCGCCGAATACGGGATTTGTTGCGTTTGAAGTATGCGCAGGGGCTGAGCGACCGGGGGGTTGCGACGTCGCTTGGGCTTGGGAAGGGCACGGTTGGGAACTATCTGGCGCGGGCGCGTCAGGCGGGCTTGTCCTGGCCGCTTCCGACAGATTTGGACGATGACAGCTTGGAGTTGTTGCTGTTTCCCAGCCCCACGATGGCGTCGCGGCTGGATCGACCGGTGCCGGATTGGGCCTTGATGGACGTCGAGTTGCGTCGGCCCGGGGTGACGCGGGCGCTATTGTGGGAAGAGTATCGGGCAAGGGCGCCAGACGGGTTTGGCTATGCCTGGTTCTGCGAGCATTTCGACGCCTGGAAAGGCCGGGTGCGCCCGACGATGCGCCAGACGCATGTGGGTGGCGAGAAGGTCTTTGTCGACTTTGCCGGCGACACCATCGATGTGATTGACCCTGTCACCGGCGAGGCGCGTCCCATGAAGTTGTTCGTGGCGGCGATGGGGGCCTCGAACTACACCTATGCCGAAGCGGTTGCCTCGGAGGGGCTGGAGGATTGGATCCTTGCCCACGTCCGGATGTTCGCCTTTCTGGGCGGTGTGCCAAAGGCAGTGGTGCCCGACAACCTGAAGTCGGCGGTGATCAAGGCCGACCGGTTTGATCCGGGGTTGAACCGGACCTATGCCGAGATGGCGGCGTATTACGGCACCGCCATTTTGCCAGCCCGGCCGCGCAAACCCCGTGACAAGGCGAAGGTCGAGGTGGCCGTTCAGGTTGCGCAACGCTGGATTCTGGCGCGTCTGCGGAACCATCGGTTCTTCTCTTTGGCAGAGTTGAACGTCGCAATACGGCGGCTGTTGGATGAGTTGAACATGCGCCTGATGCGCGGATATGGTGCCAGCCGGGCCGATCTGTTCGCTACGCTGGACAGGCCCAACCTGCAGCCCCTGCCGGCCGAGCCCTATGCCTTCGCCAGATGGAAGCGCGCCCGCGTGGCGCCGGATTACCACGTCGAAGTCGACAGCTCCTGGTATTCCGTCCCCTTCGCCCTGATCAAACAAGAGGTCGACGTTCGCGTAGCAGGGCAGACGGTCGAGATATTCCATCGCGGTCAGCGGGTTGCAAGCCATGTGCGCACCTCGGGCCGGCGCAACCATGTCACCGTGCCCGATCATATGCCCTCGGCGCATCGCAGGTTGGGCGAATGGACCCCGGCCAGAGTGCTGGCCCAGGCGACGAAGACCGGCCCAGCCGTGGCCGCCTTCTGCGAGATGGTGATGGCTAATCGCCCCCACCCAGAGCAGGGGTTCCGCACCTGTCTGGGCGTGCTCTCCCTGGTAAAAACCTATGGACCTGCGCGTGTCGATGCGGCCTGCCAGCGAGGCGTCACCATCCGCGCCCGCACGGTGACGTCCATCCGCTCGATCCTCAAGACCGGTCTCGACCGAGCCTTCCTGGAAGGTTCCGAAGAGGCCGCCCCCCTGCAACACGCCAACATTCGTGGCGGCGGCTACTACCACTGAGAAAGGACCAAAATGCTAACCCATCCCACCCATGACCGATTGCTGGCCCTTGGCTTGACCGGCATTGCCAAGGCGCTCGAAGAGCAACGAAGGTCGACTGCCTTCGACGATCTCTCCTTCGAAGAGCGTCTCGGCATCTTGGTCGACCGCGAGGCCGCCGAACGTGACGGCAAGAAGCTGGCCTCGCGGCTAAAGTTCGCCGCCCTGCGCCAAGACGCCAGCGTCGAGGATCTGGACCTGCGCACGCCCCGTGGCCTGGACCGCAGTGTCATGGCGCATCTTGCGGATGGCGGTTGGATTGCGCGGCATGAGAACCTGCTGATCACAGGACCTACGGGCCTCGGCAAAAGCTGGATCGCCTGCGCCCTTGGTCACAAGGCGTGTCGGGATGGGCGGCCGGTCCTTTATCAGCGCGCCCCGCGCATGTTCGAAGCCCTCGCACTTGCCCGCGGCGACGGCCGCCACGAACGCATCCTCAAGACCATCGCCCGCATGGATGTGTTGATCATCGACGATTGGGGCCTCGCCTTCCTGACCGCCCCCGAGCGACGTGACCTTCTGGAAATCCTCGAAGACCGCCACGGCCGCGCCTCCACAATTGTGACCAGTCAACTCCCAGTCGAGCACTGGCACGACGCCATCGGCGACCCAACCCTGGCCGATGCCATCCTCGATCGCCTCGTCCACAACGCCCACAGGCTCAAACTCACTGGAGAAAGCATGCGAAAAGCCGCCGCCCGCAACACAACCCTTGACCTGTCAGCCCAAGCCTGACTCCATGAAACCGTCGGTCAAACCAGCTGCCCACCTTCGCGTGGAACGGCTGCCCAAGATGCCGTGGAACGAGTGCCCACGATCACGTGGAATAGGCGCCCATCTTCCGTGGAATGCGCACGGTCGGTCGCTCTTCGTGCGGCTGACCGGCCCCACATCTGGGCCGGGAGCTGCCGGCAAGTTCACCGACGGTGCCACCGGCGAACATGGCGACCTCCTCGACATCATCCGCGAGCGGACGGGGATCTTCCGCTTCCCCGACCTTCTCGCTGAGGCGCGCGTGCATCTTGGTCGTCCGGCGCCGGTTCCCCCGGATGGCCCAGCACCGAGAAGATCAAAGTCCCATGGGGGCACGCCAGAAGCAGCGGCGCGCTTGTTTGCGGCCTCGATGCCGGTCGCAGGCACGCTTGCGGAAACCTATCTCCGCTCCCGGGGCATCACCCTTGGCGGCAATATGAGCGCCCTTCGCTTCCACCCGAAGTGCTGGCATCGGGATGAGGGCCAGACCAAGAGCATTCCCCGACCGGCGTTGATCGCTGCGGTCACAGATGGGGCAGGGGCCTTGCAGGGTGTGCATCGGACCTGGCTTGCGCCTGACGGCCGAGGCAAGGCGGCAGTCGAGACGCAGCGGCGGGCCATGGGTCACCTTCTTGGCAATGCCGTCAGGTTGACCCCGTGTGATGACATCCTCGTCATCGGCGAAGGCATCGAGACCATGCTGTCCGTTCGTGAGGCGGCCCCCGGCCTGCCAGTCTGGGCTGCTCTCTCCTCGGGACACCTGGGCGCCGTCCTGCTTCCGGAGGGGTTGCGACGCCTCTACATTGCCATCGACCGCGATCCTGCGGGGCAGCGTGCAGCGGAAAGGTTGAGCGCCAGAGCAGCAGAGGTCGGGATTGCAGCCCATGTGCTCGAGCCGCGGCTCGGGGACTTCAACGATGATCTCCGGGCAGACGGACCGGCGGTACTGCGCCAGCATCTGGCAAAACAGATCGGTCCCGAAGATCAGCTGCGCCTGGAAATCTGAGCTTCTCCGCGCAAGGGCGTTTCAGGACAGTGGGGCAGGGGGATGGACCATCGCAGGTCTGAACCGTCACCTCCTGCCTCTTCGCGGGGCAGCTCATCCACCCGTCCCCCGAGTGGCCTTCAAGAGATGGGCAGGCGGCCGTCAAAGGGGACGACCCTTCAAGGACAGGGGGCAACTGATTTCCGCCGGCGGCAGAGCCGCCTTTGCATCGCGAGGCAAATCAGCCGCCCCCCGTCCTCCTCCACATGCGTTCCGGCCCCGAAGGCGGGGTGAAGGGTCCTCCCCCGTGACGGCTTTCGCAGCCCATGAAGGCCGCGCGGGATGACGCGCGGACCAGACAGGCCCGGAGGCAAGAAGAAGATGACGTTCCAAACCCGCGACGACGCTTACGAACCCAGCCACACCGCATCCCAGACCGCCCATGCGCTTGAGGAGCTGCAGCTCTACGGCTACCGCCCCTTCGAGGACGAGCCCGATCCGCGCCCGATGCCGGACGCCGACCGCCTCCGGGGTGCCGTCGCTGACATCTTCGACGCCTTGGTCGCGAGCCTGACTGACACCCGCATGGAGCCCGACCTCGAAGAAGTGCTCTGGGGCCAGGTCAACCTCTTCCACCGCGCCACCGCCCGGATCGAACGGTCGCTCGACGACAACGAGCAGGCGCAGCGCCGCCTCCAGCGCGAGCAGGACGGCTCTGAGGTGAAATCCACCGAGCTTGAGCGTCTTACGGCCGAGGGCCTGACCCTCACCGAACGGCGGAACTGCATGGACATGATGCGCGATCACGCCGCCTCCGAGTTCTGGCATCACACGGGGTCGACCTGGCGGCCCCGCACCGGCTCAAAGGTGAACCACCAGCACCTGACCGCCGCCTTGATCGACAGCCGCGACTTCCTGGCCGCCAAGCGCCGCGCCGAGACCGAAGTGATGCTGCCCGCTGGCCCCAAAGTTGCCCTCACCGGCGGGACCGACTTCAACGATCACCGCCTGATCTGGGGCAAGCTCGATCAGGTCCGGACCAAATATCCCGACATGGTCCTTCTCCACGGTGGCGGCGTGAAAGGTGCCGAACTCATCGCTGCCAAATGGGCCGAAGCCCGGGGCGTTACCCAGGTCGCCTTCAAGCCTGACTGGACCAAGCACGCCAAGGCCGCACCCTTCAAGCGCAATGATGCCATGCTGGATGTGCTCCCCGTGGGTGTCCTCGTCTTCCCGGGCAATGGCATCCAGGAAAACCTCGCCGACAAGGCCAAGAAGCTCGGCATCCCGGTGGTCAAGTTCGAGAGGGGGGCGTGAGCCCCCCTCGATGCTCAAAATGTCTGCCGTTCACAGTCGTTGAGCCATTCGTGCTAGCTGTGCCCGCAGTGGTGCGACTAAGCTATTCAAAGGGTGCCTGAGATACGAACCGAATATCGGACTGCCTCGCAGAAGATTTCCAGAAGGCTGTCATCAGATATCAGCGAAGTACGCAGCCGAGGAGAAAGCTCAAGTTGTACCCCCATCCGGTTCCGCGTGCGGTTGCAAATATTCGCTTCATCCAGACCTGGAAGCCTTCGGTTAATCTCGGTACCGAAGCCAGCCTGCTGCAGCGAACTTCCGATAGCATCGCGCAAGCGAGTGTCACGGCCGCCCAACCAAACAAGGTCGGTTCCATCTTCCCGCCGCCCATGTATTGCAACTGAGGTTGAGGACCTACCGACAAGGTCGATGGCCGTAGGCTCGTCGAAACGATGGGAGGTAATGTGAAGGTCCCCGTGGGAGCCGTTCCGTAGGGCTTCAAAAGTGTAGAACGATAAATCCGTTCCTGCGATTGCTTCGGCTATCTCGGATGTCTTTGGCTCGATCCATCCGCCGTGCGGCGCCAAGATCACCGCGTCTGATTTGCGATCTAAGGCTCGGATGCGATAGTCAATATCGAGCCGCTCGCTGGCGGACAGGTCGTGAAAGGATTTGTATCGATCAGCCATAACATATCATCTAGGCATATTAAAAAGCCTGTCAAGTATCCGCTTTTTTCAAGTATCGAGCGGACCAACAGAGCGTTTAGCACGACGCGGACCTAGCAGGGTGAACCTTAGATCTCAGCGCCCGTCATCTCGTCGACCATATTGCTGTCCGTTCTTGTACCTTTCCAAGGTTATCGGGTCCAATTGGGTGAAATACTCATCCACCCAATACTTTGCAAAGCTTTGGGGTGCAGTCGTACGCCTTCCGTAAACCGTGGGGACGCCGCAGAATTTAACGCCGACAACATTGCCATGACCCTGTTGGTCAAGTTTAACAAGCTGCGGATGCCCGCCAGTCATGAAATTACTTGAAGGTATCCCATTGATCAGATCGCAGAGCGACCAAAAGCAAGTTCTTGCCACATCGCCCTGATCGCCTTTAGCGATCCACTTCTGTCTAACCTTGTTTGCTCTGCCGCCGCTGCCCGAGCTGTAGATAAGTGTCGATGCATTGCCGCCCAACTCACGCAAACCTATTGATTCAATTTGCCATTTAGCATCCACGGTTCCCGCATGATACAATCGAAATAGCTTAAAATGCACTGGCACACTCATATCGTCTCGCACACCGTACAGAACTTCAAGATCGCAAACAGGAGTCGTCGGTGGGCGGGCGCACGACATTTTACAGAACTCTTCGACTCGCTTTTCGGTGCCTAGCGAAGAATCGACAGAGCCTCTCTCAATTGCAAGCAGCAGCGATCGAAGGAATGAACTGCCCCAACTGAGGTCGCCTGAGATGGCAAAGATTTCTGGTGTAGATGCGCTGTCATAGACCTTCCTTTCGTGCAACGATACGGCCAGACCAGTCCGAAGAGATGTACCTTGGCTGTCGGCACCCAAGTAAAAGGTTCTGACGCCTGTCCCTGACACCGAAAGCCATGCTGTAACCGTCGTCACACTCGTTCCTCCGAGCCTTTCCCAACGCGAGAACATCTGCGGTAATGGGAAATCTACCTAATGCAGCGGGCGAAGCTCGAGCATTGCTTCGGCCCCTGCGCCGTCATTGTCTGGCGCTCGACCACGAGCTGGAACACACCGGCAGCTTATCCATCGCCACCGAAGTCATCGATGTCGTCGAACGCTGAGAGGATATCGGCTGTTCGAATGCGATCTAGGGTAACATCAAAGCTCTCACTTGGACCACCCGGCCTAATATGGAGCCGGATCGCATCATAGTGTTTGCGAGCGGAAATTCGCGATACCGAGCGCGTCAAATGGATCCGCACCGCCAAACTATCCGGGCTGTCGCAGCCTTCACGGACGATGCTACCTAGTGTAGCCAATACGATGGGAACGGATGTTTCGCCTTCGGCGGCACGCAACCGACCCGCGTGCAGGCGCCCAGGAAGGCTCGCGAGGAACGCAAGGTCTGGCACGAGCCGCGATGCAAACACCCGGGCATTCCTGCAGTGCTTGAGATTTGTTGTGCGCCCGAGAAATGCCTTTTCGATCTCGCACAACGGCGCGCCAGACATCCAAATTGGCCAAAGCTTTCGGAGCCATAGCAGCGCATGTTTTCCGCGGGCCTCGTCATCGGCGAGTGCTTTGTAGGGTGTGCCGAACATCTCCTCTAAGCTCTCCGGTCGAACCAAGTTAAGCAACTGACTCGGATTCGTGTCGAGCCAGTCAAGCAGCCCCACGACCGCCTCCAGTGCTGTTCCCGAAAAGGCACCGGCATCGAGCCGTTCGACAATCCGCTGAAGTACAGCGACGGAAAGTCCGGTTGCGCCGGAGATCTGTTCAATCCAGCGATCGGTTTCTGGTAGGTCGAGAGTGGCTCGTGCGTCTAAGGCTGAGGCAATCCTAGTGCTGACCCAGTCAGCATCAGACGCAAGTGTCGCACGATAGACACTGAAACTCTTCTTCAGCAGCACCGCCGCCGGATCGTCATCTGCCCCGGCAATCGCCAGCGGCAGCTTGCTCAAGAGATAGGCTGAAGCGCCGGTTTGGGTGACGCCGTCGTGAATGCGGTCAAGCACGATCTTCAGCGGATCGTCAATTACGAGACATTGGTCCGCCTGCTCAAATATCGCTTGCAATTCCATCCAATGCCCGTTGATCCGACTATTCTTATCGTCAAAGTCTATGACCTTGCTGGGGACTAACAGGACAAAGCCCTGCGCACCCTCACCAGCGCGCCCCGCACGGCCTGCTGCGTTTAATAGCTCATGGGCTTCGAGCTTCTGCATCTTGTCAGCCTGGGGATCGAACCGACTATCCCCGGAAATGATGACCACTTCGCTTGGCAAGTTCATGCCCTGTGCAAGGGTCGAGGTCGCGAAAAGTACTTTGATCCCATCCGGCCGACGAAAGAGGCTTTCGTGCAGTTCCCGTTCTTCGCGTAATAGCAGCGCGTGGTGACTGGCAGAACCCGTTGTAAGTGTGCCATCCGCTGCAAGCTTCATGAAGCAGTAACTGGCGCCGCCCATCTCCTCTTCGGCGAGGGTACGCCATTTCTGCTCGTCCTCTGTAAGTTTGATCTGGCTAGCCGCGACGCGAGCTGGGTAATCTTTGACACAGCTCTCACAAAAGATGGTGGTCTGTACGAACACCAATGTTTTCATGCCCGCGCTTGCCGCAGCGGCGGCAAGCGAGCCGCTCGTCTCGTTCCCATTTGGGGTGAGATACCATTTACCGGCATCGGTACGGCCGGACGACAGCAGACGTCTGTCACTAAACAGTTGCAGCAACGCGTAGTCGCTGCGGTCCGTGGTCGACCAGGTTTGGAGTAGGCTGAACAGACCAAAGGGCTGCGCGAGCAACGCGCGGCTTACCGAAACTGGCGGCTTGTCGTGATCGGGATAGTCAATTCGAGCGTGAGCGAGGAGCTCGTTGAGCGCCTTAATTTGCTCGGCAGGATAGACGACGCAGCCGCGCACCTGCCGGGTCGGCTTCCAATTCAGATCGAGCTGCAGACATTGGCGACCAGTCAAATAGGCGATCCAGCCTGCAATCTCCTGCGTATTCTTCATCATCGCCGAGAGCAGCAGCAAGTCGGCTCCGGGGGCAACGCTCGTAAGGTTGAGTACGGCGAGCATCGCATCAAGCCCGCGGCGGCTTCGATCATCTTCCCGCGGATGAAGCAAATGACATTCGTCGAAGACGATTAGTCCGAGATCTGTGAAGGCATCCCGATCCACCGAGAGCAGCATCAGACAGCGCTCGGGCGTCATAACTGTGACTTCACCGAGCACGACGACGTTACCAATGCCGGCGTCTTCATCGACGTCGGCTAGAACGCTGTAGTCTTGGAACGTGCCTTCGAGGGATCGCTTGGTTTGGCCAACGAGCGCATGCGTGGGTGCTAGGAAAATGACCCGCTCTCCGCGGAGCAGCGCGGTCGCGATCTTCAGTTCGGCGAGTGTCGATTTGCCACCACCGGTTGGAAAACTAATGGCTGAAGATACCCCACGCTCGAGATAGCCCTTCTCGACCGCCTCGCGGTGGTTGCGCCAGAGAAACGGGCGCTGCCTTGCCATCCGGCGAAGCGTTTGCCACCAACCACTATCATCAACGCCTCCCGGCGTTGGAATGCGGCACAGGGCGGTTCCAAGCAGGTCACCCTCGAGCCCAAGAAGTAGATTGGCGAGATGCAGAGGGCCGGGATAGAGGCTTAGCAGCGTCTCGCCGTCTAGGCCGGCACCTTCGATCGGCTCGGAGGCCAGGGCGCGTACTTGCGCAAATAGCATGCTTGCTGGCACTAGCCCGCCAGCCTCCGGCGCTACATCTATGCGCAAGTTCAACTGTCGTGCGAGAGAGGTGACGCCGCGCAGCAGCAGTAGTTGGAGGGCTTCGAGAGCGCGGATGTCGAGATCGGTGCCATCAACATCAATCACAGGCTCTTCGGCGCTGATGACAGCTCCAAGCCGGCCTTGCGCTAGATTGCGGATTGCCAGCAAAAGGGCGCGCTCGATCGGCCTCGCACTCTGTCTTGGCGCGATGCGTTTGGCAGCTTCCGCAGCATCGGCATGCGCTTCTGCAAGAAGAAAGAGTAGTGTGGCGCAAACGTCCGAGCTGACCGCTGCAACATCGACTTGGCTGGGAGTTTCGATGCCGCGCCGGGCTAGGGAAATGGCCTGGTGTGCCGAAGCCGCAACAAAGGCCGCCGATGCACGATTCTCGCGATCATGAAGCAAGGCGGCATAGGTTTCATGCGCTGCTGCAATACGGCGAAGTTCATTGACGGTTGCCACCAACGCTGCATCGTCCGCTTCGACCGCAGCACCCCGCAGACGGATCCTTGCCGAGACGATGTCGGCAAATGCTTCAGTTAGACGCTTGGGAAGATTGTCGAGATCGAGCCCTTCGAGTGGTGGAGCCGCCCGGATCAGTGCCGCAGTCGTCGGATCAAACATTGGCGATGGCCTTTATCTTCAAGATCACAAGCGCCGCGAAGCTCGCCATCCAGTTGCGCATCGCCGGGAGGTATATAGTGTCGGCTCGACGACGGACTGAAGCGCCGGGCGCAGACTCATCGAAGCCCTTAAACAGTCCGGCGCGGGCTTTGACTTTGTTGTGCGTATCGCCGATGGTGATGCTCACGCGGTAGTGCCGCACATCGCGCCACAAGGTGTTAGCAATCGCACTATCGAGATCAAACTTGGGGTCGGCAGCGGCGCGAGCATCAAGCATCCCACTGACTTCTTGGGAAACTTCATTCTGCCGCTCGCCTTTTTCGAGAGCTTTGATCCCTGGCCAAACATCTTCGTGGATCGTTTTGCGGGCGTGATCGGTGGCCTTGTCTTCGAAGATGACGACCGCAGTGACCGATGTGCCGGCTTCGTTCAATTCCAGTTGCATTCCGTCGAAGCCTTTGTCGGCCTTGCGAATGTGTGGCATCCGGGTGAGCGAAGCTGAAGGCTGTTGGTACGCAGCAATCCACGATATTGTTTGGAACAGCCAACCGTCACGGTGCCAAGGATCCTCCCCCGCCGCCAATGTCAGCTGCTTGATCGCTGCATTCGCCTGCTCTGCATTGGCAGCGGGCCCAGGCACACCCGCACCACTAAGAATCTTGGCTACGTGACGATACTGGCCGATCACAATGCGTGCTACGCGCTCGGCTAGGGCGTCCTCGTCGTCGATAGACCATGCCCAGCCGTGACAAAGCTCTCCGTGATCTATTGGGATGAGCTTCAAAGTCATTGTCTTGCCGACCAAGTTATACAGTAATGCATTGATTATAAAACATAAAGAATATGGCTTCTCAACTAGTGGTTGCTCGATGCGGAGTATGGATTTGGCTGATGCTTTGGTCAAGCTGCGGGCTGCGTCGTCCTCTTCTTTAGGGAGGCTCGATTTTTTGCAGACTGCGCGAATCTTCATATCTCCGCTAGCGCAGTGGAGTAACCACCCTCCGCGATAATCGTGCGTTGACTCTCGCTTTGGCTTACAAAGGTCGTTTGCCCGAGCTATCCTTTCGTCATGACTGCAAAAGAAATTTCACCGCGCACCAAGATATTCATTTCTAAGGCGACGCCTGGGGATGATGCCTTTGCGACATGGCTGGCTCCCCGCCTCGAGGCCCACGGCTATGAGGTCTTTGCTGACATCCTCGACCTGTCTCCTGGAGACGGGTGGCGCTTGAAGATCACCAGAACTCTGCAGGACGAGGCGGTCAAGATGCTCCTTTGCTGCAGTGATGAGACGTTGGCCCGCGAAGGGGTCCTTGAGGAGATTGAGATTGCAAAGGATCTTTCCCGATCCCTCGACGATCGGCGGTTCATCGTTCCTCTCAAGATGCGGCGCTTCAAGAAGTTATTCGGGATCGGAGGACTCCAATACATTGACTTCGAACGAAATTGGGCGGGCGGCCTGACAAGGCTCCTTGAGTTTCTGGAAGAGGAGAACGTGCCTCGATCCGACGCCCGAGCCATTCAGTCCGGGTGGGCGGCCTACCGGCGGCGCCAAGCGGTGGCCTTAAGGCAAGAGCCGGAGGTCCTTACCTCGAACTGGCTGCGTGTGCTGACGGTCCCTGACGAGGTCTATCATGTTAGGCCGATTGGAAGTCTCGGCGAGAAGCGGAGCGCAGCCTTGGCGAAGGAGTCGCCTTTTCCGGTTCTCGAGTATGCCGGCGGATATCTCTCCTTCGCGACAGCTTCAGATTTCGAGGCGGCGTTCCCGGCAACCGGGCGCTTTGAAACCGTCTGGTCCGTCGCATATGCCGACTTCAACGAGAACGGGCACCCACCTTCGAGTCTCACATCGATTGATGCCCGTCGCCACCTTGTAAATCTTTTTCGGCTGGCTTGGGAAATGCAGTGCCGTAAGCAGGGCTTTCTTCAGCACATCTTTTCTAATGGATCCGCTGCGATCGCGAGCGACGGCAAGATCGACATTGGGAAGCGCATCCGATGGGGACGGCAAGGACAGCGACGCTCTTCCGTGCTCCGTAACATCGCACGCAAGAAGGTATGGGAGTTCGGGGTTACAGCCTATCCCAGCCTCTTCCCATTCCCCCACTACCGCCTCAAGGCGCGAGTCCTTTTCTCCGAACTTGACGGAATTAAGAAGGGTGCGGTGATCGACGATCCGCGCGCGCAGCACCGCTTGCGGCGGGGCGTCTGCAGTGCATGGCGCAACCGGGCCTGGCACGGGAGGTTGATGGCCATTCTTGAGTTGATGGCGGGCGAGAGTCCTTACGTGACGCTGCCGACGGGAGGGGGGTCCTACATCGTCCTTGATGCCATGCCTGTCCAGGTCACGGTACCCGTGACGGCTCGACAGCTGCACGAATTGGGCGAAGAGGCCGAGGAGAAGGACATCTCGACGCTCGACGGATTCTTCGGGGAGGACGAAGCATGACGGACTTGCCCGAGGTATCGTTGACAACGCTTTTCATCGATGAGCCAGACCTCGAGTTCGGCCATGGCCAGCTCCTCGACCATCCGAAGGACGGTCTCTACCTTTATGGGCCTGCAGGCGCACCAATCGCTGGCTCAGTGGTGCGCGTCGGCGTAGTCGGCACAGCAGTGGGGATAACGGACTTGAAGTCCTGGCTCGCACGACTGAACGCCGGGATCTCGGTACCGGTGGCGGGTGAGCGCGAGAAGACCGACCGCCCTCACCTTTCGGACTTTCCGGGCCTGCGCGAGGCATACGCGATTACCGTCGACGAGAAGGCACTCGTCACCTGCAATCTCGATTTGGCAGATATCGAGCGCACGACTACAATCGCAAATCACCATGAAGCTGTGGCGAAAACTGCCGATCTATATGTCGATGCAGTGGTCCGTCATCTCAGGAACGAGGAAGCGGCCGTCGACGTCTGGCTCATGGTCGTTCCGGAGATCGTCCACGAGCGATGCCGATCAACCGGAAGCGGGCGAAAATCCCAGGATCTTACCCCTGGCGAATTCGCCAAGAAGACGAAGAGACGAGAGATCCTGCCGCTGTTCGATGGGCTGCTCGACACGAGCGCGGAGGACATTTTCGACGACGTTCCCGACTTCCACCGCCAAATGAAGGCCAAGCTCCTAGTTCACGCACAGCCTTGCCAGATCATCCGCGAAACGACGATAGCTCCTGAGAGGCATCTCGACCGCTTGGGGCGCCCTAAGAGGGGTACGCAGGACCCAGCAACGGTCGCCTGGAATCTTGCGACGGCGCTCTACTACAAGAGTCAGTCCAGGCCACCGTGGAAGGTGGCGGGCATGCGTGAAGGGGTTTGCTACGTCGGATTCGTTTTTAAGCTAATCCCAAACCATCGCGATCACCATGCATGTTGTGCCGCGCAAATGTTTCTGAGCGAGGGCGATGGAGTCGTGTTTCGCGGGGCGAACGGCCCCTGGTATACCGAAGGCAAAGAGTTCCACCTTTCAAAGGACGCCGCCCGTGGCCTCATTGAGCGGGTAATTGAGACATACCGGACGAAGTTCGGCGCGGATCCAAAGGAGCTGTTCATTCACGGCAAGACGAAGTTCAGCCCCGATGAATGGGACGCCTTCGCCGAGGCGGCGCCGTCGGGAACGACTATCACCGGTGTACGGATACGGCCCACGTCGGGAGACATGAAGCTATTCCGGGATGGTGACTACCCATGCATTCGCGGGACTGCCGTCGTTCTAGGTGAGCGCGATGCGTTTCTCTGGACATCGGGGTATACGCCGCGTCTCGACACCTACATGGGTCCTGAGACGCCCAACCCGATCTCGGTGACTATCCTGAGATCGACAGGCGACATACCTTCCATCGCGGTCGTTCTGTCCGACATCCTGAAACTCACAAAGATTAACTACAACTCGGCCGCGTTCGCCGATTCCCTCCCGGTTACGGTCCGGTTTGCAGACAAGGTCGGCGATGTTCTGGTCATGGGGAGTGCTCAGGATGCCGAGAGACAGCCGTTCAAGTTCTACATCTGAGCGCAAGCATCGCGGGACCAGTTCGAGCCAGTTACCGCGCTGGTGTCGCCAACTGATTGCCAATCCCGGTGCTTGCCCGGAAGCTTTGGTCTCACGGACGACCGACCGTTTCACGCCATCTTTGTAGAACGTATTACATAATCTCTATTATCGGTTTTTTGCTAAGACACGGAAATTCAACATGAAAAGCGGAATTTCAGAACTCAGCGCCTTTCCGCTCTGCCCCAAGTGACTCCCAATCCTGCCCGCCGAAGGCAACAAGGGCGATCTGAAGAATGTCGCGCTCAAGGTCGGCACGAAACACGATGGTCAGGCGATGACCTCGGCCGCCGTGGCGGACCAGCCATCCGTCCAGCGCGCCAGTCAGGCGCATGCCAGACATCGGGTTTGCAGCGATGTCGCTGAGGAGATCGTCGATTTCGTCAAGCCGACGTGCGGCGGCATCGAAGTCGCCCTGCGTGACCTCGATGATATGATCCACGATCCCGACCAGGTCGCGCTCGACAAGCGGGTGCTTGCTTTGGCGCATCAGGATTTCGTGCTGTTCTCTTGGGCGGACTTGAGCCGAGCCAGGTGATCGCGCGCCGATCTTGTGAAGGTGCCGAGTGCCGCCACAGGTTCCCATTGATCAGGTGGCAAGGCCAGACGCCGCTGCACCTCGGCTTCGAGCAAGGTGCGTTCACGCTCCCGTGCCGCCTTGGCCCGCGCCATCTCACCAGAAACCGCGGCGCTGACATTGGGGTATTCTCCGGCCTCGACCAGTTCGCGCGCAAAGGCAAAGGCCGCGTCGGTGAAGCTGACACTCTGCTTGTGCACACTCATGCTGGCCTGTCCTATGGTAGTCTATTGGAGCACCATAGCCCATTGCTCGTCCGGTCGCAACTTTGCGTGTTTGCCAAGAGGACTCTGGAGGAACCGCGATCTACTGACCAAAGGGTGGCGATCGATCCTGTGGCGTCTGCGGCCTAGCTTGGCTAACCTGTCCCCATGCACCCAGATGACAAAGAGCGCATCGCTGCCGGCCTGGCCAAACTCATGGCCATGATGTGTGTTCGCAACACGGGTTTGGAAGCTCTGCATGCTGGCGTTGTTCCGGTCTCCCTGACCGGAGATAACGCAGACGTATTCGTGCTCGATGGGGAGGGTCGGAAGATCCCGTGGTCGGAGGTTTCGCACTTCGACGACGACGTCATGCGCGACTTGATGCGGGAAATCGTCAACCGTCTATATACGTTCCACTTGAGCTGCGACGATCCGGAATTCCTGAAACAGACGGAGAAATGGATGTCCATCACCGCGAAATGGGACGAGCCGGAATTGGACCGCAAGTTTCTGGGGTCGATCAGATACAAGGCCGACGAGCGTTTCGATTAACGCCCTCCCCTGCAACTGGTGGTTCGACGGTTGCGCTCGGATCTTGCTGGCATTCGCCCCAGCGAATGCAGCGCCGTTCGTCGCTGCCAAGAGAACGGCAAACATCGAAACCCCTTCTCGAACAGCCTTCAGTCGGCGGCCCTGTAACCCCGTCGTTCCTTCGCACCGATCTGCCCAGAGGCCGCCGCCTCCGCCAAACTGGTCGAAGGATAGGACGCGGAGCGGTATTGCCCCCGGCTCCCGATGCGGCCCCAGCGACGTTCAACGATGACCGCGCCGAACAGGTCAGGAGTGACCTCGACGCGGTAGAACCGGGCCATGTTCAGATCGGGGTCGATGCGATGCAAAAGCTGGTAGGACATGGGCGCCTCCTCTGGGCAGAATGCGCCCTCTCGTCCGCGCCGTCCAATCAGGAATATGAATCGTTGGGGGCCCAGGGATTCACGAAACTGATCCGTCTTCGGAAGCCCCGTCCAGGTTCTCCAGCAAGATGATACCGCGATGGTCTTCCGGTGGGGCGTGCCAGGTCATGACGACCGAACCGTCCGGCCTGCGGTGGCGATCACCCAGATGGACGCGACCCTCGCCCCGAATTGCCCAGGCGCGACCGATGAGGTGGGATTTGCGCTCGTCACTCACGGGAGCACCTCCAGCGCAAAATGCCTTCGATGACCGTGGACACAGTGGTAAACAAGACATATCTGATGCGATCATTAGCGATCTCTTGTTGATGTCGCGCATTCAGAAAAAGGCTCCCCTGTCGATGCATCTTCGCTTCCCCCTGTTTGGCGCTTTGACTCTGTTTCTCGTTTCCGGCCCGGCGCTTGCCCTCGATACCTGGACGCAGACCACCGAGCGCGGTCTGCCAGTGTTGAGCCTCTCGTCCGGTGATGGCGCTCTGCGGATCGTCTGCGATCCTGACCGGGTCTTCGGCCCGACGCCCAATGGTGCGGTTGTCGTCAACCTGCCGAAGGACAAGACGGCTGCAACGGTGGTGTTCCTGGCCAAAGGCGGCGAACAGGCGCGGCTCACTGTCACCAAGGGTACGGCGGCGCAGGCCGCCAATGATGCAGCTGAATGGTCCAAGATGGTCGCGATCGTGAAGGCGGGCGGCGAATTCGCCGTGGTCTCGAGCCACGACAGCTTGAGCTTCGAGACGGCACCGCTGCCCGATCTGGCCTGCGACTGAACGCAGGCTGAAGAGAGATCTCGTCGTCATCCTGATCGTCACCCGGCCCGGCGCGCTTCGATGAGGCGCGTCACGATGGCGGCGAGGAAGGCACCAACCACGGCGGCGCGCGGCTCAATGATCCAGGGATCCTCGAGCGCCGCGTGCATTGCCGCGATGATCTCCTGGCGGACATAGACCGTCATCGCTTCGCCGACGGTCTTCTCGGTCGCGCCAAGCTTTCTGAACTCCCTGGCCAACTGGATGAGGCCTGTCAGTTCCTCGCGAAGGGCCAGGCGGCTCAAGACCGCCCTGCCCTCTTTGGCGAGCGCGCGCAGGACGTAGTCCTTGCTCACGCCTTGCGTGCCGGGGAGGCTCGCGATCCGCTGCTCGACCGTGGCCGCGAGGCGGAACATCACCACCAGCTTCTCTTTCCGGGTCACCTTCTCTTTCTGTGTTTCCCCGTCCTGGGCCTGTAACACCGCCGCAGGACCTGTGGTCCCTTCTCCGCCCTCGGGATCGGTCCCTTCACGCTTCGCTTCCAGAGCATTGTGCGGGGCGGCAGAGGGTTCCTGTCCCTCTCCCTTCCCGGCATCTTCTTCACCGCGAACCGCCTCGCCGCGCCGTTCCGCGAGAAGTCGCGCCTGGGCTTCGCGGGAGGAGCGCAGGCGGGCTGCTGCATTCTGGTGGCCGGGCTCGCTTGCGGCCGGCGATGGGGCCACCCGCGGTGGCATCTGAAACCGGCTCATGCGGAAATCGCCTCGTCGATCCCGTTCAGGAGGAGGCTGCCGACTTCAATCTGGCGATTGATCGCCTCCGCCATCAGCCGACCGCCAGGCGTCTTCGCGTTGGCCGCTGCGGCGGGTCCAAGCGGTCCGTGGAACCCCATCTGCTCAAGGATCTTCGAATGCGGCACGATCACGTCGAGGTAGTCGAGCTGCAGGATTTCCATCAGGACGTCCTGATCACGCTTGGGCAGAAGGCTCATTCCCCCTTCCCTTGTGGCGGCGTCAATGATCTTGGCCCCTGCATCCATCACCAGGACACGCACCGCGGGAAACCTCTCGCCCTCGGCGATGGAGGCGCGCAGGTCATCCATCCACAGAACGGCACGATGGGTCATCTCCCATTCAGCGAAGACCGGCCGGGCCGGGATCAGGACCAGGTCGGACAGCAGACAGAAGTCTTCGGTGTCGGCATGTGTGCCGGGCCGCGTGTCGATCACCACCATGTCGACGCCCCGGGCTTCCTCCGCTTCGAGTAGCCCCAGGAGGCCTTCGACAGTCTCCGGCGGCGACAGGATCGACAGCACCTCCGGCCAGACGGGTTTCTTCACGGCCTCCCAGGCGGCGAGTTCATAGCTGTCGCGCCAGTGGCCGAGTTGGGCATTCACGTCGCCGTCGATCATCGTGACGCGCCGCCCGGCATGGAGTGCTGCCGAGGCGATGAGCATGGCTGTGGTGGTCTTGCCCGAGCCGCCCTTGGTCTGCACGATGGTAATGACTTGCATTCAATCAACCCTTCACAATCGCAACGTCTTTCGACCGTGGACCGTGCGCGGAATCTTGCGCCACCTGACCCAAGGCCACGCGAAGGTTCGGCGGGAAGCCTTTGTGAGCAATGGCAATTCCGCTTCGCCTTCGGGCGCGCCGTTTAGGCATAGGGTTGAAAGAAGGTCAAATGGGTTGTGCTTGCGGTTGCGGCACGACCGCCCAAATATTCATCTTTGTTGAAGATTTTGCCCCGTTGATGCTGCGCTGCGGCAACAGGATAGGCCCAATGCAGCTCGCCATCGCCACATGCCTGCCTTCCTGCGTGTTTGCCTGTTTGCATGTCTGCCCGTGGGCCTGTTTGCATGTTCGCAAGCCGACCTGCAAAACCGCCTGCCCTGTTGCCTGAAGGCGCATGTACAGCGCTGCATGTCTGGCCGTCCGCAGGCGTGCCAAGGCGCCTGTCGGGCGCGAGGCCAAGACGCATGGCGACTTGCCTGAAGTCCTGCTGGGTTCAGTTGCCGCGACCTCCGTCTTGCCTGCTTGCCTGTCGGCACGTTTACCTGTCTGCCGGTTCGCGCCGAGGCGGCCACGCCCGTACATGGAGGCCGATATCGGCCCGTTTGAAGGCAAACCTTTCCCGCAACGCCGACCGACCATTTTTGGCATTTCGGGCGCGATCTCCACCCTCCCTGCTCTTCCCCTTTCCCGGGAAATTTTCGTCCAGTCTCACACGGGCGCTGGTCAGCCAGAAGCGGTCTGTCGGGATCGCAAATGCACCTCGCGGTCTCAAACCCCAATGTTTCCAGGCGTTCAACCAAGGGTCTCGCGCTTCAGCGGAGGCCTGAAGGCCAGGGCGCAGGGCGGTCCGTCGGCGGG